>Ga0194055_10004577_pt1 | contig 10291 bp, 9 predicted proteins | sample SepL449m_MetaG_FD_155482 | JGI IMG/M metagenome (GOLD analysis project Ga0194055, IMG submission 155482) | Anoxic zone freshwater microbial communities from boreal shield lake in IISD Experimental Lakes Area, Ontario, Canada - Sep2016-L442-9m | ecosystem: Environmental > Aquatic > Freshwater >... | reverse complement strand
CAACCGATGCAACCTCTGGGTCGGTGTAGATGCAGCGCGGCACATGTCCCGCCATCTCGACGTGATGACCAGCAATGTTCTCAGCAGCCACCTCGCCCTCACGAAACGCGGAGTGCGCGAGTTGCCAATAGCCAGCGACATCGCCAACGGCGTAGATGTGCGGCTGGCCGGTTCGACGGGTGCCGTCGGTGCGGATGCCGCGCTTCTCGTCGTAGGCGACACCAATGTCGTCGAGACCAAGGTCGGCAACGTTTGGTGCGCGTCCCGTTGAGACGAGGATCAGGTCACCTTCGACCGAGCCAGGACCATCGGCACCTTCGAAATGCAGCGTCACCCCCGAGGCGGTCTCTTCGACGCGCGTTGCCTTAGTTCCAAGGTGCATCGTGATGCCATGCCCCTTGAAGGCCTTCTCGAGTGTCTTGACGGCATCGGGGTCTTCGTTAGGCACTAGGTGCGGCATAAACTCGACGATCGTCACCTCCGAGCCAAAGTGCTGGAAGATCGACGCGAACTCGCAGCCAATCACACCACCGCCCAGCACGATCAGACGCTTAGGAACCGTCTCAACAGCCAGGAGTCCCGTCGAATCGACACACTTGGCCGAGTCGATACCTTCGACGGGTGGGCGTACGGGGTGCGACCCAGTCGCGATCACCGCGTGCTTGAAGTGCACCTCCTCACCACCCTCGACCACCAGGGTATTGGGGCTCGTAAAGCGACCCTTGCCTGCCGCGCTTGAGATCGTCTGGGAATGTGGTCGCTGTCACGATCAGGAACTGCGTCATGCGGTACCCGACATGTTCGACAGCGACGAAACAATGCCACGCGGATAAATTGCTGATGCCGTTGCGGGCGAGACCAGTCGCGCACGGCATGAGATGTCAGTTCTGCACCGTTGTCCATCCGTATGTGTGCTGGTCTGCCGTGGGTGTGCACGAGTTGGTCGAGCACGCTGACGAGGGCGTCAGTGTCGATGCGACGAGAGACGCGGATTGCGAGCGCCTGGCGGCTGAACTCATCGGCAATGTTCAACAATTTTAATGTTCGACCACAAGACGTCTGATCGAACTGGAAGTCGATCCCCCAGACATCGCCCACCGATGATGCCGATAGTAGACGCGCCAAGCTGTCGGTCGTGATTCCCAGCCGCCTCCGGGGGCTACATCGACGAGGAGACCGTGATGCGCGACTACTACCCGCATTCCACTCCTGGCGAGATTCAGAGCCCTTCGACCGAAGATGCCATCGCAGTCCAGTACGCCTCAGACCACCGCTGCGCTTCGTTGAAACACGGTACGACGATGCAGGTCGACCTGCCAGCCAGAGTGTCAGATTGGTCGCGGGGAGACACCTACAGACCAGCCGACCAGGGAGGCACTTCGAAAATCATCTTATCTCGCAACACCCGCATATCACAACCTTAGTGGAACCGTCCGCTATGGATCGACTGAAGGCGCCGTCCACGTTCCCAATGCTGCTTACCCAAAGCCTTCCACCACTCACAGCGCCCGCCGCTGGCGCCCCGCACGCCATAGCCGATAAAGAATTTTCCGCACGAACCCCATCCGTTCCGATGACTGAAGCGTCCACGTGATGAAACGGCTCACGTTGAAGGAAGAGGCTGATCCAAAAACACCGTCATTCGACAGTCGAACTTTGGTCTCGCACAGGGGCCACGTGACGGAAACGGTAACTCTTGTGGAGTTGGTGTATACCGCTCCGTTTTCGATTGATATGCCGACGGCATCCCCGAGTTCGAGCTGACCGCCTGTCTCCACATCCGTCACAGCCGCACCGAGACGGGCCCTGTCTACATGGAAACCGCCTGTCGGCTCAGTGCGGGCCGTCTGCAATCATAGCCCTGAGATGCGTCTTTCGAAACGACTGCGTGCGGCTCTCTGGGAAAATGCCTATAGCGGCACCGCATTTCTTCACGTGCCCAAGGCGGCCGGTACTTCGGTCTTGGCGGCACTCAAGGCAGCAAGCGTGCCGATGGTCAGCTACAAGGATCTTCGGCTCGCACATCGCGACCAGTGTCGGTGTGGCCATCCTATTTGCCGCTACGCCATCACGATGGAGGAGCGCTTCCTGAGGGAGGTGCGCACCGATCGTCCATGGGTGCTTGATCTGGGTCACTTTGCGCTGACGGCGGACGAGGTAGCCGATCTGCCGCCCGGATTGCCAATCGTCGTCCCTCTGCGGAATGACGTGGATCGCCTCGTGTCGCTCTTCCTCTTCGATTGGACGCGATACGAGTACGTGCGCGGAATGCGCGCCGTCATCACGTGGAGGTTGACGTTCGCGTGGAACCCGCGCCAGCGGACCCGCTGGGGATCGAGGCTCATGTGGGGCGACACGGAACGGGCTGCATTGGAGGCCTTAGTTTCGACGGTGCCCTTAATGGCAGCCTATCTCGCGGGTGACGGCCGCTCGGTGCTGTGGCGCGAGTGGGCCGAATCTGCCTTGGCGCCTCGAACGTACGAGCCCTTTCGGTACTCGGAGTTGCTCCCGGATCTCAACGGTGTCGATGATCCGCGCTGGTCGCGGTTGGTTCCGGTGCCGATGGGGGAGTTGGCGTCGTGGCTCGAGCGGGACTTCGGTGCGGCCATGCCGCACGTCAATCGGTCGCTGATGAGCTTCGGTGATCTTGACGTACTGGCTGCGGCAGACGAACTGCGGACGGTGGTCTCTGACTACGTCAAGCAGGATGCGTCGACGTGGAGCCAGTTGCAAGCGAGGCTCCTCGAGGTGGCGCCTCCCTGAGGAGGTCTTTCCTAGTGGTCTGCCGTTCGACAGGTGACTCCGCTTGCGCCGTCGAGGAGTCTCGTCGGTCGCACACAGCTGTCAATATTTGAACGGTTGGCGTACTCGCGTCGCGCTTGCATCGCGGACCAGATATAGACCTATTCAGTGGATTCTCATCTGCACGAAAAATATTTGTGCCTCTTTATATAGGTGTGTGTCGGGCCGGAACGGGGGTCGCTATCTGAGATGCGAACCAGCGGAACGGGAACGCTAGGAGCCTACGTTCAATGAATCGCAGTCGGGAGCGCCGACAAGGACAACCCAGACACGGCGAGGCCACGACTAACCATCCCAAAAGAGTATCTCCGAGAGTATCCCTCGTCACCTATCCTCACCCCTAGCCTCTAAACCAATCAGTAATTTACGCTTATATAGAGCCAATCATCAGAAAAACGCACGTGGCTCAAACGGTTACGTCGAGATCATGCGGATTTACGCTTGTTCAGAGACGAAAAGCCGGTTGCGTCCTTATCGCGATGGATTTGCATCGGAAATGCGGGCACGGCGACTCCGGTTAGGATCTGACTTCTAGATGCTGATGCCCTGAGCCTGCATGGCCGATTACGGCGAGTCGGGCAGTGCCCCGGAAATCTCTCGAGCGACAAGCTTTCTGCCGGTTGGCACTTCGAGCTTGTGATGTGTGAATGTCAGCGATAACGAGTGATGAGGCTGCGGTCCATCCGGTAAATCAATCACGACGATGCCGCTCGCCACGCCAGGGCCGATTCGATGGTTCTCAACCGTCGGCGACCCCTCAATCGCAACGGCAACCGCGACTTCCCAATCCGCCTCCAGATTCAGGATGAAATGGTCGGCATCACAGGCCACTTGCATGTAGATCTCAGAGTGCACCCAACCATCGCTGTAGACGCCGTGCACCGACCCCAACCCATATCGAGTGAGTTCCGTTGCACTGGTGGGACGGTAGTACGGAGCCAAGAGGGATTCGTTGCCAACACTGCAAATTCCTTCACGCTCAAATACTTCTCGCAAGAATCGACGCATCACCGATTCGCACTCATCCCAATACGACCAAAACACAACGGCTTGGCAGTCGTCGAAATCTTCTGGCACGATCAATGAACTGAGCCGCGGAAAACCACCAATCCGATCTTGATTGAGCAATTTGATGCGGCCTGTGTCTCCGCGTGTCAGCCAATGGTGCGCATCTGGGTGACTCGATAATGCAAATGCGGCGTACACATCGAGTTCGGCAGCAGGCGGATTTGTATCCCGAAACCGTTGGAGAAGATTATGGTCTTCAAGTAGTGCACTCACAACCGCGACTGAAAGAATGTACGGAGGATCAGTCATGCCATTGAGTGGGATGCACTTCCCTAAGACTGCTTCGGTTGCGCTCCGCCATCGACGCGTGTCATCCGCTCCCTCAATCCACGGCTCTACGGCGTAGGTCGACCTAGTTCCACGCATGAATGCGGCGATTCGGAGCGGCGAGAGGAAGAAGTAGTCGCAGTCGACAACCCAGTAGTACGGCGTAGACACCAAGGCCGACGCGAAGAACTTGAGCAGCATCTGATCTCGAAAACCGTCACCCGTCAGCACCTCGGCATAGTCACTCTTGTCACTGACGCGAACGTCAAGCCATTGCCTGATCAATGGCAGTTCGATGATGTTCGCGAATTCGGGAACGCAGCGGTGGTCCACGAACGCATGGACTCTCGGTGGTCGCGAAAAGTGCCGTGATGAAATCGCCAGGCTCGCCAGCATGTAACGAACAATCGCCAAGTCGCGTTCGGAAACGATGCAGACGAACTCCACAGGCAACTCGTCAACGGCATTGGTGTCCTGCGTCACGTCCACGCGATTAAGACCGTTTCCAGGTGCTGCAGTCAGAGGACGACACGCGCCGGATTCCCCACGACTGTCGCGCCCGCCGGTACATCACGCGTCACAACCGCACCCGCGCCAACTCGGGCACCATCCCCGACCTTGCGCCCCTCAAGCACCATCGCCTGCGCGCCGATCATCACGCTTTCCCCGATGTGCACGCACCCCGCGACCACAGCCTTGGGGTTGATGATGGAGAAGTGCCCAACGGTTGCCTCATGGCCGATACTCGCACCATCCTGCACCTTCACACCCGCACCGAGCAGCACGTTGGTGGTAACGACGACCAGAGGAGCGATGACCGTACCCGGCCCGGCCTCGAGATCACCCGAGACGACGCTCGCTGGATGGCGGCGCGCCGGTATCGGGAGAAATCCCAACTCGCAGACGTGCGCCCAAAGCGCTTCGCGAAGCGGCGGCGCGCCAACTCCGAGCACGAAGCGGATCGATCGTGGCAGCTCGGCGAGGATTTCGTCCTCGCCGAGCCACGGCGTGCTCAGCCGTCCGTCTACGAACTGCGCCTGTGGTCCTACTCTGCCGATGCAAGAAAGGCGCATTGCATCAGCTGAGTCAAACGCTGAAACACTTTCGGCCACCACGTCAGCCACCGTTTGCGCATACCCACCCGTGCCCATGACGAAGAATTCCACGCGGTAAGCCTATCTGGGCAGAAGAAACCACCTCGGCATCAGCATCCAGAGACCCACTCATAGAGTTCGACGAATTCCTCCGCGCCGCTCGGTCCGGACGCAACTAATCTCTGCGACGCTCCGATCGTGTCGGCATCGGCGAAAATACAAGTGATCGCGCTGGCCATGTCGTCGACATCGAATGGGTCGAACCAAGCGTCAACGGCATGCCCTCGGGCCCGATGCGCGGAAATGTCCGATGCTGCGACACGAATGCCAGATCGTTTCGCCTCCAGGAGTGGAAACGACCCTGCTTCGTACACGCTCGGAAGCACCACGGCGACGGCTTTTGCATACAAATGCGCCAAGGTCGCTTCGCTCACTCGCCCTAGGCAACAAACGACATCTTTCGCACCAAGCAACTCAATAGTGGCCGTGATGATCCCAGCTGGATCCAACTCAAAGCCTGTGAGCAGCAACCTCGCCTCACCACCCAAACCAACCGCTCGAATGAACGCCTCAATCAGCCGTACGTGATTTTTATGCGGCCACAGCCCTGCGGGGTACAGGACGAAGGGTGCGTCAAGATCGGCGTCCAAAAAAGGAAGCTCAGAGCGTGCTGACATTGACTTCGACGAGACGTCAAGCGCCATAGATTCAAGCGATACTACGCGAATGGAGCCGGTCGTTTCTGGCCAGTGTTTGGCAACCTCATCTCGCACGTGTGGAGCTGCTACGCAGACGACAGCCGCCTGCCCGGCGTAGGTGCGCCACGCCAATTCGCGCCAGCCGATAGTGGCGGTGTCGAAGAACTGCGGAAACGCGGCGTGTTGCATATCGTGTGGGTGATAGATACTCGGAATGTCAGTCACAAATGCATCTTGTGACAGGAAATGAATAACGTCTACGTTGAACTCCGCAAGCTCTACAGGACTGCGTGGCAGCCGAGGGTCATCTGATCGGTTCTGCACGCCTCGCAAGAGTGCGAGTTTCGCCGCTGGCTCGTTGCCAGCACTAACCCAGAGGCCATCCGACCCCGCCAAGATCGCCGGATTCACAACAACTGCGTCGCCATCACGCAGGCTATCTTCGAGCCAAGAGTGGTCACTCCCAACGATCCAGACGATCCGTATCCGATCGATAGGGACCCTGCTCAGCGCGACGGCCAGCCCCTTAGCGAACCGCGCAACACCATCAACCTGCCCAGAGCGCAAGCGGGCGTCAATCGCGACAGTAATCAAACACACTCGCTCATTGCAAGGAGCAGAGCATCCACAACGACAACGACATCGTCTTCTGACATCAGACTCGAAGTCGGCAGCGAAAGACCCCGAGCCGCACGCCGCTCTGCTTGGGGACAGTGGGCAGCAGCATTATGAAATGGCGTCATCAGGTGAAGGGGAGGAAAGACCGGACGCGTCTCAATTCCCTTCTCAGCCAAAGCGACCATCACACGATCGCGATTGGCCGCAGGGTCTCGCAGAAAGATTGTGAAGAGCCAGTTGGCCGCTGTGACATCCGAATTAGGGGGGATTAACTCGAGCTGCGGGTGGCCACCGAGGGCTTGCCGATATTGTTCTGCGACGCGATTGAAACCCGCTGAGATCTCATCGAAACGGTGCAACTGGGCAAGCCCGATCGCGGCGGCGAGATTCGACAGTCGAAAATTGAAGCCCGGTTCGACCGACCAGAACTGACGCGACGAGTCGATACCGTGCCCTCGCAACAGGCGCATGCGGGCTGCGAGGTCGTGATCGTCGGTCACTACCATGCCACCTTCGCCCGTCGTGAGAATCTTGTTGCCATAAAAGCTGAAGATCGCACTGTCGCCCAACGAGCCCACTCGCTTGCCCCGATAGAGCGCGCCGTGCGCCTCTGCCGCATCCTCGACCACGACGATTTCGTGGCAATCCGCAATGTGCGTGATGGCGTCCATGCGCGCGGGAAGACCATAGAGGTGAACAGGGATAACGGCTTTTGTGCACTCGGTTATGGCAGATGCAAACGCTTCCGGGCACAGCGTCAACGAGGCACCGTCGATATCCACAACCACCGGCGTCGCGCCACATGCAACAACGGCATTAGCTACTGCGGCAAAGGTGAGCGACGGGACCACGACCTCGTCACCGCGAGTGACGCCATGAGCCATCAGTACCAACTGGAGCGCGGTGGTACCACTGGACGTAGCGATGCCGTGGCGAACTCCGACGAAGTCGGCAAACTCCTCTTCGAAGCGGTCGAGAAACACTCCCCTCGATGAGATTTGCGTCGACGCCATCACCTCAGCGACATTCGCTGCCTCCTCAACACCAAGATTCGGCCGGGACACGGGAATGACTGGGTGGCCGACAAACATTGCGAGAGTAAGGATATAGCGACGGACCTGAGCAGACAGCAATTAACCTCTCTGATCGAGCCCGGCTCGCCAAGCGGCAACTGGTGGTCACGTCGCCAGCCTGCTGTTCACAATCACGACTCTACGAGCAAACTGAAATACTGCGTCAATGGCGACGGCGAATCAACCCTCCCCTTTCGGACTGTCAGGCGATCACATCGCGGGCGCCAAAGACGGAACTGTCGTCTGCCTGCTTGTCGTCAATCGCATTCCTCATTTTCCAAAGGCGGCTGTGACGTCTATCTTAAAATGCAGCACAGCGCGTATCGTCGTGGGGTATGTGAGTAAGAGCGATATCGAAGATATCCCCTCCGATGAACGCGTAGATTTTCTCGACCTCTCGGACCACCTGATCGACTCTCGACGCACTTACACACATGGTGAATATCGCGAATACGGTTCAGATGCCTTCACAAATATCACAGCGCTCAAGTGGAGTCTTGTTGAACACTGCCTAACACTTGGCGAACCCGAAGCGGTGATCTACAGCGATGTCGATGTCATCTGGCTTGATGATGCCGCATACGACGTGACTGCGTCCCTCCGAGCAAGGCACTCTGTCCAATTGTTGGTTCAATCGCAGGACGTTAGCGCTGCCGTATGGCTGCCGTGCGGAGGATTCGTGGCATATAGAGGGTCAAAGCGCGCGTTAGAGATCGTTCGCCAGTGCAATCAACGGCATCACGAAGCGCTTCTCCACTTGCCTCCGGAGGGGTCCGTCGACGACGAGACTGTGTTGCGCGACTATTATCCGCATTCCACTCCGGGCGAAATTCAGAGCCTTCCGCAAGCAGCTTACCCCGTCGGATCACTTGCAAATCTGTATCGACGGGAAGCGTTTCTCCCCGGACTTGATGCCCCGCGCCCGATTATCTTCCACGCGAATTTCGTGATTGGTATCGACGCCAAGATCGACTTGTTGACGCGCGTCCTTCGCGAACGAGGACGCTTTGATGCGTATCTCGGGCTCACCGAGGACTGAAACCGCGAATTGCCGGCATCGGCGCCTCAACCAGTCGACTCGTTTCGGTGCCCTAATCTCGCCAGAGTTCGGTTAGTTCGAGATCGGGAAAGTGGGACAGATTTGGTGCATCTAGAGGCGTAGGCCAAGGTCCCCGAGCTGGCACGCACGCACCGACGAGTGTGCGTGACACATACGTGCACTCCAGGATCGAAGGGAGCAGACGACCGTCGGCTCGAAATGTCGAACCCGCGTTGTTCGCGTGGATATGAACCAAAGCGAAGACACGCCGCACCCGCTCCAACACTGAGACCATGAGCTGCCAATCCACATCGACAAGAAGCCGGTCGAGATCGTGGAGTTCCACCACGAGACAGGCAATCCGCTTCAAGTCAACCTCCTGCGCAACATCAAGGGCCTTCCACTCGTCGCCTTCCACATCCATTTTCACGAGCAGTGTGCCGTCGACACCTTCGATCGCATCTACCAGCGTCAGCCGACCGTTGCCTGCGCTCGCTGCAAGCGCTTCCCTTCTCCACACGACCTGCGTCGAATCAGCCGGGTAGGTATCGATCGTGTGGTCGAAGGCCTCAACCTCGACACCGCGGCCGACCATAGCCTCTTCAAAGTCACAATTCGATCCGATGCCAAAGGCCAGCAACTTGTCGAAAGAGATCTCTTCTGGGATCACGTAGCCACCATCAAAGGCACTGCCGACACGGACAAGTCTAGTTCCGTCCAAATCTCGCTCCGGCGCAAGCAGCGACAGCAGGCAACCGGCGCGCGCCTCAAGTTCGATGTCAGCCGGACTTTGCACCATCATCGTATTGCACAACTGTGCCTTAATCGACGCTAAGTCTGCTTCTAAAACTGCGATTCGTTGTTCGAGGTTCTTATCCATCTCACAAACGACCGTACCGGACTCGCAATCGCAATACAATTGATGTGGGGAAAAGCATTGCAAAATCATATTCATGAATGATGTCCATCGCGCCCGACTTTTAGCACTTCACCGCATCGAACTGATAGTCGATGTGGGCGCCAACGCCGGGCAATACTCAATCGCTCGGAGAAACCACGACTATCAAGGAGCCATCGTCTCATTCGAGCCGACGAGTGCCGCATTCGCCCGTCTCTGCACAGTCGTCGATAAGGACCCCAACTGGTCGGCGCACAACCTCGCCCTCGGCGATGCGGTTGGCACCATCTCTATCAACCTTGCTGCCAATTCGTACAGCAGCAGCGTGCTTGAGGTAATGCCTGCACATGTTGATGCAGCCCCTGATGCGGCCTACTGCGGGCAGGAAGAGGCTGAGCTACGAACACTCGACTCGCTGCCACCCGCGTGGTTCGCGCCAGGTGCTCGCATGCTCAAGATAGATACTCAAGGGTACGAGCCAGCAGTGCTCCGCGGGGCCAAGCAATTCCTGAATACAGTCGGACTTGTCGAGCTTGAAATGTCGATTATCCCTATCTACGCAGGGCAGGATCTCGCACACCAAGTGATCTCCCAGATGCGGGACAACGGATTCGTCCCAGTATCTCTGGAAGCATCGTTCTCACACCCCGTCACGGGTGAGATCCAGTGCATCGACGCGATTTTTGCGCGGGTGCACGATCGCGACCTTGCCGGCAGCAGTGGACCATCGAACG
>Ga0194055_10004570_pt1 | contig 10298 bp, 7 predicted proteins | sample SepL449m_MetaG_FD_155482 | JGI IMG/M metagenome (GOLD analysis project Ga0194055, IMG submission 155482) | Anoxic zone freshwater microbial communities from boreal shield lake in IISD Experimental Lakes Area, Ontario, Canada - Sep2016-L442-9m | ecosystem: Environmental > Aquatic > Freshwater >... | reverse complement strand
GATAACGCCGACCGGAGTCGGAGTTGTCACTCAGCGGAAGCAGTCTCGGCTGTTTCAGGACCTGCAGCATCGGTGTCAACCGCACCAGTATCAACCGCATCGGTGTCAGCCGCATCGGTGTCAGCCTCATCGGTGTCAACATCTGCGGACTCATCTGCCGATACATCGCCTTCGCCCTCGACGTTCTTGCGACGACCGTAGCGACGCTCGAAGCGCTCGACTCGACCGGCAGTATCGACAATCTTCATCTGACCCGTAAAGAACGGATGCGTGAAGGCCGAGATTTCTACCTTGGCAAGGGGGTATTCCTGACCGTCAGTCCAAGTTGTGGTCTCGGTCGCCTCAATGGTCGACTTCGTCAACATGGTGTCGCCAGACGAGGTGTCTTGAAAGACGACGTAACGATAGGTGGGATGGATTCCTGGTTTCATGCTTCGCTCCGTTGAGGCCCCGGTTTCCGTGCGGGGCCCAGATAAGGCTCTAAGTATGGCTTGTCGCGACCACTTCGGGCGAACCGACGGGATCCACAGCTGAATTTCTTGAGCTAGTTAACGTGCGCAGCCTTAGCTATCTCTGCCAAGAACACATCGTTTGTCGGGAACTTGCGCATGCGGTCCACCACCAGTTCGAGCCCAGCAGCAGGTTCGCCACTTGCAGCCAATCCAGATAGCAGGCGGCGAAGTTTCCAGACCTGGGCCAACTTCTCTGGCGAAATGAGCAGTTCCTCATGTCGGGTTGAAGAACCATCAACGTCAATTGCGGGGTACACCCGACGCTCGGCTGCTCGACGATCAAGTCGCAACTCCATATTTCCCGTGCCCTTGAACTCCTCGAAGATCACTTCATCCATCTTCGAATTGGTGTCGACGAGGGCCGTTGCCAAAATCGTCAGCGAGCCGCCCTCTTCAATATTGCGGGCCGCACCGAAGAACCGCTTCGGCGGATAGAGGGCTCCGGTATCGAGTCCACCACTCATGATGCGTCCACCGTTCGGAGCCGCAAGGTTGTAAGCACGAGCAAGACGAGTGATGCCGTCCAACAGAATCACCACATCTTGGCCTTGCTCAACGCGACGCTTCGCGCACTCAATTGCCAACTCGGCAACCTGGGCGTGCTCTTCAGCCGGACGATCAAAAGTTGAGGCAATCACTTCGCCCTCGATGGAGCGCCGCATATCGGTGACCTCTTCGGGCCGCTCATCAAGGAGCAGCACCATGAGCTCAACCTCGGGGTGGTTCTGCTCAATGGCCTGAGCCACTGTCTGCAGAACCGTGGTCTTGCCAGCTTTCGGGGGCGACACAATCAAGCCACGCTGACCCTTGCCGATTGGTGCGAGCAGATCAATGATCCGAGAAGTCATGTCATAGGGATGGTCCTCACGCTCTAAGCGGAGCTGCTCGGAGGGAAACACCGGTGTGAGGTCTTCAAAGTTGACTCGATCGCGTGCCGTCTCGGGGTCGAGGCCATTGACTGCATCGATACGTAGGAGTGCGGGATTCTTCTCACCACGATTCGCCGGGCGACTCGCCCCGGTCAGCCAATCTCCGCGACGCAGACCAAGCTGGCGGGTTTGTTTAACCGACACGTAAACGTCTTCTCTACTTGGCAACAAGCCGTTGACTCGCAAGAAGCCGTAGCCCTCGTCCCGCAGATCAAGCACGCCCGCAACCTCGACCAGCTCACCCTCCCACGGCTGCGAACCCTCTGGTCCGTCATCTTGACGATCACGGCCGCGACGACGGCGACGGCGGCGAGGGTCACCATCGAGGTTCTGGCCATCATCATCTTGTGAGCTTCCGCTAGCACCCCCCTGAAGTGAGGAATCAGACTCGCTAGAAGACTCTGGCGTCGCCTGAGCAGAACTGCCGCCGCGATCCTGCCCGTTCTGCGAGCCGCCTCTGCTCGATTGAGTGTCGGTGCGGCTTGTCGATTCTGGGCGCTGCTGCGCACCGGACTGCTCCTGATCGCTCCGATCGCTCGAAGTCGCCAGGGGTTCTTCAGTCTCTGGATCGAGTTCAGACTGAGGACCTGTGGAATCTGAATCGCTACGAGCCTCCGATACAGCAGTAGCCGATTCGGAATCCTTCGAGTTCGCCTCGCTCGGCGACTTTGCATCTGAGTCACCCGAGTCTGGGGTGACTCCTGCGAGTTCCAGAATCATCGTGATGATATCGGCCTTCTTCACACGGCTAGAAGGCTTACCGCCGAGGGCTTGGGCAATTACGGCAAGCTCAGAACGGTCTTTACGCTCAAGGCCATCAAGATCTATCGAATCAGCACTCACTGGTTCAGACTCACTTTTCGTTTAGGCACCAGGAGAAAACCAACCTGCTGCGGATTGAGATCCAGTCGGCACACCACTCTGATGCGAACCGATCTGGGACATATCTGACGGGCAACCACCTAGAGAACTCGGGGAGTTCACTCAACACCACTCCTTATGCTTGGACTCATGAAGTCCTCCGCTGCACTGACGAGTGAAGTGTTCAGCGGTTTCGGAGCTCAGAACCCGACCTGATGGCCGGTGAACCCCAAAATCCCCCTTCAGGATTAGCCGAATATCCTCATAACCTACCGATCGACAGTTCTTCCCGCAAACGGGCGACTCTTAGGTGCGCTGTAGCAGCAACGACATCAGTTCATAGCCGGGCACCACTTCGCTCTCGGCCGTACCCGACTCGGTGTACTCACCGCCCGCCCCATCAACTTTGGAATCAACAAGAAGATAGGGAACTGTGGTCGAGGTGTGCGTCTTGAGCAGAAGCGGGGTTGCATGGTCGGGCGACATGAGGAGCCGCCAGTCCCCCATGGCATCTAAGGCTGGAATCAGACCGGCAAGCACACGTGCATCCCAATTCTCGAGAGCGGCAATCTTCTCGGCCACGTTCCCAGCATGACCGGCCTCATCGGTGGCTTCAACGTGAATCACAAAGAGATCCGTTCCGCTCTGTAGCGCCGAAATTGCGGCATCGCGTTTACCTTCGTAATTGGTGTCATACCAACCCGTTGCGCCCTCAACGCTGACCACATCCATGCCAGTCAGCACCCCAAGGCCACGTACCAAGTCCACTGCGGTGACCATGCCGGCGTGAACGCCGTAGGTCTGTTCGAACGACGGAAGTTGAGGCTGATGGCCCTGGCCCCAGAGCCAGATTTGGTTGGCTGCAAGTTCAGGAAACTGCTCAAGTACCTCCCGGCTAGCTGTCATGAGCTCACTCAACTTTTGCCCGGCTGGGCCGGTGGGCCACACCGCTGGCGAGTCGGTCAGGTCATGTGGTGGCACACAATTAGCCTGCGCCCAAGACTCAGGGGCGACCATGATGTGGCGGTACTGAACACCAGGGTGAAAGCTGACCTCGGCCCCGACTCCAGAACCCAGCTGCTCATCGAGAGCCTTGATGACCTTGGCAGCATCCTCGGTGCTGGGATGACCGCCGGCGAAGTCCTTCATAATTCCCTCGGGCATAATTCCCTCGGGCATAATTCCCTCGGGCATAATTCCCTCGGGCATAATTCCCTCGGGGTGATCAGTGTCCGCCGCCACAGTCGAGAGGTTGCAGCGGAATGCAACCTGATCGGGGCGGATCCTGATGCCGAGAGAAGCGGCCTCAATTGGAGCTCTGCCCGTGTGATGAACAGCAGGGTCATACCCCAGCAATGACAGATTGCCCACGTCGCTACCGGGGGGCATCCCTTCGGGAATAACAGCCGCACGGCCCACAGTCCCTCGTGCAGCAAGGGCTCGCAAGACGGGCATACTGGCAACTTCGAGAGGGGTTCGACCACCTAGATCAGGATGCGGTTCATCGGCACAACCGTCTGGCACGCAAATCACATATTTCATGGTCTTCATTGTTGCCCACAACAGCACTGGTTAAAACCGTTCGCCAAGTCCTGTGCTGCACAAGGCCACCTACCCCACCGTTTCGTCATGCGTCAGACCCCGTAGGGGGGGGCGGATTCTGAGGATCGTTGCAAGACAAACCGAGAGTCGGTGGGGGTCTTAGGTGTTAGCGGGCATTGAGATGCGAACGCACGAGCGTTTCAACTGACTCGAGGGAGTTCTGGGCGTGCTCAATTCGCTCCGGGCGCTCAAACAAATCGGAAAGGTGCTCTGGAAGTTCAGGACGGAACCCAAGGGCTGCCTCAACGGCATCCGGGAACTTGGCTGGGTGCGCAGTAGCAAGGGCGACTACGGGGACGATCTCATCTCCGCCAAGCTGCTCAGCAAGCGCAACGGCCACCGCTGTATGCGGATCAAGAACAAGACCAGTGCGCTCATAGACTGACTGAATCACCGCTACTGCGGTTGCGTCGTCGACGCTTCCAGCATCAAACTCGGATCGAATCTGATCAAGCACGTCACTACCGACAGAGACTGAACCATCAGAGCGGAACTCTGACATCAACGCGGATACGGCCTGTCCGTCACGGTGAAGAATCTCGAACAGGAGGCGTTCCAGATTAGAACTCACTTGGATATCCATTGAGGGGCTCGAGGTCGGGACAACACCCTGAATATCCATCTTTCCGGTCGTGAAGAACCGGGTCAGGATGTCATTTCGATTCGAGGCCACCACGAGTCGATCGATAGGCAGGCCCATCTGCTTCGCAGCCCAGCCGGCCAGAATGTTTCCAAAGTTTCCGGTCGGCACGCAGAAGGAAACTTCGCCGAGTTCAAGAGGGGCTTCGGCGAGTCCTGTTTCACCTAGCGTCGATTGAGTGCCTGGAACTGCCTCGAAATAGGCGACTACGTAATACACAATCTGAGCCATGACGCGCGCCCAATTAATGGAGTTCACCGCACCAAGGTGAACCTGGTCTCGAAATGCTGTATCCCCAAAAGCAGCTTTCACGAGGTCTTGGCAGTCATCAAAAGTTCCGTTGACGGCCACGGCATGAACGTTGCTTGCCTTCACCGTGGTCATCTGCCGGCGTTGAACATCCGAGACCCGGCCCTCTGGAAAAAGAATGCAGATATCAATCCGATCGCGATCTCGAACAGCATCAATGGCTGCCGAGCCTGTGTCTCCAGAGGTAGCCCCCAAAATACAGATGCGCTCATCTCGCTGAGTCAACACGTAATCAAAGAGTCGACCAACAAGCTGCAATGCAACATCTTTGAACGCCAAGGTCGGGCCGTGAAAGAGCTCCAGCAAGTACAAGTCTGCGCCTGCAGCAGTGTGGCCGAGCGGAACCACCGGGCAGACTGTGTCCGCCTCAAAGCTTGCGTAGCTCTCACCGACCATGCTTTCAAACACATCTCGCGGAATCTCACCCTGAACAAACGGCCACATCACCGCAACAGCAATTTCGGCATAGCTGCGCCCTCGCAGCTCCTCGAGTGGCGGAAGCGCAGGCCAGAATTCAGGTAGATACAACCCGCCATCAGAAGCGAGTCCGGCGAGTAACGCATCAGCAAATCCCAGCTCGGGTGCAGATCCCCGGGTGGATACATACTTCATTGCGAATCTCCTCGTAGATGCAACAGGCACTTGAAACGGACGGTCACGGGTGCAGTTGAAGCAACAGTTCAGTCGTTGCCGATGACCCGTAAGACGGACCCGACTGACGTCACTGAGTGCAGACCACTCAACTCGTGCAAGGTGGCACGCACATCTGCCTCTCGCGCAGAGTGCGTAATAAAGATGAGTCTGGCTGCGCCGCGGCCAGTTTGTTCTTCGAGCACTTCTTGTTCCATCGAGCGGATCGATACCTGATGGGCGCCGAACACCCCTGCAACTGCAGCAAGGACTCCCGGCTCATCGCTCACCTCAAGATTGAGGTAAAAGGGTGAAACGAGGTCATCCACCGGCCGAAGATCTGCCGTGCCAAAGGTTCCGATGCTTGCATGCGTGCCCTTCGCAAGGTTTGCTGCAGCATCAACGACGTCGCCGAGTACCGCAGATGCTGTGGGGCCTCCACCGGCGCCTCGTCCATAAAACATCAGGTCGCCAACGGCGGATCCCTGCACAAATACTGCGTTGAAGCTCTCTCGAACAGCAGCGAGCGGATGATCGTTCGGGACCATCGCCGGGTGTACGCGAACAGCAACGCTGCCGTCATTGAACCGGTCCGCAATGGCGAGGAGTTTGACCACATAGCCCAACCGCCGGGCGAATTCGATGTCGGCCTGAGTGACGCCAGAGATTCCCTCGTGGTACACGTCACCGGCCACAACGCGCAGACCAAAGGCAATCGTGGCAAGAATCGCCGCCTTCGCGCCGGCATCAAAGCCCTCAACGTCTGCGGTGGGGTCGCGTTCTGCATACCCCAAGCCTTGTGCCTCGGCCAAGGCTGCACCATAGGTCCAGCCCTCCTCACTCATCTTGGTGAGGATGTAGTTCGTGGTGCCGTTCACAATTCCCATAACGCGGGTGATGTCTTCGCCCACCAAGGACTCGCGTAATGGCCGAACAATCGGCACTCCGCCGGCAACTGCGGCTTCAAAAAGCAAGTCCACACCTGCAGCATCGGCTTCTGCAAACAGATCAGGCCCGAAGTTGGCCAGTAGCTCCTTATTGGCCGTGACCACAGCCTTCCCCGAGGCTAAAGCCAGTGAGATGAGTTCTCTCGCAGGCTCAATTCCTCCGATCACCTCAACGACCAGATCAATCTTGGGGTCGGTCACCACGCTGTGTGCATCAAGGGTCACGACGCCAGGGGCTAGGTGCACGCCGCGTTCTTTTGAACTCGACCTCACAGCCACTTTTGCCAGATGAAGGCGCACACCCGTGCGTTGTTCAATCTCGTCGGCGCGCAGAGTCAGCAGTTCGACCAATGCCGCCCCAACGTTGCCGCAGCCCAGCAATCCAATGTTCAGCGTTTTTGCCACAGGTTGAGGATACTGGCAAGCAGAGGGGTCATCGAAACTTGTTTTTACAGAGCCATGCCGCCAGCAGTAGCGAATCTCTCGGTGTTGGGTAAGAATCACCCTCGGCGGGGCCTCCTAGCCAACGTCGCTCAGAAGGAGATCCTCAAGTGTTTCGCGGCGCACCACAAGCCGGGCCTGACCATCAGAGACAAAGACCACCGCTGGTCGCAGCACCTTGTTGTAGTTCGATCCCAGCGAATGCCCGTAGGCACCCGTCACCGGTGTGGCAATCACATCGCCGATCGCTAAGTCTGCGGGAACTCGGCCCTCACGAACGAGCAGGTCTCCCGACTCGCAATGTTTTCCTACAAGTCGAATCGGCATCTCACGCCGAGCGTTCGCTGCTCGGGGCAAGAAGGTCTCGTAACCACTGCCGTAGAGAACCGGACGCGGATTGTCGCTCATACCGCCGTCAACAGAAACGTAGGTTCGCACCCCCGGAATGAACTTGATTGTGCCCACGGTGTAGAGCGTCAGCGCGGCCGCTGCCGTAATCGCACGGCCGGGTTCAATGCTGACTTGAGCAGTAATCCCCTGTTCGCGACAGCTCTGCAGAATAGCGGTTCCCCATTCCGTGAGGGAGGGCGCTTGGTCACCTTGCACGTAGGCCACGCCAAGGCCGCCCCCAACGACGAGTTCGGGAAGATCCTGGAGAACCACGAACGGGGCCACAGCGCCGAGGCCTTCAAGGAAGTTCTGCACACTGAAGACCTGGCTTCCAATATGCAAGTGAAGTCCTACGAGTTCCATGGAGCGACTAGCTCTCGCGAGCGTCACAGCCTCCTCAGCTTGGCCAGTGCTCAGAGGAAATCCGAACTTGGAATCTAGATTCCCAGTCTGCACATGTTCATGGGTATGCACATCAATCCCTGGGTTAATTCGCAACAGCACCTTTGGAGCGGGTCGTCCAGCACCAACCAGCGATTCAATCCGGGCAAGTTCGTCGAAGGAGTCAACCACGATCCGGCCCACACCCGCTTCGAGAGCCTGTTCAAGTTCAGCAAGCGACTTGTTATTGCCGTGTAGTTCCAAGGCCTCGGCCGGAACTCCAGCCTGCAGCGCCACATACATCTCACCGCTCGTCGCCACATCTAGGCGCATGCCCTCTTCATAAGCAAGGCGCGCCATCGCCCTACAGAGAAATGCCTTTGTTGCATAAATAGCCCCACCCGGGCCGAACACCGAGATTGCCTCGCGGCAACGCGCACGCAGATGCTCCTCGTCGTAGACAAACAGCGGTGTTCCAAATCTGCTCGCAAGGTCAACGAGATCGACCCCAGCAATACAAAGCGCTCCGCCGGTATCAACCGAGGCGTTGTCGGAGAGCAGCTTGGGAGGCAGCGCTGAGTTTCGGTGGTCGGAAGGGCTCATCGGTGATTCAGTCATCTCAGAATCTCACATCTGCTCAGGGGCGGTAACGCCGAGAAGGTTGAGGCCGACTCGCAATCCTGCACCGGCGGCGTCAGCGAGCAACCAACGAGCTTGGCGGAGTTCATCGGAGGTGTCTTCAGAAAGGATTGGACAGTCGTGGTAAAAGCCGTGCACCGCGGCTGCAAGTTCGCGCACCCAGGTGGTGATCTTGTGAGGAGCACGATCCCGCGCAGCTAGGTCAACAACCTCTGGTAACAGGTAGAGGGTTCGCAAAATCTCAAGCTCTCGCTCGTGAGTCAGCAAACTGACGTCCACATATGCAGCAGGAACCTGCTCAATGCCTCGCTCTGCAGCCACCCGTCCAATGGAATGAATTCGAGCGTTAGCCATCTGCACATAGAAGACGGGATTTTCATTCGACTGCGCCACGATGAGATCAAGGTCGACTGTCTGAGGAGAGTCAACCGATTGCAGCAAGTAGGTCAGGCGGACTGCATCAACACCCACATCATCAAGAAGGTCTTCGAGCGTAATCAGATTTCCCGAGCGCTTCGAAATCTTGACTTCCTCTCCGTCTTTTTCCAGTCGCACCAACTGCGAGATAATCACTTCCAAATCAGCAGGGTCATGGCCAAGCGATTGAACTGCCGCCTTCATACGCGGGACGTACCCGTGGTGATCCGCTCCCCACACATTGATCAACAGATCGAACCCGCGGTCGAACTTGTCTCGGTGATAAGCAATATCCGGAAGCAAATAGGTGAACTCGCCATCGCTCTTGACTAACACGCGATCTTTGTCATCGCCATAGTCAGTTGACCGCAGCCATACTGCACCTTCGGAATCCTCAACTACCCCGCGATCGCGCAGGTCGCTCAGCGTGGTTGGAATCGCACCTTGATCAACCATGGATCGCTCTGAAAACCAAGTATCAAAATGAACGTTGAGGCGCTCAAGAACCGTGCGCGCATCATCAAGTGCGCGCTGTTCGCCCCAGACCAACGGGTCGGCATCGACAGGCATCTGCTGAGCCCAGTCGATGATGTACTGCCCGTTGTACCCGCCTTCGGGCAACTCAGTTCCCAGCTTGCGAGCAGTCAGCGAGGCAGCAAAAGTCTTCATCTGCACGCCACGATCATTGATATAAAACTCTCGCTCAACCCGATAGCCGGTGTAACTCAGCAAGCGACCCAAACTGTCGCCGAATACGGCACCGCGAGCGTGGCCGGCGTGAACCGGACCGGTCGGGTTAGAGGAGACAAACTCAATGAGCACTCGTTGCCCGTTGCCTGAGGTTGACCGACCATAGGAGTCACCGGCCGCTAACACTGCAGGAATGAGTTCCTGAAGCCATGCGTCATCTAGGCGAAAGTTAACGAACCCCGGTCCTGCGATCTCTACCGAGATCACATGCGGTGGCAGGTTCTGATTGAGTGATTCAACCATCTGTTGAGCAAGATCGCGAGGAGCAATGCCGGCCTTCTTGGCAGAGGTAAGAGCAACATTCGACGAGAAATCCCCGTGATCACGGCGCGCTGGTTGCTCTAGGTGGATCTCATCTGGTGAATCAATTCCCAGCTCCGCCAAAGCTTGAGCGAGAGCAGTTCTGAGCACAGTGCGCATGATTACCTTGGGTGTGTCGGTTGTTGGAACGGGTGGGGAGAGCGGCCAGAGAAGGGAAGGCGCTAGCGAATGGTAACGTCCGCTCCGTGAGTTCTCGTAACTCATTGTTGGACCACTCAGGTGATCCAGTTGCAAGGCCCTCGTAGCTCAGGGGATAGAGCATCGCCCTCCGGAGGCGTGTGCGCAGGTTCGAATCCTGCCGAGGGCACAAAAATCTGTCGAAAGAATCCCCAACACCTAGGGACATCTCTCGGACGGCAACGGCACAACACAGCACGACTAGCGAGTTGCACAGAGCTTTGTTGACGCAGACCGTGCAGCCCGAAGCTAAAGATTTGAGCCCCGCTGCCCGATCTACGCGGGATGCATCTTTTTCTGCGAGGTAACCGGGCACAGCAGCAATCCGCGCTGCTCATCAGTTCGTTAGTTG
>Ga0194055_10004565_pt1 | contig 10304 bp, 10 predicted proteins | sample SepL449m_MetaG_FD_155482 | JGI IMG/M metagenome (GOLD analysis project Ga0194055, IMG submission 155482) | Anoxic zone freshwater microbial communities from boreal shield lake in IISD Experimental Lakes Area, Ontario, Canada - Sep2016-L442-9m | ecosystem: Environmental > Aquatic > Freshwater >... | reverse complement strand
TCCGGGACTGCTCGGGGAGGGTGGATCCATCCCCTTCCTCGCCTCCTTGGGGCATCGCTTCCCGGACGCAGAGTTCGTCGCCACTGGCGTCTTGGGTCCGGGTTCCCACGCTCACGGGCCCAACGAATCGCTCCACATCCCGGCCACCATCGGGGTGACGACAGCCCTTGCCACAATCCTGGGGCATCATGCAGACCAGCCGACGACGAGCAGTTCAGTCTCGACAATCCGACCGACACAGAAGAAACCATGACCACAAGGAGTGCCCCATGACCACCGAGACCACCACGGTTGACTTTTGGTTCGATCCCGCATGCCCATGGGCGTGGATCTCATCCCGGTGGCTTTTAGAGGTCGCCGGTGTGCGCGACATTGAGCCGAGATTCCACGTGATGTCCTTGGCGGTCTTGAATGAAGGGCGGGATCTGCCCGAGGAGTACATCGACCTGATGGCCAAGGCATGGAAGCCAGTTCGCGTTCTGATCGCAGCGGAGCAGGCCCACGGAAACGAGATCCTTCTCCCCCTCTATACCGCCATGGGGACTCGGATACACCTCCAGGGCCGAAAAGACTATGAAGAAGTCACCGCAGAGTCCCTCGCCGAAGTTGGACTCGATGCATCCCTCATCAATGCCGCCAACAGTGACGCCTTCGACGACGCACTCAGAACATCGCATCACGCCGGGATGGATCCCGTCGGCATGGACGTCGGCACACCAGTGATTCACGTCGACGGGATGGCCGCCTTCGGCCCAGTTGTCTCCCCCGCCCCGAAGGGCGAGGACGCTGGCCGCCTCTTCGACGGTTTCCGGCTCATCGCTTCAACTCCGGGATTCTTCGAGATCAAGCGCACTCGCGACGTCGGCCCGATCTTCGACTGACATGACCATCGAGAACATTGAGATCCCGACCCCCGATGGCCCCATGCCTGCTCTGGCTGCTCACCCGCCAACGGCGAGCGGCTCCTCGCCGCGACGAGGGGCCGTCATTGTCATCCACGAGGCGTTCGGTCTCACTGATCACATTGGTGACGTCGTGGAGCGCATGAGCGAGGCCGGCTACAGAGTTGTTGCGCCCGCACTCTTCCACCGCGTGGACTCTCCAATCCTGGCGTACGACTCAATCAAGCACGACGAGGGGCTCTCTCAGCTGATCGCCATCTTCGAGAGCCTGAATGCCAGCAACATCGCCACCGATGTCGCCGCCACCCTTGCCCAGCTCAAGACCGAGGGCTTTGAGCCCTCGGATGTCGCCATGGTCGGTTTCTGTATGGGCGGGGCGATCGCGTTGTTCGCCACCACTCGGTTTCCTCTCGCTTGCGGCGTGACGTTCTACGGGGGCGGGGTGGCGACCGGTCGATTCGGACTTGCGTCGTTGATCGATCTCGCCCCTAAGATCGCAGCACCGTGGCTCGGGTTCTACGGTGATCTCGATCAATCGATCCCTGTCGATGACGTTGAAGACCTCCGAGAGGCTGCTCGCTCAGCGGTGGTATCGACCCAAATTGTTCGTTACGCCTCAGCCGATCACGGCTTTAACTGCAACGATCGTCCGGAGCACTTCAATACCGAAGCATCAGACGATGCTTGGGCGAAGATGCTCGAATTTTTCGCGGTGCACATCGGGGCCTGAACAGCCCTACCAATCAGGCCTTGATGGTGAGGAGGTCCTCGGCGACGATGACCGTCCCAGAGAATCGGGCCGATGCTTCAGCTGCCCACTCGCCTTCGGTTCCAGGCGCAGGAGCGGGAACCAGGTGGGTCAGGACCAGCGTGCCGACCCCAGCACGGGTCGCGGTATCTGCAGCGTCCTCAATGCTCGAGTGGTAGTCGAGGATGTCCTGAAGCCTCGGCACCGGGATCGCTTCAATCAGCGATCGACGGATCACCGTCTGGACGTACACGTCGGCCCCTTGGCAGAGTCGATCGAGACCCTCGCAGGGAACCGTGTCGCCGGCGATCACTACCACCGAGCCCTCGGCCTCGATCCGGTAGCCGACCGTCGGGTGCACAGGAGCATGATCGGTCTGTTCGGCAATGATCCGCACCCCGTCAATGTCGTACACCACGCCCTCTGTGACTTCATCGACCTCACATGGGGGCTGCCAATTCAGGTTGTCGTGATGGGCAAGTCGATAACTGATGTCTTCAGAGAGCATGGCAATCGTCTTGGCGACGAAGTCCTGAGTGCCCACGGGCCCCACAACCTTCAACGGGTTCTCCGTTGGGGACATCGCCCAGCGCATCGTCAGGATGTCATTGAAATCCGTGACGTGGTCGCTGTGGAGGTGCGTCAGCAACACTCGCTCGAACTGAACTGCGCCAGTCCACGCCGCTGACGATCGAAGAAGGACTCCTCGACCGCAATCGAAGAGGAAGTCTCGGCCACCAGCGCGCACCAACGTTGCTGGACCGGCGCGGTTGGGGTCCGGAATTGGACTACCGGTTCCGAGGGTGACGATCTCCATGGTGCTCCAGTCATCGGGGTGGTCATCTGACAAGTGGCAGTATAGATGTCAGCTCTTCGGTATTTGGTTCCAAGCGACATCTTTATCGTTCCGAGGCTCGCCAGGCAGACCCAAGACACGCTCGCCGAGGATGTTCCGCATGATGAGGCTCGTTCCTCCTTCGATGGAGTTCGCTTGCACCCGCAGGAACGACTTCTGCAGGTCAGGTGACCCAATCGCAGAGTGCAGCGGTCGCACCATTGGGTACTCGGAGCTGTAGAGCATCCCGCCGGGACCCATCATCTCAACGGCAAGCGAGTAGATCAGCTGGTTGATCTCGGCATACGCCAACTTCGCCACCGAACCTTCAGGTCCGGGGGTGCCGGCCTTGCGATTGTCCGACGCTCGCTTGTTGGTGAGCCGCGTCACCTCAGACCGCACCCACAGTGCCATCAGACGATCCCGTTCGACCCTGGCGAGAGTGGAGGTATCGCCGTCATAGCGAGCCTTGAAGGCCTCGACAGCATGAGCAATGGGACCGGACCCACGAGGAGGGACCTGACCACCAATCGACACCCGCTCGTTCATCAGCGTGGTGATCCCAACGCCCCATCCTTGGCCGACGTCACCAAGACGATCAGCGTCCGCCACCCGAACGTCGGTGAAGAAGCACTCGTTGAACTCCGCTTCCCCCGTGGCCTGATACAACGGTCGGACGTCGACTCCGGGCGCCTCCATGTCCACAAGAAAACATGTGATCCCTCGGTGTTTCGGCTGGTCAGGATCTGTTCGGGCCAAGATCAATCCATACCGCGAGAGATGAGCGAGGGTCGTCCAGACCTTCTGGCCGTTGAGGACCCACTCGTCACCATCACGGATTGCCCGTGTCGCCAGAGCAGCGACATCGGAGCCGGCGCCTGGCTCGCTGAAGAGCTGGCACCAGACCTCTTCACCAGTGAACAGGGGCCTCAAGTACTTGGCCTTCTGCTCTTCGGTCCCATGGACCGCAATGGTCGGAGCAACCATCCCATGTCCGATGACGTTGTAAAGCGCAGCGATGGGAGCGCCAGCAGCCTGCAACCGACGCCCGACGTGCCCGGTCAACGAGGGACTGCCACCAAGGCCGCCGCAACCATGCTCGAAATGTACCCACGCCAATCCCCGGTCGAACTGCGCACCGAGGAACTCCACGTGGCCCGTCGTGGCGGGCGGCAGGTCTGCGAGAAGTTGATCGACCAATTGGTCGACTGCTTCGATCGTCAGGTCATCGGTGGCCACGGTGGTCATGGTGCGCTCCTCGTCGACTGGCTCAATCAAAATGCCGATGGCATCTGGGACCGAATCATAGAGTCATCTGCGAATGAACGACATCGCGAACGCACCGTCATCAGCTCACTTAGGTGACCGGTCGAACCTGAGGGTCTGAATCAGGACACCCCACGAAGGCCACCTGCCCCATGGGCCCCTCCTCCTGAAGGTGAGCCTCGCTACTCGCTCATCAGGAGCTCGCGGAGCTCCTCTTGGCGCACTTCGAAGTCCTCGAAGGACAGCCGTCCCTCATCAAGGTCCTCGTGGATCTTTGCCAACTCGAGGAGGATCTTGCCCTGATCGACAGGAGCAGAGGGCTCCGTGAGCTCATCCGGCTCCTCGGTCTTCCGGAGCTCTTTCCGCTCCTGCTTTTCCTTCGCCCGAGAACGCTTCTCCTGCTCTCGCTGCATCTTTCCGAATGTGGACCGAGACTTTGCCATAGTCGGCTCCTTCCAATCTTGATCGCTTGGTCAGTAGAACTAGTTGCGCGAATTCCCCGAACGAGCCCCAGCAAGGACCCGAACGTTACGAGCTTCTTCGCCACGCTTTCCTTTGCCGATCTCGAAGGTCACCTTTTGGCCCTCGACGAGGAGCGTCTTGGGACCGTCAGCAAGCCCAGTGGCGTGAACAAACATGTCCTGTTGCCCACTGCGCTCCACAAAGCCGTAACCCCGCTTCGCGTCATAGAACTTAACCGTTCCCGTCGCGTTCCCTGCGGACCCGGAGCTGGAAGATTGTGACCGTGACGACTCTGATCGCGGTGAGGACTCTGATCGTGACGACTCTGATCGCGGTGAGGACTCAGGTCGGCGAACAGGTCGATCCTGGTCACGCGACCGACCCTTGTCACGTCCCTGCGCCGGCCGGCGCGAGTCCCTCGAGGGTCCCGAGGTGCTCCAACGATCATTCGACTTCCCTCGACCTGAGCGCTCAGGACGCTCAGGACGCTCAGGACGCTCCTCGACCGGCGCAGAACGCACCGGGTTCCTCCGGATCTTCGAGACCACGGGTGCCGGGGCTTCGAGATCCTTGGGCTCAGTGAGCCCAGTTGGTAGCCCCAGAGCGCGCTGCAACTTCGACGTCACGCCCTTTTGATCCTCGGCGAGGATTGAAATAACCACGCCGTCCATTCCGGCACGGCCGGTTCTTCCGGAACGGTGGGTGTAATCGGTCGCATCCGCCGGAGGATCGAAGTGAATCACGCAGGGCAGCGCCTCGAGGTGGATTCCTCGCGCCGCTACGTCTGTAGCCACCAGCACACTTGCCTCTCCGCGCTCGAAGGAGCGGAGAGCCCGCTCGCGCTGAGCCTGACTGCGGTCCCCGTGGATCGCCACCGAGCGGACGCCAGCTTCATCGAGTTGGCGAGCCACCCGATCAGCACCAAGTCGAGTCCGGCAGAACACAATGGCGCTGCCCAACTGCGAAATGGTCGTTGCGATCTGAGCGATCCGCTTGTTACGAGGGACGACCCAGAAAAGGTGCTCAACGTCCCCAGATGCCTCAAGGTCATCGCTGACGTCATGTCGAGCCGGATTGTTCTGGTACTTCGAGACCAAGGATTCGACCTCGCGTCCCATGGTCGCCGAAAAGAGCAGAATCTGACGCTCGTCGGCGGCCTGTTCGACGATCCGACGCACCACTGGCAGAAAGCCCATGTCTGCCATCCGGTCGGCCTCATCGATGACGATGAGTTCGACATCGTCGAGTTCAACAATTCCCTGTTCGATCAGGTCTTCGAGGCGCCCAGGACATGCCACCAGAATGTCAACGCCCTTGAGCATGGCGTTCTGGGTAGGCCCGTAGCGAGTCCCTCCGTAGACGGCGATGATGCGCCGTCCTCCGTCGTGGCGCAGGGAAACCAGCTCATCTCGAACCTGAGCGGCCAGCTCCCGAGTGGGCTCCAGAATCAGACACAGGGGGCGACGCGGCCGAGCGCCGTTACAGCGCTCGATAGCTGCGATCCCGAAGGCAAGGGTCTTCCCGGATCCCGTCGGCGCTTTCGCCACGATGTCACGGCCGCCGAGAGCATCGGGGATGGTGGCTTCTTGAATCGGGAAGGCTTCCGTGATCCCTCGCTCTTCAAGCTTGGACACGATGGCAGGTGCGACCCCGAGGTCGGAAAAGGTCTTAGGCATATGACTCCATACGAGTTGAGAAGGCCAACTCAAGCATGGAGCAGAGTGAGCCCTGCCACCGAATGTGGTGGCACACCGAAACATTCGGTGGGAACACTCTCACCGTAGCATCCATGAGGCCAATAAAGCGACTCTTGCCCTCAGGCATTCCCCAGCGGTGCCGGTCACGGCACATAAACCTTCATTCGCACGAAGCGAGAGCATGGTCGCTGAGACAAGGAACTGTCCGACCGGGGAACGGAAGAAACACGTGCTCTATGTAATGATCACTCTTACACGGCAGCCTCGTTCCTTCCGACGCGGCCTCGTGTCTCTACTAGGGGGCGCATTCAATGAAGAACAGGCCACCTCACATTGAGGTCATTGCCCATGGCCCCTACGAGGTCACCGGCAACATCCCCGTTCGTCCACGTCGCTCGGTGACGACCCAAAATGGCGAGCCGGTGGCATGGAGCACCGAAGAAGAGGTCGCTCACGATGAGACCTACCGTCTGTGCCGATGCGGGCAGTCGAGAATAAAGCCATTTTGCGACGGGTCGCATGCCTTTGAACTCTTCGACGGCTCAGAGACCGCTTCAATCAATACGTTCGCCGAGCGAGCTGAGCGCCACGAAGGTCCTGGGATCTCAGTGCAGGTCGATCAAGAACTTTGCCTCCACTCCCGATTCTGCAAGTACGAGATGACGAACTACTACGAGATGATCTCGGATGCGGCATCGACCAACACACTTTCTCAACTCGCAGGCATGATCGATCGATGCCCCTCCGGAGCCCTTCGGCTTGAGATTGATGGAGCGCAGGTCGAGACCTTTCTCCCTCAAGAAGTCTCCCCAATTGCTGACGGGCCGCTTCTGGTGACTGGTGGTATCGAAATCGAACGATCAGACGGAGAGCCCATGGAAACGCGCAGCCGAGTCAGTTTGTGCCGCTGTGGCGCCTCTGCCAACAAGCCGCTGTGTGACGGATCGCATATTGCTCTCGGATTCAAGGCCTAGGACGATGCCAATCACCACGATCGACGAGCTCCACGATCACCTCCAGCAAGCAATCAACCTTGAATTCTTCGTGGCTGCCCCCTACCTCTACGCCATGTACTCGGTCGCCGACCCGGCAAGCGAGGCCACCAAGGTGCTCAAGAGCGTGGCTGCTGAGGAAATGCTCCACGCTGCCCTCATCGGCAATGTCCTCTTGGCGGTCGGAGGCGAGCCCCGCTTTTACGACCCCTCGGTGATTGCCTCATTCCCCGCGCCCTTGCCCCACCATGACCCTGAGGTCGTAGTGAACCTCGAGCCGTTGTCTCGAGGCCTCATCGAGAGGGTGTTCCATCTCATCGAGGAGCCAGGCGACGACCAGGATCATGTCGACGGAGCCTCGTGGAGATTTCTCGGGCAGTTCTATAAATCACTCGAGCATGGAATTGCCGAGTTGGGAAAGACCACTGATCTCTTCGCAAACCCACAGATCCACCGCCAGATGAACGACCCACACGGTTACGCCGCACCGAAGTTCGACTCCGGATCCTCGGGCGGCCTTCGGCTCGTCGAAACAGAAAGCGATGCCGATGAGGTGATCGAGACGGTGATCCACCAGGGCGAAGGTGTCTCGGACGTCCGTTTCGCCGATCCCGAACATGCTGAGCTCACTCACTATGCGAAGTTCCTTGAGCTTGACGACGAAACCACCGAGACGATTCTCCCAGCAATGGTCAACCCATCGCTCGAGTCCCTCCCATCCGAGGTCCAGCCAGTCGCTGAATTCTCGAATGCCATCTACAGCTACCTCTTCGTCGTCATGGATCGCCTCATGGGGCCCGAGGAGGTCGATCGTCACCACCTCGTCGGTACCCTGTATGGGTCGATGGTTGCGCTCCTTGCCCCCGTCGCTCGCTACCTCATGACGATGCCGGTCGGCGATGACCGGGTTGCCGGTCCACCAATGGGCTTCTATCTGTTCAAGAATCCCAAGGACGCCGAGGCTGAGGTGCGGCGCCTCGGGTTACTTCTCACCAGCGACCATCCCAGGTTACGACCGGCAATCGACCTCTTGGATCGCCTCCCCAACTAGGCCAGCCAGGGCTCTCCGGCACGTCGCGCCCACACCCACACGCGGCCAGATCCTTCGATGTCGTAGAGATGTGGCGTGGGTGCTCCGAGCAACCCGAGAATGTCGACGCTCGACAACAGAGTCTCTAGTGTGAGTGCGTGCCTCTTCGACTCGCCTCATGGAACGTCAACGGAATTCGGGCTGTCCAACGTAAAGGCTTGTTCGACCCGTTCATCAAAACCCTTGACGCAGATGTGATTTGCCTCCAGGAGATCAAGGCCACTCCTGATCAAGTCGAGTGTGATCTGACTGGGTTTCACGAGCACTGGCACCCGGCGGAAAAAAAGGGCTACTCAGGCACTGCCATCTTCTCAAAGATCAACCCAGTCAGCGTCTCGAAAAAGTTACCCACCCGCCTCGCCAACAAATACCGATTCGCAGAAGACGGTTTCGGGAACCCAAACGATGAGGGCCGGGTGATCACAGCGGAATTCGATGCCTTCTATCTCGTCACCGTCTACACGCCGAATGCCAAAGGAAACCTCAGCAGGCTCGCCTTGCGTCATGAACAGTGGGATCCCGCTTTCCTGACGCACGTCAAGGCGCTCCAGAAGAAGAAGCCTGTGGTCATCTGCGGCGATCTCAACGTTGCTCATATGCCCGATGATCTTGCCCATCCCAGACCCAATGAAGGCAAGGCCGGATTCACCGACGAAGAGCGATCCGGCATCCAAAATCTCTTGGACAACGGATTCGTGGATTCCTTTCGGCTGTTCACCCAAGGCAATGGCCACTACACGTGGTGGTCGAACTTCTCAGGAGCACGAGATCGCAATGTTGGCTGGCGCATTGATTACTTTCTCGTGTCTGCCGACCTCGCTCCCGTCGTGACAGCGGCTGAGATCCACCCAGGAATCATGGGGAGCGATCATTGCCCGGTGAGCATCACGCTGGACATCTAGCGGCGGAAGCGCTCAGTTCCTCCCCTTCATGACCAATGGTCAATGCAGTTCAAAGGAGAAATCAGGAGTGGGCCGTACAGGACTTGAACCTGTGACCCCTTGCGTGTCATGCAAGTGCGCTACCAGACTGCGCCAACGGCCCTCAAACATGATGGTAGCACCGGTCTTCAAGCATCACGCCCGCTTCTGAACCTACGATCGAAACCATGGACGTCGTTACTCATCTCGCCTCGATCGAAAATGTTGGCTACACGATTGTGGAGAATGTGATCGATCGGGACCACTGCGAGCAGATCAAACTGAGAGTGGCTGAGTTGGAAACCACGCTCCAAATTGGGTGCGGCGACAACCTTTTTGAGGGCTACGCCACCACCCGGGTCTACAACCTTCTGGCCCATGGTGAGATCTTCGAGGCGATCCCGGTCCACCCAGGCGTCCTGCCGATCGTCGAAGGAGTTCTCGACAGCGAATTATTGATCTCCTCGCTTTCGTCGATACGCATTGGCCCCGGCGAGTCAGCCCAACCGCTGCACGCCGATGACCAACTAATCCCCCTCCCTCGACCCCACGTACCCATCGTGTGCAACACCATGTGGGCGATTGATGACTTCACCGAAGCCAATGGAGCAACTCGACTGGTGGAAGGGAGTCACAAGGAATCAGGCCTCCCGGACTACCGCCGTCCGCCCGAGACAATTGCAGCGGAGATGCAGGCCGGCAGCGTCCTCATCTGGACCGGCAGCCTTTGGCATGGCGGCGGTGCCAACGTCAGCGAGGCCCACCGACTGGGGATCGCGATGAATTACTGCGCTGGCTGGGTTCGCCAACAGGAGAACCAGCAGCTCGGGATCTCCAAGGAGGTTGCTTCGACTTTTTCTCCCCGACTCCGCAAACTCTGTGGGTACTCCGTGTATCGGGGCCTGATCGGCCACATCGACAAGCGCGATCCTTCCGAAGTAGCCCTCGATCTGGAGCCCGAAGCCACGATGGCGTGGGACAGTCTCAAGCGGCGCTAAACGACTGACCCGAAATCGGCCAATCACCATCACCCGGATGAAGACGAAATCGAGAACCTCGATCTCGGCCAGCGAAGTACTCGTCGAGATTCCGCGCCCAAGAGTGATGCCATTCCACCTGGCGCTCGGTGAGGTTTTCAAGGCTCAATTGACCCAGGACGGGGAATGCTTCGACCATGGGACCAAGGAGTCCGGCTGCCGCCACTGCATCAGCAGTTGCGTCGTGGGCCATTGGGTTGATGACTCCGTAATGTCGACACACGTCGCCGAGGCTCCGGCGCCCTTTGGTTCGGCGGAGTGCGCGGTCTAGTACAAGCGGATCGAGAACTGGACCGTGCCACCCGGACTCAAGGAGGCCCGGGCCACCGAGAGCGACCATGCGGGAATCGATCAT
>Ga0194055_10004563_pt1 | contig 10306 bp, 9 predicted proteins | sample SepL449m_MetaG_FD_155482 | JGI IMG/M metagenome (GOLD analysis project Ga0194055, IMG submission 155482) | Anoxic zone freshwater microbial communities from boreal shield lake in IISD Experimental Lakes Area, Ontario, Canada - Sep2016-L442-9m | ecosystem: Environmental > Aquatic > Freshwater >... | reverse complement strand
CGCCTCGACGGCAGCCCCATCGGCGGCGTTCTTGTCGCCTCGGCCCATGTGGCGGGAAGCCGCCATGGCGGCGGCCTCGGTGACCCGTACGAGGTCGAGGGCGAGGTTGCGGTCGGGCGATTCTGGCGAGACAGTCACGTCTCGAACCCTAGTGCAGCCACGTGCAAACTGGCTGAGCGTCTCCCGAGATGGCCGAGGTTCCGACGACTGGCTGATACGGGCAATAATCAAGGATGTGGATCGCATCATCGTCTCGCCGGGACCACCCCTCTCGGGAACCGTGGTCGCTGGTGGTGCCAAGAACTCCGTGCTCAAACTCATGGCCGCCTGCCTGCTGGCTGAGGGAACGCACGTCCTCGAGAACGTCCCCTCGATCAGTGACGTCGACACCATGGCCGACGTTCTCCGGGCACTCGGTTGCGACGTCGTGCGTGAGCCAGGAGCTCGCTTGGTGGTCGATGTCCCTGCCACCGCTGACCTTGTGCCTGAGGCCCCCTACGAGCTGGTTGAGAAGATGCGGGCCTCAATTGTGGTGCTCGGCCCGCTGTTGGCTCGATGCGGTACGGCCAAGGTTTCCCTGCCTGGAGGCGATGACTTCGGTTCTCGACCGATCGATATCCACCTTCGGGGCCTTGAGCAGATGGGGGCGATCTTCGAGACCCACCACGGCTACGTCGAGGGCGAGGCCGCCGACGCCTCAGGTCGTCTCGTTGGCGGTCACCTCGTCCTCGAGTATCCAAGCCATACGGCCACCGACAACCTCCTCATGGCTGCTGCTCTGGCGAAGGGAACCACGATCATCGAGAACGCAGCGCGCGAGCCTGAGGTACTGGACCTTGCCGCCATGCTCACGCGTATGGGTGCTGGGGTCAGTGGCGCTGGAACCTCGCGACTTGTCGTGGAGGGCGCTGATCGACTCGAGGCGGTCTCTCACCGAGTGATCCCCGACCGGGTGGTGGCTGCCACATATGCCCTCGCTCCGGCACTGGCCGGTGGATCGGTCACGATTGCCGACGGCCGCCCCGAGCACATGGAGATGCTGCTGTCGAAGCTTCGGGAGATGGGTCTCGAGGTTATGTTTGACCCATCGGGCCTGACGGTGACCTCGACGGGGCGATGTCGGGCCATCGATGTGGCGACATTGCCCTATCCGGGTGTGGCCACTGACTACAAGCCCTTCCTGCTCACCGCGCTGACGGTGGCGGACGGGGTCTCGATCGTCTCGGAGAATCTCTTCGAGGGACGTTTCCGCTATGTCGACGAGCTGCGTCGCATGGGGGCTGATGTTCGAACTGAGGGTCATCACGCGGTCGTGCGCGGCGTCTCCTGCCTTTCTGGAGCGCAGGTCAAGGCTCCAGACATCAGGGCTGGTGCAGCCCTGGTCTTGGCAGGCCTGGCGGCGGAGGGTGAGACGGTGGTGGCAGGAGTCGAACATATTGAGCGTGGCTATGACCAGCTCGTCGAGACTCTGGCCAGCCTTGGAGCGCAGGTGATCTGGCGATGACGACCCCAACCTTGAGCCGTGACCCGGGAACCCTTCTCGCGGAGGCCGCTGCCGGAAATCGCGTTGCCTTGGCGCGTCTGTTGACCATGGTCGAGCGTGGTGGCTCTGAGGCCGAGGCGGTGGCCGCCTTGGCCTACCGTTCAGCGCACAGCTATACGGTTGGTCTCACTGGTCCTCCGGGTGCCGGGAAGTCCACGTTGACTGATCGACTCATCACCACGGCGAGGCGAGGCTGGCCTGAGGTCGGCGAGCGGCTGGCAGAGCCCCTTGAGCAGGTGGCGGTCCTCGCCATCGATCCTTCGTCGCCCTTCACGGGAGGTGCCATCCTTGGCGATCGCATCCGCATGCAGGACCATGCCACCGACCCCACGGTCTTCATCCGCTCGATGGCGACCCGGGGCCACCTCGGCGGCTTGGCCCTGGCGGTGCCAGGTGCGGTCCGGCTCCTCGGAGCCGCTGGTATGCCCGTCACCCTGATTGAGACGGTGGGGGTCGGCCAGATGGAGGTGGACATCGTCGGGGCGGCGGACACCACCGTGGTCGTGGTGACCCCGGGGGCTGGCGATGCCATGCAGGCCAACAAAGCGGGGATCCTTGAGATCGCCGACGTCTTCGTCATCAACAAGGCGGATCGACCCGGCCTGCGCGAGGCGCGCCGTGATCTTGAGGGGATGCTCGAGCTCTCGATGTTCGACGGATGGGTGCCGCCCATCGTCGAGACTGTGGCGCAGGACGGAACGGGAGTCGACAGTCTCTGGGCCGAGGTGGCTCGACATCGGGCGCATTTGATCGAGACCGGAGAACTCGCGGCGCGTCGTGAGCGTCGCTTGGCCGAGGAGCTTCGCCGCGTGCTTGGCGTCCGGTTGGCCCTAGACGTCGAGCAGCTTGCCGGGGGAGCGCTGTTCGCCGAACAGGTCAGTGCCCTGTCGTCTGGGGAGACCGATCCATTTCGGGCGGCCGCAGCATTGCTCGACCGGTGAGTTGACGAAACGGCTCGATCAGCGATCGAGCTCGGAGAGCAGTTCAGTTGTAGCCATCTCGGGGGGGACGATGTTGATGGCCACACCAGTCCCCATCTCGAATCCCGCTCGGGTCGTGGCCTTTGGGACCACGTGGACGTGCCAGTGGAACGGGTCTCCCTTTCGGAAGGGGGCGGAGTGAAACACGAGGTTGTAGGCGACGTCACCAATGGCGCCGGTGAGCGCTCGAAGCGCTTTTCGCAGGGCGACCCCGACGCTGGTGACATCGTCATCAGTGGCGGTGTGCAGATGAGGGGAGTGGTGCCGAGGGATCACCAGCATCTCGTAGGGTGCGCTCGACCAGTAGGGGCACAGCACCATGACGTGCTCATCGCGGTAGACCACCCGCTGGTTGACCGACTCCTCGGACTCAATGGTGGTGCACAGGAGGCAATGAGCGGTGAACCGGGCGAACCGGGCCTGCTCCTCGGCGACCTCCCGGGGGACGAAGCTCATCCCGAGGAGCTGGCCATGGGGGTGCTCGACTGAGGCACCTGCCTCTCGGCCTGCATTGACGATTGCCTGTGAGTACCGGAGGTTCGTCGAGGTGGCGTGCTCCGCCATCCGGTCTCGGATGACCGTCATGACGAGACCCGCCTGCTCGTCGGTCAAATCCGCCCATGAGGTCTGGTGATTCGGAGAGAGCACGAGCACTTCATGGACGCCACCGGCGGACCCTGCGGTGAAGACGGGGCCTCTGTTCTCCACCACGAAAGGTTCATCGCCTTCGAAGGCTGGGTACTTGTTGGCGATGACCCGGACCTGCCACTGCCCATCGTCGTCAGCGACGACGAGTGCCGGGGGAGTCTCCTCTTCGTTGCCGGGGCAGAAGGGGCATGGCTTGAGTGGCTCGTGCTCGAGGCGCTGCGCATGGAGCACGAATGCGTCAGGACGGGTGGCTCGTGCGGAGGAGATGACGACCCAGCGACCCGACAGTGGGTCCAGTCGCATCTCTGTCATCTGGTCTCCTTCGCGAAGCTGGCGCTCAATCCAACTGTACCGCCTCAGATCGCCGACCCCGTGACGGCTGTCGCCTGGGGTGACTCAACCCTTATGCAGGATGAGCCAGATCCCGGTGGCGACCGGACGAACGACAGTGAGCACGCCCTACCACGCACCGACGTTCTCAAGCACGCTGGTGCCCCCGTCGTCCTTCTCGCCGGCAGCGTGGAGCCGAATGGAGAAGGCTACGACGGTCACGATGATGGCGCCGATCACCAAGTTGTAGGCCACGGACTGCCCAAGGGCGGCCCAGTCGATCAGCGGCTTGGGAGCAGTCGAGGTCGCGGTGGCTGCGGCGATGACGACGCTCATTGAGCCTCCCTCATCTTGCCTCCCTTCATGACCGATCGAGATCACTCAGGAGCAGAGGGGGACAGCGAGGAGGCACAATGGAGGCCATGATCGCCGAGGCGGCCGCGACCAGTTCGGCATACGACATCCTCCTGGTGGTTCACGTCCTCGTGGGAGCAGTGGCGGTGATGGTGCTGGTCGCCGCCTACGTGGCCGCGGTGAGCCTGGGGGGTGTCGCAGCCGGCAGCAGATGGTCGGAGTCATCGAGGCGGTTCTTCACCCCCGGACCGGACATCGCCGGACGATCGGTTTACCTCGTCCCGCTGACAGGTCTTGGATTGGTTTCCCTGAGCAATGGAGCATTCTCCCTAGCTGACCCGTTCGTCGGGATCGGAAGCGTCCTCTCCCTGGGAGCCCTCGTCGCCGGGGAGGCCTTCGTGTTCCCCGCCTCAAGTCGGTTGCGAGCCTTGGTGCACAGCTCAAGCGTCGCGCCCCCGGATGATTCCTGGCGATCTGATCTGGCCCGACTGCGATGGGGCGTCGACGCGATGGTCCTTGCGGTCGTGATCACCGCAGTGCTGATGGTGGCCAAGCCCTAGGGACGCTCGCCCGGGATCAGTTCCGGTGGAGCAATGTGGGGATTCCGACCATCCCGGCGGCCACGGTGATGTTGGTGACCGGGTCGATCAGGACAAAGCTTCCGGTGATGCGATTCGATCCATAGGCGTCGACCACCAGCGGGTCGGCGGTGGTCAGTTGCACTACGCCGATCTCATTGGCCACCAGCTCGGAGGCACCAGCGAGGGTGAGGTCGTTGACATCGAGCAGGGACGAGATGGCGGTGACGATCCCAGGGGTTGAGCGAGTGGTGTGCTTGACGCGAAGCCGGCTACCCTGCGTCAGCGGTGCCGTGCCGAACCAGCAGATGGTGGCCTCGATGTCATTGGTCACCCTTGGGGGATTGGCGCGTCCGACGATCATGTCGCCGCGCGCAACGTCGAGGTCATCGGCAAGGGCCACCGAGACAGAAAGACCGACAGCGGCGGCGGGTGCAAGGCCGCTCGGCGTGCGCACCTCGGTCACTGTGCTGGTGAGGCCGGAGGGCAGGACGATGACCTCCTCGCCGACACGGATGGGAGCACCATCGACCATCCCGGCATAGGTCCGACCGCCTCCGGGCTGGCGAAGGACCCACTGCACGGGGAGTCGGGTGGCCTCCTCGACCGCCTCGCCATGCACGCCGGCCCAGCCGCCGGCTGGAGCGCTCTCGAGGGCCTCAAGCACAGTTGGACCCTCGTAATACGGGGCAGCGTTGGAGCGCTCGACCACATTGTCACCATGGAGAGCTGAGATCGGGATCACGGTGAGCGACTCGATCTCGAGCATCTCGGCGAGCGCGGTCATCTGAGCCACGACCCGCTCATAGAGCGGGAACCGCCAGTTGCCCTCGTCCATCTTGTTCGCGCACACGATGAGCTGTCGCACGCCGAGCAGTGAGGCGATGCACAGGTGGCGGCGGGTCTGCTCCTTGAGCCCGGAAGTGGCATCGACGACAACGAGGGCCAAGTCGGCGGTGGAGGCCCCGGTGGCCATGTTGGCGGTGTACTGGACGTGCCCGGGGCAGTCGGCGATCACGAACTTGCGCTTGGGCGTGGCGGCATAGCGATAGGCCACGTCAATGGTGATGCCCTGCTCCCGCTCGGCTCGCAGGCCATCGGTGACAAAGGACAGGTCAAGGTCACCCACGCCTCGGTCTCGCGAGGCCTGGGCGACTGCATCGATCTGGTCATCGAACAGCTGTCGGGTGTCGACGAGGAGTCGGCCGATGAGGGTCGACTTCCCGTCATCGACGGAACCGATGGTGGCAAACCGAAGAAGGTCCATCACCTCGGGATGTTCGGCGGGGGAGGAAGTGGCGGTGGTCATGGCGTTAGAAGTAGCCCTCTCGCTTGCGGTCTTCCATGGCGGTCTCCGAGAACTTGTCGTCGGCACGGGTGGCGCCTCGTTCGGAAATCGTCGAGGTGGCTGTCTCGGCGATGATGTCCTCGATGGTTGAGGCGAAGCTCTCGACCGATCCGGTGCAGGTGGCATCACCGACCGTGCGGAATCGGACCGTTCGGGTTTCGATCTGCTCGCCGTCGCGTGGCTGAACCCATTCGCTGAGAGCAAGCAGCATTCCGTCGCGTTCGATGATCTCACGCTGGTGGGAGAAGTAGATGGTCGGCAGCTCGATGTGCTCTCGGCCGATGTACTGCCAGATGTCGAGCTCGGTCCAGTCCGACAGCGGGAACCCCCGAAGGTGCTCGCCTGGGCTCACCTTGCCCTGGTAGAGCTGCCAGAGCTCGGGGCGCTGCTTGCGAGGGTCCCACTGGCCGAAGGCGTCTCGGAACGACAGGACGCGCTCTTTGGCGCGGGCCTTGTCCTCATCGCGTCGGGCCCCCCCGAAGGCCGCGTCAAATCGATGTTCATTGATGGCATCGAGCAGCGCAGTGGTCTGGAGCCGGTTACGCATACCGAACGGTCCGGGGTCGGCCACGCGACCCTTGTCGATGGCTTCCTGCACCGATGCCACGATGAGTCGCTCGCCGAGTGTTTCGATCAGCGCATCGCGATACTCGATGACCTCAGGGAAGTTGTGTCCCGTGTCGACGTGCATCACCGGGAAGGGCAGTTTGCCGGGGGCGAAGGCCTTGAGGGCGAGGTGGAGGAGAACCGCCGAGTCCTTGCCGCCACTGAAGAGCAGCACAGGGCGCTCGCACTCTGCGGCGACCTCGCGGATGATGAAGATCGCATGGGACTCGAGCAGGTCGAGGTGGTCGATGCGCTCGACTGGGACGGCGGCGTCGGAGGCGGTCATGACCGAGCCTCGGTGTACTCGACCACGACCACGCGCCTCTCGACGCGTCCGAGCAGACCCGAGCAGGCCTGCGACCAGACCCGCTCACCGGCAAGCCAGAGCCACAGCTCGCGTGAGGAGGCCACCACAATGCCCTCGAGGTCCTCGCGAGTCAGGCCGTGGTCGGCCACGGTGGACCATCGTCGCCAGAGCCAGGCGGCGAGTCCGCTCTCGCCGAGCAGGACCGACTCGAGGCTCTGGCCATCGACCACGTCATCAAGCCATTGCTCAGCCAGCCCTGTGGGTTCATCGGGGAGGTGAAGGTGGAGGGTGCTCATCGGCGGATCACCACCGGCTGCCGAGTGGTGTCGGCATAGTTGGCCACGTGTTCGTCGTAGGTCATGAAGGTTGCTCCCATGGGGTCGAGGTCGCGGCCGAGAGCCCGCCTGGCGATCTTCTGATCGAGTTCGTCAAGGCGCACCAGCGCGGCGGCATCGTCGAGGTCGCGCACGTCGAGGCCGCGTCGAGCAGCTTCGAAGGACTGACGTCCCCGTTCGGTGCGGACCAGGACCGTGGTCCAGCCATCGTTCGAGCCAACGGACCCGACTGAGATGTCAGCGGAGCGACCGAGGAAGTCGGCGCATTCGTCGCACCCTTTGAGCGCGGCACCGTGGAAGGCCTTGATCGATTCGTCGACGGCGATGGCGCCATCTCGGTACTCGACGATGAGTCGACCCCGGGTGACGTCGACCTTCGAGACCCGGTTGAGGTCGATGCCCCGTCGTCGCTTGAGTTCCTCGTGCATGAGTCCTTCGTAGCTGAACGATTTGGTGCAGAGCAGAGCGATCGAAAGAATGACGGCATCGACCCGGTGGGCGCCTGTGGGCCAACGTTTCGACTGCATCGCCCGGAGACCAGCCACCTCGCATGGCGTTCCGACGGCAGCGATGCGGGGGTTGGCGGGCAGGTTCTTACCCGTCAGGTCGAGCGCGGCGAGTGCCATGGACTGGTTGTAGAAGCTCCCCGCGGCAGCCCGGATCTCCGCGACGGTGGTGACCACTGTCGGTACAGCTTTCCAAGGCTCATTGGGGTCCGCCGAGGGCTTGGCCACGAGGGCTCCGTCGATCTGGCCGGCCTCGAAGAGGGCCACGAGCAGTGCGGTGACAACGCCGCCGTCTTGGACACCTTCCGTGCGACGCGACGCCCGCGCTGCATAGGTGGCCTCGACTCGACCGAGGCCCTCGCCAGGTGCTGCGCCGGTGAGTGTGAAGTAGGGATCGGCGGCATCGGGCTTGGTGATGAGCTCGACGGGCTGGGCCTCGGGATCGTCGTGCGGTGTCGATGGCGGCCAGGTGGTCTCGTAGCGAAGCCCGCCACGAGGGCAAAAGTCCCAACAAAGTGAGCAGCCGGTGCACATCTTGACCAGCTCGGGCAGGTTGGTGTCGGGGTTGACACCCAGCGAGTTCGATGGGCAGACGGCCACGCACGTTCCGCACTCGATGCAACGATCGGCCTCGATCACGCCGGCCTCGAGTTCCCAGAACCACGTCTTGCGCGGTGGCTCGTCGATGCCGTTCATGGATTCGCGAAGTCGGTAGCGCTTCATGAGGCCTCCTCACCGATCAGGTGACGCAGCGTGGCAAGTGGGGTGCGCCGCACCCAGGGCGTAAACCCCTCTCCGGGCCGGCGACCCTCCGCCCAGGCGACGATGACTGCCGAGAGCGCATCAGAGAGGGATCTGGCCGGGACGGCTCCTGCAATCCAGTCCGCAAAGCTGGCCTCAGGGCCGAGCACGCCACCGAGGCCGATGTCGTAGCCCTCTTCGAGCGTGGCCCCGTCCTTGTTGACGGCGCCACGAAGTCCGATATCGGCGATCTGGGGCTGACCGCACGAGGCGGAGCATCCTGAGAGGTGGATCCGCAACGGGGCGTCCGCCGGTGGTGGGCCACCCAGAGCAGCCGTCACCTTTCGGTCGATCTCGTCGGCGAGGCGCAGGGCGCGCTCCTTCGTCTCCACAATTGCGTATCGGCAGAACTCGCTGCCGGTGCAGGCGGCCACCGATCGCTCGATGTTGGTGGGCGTCGGGCTGAACTTCTCGAGCAGGGGCTCGGCGAGCAGCGCCTCGAGATGACCGGCACCGACTCCGGTGAGGGCCAGGTTCTGATCGACGCCGAGCCGCAGGGTGCCGTCACCATAGGTGCTGGCAATCCGAGCGAACTCCACGAGCTCGGCGCCGGTGAGCCGACCCACGGGGATATTGCACCCCACGGTGACGAACCCGGGCAGGCGCTCTGGGTGCACGCCGACGATGTCTCGGCGGTAGCTGGTTGTCCGCTCGGTGCCGGCGGTCTTGAGCTCGAGTGTGGTGCGAGCTGCGAGCTCAGCACGGAACCGTTCGGGTCCCAATTCCTGGACCAGATAGCGCATGCGGGCAAGGCCGCGGTGCTCGCGGTTGCCGAGCTCACCGAACAGCTGTGCGACTGCTCGGGAGATCTCGACAGCCTCGTGCTCCTCGACGAACACGTCGATGTCTTGGGCCATGCGCTCGCCATCGGAGAGGCCCCCACCGACGAGCAGGTTGAATCCATGGATGCCGTCCCGTTCGGCGGCCCACAAGGCGACATCGTTGATCTCGACTCGCGTGCAGTCTTTGCCACAGCCACAGACGGCGAGCTTGAACTTGCGGGGGAGATTGGCGTAGTAACGGTTCCCGGTGAAGAAGTCCGAGATGGCCCGGGCGACGCCGATGGTGTCTACCTGCTCGTCAGGATCAGCCCCGCTGGTGGGGCAGGCCGTGACATTGCGCGCACAGTCACCACAGGCCTGAATCGATGTGAGGCCGACAGCGGCGAACCGCTGCCAGATCTTGGGGATTGAGGCCATGGTGAGCCAGTGCACCTGGAGGGCCTGGCGGGTGGTGATGTCCACGTAGCGGTTTCCGAAGCGCGGATGCTCGACGGGTCCGTGGGCATAGCCCTCAGCGATCATGCCGATCTCGCGGGCTTGGTCTGCGCTGAGCAGACCTCCGGGGACCTTGATGCGCATCATGAACGCGTCACCGCCTTGGCGCTGTGGGTACAGCCCGACCCACTTCAGTCGCTCAACCTCTCCTGGCACTGCGTTGAGGGCATCAATGCCCTCAACGGAGTAGGTCTCGATGATCCCCTGGGCCACCTCGAAGGGGTGACGGCGCAGCTTGACCATCTCGGCCTCGGAAAGCTCGCGCACATTGCGGTAGGGGTTGAGGAATGGGATCTGACCCTCTTCGGGTCCACTCAGGTTCAAGCCGTAGGGATCGTCAGCAGTGGGGTGCCGGTTTGTCACGAGCACCACTCGTTCTGCTCGATGGCTGATCCCATTGCCTGCTCCCTTGCTCTTGGCCAATGGTCGTGCATTGGCCAGGACGTCAATTCTTGACTAAGATGATCAAGTATAAGGTATTTTCATACCGCATGACAAACTCTGATGACTGAACCTCTCCCAACCATCTTTCCCATTGGCCTGATCCTCGAGGGTCGGCGCTGCCTTGTGGTCGGCGGCGGGGTCATGGCGGACCTGAAGGTCGGAGGCCTGCGTGCCGCTGGAGCCAGCGTCGTCGTAGTCGCGCCGGTGGTTGCCGAGGTGCTCCGGACTCGAGCGGAGGCCGATGTCGCC
>Ga0194055_10004561_pt1 | contig 10309 bp, 6 predicted proteins | sample SepL449m_MetaG_FD_155482 | JGI IMG/M metagenome (GOLD analysis project Ga0194055, IMG submission 155482) | Anoxic zone freshwater microbial communities from boreal shield lake in IISD Experimental Lakes Area, Ontario, Canada - Sep2016-L442-9m | ecosystem: Environmental > Aquatic > Freshwater >... | reverse complement strand
GTCGAAACGTGTCGCCAGCAGAAACGCGACACGCTCAATTTCCTTACGGACTCCGTTCACGCTCACTTCAATCACAAGCAGGGACCTTCACTCACTGCTGATGGGGTGTGAACGGTTACTAACCGCCGTGCCAGGACACCCAGCTCACCATGAGTAAAAAATAGAGTATGAAGGCCAATCCAAAGATCGCGGATTCTGGAAAGCGCTTCGTAAAGAATTGGGGTAGGCAGACAAAGGCGACCACGACGATCGGTGAATACAGTAGAATCCCGTGCTCAATGGAGAAAAACAGCTTGAAAGATCCAGAAATGGGATTGCCCCATTGCCAGGCCGTCGAGGATGCCCCAACAGCCCCATGCATTTGATGGTTCATCCACAACAGCAGTCCAACCGAGACAGCCAGAGGTGAAAACAGACGGAAAATTGCGAAAACTTGCTTTTTGATAACACAGTTCATTGCTAGTGGAATGGCAAGTAATGCAAAAGGAGGTTTCATCCAGATCCCAAGAGCAATGCACGTCCCCGCCGCAACATAGCGGTTGTACCGTAAAGCGAGAGTATATGCCGCCAGGGAGAAGCACAGCAGATACGGTTCGTTAAACAGCGTCCGACCATAATGCCAGATCGGTGTCCCCAGAAACACGGTACCGGTAACGAGCAATTGTTGCCGCCAGTTGTTTACGAACGGAGTAATGAGCTTCTCAAAGCAAAAACAAGCCAGAACGACGGTTAAGGCAGTGCACATCAGCGCGACGCTTTCGACACCGCCCGTTCCCCGAAACGGATAGGTTGGGATCGCTAAGAGAATTGCGATACCGGGAGGGTGCCAGGAATACTGATGCTCAGGCAGCGAGGTCGTCAGCCTGTCTTTACGAAGAGTCGGAACGAGGGCCCCATTGGGTTGTCGCGACCACTTTCCAGGCTCGATCTCGAATACCCGCCACCATAACGTAAATTTCCCATTATCGTCATACCAACTCACATGATGGTCCAGTGGCTGCCCGGCAAACGAACGCCCAGCGTCGCCTCCCCCCGCGTGGACTGAGTTGTAATTATTCGCTAAGTCCAGATCACCATCCTGAATCAGGCTGCTTAGTATTATGAGGTAGTGGGGCTCGTCACCCGAGTGAATTCGCGGCCAGACGACGTTGAGAGGCAATGGAAAACCAGGAAGTGGTCCCGACACAAAAAGCGGCGCCACCAGGAGCAGATAAATCAGAACACGCCAGACCCAGGCCCTGGTTGACACCCATTGCCAGGCTTCCTTGAGATGGATTATCTCGTCTGGATTTGCAGTTGGTGCAGCCGAGTCGAAGCCACGGTCGTCGCCAGAGAGTGCTTCATAATCGATCATAGGCGCAGGTGCGTCGGTGTTCATCAGTGGTTTCCGAAAATGCCAGCACGGTGGCTCCAGAGCCGCCAGCAACCGCAGTTGCGTGCAATTGTAGATTATAATCAATCAATTTACTACACAACGAGACTCACCTATTTGTTATCTGCATGTTTTATGCGGCTTGTTCGCGCATTGTCGGAGTGCGGCTCAATCGATCCAGATGTTCAATAACACTCGCGAAGATGGTGTCGCGGCGTCACGGGAAAAGTGGTTCTCTACAGATGGATTGCGGGAATGTGTCGTGTTGCACAGAGATCAGGATCTCATTTGCGGACGAAGTGATGGGAGCGAATCATCTGCATGTCTTTAAGGACGGGATTCGAGAATTTGCAGCTCTGGGTCAGTTCTGCCGAGAGCGTCAACATTTCACTAAACGACCGCTTTAGAGCCTTGGCACCGCAAACAGCACCTGCTTCTCGGAAGACTTCGAAGTAATGTTACGCTCAGGCTTGTTCAACGGTTCAAAAGAGTTGGGGACAAGAGACGATCGTTCAGTTGCATCGTTGCCGATGATCATCCATTCCCGAAGAAGAGAACGGCAACCGTTTGCCGTTGAACCTCGTCTGGGAACTCGGGATGATCTTTTCATCGCGTACGCTACCGATGGAGACCACCATGACGCCACGAATGTTTTGCTACAGCTTCGCGCTGTTTCTTTGTACCAGGCTTCTTTGCACCAGTATTGCAATTCAGGCGGCTGAGCCTTCGGGTGGGGCGGTCAGTCCGATCAGCTTTGATCGTGATATTCGACCGATCCTGGCGGATAACTGCTTCGCGTGCCATGGCCCGGATGAGAAGGAGCGTCAGGCTGGATTGCGACTGGATTTGCGGTCCGGGGCCGTCAAGCCTGCTGAATCCGGGAAGGTGGCCATTGTTCCCGCGAAGCCTGATGCGAGTGAACTGATCAAGCGAGTCACCAGCACGGACGACAACCTGCGAATGCCTCCCCTCAAGGGAAAGCACAAGCCACTCACCAAGACGCAGGTGGCATTGCTGACTCGGTGGATTGAATCGGGGGCCGAATACTCGTCGCACTGGGCATTTACTGCTCCTGTTCTGCCCGCTGTGCCCAACGTTAATTCCAACGTGCGAATCCGGAATGAGATCGACCGGTTCATCACCGCGAAACTGACCGGTACGGGACTGACCCAGGCACCGGAAGCGGACAAGATCACACTGTTGCGCCGCTTGCATCTGGATCTGACTGGCCTGCCGCCGACCATCGCTGAAGTCGATGCGTTTCTAGTGGATACTGCTGCTGATGCCTACGAAAAGCAGGTTGAGCGCCTGCTGAAGTCGCCTCATTATGGCGAACGCTGGGGTCGACACTGGCTCGATGCCGCTCGCTATGCGGATTCCGATGGCTTCGAAAAGGACAAGTCGCGTCAGGTCGCCTTCTACCGCGACTATGTCATCAACGCTCTCAACAAAGATCTTCCCTACAACCAGTTTGTCATCGAACAACTGGCCGGTGACCTGTTACCCAATGCGACTCAGGATCAGATTGTCGCGACCGGATTCCTGAGGAATTCGATGCTGAACGAAGAAGGGGGCGTCGATCCGGAGCAGTTCCGCATGGATGCCATGTTCGACCGGATGGACGCGGTTGGAAAGACATTTCTCGGCCTGACAATTCAGTGTGCTCAATGCCACTCGCACAAATACGATCCGATGACACACGAAGAGTACTATCGTCTTTTCGCGTTCCTGAACAATGACCACGAAGCCCAACGCGTCGTTTTCTATCCCGATGAACTGGCACTGGCTGACGAACTTCGCCAGAAGATGGCCGACATCGAAACGGGGTTGAAGCGACGTCTTCCCGATTGGCGCGAACGGATGGCCGCCTGGGAAGACTCCGTCAGTCAGGGGCAGCCTAAATGGACCGAACTGCAACTCGAGAACGCTGGCGACAACGGACAGCGTTACATCGATATGGGTGATCACTCGATCCTCGCACAGGGCTATGCCCCGACGAAGTACACGACCAGCCTGCGCGGGACCACCGACCTGCAGAACATCACCGCGTTTCGGCTGGAACTGTTGAACGATCCCAACCTTCCCTGTAACGGGCCCGGCCGCTCGTTCAAGGGGACATGTGCATTGACGGAGTTCGCTGTTGAGGTCGAACCGGTCGTGCGGGCTGAAGGAACCGCCCCGGCGAAAGAGAAGGTGAAGTTCACGTCGGCCACGGCAGACTATTCAAATCCCGAACGTGACTTGGAGCCCAATTTTTACGATAAGACCGACAAGAAGCGAGTTACCGGTTCGATCGACTACGCTATTGATGGCAAGGACGAAACCGCCTGGGGGATCGATCAAGGCCCCGGTCGTCGCAATCAGCCTCGGAATGCAGTCTTCACGACCGAAAAGCCGTTTGGCCATGCACAGGGGACTCAATTGAGCATCAACCTGCGACAGATGCATGGGGGCTGGAACAGTGATGACAACATGAATAACAATCTGGGCCGGTTTCGAATTTCGGTGACCAGTTCACAGAATCCCTCTGCCGATCTGGTTCCGCATCAGGTGCGTGAGATTCTGTCGACCCCACGCGAACAGCGGACCGAATCACAATCGGCGACGGTCTTTTCCTACTGGCGGACCACGGTTGCTGACTTCAAGGAAGCGAACCAACAGATCGAAGCCCTCTGGCAGCAGTGGCCTGCAGGGTCGACAACACTGACGTTGATGGCACGTGAACAGCCACGCGATACGCGGTTGCTGATTCGTGGCGATTTCCTGAAGCCCGACAAACCTGTAACGCCCGGCGTTCCCGGCTTCCTGCATGCACTCGATCCGCGCGACGCCAGCTCACCATCAAGCCGGCTGACACTGGCGCGATGGATTGTCGACCGTCGCAGCCCGACGGCGGCACGTGTCATGGTCAATCGTGTCTGGCAGGCCTATTTCGGAACCGGGATCGTGGCGACCAGCGAGGACCTGGGAACTCAGAGTGATCTCCCCTCGCACCCGGAACTGCTGGACTGGCTGTCCGTCAAGTTTATGGATCAGGGGTGGAGTTTGAAGCAACTTCATCGACTGATCGTGAGCAGCGCCACGTATCGACAAGCAAGTCGAGTCACTGCCGACCAGTATTCCCAAGACCAGTTCAATCGGTTGTTGAGCCGTGCGCCTCGTTTGCGTGTCGAAGGGGAAATCGTGCGCGATATCGCTCTGGCGGCGAGCGGGCTGCTCAACTCCAAAGTCGGTGGCCAAAGTCTGTTTGCTCCCGCACCGGCGTTCCTGTTTGTTCCCCCTGCCAGCTATGGTCCCTTCACGTGGTCGGAAGAAGCGGGGCCTGATCGGTATCGCCGTGCGATTTACACGTTCCGGCGGCGATCAACGCCGTATCCCATGCTGACGAACTTCGATACTCCCAATGGAGACTTTTCGTGTGTGCGTCGCGTTCGTTCGAATACGCCGCTGCAAGCCCTGACGACGCTCAACGAAACACTGTTCATGGAATGTTCGAGACACCTGGCGCTGATCGCGCTGAAAGACGGAGGCCCGGATGACGTGAACAGGATCAAGTGGGCATTCCGGCGTTGCGTGTCGCGTCTCCCGACTGAACCCGAGATGAAAATCCTGCTGGATCTGCTGGCACGCGAACAGGCTCGCTTCACTCAGCCCGGCATCGATCCCTGGCAACTCGCTGCGAACGATCCCGCCAAGCCGCCGATGCTTCCTGAAGGAAAGACTCCTGCACAACTGGCTGCCTGGACAGTTGTCTCGCGCGTCCTGTTGAATCTTGATGAAACTGTCACGAAGGAATGACCATGAGTCCTGAAAATAGACCTCTCATGCCATCGTCCGCAACGGCTGGACAGTCGATGTCAGCGTCACCGAATGAGATCACCCGCCGCTGGTTCTTTCGTGATTGTGGCGTCGGACTCGGTTCTGCCGCACTTTATTCGTTGTTCCAGAACGGGGCACTCGCTGCCAGTGGTGCAACATCGGCATTGAGTCCCCGATCGAGTCAGTTGCTACCCAAAGCGAAGCGGGTGATTTACCTGTTCATGGCGGGGGCTCCGTCGCATCTGGAGCTGTTTGACAACAAGCCGGAACTGGCGAAGTGGGATGGAAAGCTACCTCCGGCAGAACTGCTGAAGGGGTATCGGGCCGCGTTCATCAACCCGAATTCAAAACTGCTCGGTCCGAAATTCAAATTTGCGAGACATGGAGAATCGGGCGCCGAACTCTCGGAACTGTTGCCACATCTGGCGACCGTGGTTGACGACATCGCGATCGTCAGGTCGATGGCGACCGACGCGTTCAATCATGCCCCCGGACAGATCATGATGAACACGGGGGCTCAGCAGTTCGGACGCCCGAGCCTGGGGGCCTGGACACTGTACGGCCTGGGAAGCGAATCGCAGGATTTGCCGGGATTTGTCGTCTTCAGTTCGGGGAAGAAAGGCCCCAGTGGTGGTTCTTCGAACTGGGGTTGCGGGTTCCTGCCGACCGTCAACAACGGCGTCCTGTTCCGATCAGGAGCGGAGCCGGTTCTGTACCTGCTGAACCCGCGCGGAGTCGACGAAGCCATCCAGCGCGATTCTCTCGATTCACTCAGGCAATTGAACGAACTGCGATTCGAAGCGACCGGCGATCCAGAGATCTCGGCCCGAATCAGTTCCTTCGAAATGGCCTATCGGATGCAGGCGAGTGCCCCGGATCTGATGGACCTGAATAAAGAGACCAAAGAGACCCTGGAGATGTATGGTGCCGAGCCCGGCAAGTCCTCGTTTGCAAACAACTGCTTACTTGCACGCCGCCTGGTGGAGCGAGGTGTCCGGTTTGTGCAGTTGTTCCATGAAGCCTGGGACCAGCATGGGAATCTGGTCAACGATCTGAAGAAGAACTGCAGTGATACCGACAAACCGACGGCAGCACTTCTGAAGGATCTGAAGCAGCGAGGGTTGCTGGAAGACACGCTGGTCATCTGGGGTGGCGAATTTGGTCGCACGCCGATGGTACAGGGTGGAAGTGATGGTCGTGATCATCATCCGAACGCCTTTACGATGTGGCTTGCCGGTGGTGGTATCAAGCCGGGAATCACGATCGGTGAATCGGATGAATTCGGCTTCAATGCGACGACCGATCGCGTTCACGTTCATGACCTGCATGCTACGATCATGCAGTTGCTTGGCTTTGACCACACGAAGTTGACGTTCCGTTTCCAGGGACGCGATTTCCGGCTGACCGATGTGCATGGCAATGTTGTGACAAAGCTGCTGGCATGAAATAAAGAGCACGTGCACGAGGTCTATTTCTTTCTCGCGGCCAGTCGTGCGACCGTCCGTTCCGGAAGGTCGAGTTCTTCGTACTGTTCGACCGTCAGGTTTGGAAACAGCGTAGGGAGTTCGCCGGGTTCGAGCGCGAACCGCGGGTTGCAGAGATGATTGTCGGGACGTGCGAATTGGCCGCGCGAGAATGTTTCGTAAATCAGAAGTCCACCCGGCCGTAGTGCCGATTCGATTTGCCGAGGGATCCAGGTGCGGTCCAGATACCTGCAGACCACGATCAAATCATAGGTCGCCTGAGGTAATTCGAAGGTTTCCAGGTCGGCGGCAATCCAGTTGATCGGACCGGCACCTGCTTCATTCGCCAGGTTGGCGGCGAGTGAAAGTCCCACAGGAGAAATATCAATTCCCGTTACTGACCATCCCTGTTGAGCCAGCCAGATCGCGTTGTGTCCCAGGCCACAGGCCAGATCAAGGGCGTTTCCCGCAGGCAGACCTCGGGCGTGCTGCAGCAACCAGTCATCCGGCGGATTCAGGACCGTCCGGCCTGTCCCCTTGGAGGAGTACTTGGCATCCCATCGATCTCGATCGGTCGCAGCCACGGAAGACGCCCTTTATCTTTGCGAGGAGAGATCGTGGCTGGATATCCGCGATTGACCTGAAAGCCCGCCTTCCGAAAAACGCTGGGGTCGGGTGAATACACCCGACCCCAGACTCTCATTGACCGCAAGTCGCGTAATGTATTACTTCAGGCGACCGGTTGCCATCAGCTTGCTGGCGTTGCCGGCCTGACCGAAGGCGATCATGCGTGCCAGGCAGATCTTCTTCATCGCTTCACGAGCTGGCTTCAGGTATTCGCGTGGATCGAACTTGTCGGGTGTTTCGGCAAACACCTTGCGGATCGCACCGGTCATTGCCATACGGCAATCGGTGTCGACGTTGATCTTGCGAACACCGTGCTTGATCCCGCGTTGAATTTCTTCGACGGGGACACCATATGTCTCGCCCATCTTTCCGCCGTACTTGCGGATGATTTCCTGCAGATCTTCAGGGACCGACGAACTGCCGTGCATTACGAGGTGGGTGTTGGGCAGTCGGCGATGAATTTCTTCGATCAACGACATCTTCAACACTTCGCCGGTCGGCTTCGTCTTGAACTTATACGCACCGTGGCTGGTTCCGATGGCAACGGCGAGAGCATCAACACCTGTGGCGGCCACGAAGTCTTCGGCTTCGTTCGGATCGGTCAGGTGCGACATGGCACCTTCTGGTTCCGGTTCTTGTTCCAGGTCAGCATCGTGTCCATGTCGTTCACCCGGTTCGCCCATCAATTGAGGATCGACGGAGCCGGTGTCCTTGGCGGGAGCCTTGTGTTCGATCGAACCCAGGCAACCGATTTCACCTTCGACGGAAACACCCATCGAATGTGCGACCTTCACGACGTCAGCAGTCACCTTCACATTGTAATCGAATGGAGCGGCCGTCTTGGCATCTTCCAAGAGTGATCCATCCATCATGACCGAGGTGAAGCCGTACTTGATGGCGCTGTAGCAGGTGGCAGGGCTGTTGCCGTGATCCTGGTGCATCACAACGGGGATCTCGGGGTAGAGTTCGGCAGCAGCCAGCATCAGATGGCGCAGGTAATTGTCCTGAGAATAGCTGCGGGCACCGCGTGAAGCCTGAACGATGACGGGCGAATCCGTTTCCTTGGCCGCTTCCATAATGGCCTGAATCTGTTCCATGTTGTTGACGTTGAACGCTGCAACGCCGTAATTGTGTTCGGCGGCATGATCCAGCACGACTCGAAGCGGAACCAAAGGCATCTGACTAACTCCTGCAAAGACTGATTTCAACCAGAATATGGGATCTCGTTGCGCGGTCCATCCCCATTGGACGGACTCTGGGCACTTCGAGAGCGGCGCCAAGCGAACTAGTTCCGCGTCACGACTTGTTTTGGGTTCGACCAATCAGGCGAACGCGCTAGCGTCCGGTTCTAACCGTGGGCAAGCGCCCCAGCGGCAGATGAGCCCAACCCGAATTCCAAGCCATGATGGCATGATAGATTACCGGCACACAGGGGTTGGCGCGAAGCGTCGGGCCGTCGAAACCCGTTCAATCTCATCAGGTTTGATCCGTTTGTTGCGGACATCAGAAAGAGTTTAAACCCACTCGTGGATCCTGGCCGGGATCTAAAGAAAGCCCTGTCTTGGCCGGGTTTTATAGCTGTAATCATTTTTGACAAAAGTGTTTACGCCAAGATTCCGGTTCAGCGGAGACCGCTGATACTTGCAGGATGTCCCTTTTCTGGCCAACATCGCAGAATGAAATCGGCCGCCAAAGCAGCGATGTTCCTGATCGTACTGTTCGCGATTCCCATCATTCCATTTCTGTGGCTGGGGGAGTCGTTTGAGCAGAGTCTGCTCGATGCGCTGCGCCAACCTGCGTCGAAAACGACGGTTTGGATCTGGGTCGTGGGACTACTTGCGGCCGACATGTTTTTACCGGTCCCATCGAGTGCCGTTGTAACCTACGCTGGAGGAGTGCTTGGTATCGGAGCGGGAGCCTTGGCTTCGTGGATCGGGTTGTCGGCCGGTGCGATTGGCGGTTTCGGACTGGCTCGTCTGTTTGGCGAACCGCTGGCACGTCGGTTCAGCGAATCGGAAGATGTAGTTCGGATGCGCGAATTTGCCCTGCGTCACGGGCCGGTCGCACTGATCCTGACGCGTGCGTTACCGATCCTGTCAGAAGCCTGTATCCTGATGCTGGGAGCCGGGCGACTCTCCTGGCAGCGGTTCCTGATTCCGATGCTGGCGAGTAACGCGTTACTCGCTTTGACGTACGCTGCCTGCGGTGCGTGGTTTCGAGACTCCAACGCATTCCCCGCTGCGATCGTCATTTCGGGTGCGATTCCCTTGATTGCGGCACTGGTCATCCGCAGGTTCTGGAAACCGCAATAAAGTTCGACGCCTGGGGGTTTCGCAAAAAAGCTCCAACCCGGGCCACGCAACATCGACTCCAAAAACGAAGACCTGATTCGGCTCTTGCTTCCAATTCGCTCGAAATTCCAAGGCAATTTTTAAAGCTGCTTTTAGTGAACTCGAATTACCGAATGTTCCCACACATGTGACAAACTTGTGAGGTTTCTGACAAACTTCCGTCAGTTGACAATTGTGGGGCAAACCGACACAATCTCGTTGGGCGCGTATTCCGTACGCGGATGTTGCGCGCTTTTTTGCAGCGTGAAATCTAAGGGCTTTCGCAATAAGGGCTTTCGCAATTATGGGTCGTCCAGTTACCCTCTTCACCGGTCAGTGGGCTGATCTCAAGCTCGAAGAATTGTGTAAGAAAGCCAAGGATTTCGGCTACGATGGCCTTGAACTCGCCTGTTGGGGTGACCACTTTGAAGTGGACAAAGCCCTGTCAGACGACACTTACTGCGCTCGCAAGCGCGAACTGCTGGAAAAGTACGACCTGCAGGTATTCGCGATTTCGAACCACCTCGTCGGACAAGCCGTTCTCGACAATATTGATGCACGTCATAAGGTGATTCTTCCTCCGGCTGTCTGGGGTGACGGAAAGCCTGAAGGGGTCAACCAACGTGCCATCGAAGAGATGAAGAATACCGCCCGTGCGGCTCAGAAGCTCGGTGTGAGTGTTGTCAATGGATTTACCG
>Ga0194055_10004560_pt1 | contig 10310 bp, 7 predicted proteins | sample SepL449m_MetaG_FD_155482 | JGI IMG/M metagenome (GOLD analysis project Ga0194055, IMG submission 155482) | Anoxic zone freshwater microbial communities from boreal shield lake in IISD Experimental Lakes Area, Ontario, Canada - Sep2016-L442-9m | ecosystem: Environmental > Aquatic > Freshwater >... | reverse complement strand
TCCTGGCTTAGCTAAGCTGGCGTTTCAAGATAAAGTTCCATTGATTCGGACGGAAGCTAAAACTGCACAAACAAGGGTGCAATCAGGAATAAAGTAGCGGTGTGATTCAATTTTGCTTTGTGGAATCCGTACCTGTATTTACTGAATCTTTATTTTGACAGTTGGCTTAATAGTAAAGATTTATTTCTTCGAGTTTTCTTTTTATATCTTTTCAAAATCTTATCGCCTTGGGCGAAACTATTTACTCCTCTGCAGGGTAAAATTTTAGACCCGAACCATGATGGCATTAAAGAGTACATAATCCATAGGGACTTAATTTAGGTCTTCAAAACTTGGAATGGTCTATCCATTCCCCTGCCTAGAGTCTTTTTAATCGTCTTGTGTTGTCTTATAGCATATACTCATCCGAAGTTGGCTGGGATGAGATCGAAATAAACATGCAAGGGAAAATACAATGAAAAAGTTGTTTTTTAGTTTGGCGCTATCTCTGATAGTTTTGTCCGTAAATATATCCGCGCAAGTATTAGACAAAGACACAGAAGCAGCAACGAAAAAGCTGTTCCATCCAGACTTGATCGGTGTCGAACTGAAGTTGCAAGGAGAATATGTCGGTAAGGACGGAGAGAAACAAGTTGGGGTTCAAGTGGTCGCAAGGGGTGGCAAATCGTTTCATGCGCTTATCTTGGAAGGTGGCTTGCCTGGAGCTGGATGGGATGGTGGTAAATATAGCCTTTTGGAAAGTAGCCCATTGGCAGATGGCCGTGTGGAATTCAGCTCCCCGAATGATGAAGGAACAACTGCAGTCCTTGATGACAATGGCCTGACGCTAAAACGCAACAATCAGAAGGCCTTATTGAAGAGGGTGGAGCGTAAGAGCGAAACTTTAGGTCAACAACCTCCTGCAGGGGCCATCGTTCTATTCGGTGGATCCAAGCCGAATGTAAATGCGTTCGAGCAACGCAAAGATATCGAGGGGATGACCGAGCCGATGATGTTTGAAGGAAGCATGATGGCGGGAGCAGTGACAAAGCAGAAGTTCCGAGACTGCACCTTGCATGTAGAATTCATGACCGGTTGGGAACCGCAAAATATCCCTTGGCGTAGGGCTGATGCTGGCATCTACATGCTCTCCCGTTATGAGGTGGCAATCGGCGATAGCTTTGGTTTTGATTATGATCTTTCTGGCGCAACCAGCCCGTTCCGGCCCAAGGTGTTTGATGATAAGAGTAAGACTTCAAAGTTCCCGATTCCAAAGAATAATAATGCGCCACGAGTTTGTGGAAGTGTGTTCACTTATCCGAGCAAGGTTCCGAACGCATGTCTGCCCCCGCTCGTTTGGCAGACTCTCGACATTGAATTTAAGGCGCCTCGTTTTGATGACAAAGGAAAAAAGACATCGAAAGCGATGTTGTCGGTGAAGCTGAACGGGCACCAGACCGTGGATAAATTAGAGGTAAACGGCCCAACGCCACACGGGTTCAAGGGTCCAGAGACTGCAGATGGCCCAATCTGGTTTGAAGCTTTTGGGCGACGCGTGCTTTACCGCAACATTTGGGTTGCTGAGCGTCCGTAAGTATGCCCATAGGGCAGGGGTGAACATTACAAAACTCAAATTTTATAAATCCCCTTCCGGTATACTCTTTAAATATAGGAGCATTAACCAGTAAAGCCGCTAAGCAGTAATTACGGAGTCCTCGCCAAACGGAACCCATAGCTGAGGATGACCCGACTGGTCGGCGAGTAGACGTACCGGAGGGAAGAACGGGCATCCGATCCATAGTCGACGAAAGACCCTCCCCGCAACAAACGGTATTGGCCCGTCGCTGGCCCTTTCGGGTCTACCACCGATTCCTTTGGATAATCCGCTTTCCAATCTTCACACCACTCCCATACATTGCCATGCATATCGTATAGTCCAAATGCATTTGGCTTATAGCTCCTTACCATTTTTGTACTTGTACCCCAGATAACATTTGCATCATTCTTTGTTATGCTATCGCCATACGAATAGGCGGTATTTGTTCCCGCCCTACAGGCATATTCCCACTCCGCTTCGGTAGGCAAACGATAACCTCCGTTCGTCTTAGCATTCAACTTCTTGATAAACTCTTGGCAGTCCAGCCATGATACTTCCGTTACTGGTAATTTAGCTCCTTTGGTTTTACTTGGGTTGTTTCCCATCACTTCTTCCCATTGCTCCTGCGTGACTTCATACTTACCCATGTAATAGGACTTAGTAAGTGTTACCTCGTTAAACTGCACCCGATTTTGTCCACAGTAAGTTAAGAGGGTAACGGTTAGGCAAGATTGGACATCTGTTTTTTCCAATTCAAGAGTTGTATTTTGTTTTCCAATGCAATTCGTGTTCTTCCGGCGAGATATATCCCAAGGCAGAATGAATTCGTTTGCGGTTGTAAAAGCATTCAATGAATTCAAAGATTTCCTGAGCGGTTTGCTCTCTGGTGTGCATACTCCTTAGGTCCAGCTCCCTTTTCATAATGGCAAAGAATGATTCTGCAGGAGCATTGTCATAACAATTGCCCCTGCGAGACATGCTGGGTCGGATTCCATGCTTTGTAAGTTCTTTTCGATATTGTTTGCTTCGATACTGGCTTCCCTGATCTGAATGACAGATCAATGCCTTTGGAATATCCCTTTCCATCAAAGCTTTTCGTAACGCACTTAAAGGCAACATACTGGTCATCCGTGTTCCCATGGCATGCCCCACTACCTTTCTGCTACCCAAGTCTTCCACGATGGCCACATATAATTTTCCATCCGGCGTGTTTACCTCGGTGATATCAGTCAACCATACCTTATTGGGTTTACCCACCTTGAATTGCTGTTTGATTCGATTGGGTGCCGCAAGGCATTCCGGTTGTATTTCCCTGTATTTTCTGTGCTTTCGAACATACCAAGGCTTGATACCTTCCTGCCTCATGATCCTCAGCACTGCATTCTGGCCTACTCGCAAACCTTCCTTGTGTAGGCTTTTGTAAACTCTGCGATAGCCATATATCTTTTTGAATTGAACATGAATTTCACGGATCTTAACCGCAAGGACATGCCTTCTAAGACTTGACCTTGATGGCTTTCGGCTTTTCCATCGGTAATATCCTGAGGTGCTTACATTCAATGCTGAACACATCCACTGCGTTGGCCATACCCTCTGGTGCTCCAGAATGAATTGATATCGCCTTACATTGGTCGAGCGAACAACATCGTCGCTTTTTTTAAAATCTCTTGCTCTGCCAACAACCTTCGGTTTTCTTGGCGTAACCTAGCTATCTCTGCATCTTTGTCTGACATCCGGCCATTCCCAGGAAATGACTCAATCTTACCTTCCTTGTGCTCTTTTCGCCACCTCCACAGCATTCCTTCGTTTATTCCTAATGCCTCCGATGCTTCTCGCATTGTCATACCTTTTTGCTCTACCATCTGGATGGCGCCAATCTTATATTCACGGCTATAGGTCTTTCGCTTCGACATTGTTTATCCCCTTGTATGTTTTACCCTTTTCCTTCCTGATACTACCTTAACATACTGTGGACTTTTTTGGTGGCAGGCCATTTTTCCGATTAGATTATTAGCTAGGGACATCGGGGCGATTCTTTCTTAAATGCAGTGAAAGTCTTATCCCACTATTTGAATCAATAAAGCTCAAGTTGCAAATGGATTCTAAAAATCTTGTGATCTGAATTAAAATGTGTGAAATGAATTAATCTTTTGGGCTAGTTAAGCTTTTAATTAAATAAGTATTAGATTTAGCTAAGCAGTAATTACGGAGTTCTAGCCAAACGGAAACCATAGGCGTCGTCCCGAATGGTCGGCGAGAAGCTGCCCCGGTAGGAAGAACGAGCTCCCGATACAACGCATCCGACAGACCCACCACGCAATACACGGTGGTCTCCCATCGCTGGCCCCTCTGGATCCGTAACCGTTCCCGCTGGGTAATCTGCTTTCCAATCCTCACACCACTCAAATACATTTCCATGCATATCGTATAATCCAAATATATTCGCCTTGTAACTGCCACCTGACTTTATGCTCCCCGCAGTCCCAACATCATAATTTGAATTACTCTTCGTTAAGTTATCCCCAAACGAATATGCTGTCGTTGTTCCTGCCCTACATGCATATTCCCACTCTGCTTCCGTTGGCAACCTATAACCGCCATTCGTCCTCGCATTCAACTGCTTAATGAAATCCTGACAATCATTCCAAGATACATCCGTCACTGGTAACTTTGCCCCTTTAGTTCTACTACTCGGGTTATTCCCCATCACCGCTTCCCATTGCTCCTGCGTCACCTCATATCTTCCCATGTAGAATGGCTTCGTTAAAGTGACCTCATGCTGAATCTCGTCTTTATATCGATCCTTTTCAGATTCGGGCGAACCCATCATAAATTTCCCTGCTGGGATTAATACAAGATCCAACTTCATCCCTTTGCCGAGATCAACTTTCTCTTCAACTTCCTTCTGCAACCTCTTCGCAACTTCTTTTTGCACTTCCTTTGTCTTAGCCTCACTAAATGGTGCCACTAGTATATTTTCAGTTGATGGCATTACCACTGCTGGATTGGGTTTAGTTACTGTAAGTGCACTAACGGCAGTTTTAGTATCGGCTGTTCTCGCCAAACGAAACCCGACGAAGTGGTGCCGAACGGAAGGCGAGCTGTGGAGTCGGTTGGAAGACCGAGCAGTCGATACACCGTCGCTGAAAGACCCTCCACGCAACACACAGCGTTCCCCCGTTCTAGGGCCCTTTGGATCCGTTACTGATCCCGCTGGGTAATCTTTATACCAATCCTCACACCACTCAAATACATTCCCATGCATATCGTAAAGCCCAAACGCATTCGGCTTGTAACTTCCTACTGCTTTTAACCTTAACCAATAATAATTCGCATCACTCTTCGTTAAGCTGTCTCCAGCCGAATATGCAGTCTTTGTTCCTGCCCTACATGCATGTTCCCACTCTGCTTCCGTTGGCAACCTATAACCACCATTCGTTTTTGCATTCAACTTCTTAATGAATTCCTGGCAATCCAGCCATGATACATTCGTTACTGGTAACTTTGCGCCTTTAGTGGTACTTGGGTTCTTCCCCATCACTTCTTCCCATTGCTCCTGCGTTACTTCATACTTACCCATGTAAAAGGGCATCGTTAGCGTTACTTCATACTGCCTTTCATCATAAGTTCGGCCCTTTTCAGATGCGGGGGATCCCATAACGAACTTTCCCGCTGGGATTAATATCATTTCCAACTTCATCCCTTTGCCTAAATCAGCTTTATCTTCCACTTCCTTTTGTAAATTCTTAGCCGTCTCTTTTTGCGCCTCCTTCGCTTTAGCTTCCGAAAATGGTGCTACTAATAAATTTCCAGTTGCTGGCATTATCTCCGCTGGATCTGGTTTGGGTGCTGTGGGTACAACTGCTGCTTTAAGATCCGCTGTTCTCACCAAACGGAGTCCACGGTACATGTCCCGAATGGTCGGCGAGAGGTAGTTCCGGAAGGAAGAACGAGCTTCCGACACATCGAAGAAGAAAGACCCCCCCCGCAACATACGGTGTTCTCCCTTCGCCGGTCCCTTCGGATCTGTTACCGCTCCCGCTGGGTAGTCTGCTTTCCAATCCTCACACCACTCCCACACATTACCGTGCATGTCATATAGCCCAAATGCATTGGGTTTATAACCCCCTACTGCTTTTGTGCTGTCACCATCAATATTTGCATCATTCTTCGTTAAGTTATCTCCATAAGAATACGCTGTTGTAGTTCCTGCCCTACAAGCATATTCCCACTCCGCTTCCGTTGGCAATCTATAACCACCACTGGTTTTTGCATTCAATTTCTTTATGAAATCCTGGCTATCCTCCCATGATACATCTGTTACTGGTAACTTTGCGCCTTTAGTGCTACTTGGGTTCTTCCCCATCACTTCTTTCCATTGCTCCTGTGTTACTTCATACTTACCCATGTAATAGGACTTCTTAAGCGTTACCTCATGTTGAATTTCATCATTTTGTCGTTTTTTTTCAGATGCGGGTGAACCCATCATAAATTTCCCCGCAGGGATTAATACCATTTCCAACTTTACATCTTTGCCTAGATATTCTAATTCTTCCTTGCTTATCTTTGATTTCAATAAGTCTATCTGCTTAGCTTTAGTTTCTTCTTCTTGCTTTGCCTTTAAAAGAAATGTTTTAACATCAGGCTTTAATAAGTCGCCTGAATTCAATGTCCTCGCTAAACGAAACCCAAGAGTATTGTTGCGATCAGAGGGTGCTGTTGCGATTCGTAGAGAAGAGCGGGCAAACGATTCAGTTACACCAGAAAAAGCCCCGCCCCGCAACACACGGTTTTCTCCCGTTGCTTGCCCTTTCGGATCCGTTGCTGATCCCGCTGGGAAATCGCCATACCAATCCTCACACCACTCAAATACATTCCCATGCATATCGTAAAGCCCAAACGCATTCGGCTTGTAACTTCCTACTGCTACTGGTTTGCCTATGTTTGAATCCTCGAGGTTTGCATCCTTGGGTGTGATCTTGTCCCCAAACGAATAGGCTGTTGTGGTTCCCGCCCTACAGGCATATTCCCACTCTGCTTCCGTTGGCAACCTATAACCACCACTCGTTTTTGAATTCAACTTCTTTATAAACTCTTGGCAATCATTACTTGAAACATCCGTTACTGGTAACTTGGCACCTTTAGTATCACTGGGGTTACTCCCCATCACCGCTTCCCATTGCTCCTGCGTGACTTCATACTTACCCATGTAATACGGCTTCGTAAGTGTTACCTCATGCTCGGTTTTTTCCTTCCTATGATTTTTTTCAGATACTGGCGATCCCATTATAAATTTCCCTGCAGGGATTAATACCATCTCAAGGTTTATACCTTTTCCTAATTCAGCCTTCTCTTCCACTTCCTTATTTAAAATCATAGCTTTGAGTAAATCATCTCTAATAACTACAACGATAATTCGTTTCTTTACTTCTTGCATTATTTCTTCGTAAACACTATCAATATTGCTTGATATCGATATTTTTCCAACTAATGCAAGTTCACCTTTTACATTTACATAGTTTTCTTCAAATTCAACTTTTATTTTTTTTTCTTCTTTAGCTTTTGCATTATTTTTGTTTTCCCCTGCTTGTGCTACCAATGCGGGGAGTGCTTTTTCTGGGGCAACGCCTATCGCTAACACTATCGCAATTACAGAAGGGCTAAGCATCTGAAATAACATATTTGTTGCCTTTATGAAGAAGGTCGAACAACCGCTGTAATACGCAGTACGAAAGCTTGAACAAAGTATTTTCGAAACTCAATATTTCGGGTTGGTAATTACTAAAGTCTAAATGCAGGTAGAATGAAATTGAATTTTATTTCTACGAGTCCTTCTTTGCTTTTCATTTTTTCAAAATTATTAATAACATCCATTAACTTCTTGTTTATTTCTAATTCTTTATTATTAAAAGCATCTTTTTCTAGTTTTGAAAATATTTCTATTTCATTGAACATTTTTATTTTGCAATCAGATATATATTCAAAATAAGCATTTCTAATGAAGTTACTTGTTTTACGATCAATAATATGGATCTCTTTTATTTTGAGTAAATCATTTTTTATAGTTACATTGAAAATTCTATTATTTGCTTCCCACAGTATTTGTCTGTAAACACTAGCTTGGTCAATTTTTACATTGTTTGAAATCAAAATTTTTCCTACTAATGCAAGTTCTCCTTCTACATTTACAAATTTTTCTTCAAATTGAACTTTTATTTTTTCTAGTTCTTCAGCATTTATTTTGTTTTTCTCGGCCTTTGCTACCAATGCGGGGAGTGCTTTTTCCTACCAATGCGGGGAGTGCTTTTTCTGGGGCAACGCCTATTACCAACATTAAAGCAATTACAGAAGGGCTAAGCATCTGAATTAACATATTTGTTGCCTTTATGAAGAAGGTCGAACGACCTCTGCAATACGCAGTATGAAAGCTTGAACAAAGCATTTTCGAAACTCAATATTCAATGCGATTGAATAAAACCCTGAGGGCCAAAAAATTCCCAGAAAAGAAAAGGTTTTTACAAAACCCATGTATTAAGCTCGAAATTGCATAAACTTGAGAAAATACAGATCGGAAAATAACTTTCTTAACTTATATTAATGAAAACCTCATTCAATAAATCTTCAAACAAGCATCCAGCCTTACTCTTCAGAAAGCAATTTATTCGCTGTAGCTAAATCGGCATCCGCTTCCTTGATTTTACCTAGGGCACGATAGGCAAGGGATCTATTTTGATACCATTCCCCAAAATGCCCAACGACAATAATAGCTCGGTTGAAATCTTCCAAGGCCTCATGAGGTTTATTCAATTTTAACAAAGCCAGACCGCGATTATGGGAAGCCAAAGGATCTATGGGCATTAATTCTAATTCCTTTGTAAAATCTGCTATCGTATCTTGAAATCTCTCTAATTTAAGATTAAATTCGCCTCTAAAACCATAAGCCATTGGGGATAGTTTTATAGCCTTGGTATAATCTGCAAATGCTTCTGGAATCTTGTTTAGCTTTTGGTAAATACTAGCCCTTTGAGTGTATAAATAAGAATCAGAATCATTAGAAATCCTACCATAGTCTTCACAATAGATTTCATCATCTAATGTTTTTATTTTTTCATCAACCATCTTGAGTATCTTCAAATACTCTGCCTTAGCTTCATCTTGTTTACCGGTTTTTTGTAACAGTTCTGCTCGACTTTCCAAAACAGAAATTTTATCAGGGTCTAAACTAATTGCTTTGTCATAATCGGCCAGGGCTTCAGCATATTTTTTAAACTTCAAATACGCTTCTGCTCGATGGACATACTCATCCGCTTCTTTAGGATGGGAATCGATTATTTTTTTCGCCAACATTGGCACCCTTATTTCCAGACTTTTTTCAGTGTACCCCAAAGAATTAGAAGGATTCAACTCTTGAACTTTCAAGTAATCTCTACCCGCTTCTTCGTAAGCGCTCATGGGGTAATACAAAAATCTCATGCGATCTGCATAAGCGCGAGCATCTTTTGGGTTTTCAGCAATCTTGGCATCATGAAAATCAAGCACCTTCTTAAAATCAGCCTTTGCCAGTTCTGGCTTATTCCAATAACGATAAATACTGGCCCGCGCTCCATAGGTATCCAAATTCTTAGGCTCAAGTTGAATAATCAAATTATAATCATTAATCGCAGATGAAAAATCCCAAATAGATGTATGTAAGCTTGCGCGAGAATTAAGATAAACAACATTTTTTGGGCAGATTTGAATGATCTTTGTATATTCCTCGATTGCTGCTTTATAATTGCAACATGATTCAAAATACTTCGCCCTTGCCTCAAGATATTTGACTTTTTGGGGAACAAGGTTCACTGCTTTTGTAAAGTCTCTTAACGCTAATTCATGATTGCGAAAATACTTTTCCAAAAACTCAGCTCTGCTAAAGTAAAGGTCTGCATCTTCTGGTTCCTTCGAAATTCGCAAATCATACATCCGCAGGATTGCTTTTAAATCCTCCTTGGCCTTATGAAAATTGCGCATCTCCTTATAAATTGCAACCCGTTCAAGTAAATTCCCTTCTATGTCATGTTCTTTTTTAATTTTTGCAGTCAGGTGATCGATTATCTCGGGATATCGTTTTAATTCCTTTAAGCATTCATTCCGCTTATTAAAAAGAGGTTCATTTTTCGAATTTAACTCCAAGATTTTGTTTAAAAAAATCACAGTCTCCGGAAGCTTTTTCAACTCAAGCAATAACCTTAATTTTTCATCAACCGCATTTTCATTACTGGGTTCGATTTCTAAAATTTTAGTGTAATCTTCAATAGCCTTCGAATAAGTCTTGGCATCAAGGGCATAGAATTCCGCCCGCACTTTGTAATGGGATATCTCTTTTGGTTCTGCAGTAATTGCTTTGTTATAACGTTCCAGAAATTTAGCATTGTAAAAATCCCGCTCCTCTTGAGTGGTCAAATCCTCAATTTGTACATAATGGGTTAATGGGAAATTTTTAGGGTCAAGGTTATTTGCTTCTATGTAATCTGCCATCGCAAGCAATTTTTTGTCCATTGCCTTATATACATCCCCCCTAACGATGAAATTAAATGCATCCTTTGGACGCAACTTTATTCCAATATCTAAATCAGCAAGGGCTTCCGGATACTTTTTTAATTTCAAAAATATTTCAGCCCTGTTTTTATAACACCAAGAGTTATTCGGATCGATTTTTATTAATGCGGTGTAATCTGCAATTGCATCCAGGGGT
>Ga0194055_10004559_pt1 | contig 10311 bp, 9 predicted proteins | sample SepL449m_MetaG_FD_155482 | JGI IMG/M metagenome (GOLD analysis project Ga0194055, IMG submission 155482) | Anoxic zone freshwater microbial communities from boreal shield lake in IISD Experimental Lakes Area, Ontario, Canada - Sep2016-L442-9m | ecosystem: Environmental > Aquatic > Freshwater >... | reverse complement strand
ACGGCCGGAGGTCAGGGAGGCTCGGCAGTGAAGGGCGCCAGCGGCGTTCCCGCACCGATGGCGTTGGTGGCGAAGGGGAGGTACCCCTTGGATGGGGGATCGAGGGCCTGCGGCATGCCCTGGCCATAGGCGTTATCTCCCGTCTGAACCCCATCGCGGCGATCGCCGGGCTAGGGATGGCGCTGGTGGTCGGGAGTTCGCTGCTGCAACTGCGTCCACCCCAGCCATCGTCCCGGAGCACGCATCCGACGCCCGGCACAACTCCAGCCCCGGCTTCGACGCCGCCGCCCCCTGCGCCGCCGCTGCTGAGCCCGACGGCGCCTCCACCGGCAGCGGCCACTCCGGCCTCAAAAAAGCCCGGCGCTGGCTCAGCATCGGCCCCGCTCACCGCCCGAGAACCGGATGAGGCCCAGATGCGCGCCCTGCTCGAGAGCTGGCTGCAGGCCAAGACCGCCGTGATGGCCGGCGGCGAAACTCCAGCAAGCCTCGAACAGATCGCCCGGGAAGGGCCCCGCCGGCGACTGGAGACCGAACGCCAGCAGGACCGAAATCTCGACCAAGTCCAGAACATTGAGGTCCGGATCAACAGGCTCACGATCCAGGAGCGCAGCCCCCAGCGGATCGCCGTGGTGGCGGATCTCGACTACAGCGACAGCACCCGTCGCGGCGGAAGGGAGGTGAACCACACCAAGGCCACCACCCTGCGCAATGTTTATGTATTTGGGCGGGACGGCGATGCCTGGCGCCTGGCGGCGTCCGGTCCGGCCCGCTAAACGCGATTCACCCTCCCTGTCTGCAGCCCATGTTTGACGAACTATCCCAACGGTTTGAGGACGCGGTCAAGGGGCTGAGGGGCCAGGCCACGATCTCCGAATCAAATGTGGACGGGGCCCTCAGGGAGGTGCGCCGCGCGCTGCTGGAGGCGGACGTGAGCCTGCCGGTTGTGAAGGACTTCGTGGAGGAGGTGCGGCGCAAAGCGATTGGCGCCGAGGTGGTGCGAGGCGTCAGCCCCGACCAGAAGTTCATCCAGCTGGTGCATGAGCAGCTGGTGGAGACGATGGGAGGTGCCAATGCCCCGCTAGCGGCCGCAGGCCAAACCGGTGAACCGAGCGTGATCCTGATGGCCGGCCTTCAGGGCGCCGGCAAGACCACTGCCACCGCGAAGCTGGGCCTGCACCTCAAGGAGCAGGGCCGCAAGGCTCTGTTGGTGGGAGCGGATGTGTACCGCCCAGCCGCGATCGAGCAGCTCCGCACCCTGGGAGGCCAGATCGGAGTGGAGGTGTTCAGCCTCGGCACCGAAGCCACCCCCGAGGCCATCGCCGCCGCCGGCATCGAACGGGCGAAGGCCGAGGGCTTCGACACCGTGCTGGTGGACACCGCCGGACGCCTCCAGATCGACCCGGCGATGATGGAGGAGATGGTGCGGATCCGCGAGGCCTGCCAGCCCGATGAGGTGCTGCTGGTGGTGGATTCGATGATCGGTCAGGAGGCCGCCGATCTCACGCGGGCCTTTCATGAGCAGGTGGGCATCACCGGGGCGGTGCTCACCAAGCTGGATGGCGATTCCAGGGGCGGCGCCGCCCTCTCGATCCGCAAAGTGAGCGGCGCACCGATCAAGTTCATCGGCACCGGCGAGAAGGTGGAGGCCCTGCAGCCCTTCCATCCCGAGCGAATGGCCAGCCGCATCCTCGGCATGGGTGACGTGCTCACCTTGGTGGAGAAGGCCACCAAGGAGGTTGAGCTAGCCGATGTGGCGAAGATGCAGCAGAAGCTGCAGGAAGCCAGTTTCGATTTTTCCGACTTCCTCCAGCAGATGCGCTTGATCAAGCGCATGGGCTCGCTGGGAGGGTTGATGAAGATGATCCCCGGCATGAACAAGATCGACGACGGCATGCTCAAGCAGGGCGAGCAGCAGCTCAAGAAGATCGAGGCGATGATCGGCTCGATGACCGAAGCCGAACGGCGCCAACCTGAACTGCTGGCTTCCCAGCCCTCCCGCCGGCGCCGCATCGCCGCCGGCAGCGGCCATGCGCCGGCGGATGTGGACAAGGTTCTGGCCGATTTTCAAAAGATGCGGGGCTTCATGCAGCAGATGACCCGCGGTGGAGGCATGCCGGGCATCCCCGGAATGGGCGGGGGGTTCCCAGGCGTGGGGGGCTTTCCCGGTATGGGTGGTGCTGCGCCGATGGGCGGCGGACGCAGCCAAGCGCCGATCCGGCCAACAAAGCCGCCGAAGAAACGCAAGGGTTTCGGGCAACTCTGAGGCGATGGGATGGGCCTCTTTCCGTTTTAGGGTTGGCCGAGGGCTAAGATGCTTAATCAGACACCTCTCGAAACGGCCACGATGATCAAGCTCCGCCTGAAGCGGTTCGGTAAGAAGCGGGAAGCGAGCTTCCGCCTCGTGGCCACCAATAGCACCTCCCGCCGGGACGGTCGTCCCCTTGAAGAGCTGGGCTTCTACAACCCCCGCACCAAGGAAACTCGGCTCGAAACCGAGGCGATCCGCACCCGATTGAGCCAGGGCGCCCAACCCACCGACACGGTGCGGGCGCTGCTTGAGAAGGGTGGCCTGCTCACCAAGACCGTTCGGCCCGCCGAAATCGTCGGCAAGCAGAAGCAGGCTGTGGCCCGCGAAGCTGCCGTCGCTGAAGCTAAGAGGGCGGCCGAAGCCGAAGCGAAGGCTGCTGCTGAGGCCGCAGCTGCTGTTGAGGCCGCAGCCGCTGCTGAGGCCGCAGCCGCTGAAGTCACAGCGGCTCCTGCTGAGGACGTCGCAGCCGAGGCCTGATCGCCACCACCGGCACTCTCCAGGAAGGTCATGCTCCAGAGCCCTTCACCCTGGCTCTAGGGGGAGCTGGACCCGCCTTGGCCCTGGCAGGAGCGGCTGAGGTTAATCTGCGCCGCATCGAGGAACTCACCGGCAGTAGCTTGCGGTTGCACGGTTTGGATCTCTATCTCAGCGGGCGACCAGCCCAGGTCGAGAGGGCCTGCGCCCTGCTCGAATTGCTCAGGCCCCTATGGCAGAACGGCGAACCTGTCGCAGTTGTGGATATACAGACAGCTCTAACATCCCTTGACAGCGGCCGCAGTGATGAACACCGCGATCTCGGTCGTCAGGTGTTAGCCACCAGCGTCCGGGGGCGTTCCCTGCGGCCACGAACGCTGCGCCAGAAGGGATTCATCGAGGCGATGGAAAGCCACGACCTCACCCTGGCGATTGGCCCGGCAGGTACCGGTAAGACCTTCCTGGCAACGGTGCAGGCGGTCCGGATGCTGCAGGATCGGCGCGTGGAGCGTCTGGTCCTGACCAGGCCGGCGGTGGAGGCCGGCGAACGCCTCGGTTTCCTGCCCGGCGATCTGCAGCAAAAGGTGGACCCCTATCTTCGGCCCCTGTATGACGCCCTGCACACCCTGCTCGGCCAGGAACGCACAACCCAGCTCCTCGAGAAAGGGGTGATCGAGGTGGCCCCCCTGGCCTACATGCGCGGCCGCACCCTGGCCGATGCCTTTGTGATCCTCGATGAGGCCCAGAACACAACCCCCGCCCAGATGCGCATGGTGCTCACCCGCTTGGGGGAAAACGCCCGGATGGTGGTGACCGGGGACGTCACCCAGATCGACCTACCTCCAGGCCAGATCAGTGGGCTCGTGGAGGCTTCCGAGGTGTTGGATGGGGTGGAGGGGGTGGCTCTCTGCCGCTTCACCGATACCGATGTAGTGCGCCATCCTCTCGTGCAGCGGCTGGTGCAGGCCTACGCGCGTCGCGATGGAACGGCGACCACAGCGGCCCCTCGGCAAGGGATCGGCAGAACGACGCGTCGGTCCGGCCGATCAGCTCGATAGGGAGATCCGAACGTCTCCAAGGGCGAAAAAGCCGCAGCCATCCAACCGGGGCTGGCAAGATGTAAGGAGTTTGGTTCCTCGCCGCCATGCCGGCCAGCAGCAATTTCCAACAGGCCATCCGGGAGGCCAACGTCAGCGGCCTAGTGGGCCCCAATGTGGTGAATCGCGCTCTTCCCTACGTGGGAGGCGGCATGGTCTTGACCGCGGCAGGTGTGCTGGGCGGGCTCGGCCTGATGGCCAGCAATGCAGCCTTATTCATGCCCCTCTTCTGGGTGGCCCTGATCGGCAACTTCATTTTGTTCTTTGTGGCCCAGAACGTGGCCAACAAAGGAAACAACGCCACCGCCCTGCCCCTGCTCGCTTCCTACAGCCTGCTCACGGGTTTCACCCTGAGCGGCCTGGTGAGCTATGCCCTCACCAGTGCCGGCGTAGGCGCCGTCGGAACGGCGGCCCTGGCAACAGGGATCACCTTCATTGCGGCCTCGGTCATGGGACGCCGCATGAGCGACAGCGTGGGCCAAGCCCTCACTGGGGCAGTAGGCCTGGGGATTCTCGGACTGATCGTGGCGATGCTGATTCAGGTCGTGGGTAGCATTTTTGCTCCCGCAATCTTCGCCGGCGGAAGTTTTGAACTCCTGATCGCCGGATTCGGCACGATTCTGTTCGTGGGAGCGGCATTCGTTGACTTCTACACGATGCCACGCACCTATAACGACAATCAGTATCTTGCGGGCGCCCTAGGGATGTATCTCACCTATATCAATCTTTTTGTTTTTGTTCTGCGACTCATCATCGCTCTTCAAGGTGGTGGTCGGCGCGACTGAACAGGCTGGATGCTTGGCGCCGTGGAGAGACTGCCGCCCAACCCTCCACGGCATCACCAGCACCAGTCCCAGTCCCAGTTGGCATGCTTTAATGGCAACGCATGAGTCCCTTTGAGATGGGAGCTACTCAAGTGGCAATCGCCGTCAACAATGCGGAAATTGCCATTCTCAACTGCCTAACGTACCTCTCAAAGAGGGCCGTTGGGCATTTTGTGTGGGTGCTGGTTGGCAACCCAGCCTGAGCAGGCAATGTTAAAACCGACCAATCTCAATCCATCCAGCGAGAGCCGACAACCAATCCATGGCCAAGACCGCATTGATCACCGGCATTACCGGTCAAGATGGCAGCTACCTCACCGAATTACTCCTTGACAAGGACTATGTGGTACATGGCATCAAACGGCGGGCCAGCAGTTTCAACACTGAAAGAATCGATCATCTTTATCAAGATCCTCACGAAAACGACCCAAGACTGGTCCTGCATTACGGGGACCTCACCGATTCCACAAACCTGATTCGCATCATCCAGCAGGTACAGCCGGATGAGATCTATAACTTAGGCGCCCAAAGCCACGTTGCTGTGAGCTTTGAAAGCCCCGAGTACACCGCCAACTCCGACGCTCTCGGCACACTCCGAATTCTTGAGGCTGTGCGAATTCTGGGCCTAATTGATAAAACCAGGATCTACCAGGCCTCAACATCAGAGCTCTATGGACTTGTTCAAGAAATACCACAAAGGGAATCAACGCCATTTTACCCAAGGAGTCCTTACGGCGTAGCCAAACTCTATGCATATTGGATCACAGTCAACTACCGCGAATCCTACGGGATGTATGCCTGCAATGGAATTTTATTCAACCATGAAAGTCCCCGACGCGGAGAAACCTTTGTGACCCGGAAAATCACACGGGGTCTGGCCCGCATCGATGCGGGTCTTGAGCAATGCCTCTACATGGGTAACCTGGATTCCCTGAGGGACTGGGGCCATGCCCGTGACTACGTTGAGATGCAGTGGCGGATGCTTCAGCAAGAGCAACCGGAAGATTTCGTGATTGCCACGGGTCGTCAGGAGTCGGTGAGACGCTTCATCGAACTCACAGCGGTCGAGCTGGGCTGGGGATCTATCGAGTGGCGTGGCGAAGGGGTTGATGAAACCGGATATCGCGCCGATACGGGAGCCAAGGTGGTTCGGATCGATCAGCGCTACTTCCGGCCAGCCGAAGTGGAAACTCTTCTCGGCGATCCAACTCGGGCCAGAGAAAAACTGGGTTGGACCCCAACGACCACTCTCGAGGAACTGGTGCAGGAGATGGTGAGTGCCGACCGTGAGGAGGCTGCCAAAGAAGCACTGCTGCTTCGGGAGGGATTCAAGGTGGTGGGTTCGATGGAGAACCCCCCCCAAGTCAGCGTTATTCAATCATGATCAACCTGATCGATCACGCCGACAGAATCTTCGTAGCCGGCCATCGCGGCATGGCCGGCTCAGCCATCGTGAGGCGTTTGAGCCAGGCAGGCTACGTCCACCTGCTCACCGCGAACCATGATGAACTCGATCTTCGTGATGCGGGAGCAACGGCGACCTGGATGGAGAGACAACGACCCGATGTGGTGGTGCTGGCAGCAGCCAAGGTGGGAGGGATTCAGGCCAACTCCACCTACCCAGCCGATTTTCTCCTGGACAACTTAAAAATCCAGAACAATGTGATCGAAAGTGCCTGGCGATTCGGGGCAAAACGTTTACTGTTTCTCGGTAGTAGTTGCATCTATCCCAAGTTCGCGCCCCAACCGATTCAAGAGGAATCCTTGCTAACTGGATCCTTGGAACCAACCAATGAATGGTATGCGATCGCAAAGATCACCGGCATTCAATTATGTCGCGCCCTAAGGCAGCAACATGGTTTCGATGCGATCAGCCTGATGCCCACCAATCTCTATGGTCCAGGCGATAACTACCACCCCACCAATAGCCACGTCTTGCCTGCTCTGATCCGGCGCTTTCACGAGGCGGTCCGCGATGGTGTTTCCACGGTGACCTGCTGGGGATCCGGATCTCCGCGGCGGGAGTTTCTCCATGTGGATGATCTGGCCGACGCCGCCGTGTTCTGCTTGGAGCATTGGCAACCGGCCGCGGATGAACTCCAGTTCCTCAACGTGGGAACGGGCACAGATCTCCCCATCCGTGACCTCGCCGGTTTGGTGTCCGATGCGGTGGGCTTCCGGGGCACTCTGAACTGGGATGCATCAAAGCCCGATGGAACACCGCGTAAACTCCTCGATGTGAGTCGACTCAAGAATTTGGGCTGGTCCGCCACCATTTCCCTGGAAGAGGGTTTGCGGGCCACGGTCAACGACTACGTTCAACGTCAGTCCAATAGTCAGGAGGTTCGGCTGTGAGAGTTCTCGTCACCGGTGGTGCTGGATACATCGGCAGCCATGCCGTGCGTGCTCTCAGCCTCTGCGGTCACCAACCGGTCGTGCTCGACAACCTGGTTTATGGCCACGCCGAGATCGTTCGGGAGGTGCTTGGGGTTCCATTGATCAACGGTCAGGTGGGTAACCGCCAGTTGATCGAACCGCTGCTGCGGGGCCAGCATCCCGAGTTGCTCGGCACCCACTTCGAAGGAAAGCCGATCGAAGCTGTTCTTCACTTCGCAGCCTACGCTTATGTGGGTGAATCTGTAAGTGATCCCGCCAAGTACTACCGCAACAATCTTGGAGACACCCTCACCCTGCTAGAGGCGCTGGTTGCCGGCGAACAGCCGATCCCGATTGTGTTCTCCTCCACCTGCGCCACCTACGGACCGCCCCAGGCGATTCCGATGACTGAGGACCATCCCCAGGCCCCGATCAATCCCTACGGCCGCAGTAAGTGGATGGTGGAGCACCTGCTGCGCGATTTCAGCCGGGCCTACGGATTGCCCTGCGTGATCTTCCGCTACTTCAATGCGGCCGGTGCTGATCCCGACGGTGACCTCGGCGAGGACCACGACCCTGAGACGCACCTGATTCCCAGGGTTCTGGATGTGATGAGCGGCCGCGAACCCTACCTGCAGATCTTCGGCGATGACTACCCGACCCCCGATGGAACCTGCATTCGTGACTATATTCATGTCAGCGATCTGGCAGATGCCCACGTGCTCGGACTCGAGCGGCTACTGCGGCTCAGGGAACGGCAGGATGCCCAACGTGAGCCGCTGATCTATAACCTCGGCAACGGCACGGGATATTCGGTGCAGGAGGTGATCCAAGCCGCCAAGGCCGTGACCGGCAGGGGGCTCTTGGCCCACGTGGCCCGTCGGCGGGAGGGGGATCCGGCCCAACTCGTTGCCAGTGCGACCCGGGCCCGGGAGGAACTTGGGTGGCGTCCCCGCTATCCCGACCTGAACACCATCATCGAACACGCCTGGAGCTGGCACCAGCGGCGCCATTTTTCCTAAGTAGCCGACCTTGGCGATCCGACCAAGGACGGGCCAGAGGTTCGCCGATGAAGACACCCTGGCCCGGCATGGCAACACTGCGCCAATAGGCCTCGATCAGGGTGTCACCACGCCGGTAGTAGCTCAACAGCAGGCCAGGATCGGGGAACTTAGCTGGGAAATTGCAGGGTTCCACAACGTTGCCATAGCTGGCTGTTGCCCCCGCCTCCAGCCACCGCAACGCACTCATCTGGGGGCTGTCGGTGATCTGCCCACCGAGTGAGGTGAGATGGTCGGCTACAGCACCCGGTAGGAAGTGGTTGGTGGTGATCGCAGGCACCGAGGCCAAACCCGTGAAGTAGCCCAGCACGTCGGATGCCCCCTCCAACGCATCCTGCTGCAGCAGGTGAACCCTCAGGTCCGGTCGGCTGAGCCGAACGGCCCGCTCAAATGCCGGCAGCCGGGTATTGCGCTTGTAATCGCTGCTGCTTAGCAGATAGAAGTTTCCGTGCGGCGCCGATCCATCGGCGCGGGCACCGCGATTGATCAGGGAACGGCCCGCTGCTTCGTTGCTGGCGGCAAGCAACATTGAGGGTCGGATGCGTAAGGCGTCCCAGGGCCGGGTCACATCCCCTCTGGCGAAATAGGGGCTGATCCTGGTGACATGGCAACCATCGGCGCACCAGGCCTGGTGGAGACCCAGGCTGAAGGCACTGGTGATCGATTGGCAACCGACGCGATAAGGCGCAGCCCAGGCCAGGGCGTAGAGCTGGACTCGGGATGGGGTATCGCGAAGCAACTGGCGCCGGATCGCCAGGAAGCGACCGGGATCCAGGCTGGCCCGATGGGGGGGGAATCGCACCCGCAGCACCTGTTCCTGGGGAATGCGGCGGACGCGTTGGTAATGGGTCCCGATGGCCTCACTGAGGGGATCCTCGCTGTTGATCACCACGGCAATGGAGCGAGCATCCAGAGGACCGGAGCGCTCAGCATCGGCCCGGATCGACGGATCCGGGGGATTTTGCCTGGCCAGAGCCAACAGCAGCCCACTGCAGAGAAGGATCCCGACCCGTGTCCAGCCGCGGCTAGGGGCGGTCTTCATACCAGCCACGGGGGTGACTGAGCCTGGAGAGCTGGCAACTTCCAACTTTGACCACAGGCGGCAGGATCGGCAGGGATCCGTCGTAAAAAGGGAATGGGAGGAAGGCGGCGACTTCGACCTGCCAAGCTGATGCAAGGAAGATCCTCGACCATCCCCTGATCCGTAGCGTGGCGCACCACGCCACGTCGGGAGCAATGCCGCAGTGGCAACGGAAATTTTTTGATTTAAACAGATCCTCTCTCAGCTTATGGTCTTCTCCGGGCATCACCAATCCCAGCCAGCCACGCGATCTGATGCAACCCAGGTCACGGTGCATGGATACTGCGAACTTGACGCAGCTGCCCTTCTGAACCTTGCCCATCAAGGTGATTTCGAGAGGCTTCGCAACCTGCGTGGTGAATACACATTGGTCCTGGAGGATCAGGGCCTGTGTACGATCATCACCTCCCCGGTCGGGGCGATGCACTACTTCTATACCCAGGCCGGCAACGGACGATCGGGTTTTGTGCACGGGCGCCGCATTGTTGACATTCTCAGCAGAGCTGGACTCAATTGGACTTGGAACTGGCAGGCCCTTGGTGATCTCTGCCAACTCGAAAATCTCACCGACAATGGCACCCTACATCCGGATATTCATCGGGTCCCACCGGGCACGGTGCTGCAGGTCGCCCATGGTGAACTTAAGCGTGACACCCGCTCGGCTATCGAAAGCCTGGGTTCTGAATCTCCCGATCCCGTAGGGGCGATCCGGGCCCTCAACACCGAAGTGGCGCGACTGGCAGGGGAGCAACCCTATCTCTCCCTCTCGGGCGGCTTCGATTCGAGGGTGATCCTGAGCTCCATGCTCAAGCAAGGGATCAAACCCCATCTGATCACGATGGGCACCGACGAATGCTCCGATGTCAACGTGGCCCGCTCCATTGCCAGACGCTTTGGACTGCAGCATGACCTGGTGCGAATCGAGCTTGATGATTTCCTCACCCACGCACCTGAAATCTCAAACCTCACCAACGGAACCAAGACAGCGTGGCACTGGCATACCTATCTCTATCCCCTCAAGGCAAAGATTCCCAGCACGAGCTCCTTCTTTGTTGGAACCCTTGGTGAATTTGCCCGCTCCTATTATTTC
>Ga0194055_10004556_pt1 | contig 10319 bp, 9 predicted proteins | sample SepL449m_MetaG_FD_155482 | JGI IMG/M metagenome (GOLD analysis project Ga0194055, IMG submission 155482) | Anoxic zone freshwater microbial communities from boreal shield lake in IISD Experimental Lakes Area, Ontario, Canada - Sep2016-L442-9m | ecosystem: Environmental > Aquatic > Freshwater >... | reverse complement strand
CTCGGGGACCGGGAACGGCGGCGGGGTGGCCGGCATCAGGGGAGGTCCTCCCTGAGCATGGCGGCGAGCGCGACGTGGGCCGCGCCCACCTCGGCGACGTCGTCGAGGTCGGCGAGCGTGCGGGCGACCCGGCGCACCCGGGCGGTGCCCCGGCCGGTGAGCGAGCGCGCCGCGGCCTCAGCGTGCCACGCCGCGAGCGCGTCGTCCTGCAGCGGCACGACGCCGGGGAGCGCCCCGGCCGGGACGTGGGCGTTGCGCCGCCAGTCGGCGTCGGCGTAGCGGGCGCGCTGGCGCGCCACGGCGACGGCGACCCGTTCGCGCACCTCGGCCGACGACGGTCCGGGCGGCGCGTCCGGCGCGGGCGGCCGGACCGCGACGCGGAGGTCGAACCGGTCGAGGAGCGGGGCCGACAGCCGACGGCGGTAGCGCGCCCGCTGGACGTCGGTGCACGCGCAGTGCGGCGGACCCAGGCCGCACGGGCAGGGGTTCGTACACGCGAGGAGCTGGAAGTCGGCGGGGAGGGTGAGCGCCTGCAGCGCCCGACTGATCCGGACCACCCGCTCCTCGAGGGGCTGACGGAGGGCGTCGAGGGCGCCAGGGAGGAACTCGCCGAGTTCGTCGAGGAAGAGCGCGCCACGGTGGGCGAGGGTCACCTCGCCCGGGGTGGGCCGACCGCTGCCTCCGCCGACCAGCGCCGCGACGCTGGCGGTGTGGTGCGGGGAGCGGAACGGTCGCCGCCGGGCCAGGCCGCCCACGGGGACGCGGCCCGCCGCGGAGTGGATGCGGGTGACCTCGAGCGCCTCGTCGGGGTCGAGGTCGGGGAGGATGGTGGCGAACCGGCGCGCCAGCATCGTCTTGCCCGCGCCGGGCGGGCCGCTCAGGAGCAGGTGGTGGCCGCCGGCCGCCGCCGTTTCGAGCGCCCGCCGCGCCCAGGGCAGCCCCCGGACCTCGGCGAGGTCGCCGTCGTCCTCGGGTCCGGACCAGGCGCCGGGATCGGCGGCGTCCGGGTGCTCGGGGAGGGCCGGCCAATCGGGCCAGTCGGCGTCGTCGGCGAGGCAGGTGCGCAGCGTGGCGAGGTCGCCGGCGGCGCGCACCCGCACGGAGCCGACCAGGGCGGCCTCGGCGGCATTGCCCGGGGGGACCACCACGCGGTCGACGCCGGCGCGTGCCAGGGTGTCGACGAGCGCGATGGCGCCGGGCACGGATCGGACGCTCCCGTCGAGCCCGAGCTCGCCGAGCGCGGCGGTGTGCCGCACCGCCTCGGGAGCGAGGGCCTCGGTGGCGACGAGGATGCCGAGCGCGACCGCGAGGTCGAGCCCGGCCCCGTGCTTGCGCACGTTCCCGGGTGCGAGGTTGACGGTGATGCGACGCGGGGGCCACTCGAGACCCGACGAGAGGATCGCGGCCCGCACGCGTTCGCGGGATTCGCGGATGGCCGCGTCGGGGAGACCCACCACGGTGTACGACGGCAAGCCGTTGCTGACGTGGACCTCGACGGTGACGGGCTGGCCGTCGACCCCGAGCAGGGTTGCGCTGGCGACGGAAGCGAGCACGGAGACCTCCGGACGGTGGGCCGGTGCGCGCACCGGCGTCCTACGGAGGGTCGTACCGCGACCCCGACGGTGCCGGAGAACGTATCGACGGGGTGTGACGCTCACCGCGTCCCGGTGCCGGCATCGGGTCGTCGTCCGGGGGGCCCGTGTAGCGTTTTCCCCATGGCCTGGGACGTCGAGGGGTTCACGGCTTCCCTCACCGGCCGCAGCGAGCACACCCGGCGCGCCTACGAGCACGACGTCGCCGAGTTCGTCGCCTGGGCCGGGCGGGGCGGCTGCCCGGAACCCGCCGACGCTGACCATCGGGCCCTCCGCCGTTACCTCGCGTACCTCGACACCCGCGGGTTCGCCCGGCGCACCGTGGCGCGCAAGGCGGCGGCCGTGCGGGCCTACCTGCGGTACCTGAAGCGCCACGACGTCATCGCCACCGACCCGGGTCGATCCCTGCGCACCCCCAAGGGCGAGGCCCGACTCCCGCGTGTGCCGAGGCGCGACGAGGCGGCGACCTTCCTCGACGACGCCGCCCGTCGCCGTGACGCCCTCGAGGCGCGAGCCGCACGCGATGCTCATGCCGATGGTGATGCCGACACCGGACCGACCGCCGACCCGATCGGGGCGGCGGTGGCGGTGGCGGTGGCGCATCGCGACCTCGCCGTGCTCGAGGTGCTCTACGGCGCCGGACTGCGGGTTTCGGAGTGCTGCGGCCTGCGCGTCCGCGACACCGATCTCGACCGCCGGCTCGTCACCGTGTTGGGCAAGGGCTCGAAGATCCGGCGGGTGCCGATCGGCGAGATGGCCGGCGATGCCCTGGCCGAGTACCTCGCCACGGCCCGGCCGCTCCTCGCCCGTCCGGGGTCTCCCGACACCGTGTTCCTCAACCGACGGGGTGGTGCGCTCGGCACTCGCGACGTGCGCCGGGTCGTGGCGGCGTTCCCGCTGGCCGACGGCCGCCGTCTCCATCCCCACGCGCTCCGCCACGCGTACGCGACCCACCTGCTCGAGGGCGGCGCCGACCTCCGCGTCGTCCAGGAGCTCCTCGGGCACGCGGATCTCGCGACGACCCAGATCTACACGCACCTCACCCGCGACCGCCTGCGTGCGGTCTACGCGGCGTCCCATCCCCGTGCCTGACCCGGAGGCCCCCGACGCCGTCGCGCTGCTCTGGCGCCGGTACAAGGCGGACGGCGAACCCGAGGCGCGCGACCGGCTCATCCTGCACTACTCGCCATTGGTGAAGTTCGCGGCGGGTCGTGTCGCGTCGGGGCTGCCGCAGAGCGTGGAGCAAGCGGACCTCGTCAGCTACGGCGTGTTCGGGCTGATGGATGCGATCGAGAAGTTCGAGCCGGAGCGCGGGTTCAAGTTCGAGACGTACGCGATCACGCGGATCCGGGGTGCGATCATCGACGAGCTCCGCTCGTTCGACTGGGTGCCGCGGTCCGTGCGGGCGAAGGCCCGGAGGGTCGAGCAGGCCTACTCGCGGCTCACGGGCGAGCTGCAGCGCACGCCGGAGGACCACGAGGTCGCGGCGGCGCTCGACCTCACCGGAGCCGAGTTCGCTCACGTGATGTCGCAGGTGTCGTACACGGGTCTGGTCGCCCTCGACGAGCTCGTGGCGGCCGCGGGCGGAGACCGTGGTGGCGCGACGGTCGGCGACACCGTGGCCGACGACTCGGCCGATCCGACGGCCCGCTACGAGGCGGAGGAGACCCGAAGTGTTCTCGCCGCGGTGATTGCGCGACTCCCCGAGCGCGAGCAGCTCGTCCTGCGGCTCTACTACGACGAGAGCATGACCCTGGCCGAGATCGGGGGCGTGCTCGGGGTCACCGAGAGCCGCGTCTGCCAGATCCACACGAAGGCGATCCTGGCGTTGCGCGGGCGCCTCACCAACCGCGTGGACTGAGGCCTTCCCTCCGGGGTCGGTCTCCGGATAGGGTTCTACTCTTTCCTCGCGCTCACCGCGTTCCTCGCGCTTTCCCCGTTCCTTCCCCGGTCGGTCTCGTCCGGAGGAGGTCGCGATGGGGATGCCCCGTCGGTGGGGTCGGTCGGCGGTCGTCGCGGGGTTGGCGATGGCGATGGTGGGCACGGTCGTCGGTTCCGTGGGTGCCGTGAGCGGGTGGCGTCCGCCGGTCGACGGCGAGATCGTGCGTCCGTTCGCGGCGCCCGACGGCCCCTACGGGGCCGGGCACCGGGGAATCGACTACGCGGTCGCGCCCGGCACCGTGGTGCACGCGCCGGGCGCGGGGACCGTGACGTTCGCCGGCGACGTCGGCGGGACCCTCCACGTCGTGCTGACGCACCGGGGCGGGGTGCGGACGTCGGTGTCGTTCCTCCAGAGCGTCGATGTGCGCGTGGGCGACATGGTCGGGGTGGGCGAACCGGTGGGGCGCTCCGGCGGGTCGGATCCCGACTCCGGCCACGGGGCCGGGGTGGTGCACTTCGGCGTGCGGCTCGGGGAGCGCTTCGTCGACCCCCGGCTGCTGTTCTCGTCGCCCGACCCGGCCGACCTCGTCCGACTGGTCCCGGCGGGAGACCCGGGAGCCGACGCCTCGCCCTGGTCGGTGGCACCGCCCGGTGGAGACGACGGGGGCGCCACCTCAGGGACACCCGGCGATCTCGGGGTCGGTCCGGGTCCGAGTGGCCCGCCCGATCCCGGGTGCGGTCCCGACGTCCCGGTGCTCGGCGTGGTCGTCGCCGCCGTCTGCACCGCCGTCGACTGGGCCGCGTCGGGCGTGGTCGACGCGCTCCACGCTGGGTTGTCGATCCTGGCGGCGGGCGGTCGTGTCGCCGCCCGGTTGGCCCGGCACCTCGCCCCGCTGCTCGAGCGCTTGGCCCGGCGTGCCGTGCGCGGCGGCGCCGACGCGGTGCTCGCCACGCCCGGGGGCCGGGTGCTCCACGACGTGGTCGAGATCGGCTCCCGGTTCCTAGCCTGGGCAACGACCGACTGCATCGAGTCGGGCTCGCCGTCGGTGGTCCGGGCCGGTCGGGCCGTGCCACCAACACCACCGTCACCGCCCGACGACCACCGGCTGATGGCCGTCGGTGGCCTCGACAGTTCCACCGGGTCCGACGGGCGGACCTTCGGGCTCGACGTCGCGGCCCTCGGCTACGCCGGGACCGACGTCCGCTGGTACTCCTACGCGGCGGACGGGGGCGACTACACGGCCGATGAGACCGAAGGGTCGCTGCGCGTCGCCGCGCGCCACCTCGCGGTCCAACTCCGCGCGATGGAGGTCGAGCAGCCCGGTCGTCCCGTCGATGTGATCGCACACTCGCAGGGTGGGCTCGTCGTCGACTGGTTCCTGACCCACCAGTACGAGCGCCACACGGGGCGCTTCCCGCCCGTCACCACGGTGGTCACCCTCTCCTCCCCTCATCAGGGCGCGCCGCTCGCGCACTCGATCGACCGGTTCCGTTCCGCCCCGACCACGCGTCGCGTGCTCGACGCCCTCGACGCGACGCATTCGATCACCCACCTCCCGCGGTCGGACTCCGCGGCGGTCCGGGACCTCGCCGAGGGATCGGCCTTCATGCGTGACCTCTGGGCCCATCCGCTCCCGCCGCACGTCGCGTTCACGACGGTCGGGGGTACCGACGACGTGGTCGTCCCGGCCGACCGGATCCACGTCCCGGGTGCCCGGGAGGTGGTGGTCGCCGTCGCCGGGGCCCACGACCACAGCGCCATCCCGCGCGACCCGCGTGCACTCGAGGTGGTGCGGGCCGCGCTGGGCGGCGGTCCGCTGCCGTGCACCACCTGGCAAGAGGGACTGCGCAGCGCGCTCGAACCGGTGTTGATCAGTCGCGTCGAGGACGACCTGGGTCCGGTCCTCACGACCTATCTGGAGGTGCACGCATGGGGATGAACCGATCGACGGTGGCAACCGCCCTGGTGGCAATTGCGCTGGTGGCGGCCTGGGCGATGCCGCCGCCGGTGGCTGCGGCCGCGGCACGGGGCCCGGCCGGACCGGCCGCGCGCTGGGTGGCGCCGCTGGTGGGTGAGCCCGTGGGCCTGGCGCTCGACGGGTCCGATGTCGCGGTGCTGGCCTCCGGGGAGGTCCGGCTTCTCGACGCCGCCACCGGCGCCGTGCGGTGGATCGCCGACACCCCCGACGCCTTCGACGTCCGCCCGGCGCTCGGTGCCAACCGGGTCGCCGTGACCGGCGACGACGTCGTGGTGCTGCTCGACCGGTCCACGGGCGCCCGGGTCGCGACCCCCCGGTTCCCCGACGCCGGTCCGGTCTCCCTGGGCGTGAGCCCCGACGGCCACGCCTGGGCGGTCGTGGCCGCCGAGGAGGCGGGCCGGGTCGGTCTGCTCGATTCCACGACCGGCGCCGAGGCCTGGTCGGTGCCGTTCCCGGCCTCGTTCTGGGCGGCACCGGCCCTCTCCGGCGACATCGTGGTCGCGGGCGGGTCGGGCCGTGATGGGGTGCTCCTCCGGGGCCTCGACCTCGCCACCGGGTCGATCCGTTGGGAGGTCCGCCCGGGTGCGGTCGGCTCGGCCCCCCTCGTGGCCGGGGGCCGGATCTACGTGGCCGCCGGGCCGACGCCGAGCCGGGCCCGGGTCCGGGCCCTCGACGTCACCACCGGCCGCCGGCTCTGGAGCACGGCTGTGCCCGGTCGGTACGACGGGGGGATCCAGCCGGGGGTCGACGGTTCCCGGTTGCTGGTCCTCGACTCGCTGGGGACCCTCGTCGCTCTCGACACCACCACCGGTCGGGTCGACTGGGTTCTGCCCACCCACCACGACGTGGTGGAGGGCCGGGTTGCCACCGGGGCCGGGGTGGCGGCGTTCACCACCTACCTCGACGAGGTGGCCGAGGTCGACACCGCCACCGGAGCCGTGCTCGACGCCTGGCGGCCCGCCGGAGTGCCCGTCGACCTCGTGGTGGGCCCCGGGGTCCTCGTGGAGGCCCTGCGTCTCGCCGATCCCGCCCGGGTGGCGGCCGTGACCCTGGCCCGGCGGCGGCCCTGAAGTCGGGGTCCGGGCCGCCCTGCCGGCCGCCCTGCGGGCCGCTGGACCCGGCCCGGTACACTGACCAATCACCCGCTCACTGGCCCCGGCCGGGGAACGGGAATACGCACGCCCGCACTCCAAGGTCGCTCGGCCCCTCTCCGGAGGCCTCCCGAGCGTCGCGGGCGGAGGACCCAACCGAGGAACCGAGCAGGAGTAGTACCGCGCGTGGCTGTCGTCAGCATGAAGCAGATGCTGGAGGCCGGAGTCCACTTCGGCCACCAGACCCGTCGTTGGAACCCGAAGATGAAGCGCTTCATCTTCGGAGAGCGCAACGGCATCTACATCATCGATCTCCAGCAGAGCCTGGAGCGGACCGATGCGGCGTACCGCTACGTCCGCAAGACGGTCGCCGCCGGGGGGACGGTCCTCTTCGTCGGCACCAAGAAGCAGGCCCAGGAGCCGATCCGGGTCCAGGCCGATCGTTGCGGCATGCCCTACGTCAACTTCCGCTGGCTCGGCGGCATGCTCACGAACTTCACGACCGTGCACAACCGGGTGGCCAAGCTCCACGAGTTCGAGCGGATGGTCAACTCCGGTGAGGCCGACCAGATGATCAAGAAGGAAGGGCTCAAGCTGCGTCGCGAGCGCGACAAGCTCGTGCGCAACCTCGGTGGCATCCGGCGCCTCGAGAAGCTCCCCGACATCATCTTCGTGATCGACACGAAGAAAGAGCACATTGCCGTGACCGAGGCCAACCGCCTCGGCATCCCGGTGGTGGCGGTGGTCGACACCAACTGCGACCCCGACCTCATCGACTTCGTGATCCCCGGCAACGACGACGCCATTCGCTCGGCCAACCTGATGTGCCGGGTGATCGCCGACGCGGTCGACGAGGGGCGTCAACTCGCCCAGCGTCGTGGGGTCAAGACGGCCGGTCTGTCCGAGGCGCCCAAGCCGCCGAAGGTCATCTCGCCCGAGGAGCAGGCCGAGCGTGAGGCGGCCCAGGCCAAGGCCCGCGACGAAGCCGCCGCCGCCCAGCTCGACCGCGAGGCCCGCCTCGCCGCCGCCAAGGAGTCGGCCAAGACCGCACCCGCCGAGGCCGAAGGCGCCGCACCCGTCGCACCCGTCGCCGAAGCCGCGGTGGAGGACGGAGCCGAGAATGCCTGAGATCACCGCGGCAGACGTCGCGGCACTGCGCAAGGCCACCGGTGCCGGGATGATGGACTGCAAGAAGGCCCTGGCCGAGTCCGACGGCGACATGGAAGCCGCCAAGGACTGGCTGCGGGCCAAGGGCCTCGCCGGCGCCAGCAAGCGCGCCGGTCGCGCCGCGGAGCAGGGCGCCATCGAGGTCCGGGTCGACGGTGGGGTGGGAGCCCTGGTTGAACTCACCGCCGAGACCGACTTCGTCGCCAAGAGCGCTGGGTTCACCGGGGCCGTCGCCGACCTCGCCGCGCTCGCGCTGCGCGAGGGCAAGGCCGAGCTCGCCGAGATCGCCTACGAGGGCGGGACCGTCGGCGAGCACATCACTCAGCTGGCCGCCAAGCTCGGCGAGAACGTCGCCCTGGGCCGGATCGTGGTGTTCGAGTCCACCGACGGACTCATCGACGGCTACGTGCACTCCCAGAACGAGCGGGGAGTGATGGGCGTCCTGGTGGAACTCGCCGGCGTCGACCCCGCTGACGCCAAGGCCCGCGAGGTCGCCCACGACATCGCGCTGCACATCGCCTCGATGGCGCCGCAGTTCGTGAGCCGCGACGACGTGCCCACGGACGTCATCGAGCGGGAGCGCGCCGTGTTCGAAGAGCTCACCCGCAACGAAGGGAAGCCCGAGAACGCGATGGCCAAGATCGTCGAGGGTCGCCTCAACGGGTTCTACAAGGAGAACGTCCTCGTGGAGCAGGGGTTCGTCCGCGAACCCAAGACGACCATCGCCCAGTTGCTGTCCGGTCTCGGTGCCGACGTCACCGTGCGTCGCTTCGCCCGGGTGAAGATCGGCGAGTAGAGGCGATCATGGCCCAGAGCCAGTACCGACGGGTGGTGCTCAAGCTCTCGGGTGAGGCGTTCGCCGACGCCTCGGCCGGTTTCGGCATCGACGCCGCGGTGGTGCAGCGCATCGCCGAGGAGATCGCGGCCGCGCGCCGTGATCTCGACGTCGAGATCGCCGTCGTCGTCGGTGGCGGCAACATCTGGCGGGGCATGTCCGGCGAGAACCGCGGCATGGACCGCGCCCGCGCCGACTACATGGGCATGTTGGCCACCGTGATCAACGCGTTGGCGCTCCAGGACGCGCTCGAGGCGGCGGGCCAGCCGACCCGGGTCCAGACGGCCATCACGATGTCGCAGGTGGCCGAGCCCTTCATCCCGCTGCGCGCGATCCGTCACCTCGAGAAGGGCCGGGTCGTGGTGTTCGCGGCCGGCACCGGGAACCCCTACTTCACCACCGACACCACGGCGGCACTGCGGGCGGCGGAGATCGGCGCCGGGGCGATCCTGAAGGGCACCCACTCCGGGGTCGACGGGATCTACTCCGACGATCCCCGCACGAACCCCGACGCGGTGAAGTACACCCGGGTCAGTCACTTCGAGGTGATCGAGCAGCGGCTGGCCGTCATGGACTCGACCGCTATCACGTTCTGCATGGACAACCATCTTCCGATCATCGTCTTCGACGTCACCGAGCCGGGGAACATCGGTCGGGCGCTCGTGGGCGAGCCGATCGGCACGTTGGTGCACACGTCGTGACCCACCGGATCCCGGCCGTCCGCCCGACGGTCGACCCCCACGAGAGCGAGAGACGATGAGCGACCAGGGCCAGGAGATGCGCGACGTCGTGATCGAAGACTGTCGCGAGAAGATGGCGAAGGCCATCGTGCACCTGAAGGAGGAGTTCTCGGCGGTGCGTACCGGTCGCGCCTCGTCGGGCCTGGTGGAGAAGTTGCGGGTCGACTACTACGGCTCCGAGGTCCCGTTGCAGCAACTGGCCGGCTTCTCGGTCCCCGAGCCGCGCGTGCTCGTGATCAACCCCTACGACAAGGGGGCGGTCCGCGACATCGAGAAGGCGATCCTCGCCAGCGACCTGGGCATCAACCCCGGCAACGACGGGCAGGTGATCCGCCTGGTCTTCCCGGTCCTCACCGAAGACCGGCGCAAGGAGCTGGTCAAGGTGGTCAAGCAGCGCGCGGAGGAGGCCAAGGTCGCCGTGCGCAACGTGCGCCGGCAGACCCGCCAGGAGCTCGAAGGCCTCGAGAAGGACGGCGAACTCTCCCGCGACGAACTGGAGCGGGTCGAGAAGGAGCTCGAGGGCCAGACCCATAAGGTGATCGTGGAGATCGACGAGCTCGTACAACACAAGGAACAGGAACTGCTCGAGGTCTAGCCTCGCTCGGGGCTGACGGAGGGAGGTCATCGTGGCCGATTGGCGCGACGACGAGTGGGACGAATTGATGCAGCGCACGATGGGGACCTCCGGCGCGCCGGTGGTCGAGCCCGGCGCGCCCGTGGCGCCCGGCGAGGACGTCCGGTACGGCGACCCCCGGAGCGAGGTCAATCCGGGGTTCTGGGTCGACGCCGACGACGACGTGTCGCCCGGCGCCGCGGCCTGGGCCTCCGACGTCGAGCCGGGCTCGGCGGTCGACGCCGGATCGGCCACGACCTGGGCCGCCCCCGACGCCACCGGCTCGATGCCGCTGCCGCACTGGACGGAGCCGCCCACAGGCGAGATGCGGATCTCCGACGACCCCGCCGAAGACTGGGCGGCGGTCACCGGTTCGACGCCGCGCTTTCGCACCGACGCCGGCGACTGGGCCACCGGGGAC
>Ga0194055_10004555_pt1 | contig 10319 bp, 7 predicted proteins | sample SepL449m_MetaG_FD_155482 | JGI IMG/M metagenome (GOLD analysis project Ga0194055, IMG submission 155482) | Anoxic zone freshwater microbial communities from boreal shield lake in IISD Experimental Lakes Area, Ontario, Canada - Sep2016-L442-9m | ecosystem: Environmental > Aquatic > Freshwater >... | reverse complement strand
GCCTGGCTTCTGGGAACTACCTGCTGCTGCTGTTGGGTTGCTTGCATATGTAGGCCGGGAAGGCGAAGGTTTGTTCTCGGTTTTTGAAGTTTCCGAATTTCACGAAAGGCTAAAAGAAGCTGCAGCTCAGAAGTTGGGGCAGATGGAAGCCGCTACCTTGTTCCTCGATTGGTTTGATAAAACCCCCCGAGACATAATGCGCAAAAACTTGCTTCAAGAAACACACCTCGAGTTACGCAAAAGAAAAATAGCATCCCGAATTCGTGAAAACCAATCGCTCTCAGAGCGAATAACTTCCAGTACCAACCAATAACCATTCCATTCTTTTCAAGGAGACTTTCATCATGTTGTGCCGTAATTGCAATAAAGTTCGTTCTAATCGTCCCCGAGGCCTTTGCTATTCCTGTTACTACAAACCAGAAGTCAGGGCGCTGTTCCCCTCGACAAGTAAATTTGCCCGAAAGGGTTCAGGCATAGATGTATATCTGCCTCCACTTTCCGATGAACCCACTGCAGCTTCACCCGGTAGTGAAGATAAAATCCTTGTGCTGATGGAACGCGCGCGAAATGGCCAGTGCCTTTGGCACCCCATGGATGCAGTAAAAGCGATGCCAACTTTGGAAGTTCCTTTGGTTTATCAACTTGCAGGTGTTGCGTAACTTGGTTTTCAGGAAACAGGAGCGTAGGTGGAGATAATGCTCATTGCGCTACGAAGCCCATCGAGAGCAGCACTGACAATCCCACCTGCGTAGCCTGCGCCTTCGCCCACGGGATAAAGCCCAATCGCAGAAGGGCTTTGCCTAGAGAATGCATCGCGAACCACTCTTACGGGTGCACTTCCCCGAGATTCCGGTCCAACAATAGTTGCTTCCTTTAAAAATCTACCCTGCCATTTCTTGTCCATAATGGGCAAGCCATGATGCAAGGCCTCGATCACCTGCGTAGGCAAAACCGATTCCAAATTGGTTGCAATCGTACCCCTCGGATAACTCGAGGGTGGTGCTGCAGGGGAAACCCTTCCGCCGAGGAAATCTTTCGCACCTTGAATAGGGCAAAGATAATCTTTCTTCCCCACCTCGTACGCCATCTTTTCATACTTTTCTTGAAAGTGAATTCCAGCAAGAGGATGGCTGCTACCAAAATCGCTGGGGTTAATTGTGATCACCAACCCGCTGTTGGCGTAGGGAGAATCATGCTTGGAAAGGCTCATGCCATTGGTACAAAACGCCCCCGGTTCGGAAACGCTAGGCATGATATATCCACCTGCGCACATACAAAAAGTGAACAGGTCATATTTCCCATTGGCGACCAAACTATAATCCGCAGCCCCAATCACATTTTCCAAATCAGAATTCCCATACTTCACCCGGTTAACTGTTTCCTGGGGTTGCTCAATGCGGACCCCCATTTGAAATGGTTTTTGTTCCATTAAAACACCGCGGGCATGCAGCGCATTATAAGTATCTCGAGCACTATGGCCGATCGCAAGAATCACTACATTAGCAGGAATGTAACCGCTCGAGGTATACACACCCCTGATGATGTTATCTTGAATATCCAAATCTTCCGCTTTGCATGAAAACTTTACTTCGCCACCCAATGCTTCGATTTTTCTTCGAATGGATTTAACCACTGCAGGCAATCTGTTGCTACCAAGATGCGGTCTGAAATCATACAGCACGGAAGGTTTGCCTTTATTTTCCGCAAACATCTGCAAGATGCGGGTAACATCAGGCCCTGAACCCCGATAGGTTAATTTCCCATCGCTGAAAGTACCAGCGCCACCCTCTCCAAATAAATAATTACTATCAGGATTAAACTGCCCGCCATCATCAAAATCCTTCACATCGCGAATGCGATCGCGCACCGGTCTGCCCCGTTCCAAAAGAATGGGCCGGTATCCAAGTTCAGCCAAAAAGTAAGCAGCAGCGAGCCCACCAGGGCCAGATCCGATAACCACTGGCCTGCCAATAATAGGACCCGAGCCACAAGATGGCATAACAAAAGGAACTTCAGAGTAAGTCTCAATACTGATGGATTGAAACCTAGGTTTGTGTTGCAGGACTTTTTGTTCATCGAGGAGTTGAACTTCGGCACTGTAGACAAATTGAATTTGCCTATCTCGGGCATCAAGGCTTTTGCGAAGAATGCGCCAGCGTTGAATATCGGTGGGCGCAATACCCAAGGAACGAGCGAGACGATCTGGAAGGGTTGTTTCCGGATCTTCAACTGCGAGCCTGATATTTGAAACGCGTAATGCCATAATAGTGGATTTATGATGTTGAAGTAAAAAAGAAAAGAGGGGCACCCCATGAAAGGCACCCCTCAGAGGGAAAAACCGTGATAAAACCTGAGGAACCGGCAAAAGAGGCCGGGTTATTCAGAGTTTACTTACCTTTACGAGCCCCAGCGAGTTCGCCAAGGGATACTTTTTCCAAGGTTTTTCGAAGCGCTTCAGAAGCAGCTTTGCAAATGGCTTCAAGCTTGTTGTTCAAGGGGCCACCAACATCTTCAGCGAATGGGGCAACGCCACGAATCGGGCCATCGACAGCTTCGATGATGTGCAACAAGGAAACTTTGAAGGGGTCCTTCATAAGTTTGTAACCACCATTAGGGCCTTTGATGGAATTAAGAACTCTAGTTGAAACCAAAGGCTTCAAGACTTTAAGCAAAAAGCGCTCAGGAATACCACGATCTCGGGCGATAAGATGGGATGGAACAGGCTTTTCAGATTTCTGAGTAGCCATGTAAGAGAGGGCGTGTAGAGCGTAACTTGATGCGCGCGTCAACTTCATGAATCAATAAGGCCTCTTAAGGGCCCACCTCCAAAATTAAAAATACGTCTGCTTGACAATCAAGCAGATCTAAACTCAACCTTCTGGGCTCACTGTTTGGGCGCGAATCAGTGAAAGGTTTCGTCAGTGTAGGACTAAAAACAAAACTTTATATTATTATTATTAGCCTACTTGATAGAGCGTTATCAAATAACACACTTATATTAATATAAGTAAATGAAGAGGATAGCAATAGACAAACGAAATAATTCAAATAATTTCATCATATCCGCTGATTAAGATTATCTGTATATCAAATAAAAAAGTAGAAACAAAGATTAAATTAGGTACAAATTAGCTGGCAGCAGGGGATTGTTTCACATCAATTGCACCAAATTCTATGCCAATAACAGCGGTAGCAGGTATTTCTTTAGCCCCCACAGGAACCAAGCCTCTACGGACTTGCAAGCGCCAAAGCATTGGCCCCTGATGATTTAAAATCTCTTGCGCACTAGAATCATCGCCATCGGTGCAAAGGAAAGCGGTCATTTCATCGCCAGGTTCAAGGATTTTATCTAGGTTTTCATCTTCGACAGTTTCCCGGGGAGATTGCGCTTTCTTGGAACCCGCCAAGGCTAAAGGCAACCAGTTCGCAGGGCCGCCAAAGAATGACTTTTCGGGCTTTTCTGTGCCAAATTGCACAAGTGTGAAGGGGGGCGGGTAACTGTTTTTGCTTTTTTCCTTCCACTTGCGATTAAAGTAATAATCCAAAGGGCTAAAAGTCTGATCTTTGGAAACATTTTTAAGCTTAAGCCTAAGAACCAAGGAATCTCCCTTGCAAGGTTCTGCTTTAGAGAACCCCGAAACTAAAACCGAAACCGTTGCTTTTTCCACCGCAAGGGGCGTCACTTCCAATTCACCGACCCTAATAGCCACCCCGATTTTAGTGCGCAAATGGGCAGGCACGATCGTTTGGGTGGTTTCTTTATCATGATTGAATCGTATTTTGGTGCGTTTTGCACCTGGGTTATCGCCATCCACATCGGGAATGTATTCAAGCGGATGCAAAGGCCCTGCAGTTTTCATGCGAACCAAAACAAGAATAAGAATCGCGGTAGCCATCACGCTATAGGAAAGCAGCGAGAAAAAAATAATCGGCATAGCCATCGATTTTGAAGCTACGGGCCTTTTGCGGGCAGCTTCCCCAGTAATGGATGGGGCATTATCCCAAGGAGCCGGGGCAGCACTTTCGCTTCCGCTATTGGTTTCAGGGGTGAAAATTCCCGCGGTGGCCTCATTTAAATCCTTAGCTTCTACCGGGGGTGAAATTGTTGCGTATTCTTCAGCGGAAGTCTCCTGAGATTTGTCACTACCAGGGAACGATAAAATTTCCCGAGGCAACTCTTCCGGTGCCGGGCTCTCGGGTGAATTATACTTAAAATTCATTGTATCTGTATCGGGCTCTGTTCCTTGAACTGGGGCAGGTGGAGTTGCTTCAGGGCTCCCAGCAGCATTAATCATTGGCAGCATCTGAATAGTTTGACAATGAGGGCAGCGCATTTGCTTGCCCAGAAAGTCTTCGGTAATTCCCATGAGTTTAGTACAAGAAACACATTTAAAATGATAAATGCTCATGATTATCCTTTTACTTCTTCGTATAAGTGTAAGCTAATTTTCTGAAGTGGCGATGCAAGTTTATCCTGAATACCTGCAGATAATTCCAACCAATCCACCGAACCCACAACCTTCCTGCCCGCTTTGTCGCCTGTTTTTTCATAAGGCAACACTGCTAAAAGAGGAACTGCTGACCGCAGCGAAAATTCAACAGGATTATGAATCGCTGCCTGGTCCAATGGTTCTTCGGTTTCCGACATAATCACACCAGCCACCACCAACCCATATTGCCTTGCAACTGCAAGGGTCATCAGCAAGTGATTGAGTGTTCCCAAACTTCTGCGGGCAACAATAATGATTGGATATTGCAACCTTTGTGCGAGATCCGCTATTGATTCACTATCTGTCAAAGGGCAAAGCAAACCGCCGGCTCCCTCAACTATTGCAAACGCATCGTCGCATCTCTTTTCCACTGCAACTGCAAGTGCTTCGATGGATAAATTTGAGCCTTCAAGCTTGGCAGCCAAAGCAGGGCTTACGGGAACTTCAAAGCACCACGGAGTGATTGCGGTCAAATTTTTATCACCCGCTGCACGGCTTAATGCCAAAGTGTCTGAACTAACAAGAACGCCTTTCGCATTGCGCTGGCAACCAGTGGCAATCGGTTTACAAACCTTGACATCAACCCCTTTAGAGATCATTGAACGAGCCAAAAGAGAAGCAAAGCGAGTTTTGCCTACGCCTGTATCAGTGCCAGTAATAAAAAAGCCAGCCATCAGCAATCAGCCCCCTTGGCCGGATAATTGTTGCGAAAATTCCATCAAGCAATTGTAAAGCACTTCCCCTATGCGATCCACTAATTCTTCAGGTATTGCAAGAGGTGGCATAAGAACCACCACGTCCCCAAGTGGCCTGATCATAAGGCCATGTTTGCCTGCCAGCATACAAATAGTATGGGCGGCATTAATATTTGCAGGAAAAGGCGTGCGAGTTTCGCGGTTGCCAACCAACTCTATACCAATCATCAGGCCCGATCTGCGGATATCCCCGACAAAAGAAAACTCCCGCAAGCGATCCAAATGCCTTTGCATTCTCAGCCCTTTAGCTTCAACTTGCGCCAAAACTCCATTATCTGCCATTAGTAGATCCAGACTGGCAATCGCAACCGCTGCACCCAAAGGGTTGGCAGTATAAGTATGCCCATGCTGAAAGGTTTTATCTTCTTCGCCCGGTTCATTCAAAAAAGCATTGAAAACTTCTTCGGTTGCGAGGGTCGCAGCCAGGGGAAGATATCCGCCTGTAATTCCCTTGGCCAAGCAAAGAAAATCGGGCACTACTTCTTCCTGTTCGCAGGCAAAAAGGGTACCTGTTCTGCCAAACCCTACCGCCACCTCATCAGCTATCAGCAGCACATTATGCTTTTTGGTAACTTCACGCACCCGCTTTAAAAAACCTTTGGGCGCAGTGACCATACCTGCAGCCCCCTGCACCAAAGGTTCGATCACCACAGCAACTAATTCATCCGCATGCTGCTCCACTAATTTTTCCAACTCCAAGGCACAAGCCATGCCGCAACTTTCTGGTTTTAATTGCAGCGGACAGCGATAGCAATAAGGGGCGGGCGACTTTATCGTCGGGAAAAGCAAAGGCTTGAACATATCATGAAAACGCCCGAGATCCCCGATACTGACATCCCCCATCGTGTCGCCATGATAAGCCATTCCCAGCGCAAGAAACTTGGTTTTATTTTTTCTTGGATTAGGGCACTGATGCCAGAATTGGAATGCCATCTTCAATGCGACTTCAACAGCGGTTGCTCCGCTATCCGAATAAAACACACGGGTCAAGCCTTTGGGTGCTAGTTCGATTAGCCTTTTGGCGAGTATGGTTGCTGGCTCGTTAGAAAGGCCCAAAAATGTGCTATGAGCAACCTTCTGCAATTGTTCCTTTAGCGCATTATCCAACTCGGGAACTTGATGGCCATGCAAGTTGCACCAAAGAGAAGAAAACCCATCGATGTATTCGTTGCCAAACTGATCCACTAAAAAAAAGCCATGCGCGTTGGTAATGATGATGGGCTGGCTTTTTAAATAAGAAGCCATGGGCGTAAAAGGATGCCAGTTGTAAGTTTTGTCCCAGAGTTCAAGCTGCATCGCAGTGTCATTCATGCCAAAATAAGTTCCAAGTTAAGGAGTTGGATAATCATAACAATAAGAACACACCCCCTATTTTACTGATTTTTCAAAGACCCTAAGTACGATTGTACCGGCTTTACAAATTGCAACCCTCTTTAAGAAGCAAAACAACTCTGCCTTTTACCAGAAAACTATATGAAACCACTTGAATTAGACGAATTGTAATGTGAGAACTTAGATTTACACCTTTGAAAATTTAGCGACTAAGGAGTCAACCATGGGGAACGGATTCCCAATTTGGTTTGGCATTGCAGCAGGCATCGTGGGCTTCGCCCTGGCCGAAGAAGTTACCAACAAAACCGAAAATAATACACCTACAGCGCCTCAAGTTGAGGCTCCTGTTCCCGGCATATTACCGAAGCAAGTGTTTTTAACACCCGATCCTCTTGATTCTATCACCAACCCCATTCCTAAAAGTGTAATTATCAGAGAGATGGATGGTTTCTGGGTGGGTGTGGATTATTTGAACTGGCGCATTAAAAACGGCCCTCTGCCCAACCCCATGGTTACTTCGGGTTCGCTTTCCGATGCAGTGCCAGGTGCGCTTGGCCAGCCCGGTACCCGTGTCCTTGCTGGTGGCAATAGCAGCAATGGTATGGATTACGGCCCATTTTCTGGTATCAGAATGAATGGCGGTTTCTACCTTGATGAAGATCGGATCTTTAGCATCGAAGGCTCTGCCTTTTTACTTGAACAACGATCCTATAACTTCAGCGCTTCAACAAGCGACATGCAACCCGTTGTCACCGCTCCCTTTTTCAACACCAACGGCATAGCAAACTCGATTTTCGCAACTGTTCCTGAGAACCTTACCAGCCTCCCCAACAGCACTCTTAGCATCTATTCTTATTCCAAGCTTTCGGGTGGCGAAGCTATTGCCAAGGCAAGATTCGGTAACCCAGGCAATGGCTTTTCTTCCAACCTTCTGTTTGGTGGCAAGTTCACTGAACTCGAAGAAAACCTAATCTACTCAGTTAATTCACAACGGTCTGCTGGGGGTATCAATTCCACCACTCAGGGCACTGATCAATTCCTGACCAGGAACTGGTTTTACGGTGTGCAGATGGGTGGTGGTTTTAATTACGATTACAAACGATTCCATGCCAGCGCACTTGGTAAAATCGCCCTTGGCCAAACCCAACAGAATATCGCCATCGCAGGCTCCAGAACCAACACAACCAATGGTGTATCTTCTGCCCCCACCGATGGATTCGTTTACGCACTACCCACCAATAGCGGCATGCATAACCAATCTGCTTTTTCCGCTATACCAGAGCTTCAATGCCGCCTAGGTTATGATGTAACCAGACACATCCAACTCTACGCAGGGTATGACTACTTCTATTGGAGCAGTGTGCTTCGCCCCGGTAATGCGGTGGATTCGGTGATCAACACCAGCCAAAGAAATGGCCAACCCTTGGTAGGCGCTGCACGCCCCGAACCAGTCATGTCTCCCTCAGGCATCTGGGCACAAGGTATGACCTTTGGCGTCGAACTGAAATACTAACCTTCAGTTATATCAATCTCGCAACAGCTCCTTATCTTAAGGGGCTGTTGTTGTTTACATTCAAGCTAATTTAGGGCCCCCACTTTATCAAAATAAGATGGTATACGGCTGCAATAAGAGCTATGATTAAGCTAGTTTGATATTTTTGTTTCATCCCACCTAGGCAAAGTTGCAATGCTATTTAACACGGTTCTATTAATCAGCCTGAACTTTGCGGCAGACCAATTGGACGATTACCAGAAGGTGATCAAGCCCCTTTTACAATCGCGTTGTTATTCCTGCCATGGTGCCCTAAAACAAAACAGCAAACTGCGCCTTGATACTGTCTCTTTTATTCTTGCGGGTGCGGGCAAATCAAAAATCATCATGCCGGGTAATATCAAGGGAAGCGAATTACTCTCCCGCATTACCACGATGGAAGAATCAGAGCGCATGCCCCCGGAAGGAGAGCCCGTAACCCCTGCGCAAATCAAAGCGATCGAACGATGGATTGCAGCGGGCGCCCCCGGGCCTGAAAATGAAAAACCCGAAGTTAGCCCCAAAGACCACTGGGCTTTTAACCCTCCTGCAAAATCTTTCATACCAGCCAACACCAACCCGGTCGATTACTTCACGACAGAGGCTTGGAAGAAAAAGAATCTGCAACCCCAGCAGACCGCGGGCAAGCGCACCCTCCTTCGCAGGCTCTATCTTGATGTGATCGGGTTGCCCCCTCTCGAAGCAGATTACCTTTCTTTCATCAACGACTCTTCCCCCGATGCGTATGAAAAAATCGTCGACAAGCTGCTTGCAAGCCAACAGTATGGCGAACGCTGGGGCAGGCATTGGCTCGACATTTGGCGCTACACCGATTGGTGGGGATTAGGCGCAGAGTTACGCAACAGCCAGAAGCACATCTGGCATTTCCGCGATTGGGCCATCGAATCACTCAATAACAATCTGCCCTACGATGAAATGGTTAGGCAGATGATTGCTGCAGATGAGCTTAGCCCCACCGATGATAAAAAGTTGCGAGCGACAGGCTTCCTCGCCCGCCAGTATTTCAAGTTCAATCATAACTCCTGGATGGAAGAAACCGTCGAGCATACCTTCAAGGCTTTCATGGGCCTTACCATCAATTGCGTCAGGTGCCATGATCACAAATATGATCCCGTAACTCAGGTCGAGTATTACCAACTGCGAGCTTTTTTTGAACCCTATCAAGTGCGTACCGACATGGTGCTTGGCGAATCCGACTTCGAAAAGAATGGCATCCCAAGGGTGTTCGATTGCAACCTCGATGCACCAACCTACCTCTTTGTGCGAGGCGATGAGAAGAACCCAAAGAAAGATAAAGCCATCCCTCCAGGTGTTCCCTCTTTTCTGACATTAGGTGACTTCAAGATCGAACCGGTGAGCCTTCCTGCTGAAGCACATTCACCAGAACTCAAACCCATCGCATTTGAAAACGCAAAGCTTCTTGCAAAGTCAAAAACTGAAGCAGCAACAAAGGCTTACAACTTGGCAGAAGAAGCACTCAAATCCATCAGGAAACCTGAAGAGAAACCCTTACTAGAAAAGAAACTAGCATCTGCAAAGCAAGCATTGGAGTTTGCTAACGAGGAAGAAAAAAGCATCGAGCCCCGCTGGCTTGCAACCAAAGCTAAACTCGTTGAACCCATGAAAGCGGAAACCAAAGTTAAAGCTCTGCTAGCCTCGAAGGCAGAAAAGCAAGCCGCCCTGGCAAAGGCAAGCTTGGATATTTTAAATGCTGAGATCGAACTGTTGACTGCTGCAAAAGGCAAAGAAGATGCTGCAAAGAAAAAGGTGGAGGCTGCTACCAAGGCACAGGAAGTCGCAAGCAAGAATGTTGACACACCTAGTGAAGTTTTTACCGCCATCAAGGGATCGATAAAGACACTTGAATCGAATCTCGAAAAAGAAGACTCCCGCAACAAGCCCTACCCCAAAACCAGCACAGGCAGGCGCTCTGCCCTCGCTAAGTGGATGACTGATAAATCCAACCCTCTTACTGCAAGAGTTGCGGTCAACCACATCTGGGCCAGGCATTTCGGCAGGCCCCTAGTCGATACAGTTTTCGATCTCGGTCGCAAGGGTGCACTGCCCTCGCATCCCGAGCTCCTCGATTGGCTTGCTGCAGACTTCATGCAGAATAATTGGGACATGAAACGATTGCACCGCATCATGCTTACTTCCAAAGCTTATCAGATGAACTCGAGCACTTTGGGC
>Ga0194055_10004553_pt1 | contig 10322 bp, 5 predicted proteins | sample SepL449m_MetaG_FD_155482 | JGI IMG/M metagenome (GOLD analysis project Ga0194055, IMG submission 155482) | Anoxic zone freshwater microbial communities from boreal shield lake in IISD Experimental Lakes Area, Ontario, Canada - Sep2016-L442-9m | ecosystem: Environmental > Aquatic > Freshwater >... | reverse complement strand
CCACCGGCTGGTCGGGTCCGAAGAGGGCGCCCGAAGCGATGCGGAAGAGGAGGGCGTAGCCGATCTGGCCGGCGGCGCCCGTGACGGTGACGTGGATGGGATTCTTGGCTGCCATATCGGGCAGGCTAATCGGCAGTGGGCCGGGCGGTCGAAACGGGGCGTTGGAACCGCGCGTTGGCCACGCTGCCACTGAGGACCAACGAGGACCCTTCACTGATCGCTATCGAGAACTACCGAGATACCAGGAGCCTGATGTCCCCTCAACCAGGCATACAACCCACTTCGCTGGTATGATTCAGCATAGGAAGCGATTACGTATCTAAGAGTTAAAGGGCGGCTTCGAAAATGAATACTGATAGCAGCGAGGACGAGGTATCGAAGCCAGGGAGAGGCCTGTCTCGAAGAAAGATGATCGCCGCCGCCGCCAGTGTCTTGGTGGGTGCAGTAGCGGTCGACGCGTTGAAGCCTTCCGAGGCCGATGCAGCTACGGGGTCGCCACTACTTCTAGGGCAGTCCAATACAGCGGGCACCACAACTGGTCTGTCTGGACCTAGCGGCATTCCCGCGCTGAGTGTCGCCAATCCGGGATTGTCAGGCGGTGTTATTGGAGCTGCAAATGCCGGGATTATCGGTTCGGTTGGGCCAGGCGCTGCGCTTACTGGCGCTCCGATTGCCGCCGGTGTAGTGGGTTGGAGCAGTCTGAATCCGGGGACGTATGGAGCGCTGGGCACTGGCCTTACTGGCGCATTCAAATCACAATCCTATGGAGTCGTAGGCTACAACAACCTCGCGGCGGTCACAGGGGCATCCTCCACAGGGGCTGGCATCATCGGTGTCGTCGGGTTCGCCAACAGCGGAGGACTCGGTCTGACCACAACCAACCTTCCCTTGCCTGCCGGCGTACAGGGTTATGGCACGACACCAGGATCGGTTGGGGTGTCAGCCATCAACAACCAGAACGGCCTCGCGCTCCAGGTGCAAGGGGCGGCTGAATTCTCGACCTCCGGTAGTGGGTCGATCCCGGCTTCGGCTGCATCAGTCCAGATCGCCGACCCGGGCGTGACAGCGAAAAGCAGGATACTCGTGACGCCTAACGCAAGCCCAGGAACTGGACAGCAGTTCTGGGTGACGTCACTACCGGGGACGGGTTTCGTGGTGCATCGGACCAGTGCCGTCGCCACGGCCGTCCCGTTCTGCTACTTCAGGATCGGCTAACCGAGACATCACTGGCTCCACTCGGCGGTCAGGGCCCAGCGATGGACGGTTTGCCTCCATCCTTTAGGGCCAGAAGCTCATTCATAAGATCTGCGACACCCGGGATTTCTGTTCCATCGGAGTCCAGCGCTTCTAGTAGTTCACTTGCTCTCTGGATGTCTCCCTGATCTCGATGGACCTCTGCCAAGGTCACCACGACCCCGAGGTGGTTGTGGCCTCGGGCACGCAAGTTCGAGAGCACGTCTGCCGCCTCTTCGAGGCGGCCCAGCATCCGAAGTATCTGCGCCTCGCCGACTGAACCCTTCCATGCGATCAGGGTTCGGTCCGTGGGAGCAGCAGCCGAAGTCACTGGGCAAGACTGCACGCTTCGGTACGCCTCAAGTGCATCAGTCCATCGGCCAGCCATCGCGTAGGCGGCGCCGAGTGCTGCCCATGCATCAGGCGAGTCCGGAGCGGAGCGCACCGCCACTTCGAGGAGTCGGATGGCCTCGTCCGTGTGGCCGAGGGCACCCCGGGCACGACCGATCTCGATTCGGGAATGCAATACGTAGCCTGGAGGCTCTGATGTGCGCCGTCCCGAAACTCCAAGTTCGATGCTTCGCTGCAATGCAGCAGCAGCCTCCTCCTCCAAGCCCAACGAGCGGTACGTCATCCCTAAGTTGTAGAACCCAAAGCCATCTTCTGGAGACTCTCGCAGTTCTCGCTCGAGGGCGATCCGGTCCCGCTCGGCCTTCGAGGTCGCGTTCCGGTGTTGGGGCCGATAGCCGTCATGGTGGAGGATGATGTCGGATCGGCCCACCTGGAACCCGAGTGTTTCGTCACTGCAAACAATCTGCTCATGGACGGCGCCTTCGTACCGGACCTCGGGACGGTTGGGAAAGAGGCGAACGATGAGGTGCTCGATATAGGCGTCCTCGCCCACTGGCTCCGTGTAGTTCCACTGACGCAAGAGATAGGCGGTTGGTAGCTGCACATGGAGCAACCGACGTAACTCTTCCCAACTGCTGGCCTCCACGCGCTGATCCGCGTCAAGCATGAGAATCCAGTCCCCGGTTGCTCGCTCAATGGCAGTATTGCGAGCCTCCGCGAAACTTCCCGTCCAGGGAGCATGGGAAACCAAGGCCCCATAGCTCAGGGCGATGGAGACAGTGTCATCCGTGGAACCGGTGTCCACGACTATCAACTCGTCCACGTACCCGCGCACACTTTCCAGAGCCGTAGCAAGGAGGCGGGACTCGTCTTTGACGATCATGCAAACACTCAACCGAGGTGCCGGAATGTCAACGGGCTGTCGGGCGATCTTGCCGGTCAGATGACCCAGCCGCTCGACCACCCGATCGGCTGCATGGTCCCAGGTAAAGGTCGCCCTGATCCGCTCGGCCGCAGCGAGGCCACGGGCCTTCGTTGCCACCGGATCAGATACGGCCGCCCGCATGGCGTCGGCAAGGGCCCGGCGATCGACTTCGCCCCACCAAGGGACGGCGACCGTTTCCACATCGCCGATCCTGGCCTCGGTTCCTTGCACCTCGATGGACGGAACAAGAAACGCGGACTCCTCAGAGGTGTAGTCGAGGCACGGGCCATATCTAGGCACGATGGGTGGACACCCGGACGCCATCGCCTCGGCGATAGGCAATCCGAAGCCCTCCCCTCGGAATGGATGCACGTAGCAGTCGGCTGCCGTGTACATGCCTGCGGCTGCATCAGGAGTGAGGTCCCAGTCGATGTAGACGATCTCGGGTGCTCCGGGACGGTCCTGCGCTCGGCGAATCGAGTCCCCGAGCAACTGACCGCTGTAGAAGCTACCCGACCCGAAGTCCTTGATGACAAGACAAACATCGTCATCGGCCGTGAAAGTCGCCAGGTAGGTCTCCAACAAGACATCAGCACCCTTGCGCCATAGCGTTCCGCCCACAAAGAGGAACACGAACGACGCATCAGTCGGCAGTTCTGTCGGTGGTACCGCTGGGTGGAATCTGTCGACGTCGACTCCGTTTGGGATGACCACGACTGATTCGGGCGGTAGACCGCTCCGAATACACGCGTCACGGACCCATTGACTTGGCACCCAGACCTCAGCGGCTACGGCGGAGAGTCGCTCCACCCACTCGACCGGCATCGCACCGTACTCCCATGGTTGATAGACAACCAGTTTGCCGGTGGCAGGCATTCTGAAGTCGGGCGGCCACTGGTGCCGCACGGTTACTTCGACCGGTCTATCCGTCTGGCGTTGCGCCGCCCGTGCCAGCGTTTCCATCGCTGGATCGAGCCCGCACGCGAGCTCGAGGCCAGCACCACCTTCGACCAGCAGTTCCACGTCGCCCCTTGATTCAAGCCTGGCGCACAACTCCCGATTGACCACTGCCATCCCGAAGTCGATGAATGCAGGTCCCTCCCATTGGACGACGGGACGAGACGCCCGAGGCATGCCGGCTCTCGCGGGTGGCCGTCCCGATTCGTTCAGCACCTTCGCCATGGTTTTCGCAGACGCCTCCCACCCATAGTCGGCAAGAACCTGGGCGCGCCCCCGGTTGGCTTTGACTGCAGCGATATCCGGATGTCTCATCACGGATCGCATCAATTGGCGAAGGTGTTCGACCGACGGTGCCGCCCAATGATGACCCCGGTACTGGGGAACCTCCAGAATCGCTTCCCGTGCAACCGGTTCGGTTGCACAATCGATCAAGTAGGAGTTCTGGTCGTCCATGAACTCGAGGTTGCCGCTCCAACGCGACCCGATGGTGGGCAGACCAGCCGCCATAGCCTCCATGTATGGCCGACCCCACCCCTCTCCTCGGGACGGCAACACGAAGGCATCGGCCGATCGATAGAGCCTCAGCATGTCGTCCATGCCCAGGTCGGAATCGATCAAGTAGATCTCGGGGCATCGATCTGGATCCCGACCGATCGACTCGACGATGAACCGCTCGAGCTCAAGCTGATGATCGGCCAACGTGTGCTTTTCTGCCGGAGTGACCTTCATGACGAGTTTCGCTTCGCCCCGTTCGAACTCCTCGATAAATGACCTTGTCAAGAGGTCCCAGCCCTTTCGTAGCCCCCAAGCGAAGACCGAAAGGAACGTATATGTCCCACTCCCCGGCAACACAAGCGGTTCGGCCGGGGATCGGAAGACATGATCGGCAATCGGCGACGGCACCACTCTGAGACGTTCTTCGTCGACACCGGCAGCGGCAAACGTCTCGAAGTTGAATGCGCTCGGGACCCAGACCTGGTCCATCTCGTTGCACAGGTGGACCCAGTCCTCCGGTACGCCATCGGTTTCGAACATCGTCCGCCCAACTGTCAATGCGGCTCCGGGGACCGGCCGAAACAGCGCGGTGACCTGCCGGCCGGAGTCGACCGAAGGAAGGATATGGGTGACGTGGACAAAGTCTGAAGGCAGGTCGTACGTGATGATCCGTTCGAGATGCTGCCAGTCGGCGACGCTCGTTGAGAGGGTTGGCACCCCCCAGACGACAGCATTGGCTCGGACGTCGAATCCAGCCCCTTCGAGGGCCAGCACCATGTTCCGGGCCTCATTGGAATAACCCGTTCTGTCGAGAAGCGGACTGGACCAGACGATCGGGAGGGGGACCCCGGGTGCGACGGGCCGTGGTGAGGACGGTCGTCGCACTACCCCGACGTCAAGACCCTCTACACGGCAAGCCACCTCATCCTCGTCGCCGAACTGGTGCCCCCAACGACTCACGATCCGACGTCGATCTTGCCGTTCGTCGTCGTTCTCATCGGTGCGAGTGCGCTGACCCATAGTGGATGCACGCGGCACTTCAGCCCGTCGATCCAATACGGCCCCCGGCACCAGGTCGCAATTCCAGCCTCGTGACCGGAGTCTCAGCGAGAGATCCATGCCGACCATCTCACCTCGATATAACCGATCGAGCCCACCGATCTGGGCGAATCGAGATCGATCGATCATCGATCCTTCCATCCGGAGTCCACTTGCCGAACGAGATCGTCTGGCTTCCGGGCTGTCTGGATCACCACCTTCGAGGAACGGGTACGGAATCGCGTGGAACGGGAGACGAGGCCCGATGGTGTAACCGGCCTGTTCCATAAGACCGCTAGGAGACATAACTCGTCCACCGGCTATTCCAGAAGTACCCATGACCTCGCACCAGGCCCAAAGCGCGTCCACGCATCCACTACGTGGGACGAGATCGTCGGTCAGGAAGAGCAGTCGACGGCCTCGAGCCCGAAGCGCGGCTGCATCCCACAACCTCCCTGAATAGGCGGGCCCGGCAATCCGCACCACGTCCACAGGGTGCATCGATCGGATTTCCGGCAGCCCGTGGGTGATGGTGGTGGCCACCACTATCTCGTAGGAGCGCAGCGGATCTTCCGATGCAAACTCACTCAACCATTCGCTCCAACCACCTGTCGGGTCGGACTGACTGGAACAAGCGACCAAAACTGAAATATCGGGTACCGGCCCAGGGTGGCGACTGCGTGCCACGAAGACGACGAGGGCGGCCGTGATCTCTTCGATCTCCTCCGCCGTCGCCGACCGGAATACGAGTTCAGGCATCACCGCATCGGACACAGCACCATCCAGCGGGAGAGGCACCTGTAGGTGAGGATCCCCCACAACGCGAATTCCAACCAGATCGAGACCGGCCCGTGCCACCAGCGAGATCAGTTCGCGTCGCGTGACCCGGAATTCCGTGTGCTCCTCCCCACTGTGGCGGATGAATGAGACCACCTGACCGGCGCTACGGGAAGGACGGGCCCGGCCTACCAGGAGACCATCGGCTGTCAGATGAGCCCCGAGGGTTCGCAGGGCTTCGACTGACGAGTCCAATCCGTCGAGTGCATCTTCCAAGAGAACGATGCCGTCGAACAGCGGAGTTACCGAACCATTGATCACGTCAGATACGGTCGTGGCTGCAACCGTCGCGCAGGCTGGGTGTGCGGCCTTTACGAGTTGCGCCACCACCTCGGCGGCGGCACCCACGACTAGGCAATTGCGGAGCGGAGTACCCAGGATACGCAGCATCTCCACCAGTTCGACGAGTTCGTCCGATGTCGACACGACGTCTGCCAGGGTCGCTTCTGAACGGCTCACGTCGTGGGCATCCCCCAATCGAGCTAGCACGTCATGCGCTTGTGGCTCGCGGGACCAGAATCAGGTTTCGGATACTCTCCCGATCTCCCCATCGGTCCATGAGACCCTTGAGGCCCTCCGCCGGCCCCATGGTCCGCTCTGTCGGATTGATCTCGTGGATGTCGAAGGCGAGATCCACGAAACGAGAGAGGTAGTCCTCGCAGGTGACATCAGACACCGCTTCGAGCATCGCCGGGCACAACTCGGTCACCACTACGGGCCGATACGCCGAGATGATCGACGCGGCACCCTCCATCACCCGTCCCTCAGCCCCCTCTACATCGACTTTGATCAGGTGCACCGGGCCATCGACCAACTCATCGAGTGGAAAGGTAGGCACGATGACGGCCCGTCCATCCAGAAGTGCCGATGGATCGTCTGGAACGAAGCCACCGTTCGTCCCGATGGCCACCCCGAGGTGTGCCAGTCCCCGATTGCGGTCGGCGGCAACCGGCAACAGCTCGATGGAAAAAGCGCTATTGAGCCCGGCCGATAACAGAAGGAGTCTGCAGTTGTCAGACCGAGGTTCCACGGCCACCACGCGGCCTTCGTTGCCGACCGCTGCCCACGCCAGCATGGTGAAGTACCCGACGTTGGCTCCGACATCGACGACAGTCATACCTGGCCCGCAGAAGTCGGAAGCGATATTGGCCAACCACGGATCATGACCGCGACCATCGATGATCGGTCGGCTAACGGCGTGGTCATGGCGATCCAGGGCCAGGGAAATCCCATCGACCTCAACGACGACGATGTCCTCTTGGCCGATGTGTACCTCAACGGGGGAGAAAAACGTTTCGTGATCGACGGAACCAAGCAGAAGTCGGAGATCAGACAGGCCCTGCACTTCCGTCTCGCCGCCCCACTGGTTAGCGAGTGATGTCAACTCACCCGGTTGCGTGGTAGGGAAAAGCAGGCGCAGTGCAGTCGCAACGGTCAGGGGATGATGCATGTGCACCTTTCGCTGAGGGCCTTCCGGTCCGGATTCGAGGAACAAGGCGTCTAGATCCATCAAGTGGGAGGGTGGAAAGTCCCCCGAGGCATACCGAAGACGTACCTCATCCTCTATCTCGATGAGGACCTGGTCGAATCTGCCAGAATCATCGGGGGCATTGGTTTTGATGAGCGCCGGCCGAAGGTGCCTGGATTCCACTGCAGCTTCGATGGCGTGGACGAAGATGTCGCTGGTCTGCTGCAGCGAATATGAAGAGAGACGTTCCGCCGCTCCTTCCGACAGTGACCGTCGCAGCCCATCATCCCTGACCACCCGATCGATAGCTGCACTGACCAATGGGGGGTCCTTGCGGTCGAGGATCAGTCCAGCTCCCGTCACAGTTTCCGGAATCGCAGCGCGCTCCCATGTGACAATGGGAAGGTCGTGATACATGGCTTCCACGAGTGGCACACAGAAGCCCTCATGATTCGAGAGGCAGACGAATACTTGGCAGCCCTGGTAGTAAGCGATCAGTTCCTCGTGGGTCACTGAGCCCGTGAACTCGATGGCATCGGCCAGCCCGAGTTTTGCCGCGAAAGCCTCCACTGTCTGCTGGTACTGCTCGCTCATGACCCCGCCCACGAGGTGAAGACGGGCGAGCGGATCATAGGCTGCCCGGTAGGCAGACAGCGCCTTCACGAGGTCCGCCTGGCCCTTGTGAGGGGAGACCTTGCCAACGAAAAGGAGGTCGACACCACCAACGATACGGTTGGCATCCAGTCGAGCAGTTACCAACGGGTCTGGCCGCCCATTGAATCGTTCAAGATCGATAAGAAGCGGACTGGTGGTGGTTGAGCGGTATCCGGCATCGATGAGTTCTCTCTCATTGAATGCTGAAGCAGCCATGGCGAACTCGGTGATCGGGGCTAACTCGTGCAACTGCGAGCGTGCCTGCCTCACCTGAGCCTCCACGTATGGGAGCCAGGGGGTCAGCAGTTCAGCCGGAGTGATGTTGTGGTAGTAAACAAATTTGCGCTCTGGCCTGTCTCGAAAGATGTCAGATACCCAGCTACCGATGGACAGGTGATAGAGGAGCGCACGGCTCTCTACTGGATGATCGCCGATTCGACCAACATGCAGGCCGGCATCGATGCGATCTGTCGTGGCGTCACCGTAAAAGATATCGGACTGGTATCCGCATGATCGAAGGACGCTCTGCATCTGGATGACATGGTCCCCGATGGCATCCTGGCTGGCCAGGGTTGGGAGCACCTGATCAATGCGGGTGACCACCCCATGAGCTACTCGTCCTTGTTCAATCTGCGATGTCATATCGCCAATTCTTTCAGGATTCGAGTACGGCACACGGAGTCATTATTCTGGCTGGTTCCTGCATCCCCGAAGTACGAAAACCGATCGTCCCTGCCATTGAATACTTGGCCCCTCTAGGTCAGCAGCGATGCCCATAATGGGCCCGAGGAGTCGCTCCTCCTGGAAGATGCTATCGCAAGCGGGTCCCCCCAAGAGCGCCCACCTACCGGGTCGCCTTGCCTGCAGTATTCACAAATTTTCGCGCAACTGTGCGGTTCCGTCGGGGACCCAGGCCTGACCTTCGAACCCCTGGCGCATCCCGGCGAGCACATTGTGTTGCTGTCTTGCGCAGGGTCGACCCGTGGTTCCGGATGACCCAGAGATTCCCCGAGCCTCAAGGTTTCGTCACGATACAAAGACCTACTTCTGGATCTTCACCATGCCGATGTCACTCTCCACCTGAAATCTGCCGAAGGCCAAATCCACGTCGGTCGTCACCCGCAGCAAGTCAGGACCAAGACATTGCAACGTGAGGAACTTTCATCCCACATAGGCAAAACGAACAAAGCACGGCTAGTTCCATCGGTCGGTGCACGGTCCCGGTCATGATGACCGGTGCTGTTGACCAACACCGACCGATGGAGACACCACCATGCCAGGCGCGCCGTTGTCGCTGCTTGAACGCGAAGAGATCAGCCTTGCGCTGACCGAGGATCATCATGTCCCGTGGGCGGTGATCGGCCGCCGGGTGGGTCGTCATCCAACCACGGTGGCCCGTGAGGTGACCGCTGGCGGAGGACGGTCGAAGTACCGTCCGGCGTCTGCCCATCGACGGGCCGAGCGAGACCGGGGCCGACCTCGGTCCTGTCGGCTCGCCACACCAGGACCGGTGCGAGACCGGGTAACAGGTGAACTCCTCCTGGGCCGCTCCCCAGAAGCCATCTGGGCCGACTTGGTGGCAGACGACGTCAACGGGCGGGTGTGCACCGAGACCATCTATGCCTCGGTCTATGGCGGCGTGATGGACGTCAAGGCCACCCAGTGCCTCCGCAGTCGTCGTCCTCGCCGACGGCGTCGCCAGGCCCGTCATGCCAACAGGCGAGCGGGCTTGCCCAACATCGCCGTCCGCCCTGCCGTGATCGGCGATCGATCGGAGGCGGGCCACTGGGAGGCCGACCACATCATCGGACGGGCCAACCGTTCGGCCCTCATGTGCCTGACCGAGCGGGTGAGCCGCTACTCGCTCCTGGTCACCATGCCCGAGGGCTACCGGGCCGACGACGCCTTGGCCGGACTCGTCTGTGGCCTCGAGCAGATACCCGCCCACTTGCGCCGATCGATCACCTTCGACCAAGGATCGGAGTGGGCGGAGTGGCAGCAGCTGGTCGACACATACGGACTCGACGCCTGGTTCTGTGACCCGCATTCGCCCTGGCAGCGAAGCCAAGTGGAAATCCTCAACCGGCAGTGGCGCTGGTGGTTCCCCCGGGGCACCGAGTTCGCCAGCGTCGAACCTGACTACGCAGACCACGTCGCTTCCATCATCAACAACCAGCGACGACGAAGCCTCGGCTACAAGAGTCCCGCCACCCTCTACGCTGAGCTGACCGTGCAGTGATCACTGGAACTGGCCCTCCCCTGGCGTGATCGGGACGAAGGTTCCACGTTCTCCCAGTACAGGGGCGTATTTGGCTCTTCTGTTCCGTACTCTCGACCTACCGCTACAATTCCCGTAACAAG
>Ga0194055_10004552_pt1 | contig 10322 bp, 10 predicted proteins | sample SepL449m_MetaG_FD_155482 | JGI IMG/M metagenome (GOLD analysis project Ga0194055, IMG submission 155482) | Anoxic zone freshwater microbial communities from boreal shield lake in IISD Experimental Lakes Area, Ontario, Canada - Sep2016-L442-9m | ecosystem: Environmental > Aquatic > Freshwater >... | reverse complement strand
GCGAGATATTTAGCAGATATGGGCGACTCGCTGTGTGGTCGTGTTTGGGCCTAGTTGGACAGAGGCGCCAACATGCCGACCGATAAGTTGTTTGCCGAGAGGGGATTGAGGGGTGATGACGAGGACTTGGTGTTTGGCTGTGCGGACCTCCGTGCCACCGCCACGGGGGGCGAGGAAGTAGAATGCGGGGGGTGTCTGAGGTTCTGTGGGGTAGTCGAGGGTGATCAGGGCACCGAGGTCGATGGGTTCGTGAGGTTGAAAGTCGCGAAGGACCAGGCCTTGGAGTTGGGAGAGGGTGGCTTGGGCCTCGGCGATTTGCCTGCTTTGGCCTGTGGCAAGGTAGGAAAGTTCTAGTCCGCGGGTATCGTATTTATTCTCCGCTTTATTTTGTTCATTGGTGGCTCCTTCGGCGGCAGTTCGAGCGGCTGCCAAGCTCAAACCGAGTTCGCGTTCGATGTGGGCAATGATCGAGCGAAGAAGGGCAGACTTTTTTATTTTGTGCAAAGGGCGTCAGGAAAAATGGCGGCGACGAGCAGTTTTTGGGGAGTAGAATGAAGAAGGCTAAGCGAATTTGCGTGGAGCGCTATTTTTGGAGATTGGCGCTACCGGTGACACGGCCCGTGGCATCGCGATAAGTGATGGTGTTTCCTGAAGTGGTGCTGGAGCCGCTTACTCGGCCCGTGGCATCGCGGTAAGTGGTGGAGCCGTTGGAGGATGTGGTGCCCGAGCCACTCACTCGGCCGGTGGCATCACGGTAAGTGCTGGTGCCGTTGGAGGAAGTGGAGGTGGTGCCTTCTACGCGCCCGGTGGCGTCGCGTTGGGTGGTGCCGTTTCCACTGGCACTCGTGGAGCCGATGACCCGGCCCGTGGCATCGCGCTGGATGGTGCCGTTTCCACTGGCAGTCGTGGAGCCGATGACTCGGCCTGTGGCGTCGCGAAGGGTGGCGTTTTTATCGTTGGGGCCGAGTGGAGGCAAGGGTGGCGTGGCGAAGGCGGAGGCGGAGAGGAGTGCTAGGGTGGTGAGGAGGGGAAGGTTGATGAATTTCATAGAGAAGTATCCATGCCTAGCGGATGAATTTGGGCAAGTTCTTTTTTAAGAAAGGACGAAAAACCAGGAAGTATTCTGCAGATGAGGGGTCGGTGAGGGGAGATGAAGAAAATTTTTTTCTTGGAGGCGGGGCAGATTTTGCCAAGTCCATCCGCGTTGACGGGATTACGAGCAAAAATCAGTTGAGTGGAGGTTGGGCGAGATTCATGGGACGGTGATTTAGTTTGCGGATACGCGTCCGATGATATTTAATGCCGAATTCTGATGAGTGTTCTGAATTTTAATCGCCGATTTTTGCCTGAAATTTGCGGTTGGTTTGGGTCCTGGTGGGTGGGTTTATTTTTTGGTTTACTTCCGGGGTTTAGTTGGGCGGTGGAGGTGGATCGGTCGCTGATTCCGAATATTTTCGCCCCAGAGTCGACGCCTGCGGATTCCATCAAGGAGCTTTCTTTCCTTGTTTTGGGGGTGACTGGGGGGATTTTTCTGCTGGTTTCTGGGGTGCTTTTTTATGTGATCGTGAAATTTCGGCAACCTGCCAAAGACGATGGCAAGGAGCCAGCACAAATCTATGGGAGCAATCCTGTGGAGGTGGCGTGGACCACGATTCCGATGCTCATTGTGTTGGTGCTGGCGTTGGCGACCGCTCGGGTGATCGCACAAATTCAAAACGCTCCGCGTCCCCCCGCGGCGATTGACGTGGTGGTGACGGGGCATCAATGGTGGTGGGAGTTGAGTTATCCGGGTTTGGGGATTGTGACGGCGAATGAGTTGCATGTTCCGTTGAGCACTCCAGAGAATCGGATGCCGGCCTTTTTGGAGCTCCGATCGGCGGATGTCATTCATAGTTTTTGGGTGCCCAAACTTGCTGGGAAAACCGATGTGGTACCGAATCGGCAGAATAAGATGTGGATTGAGCCTCGGAAGGCGGGTTTATTTATCGGGCAATGTGCGGAATACTGTGGGACTCAGCATGCGAAGATGTTGCTCCGAGTCTATGTCCATACGCCAGAAGACTTTGAGGCTTGGGTGAGTAGCCAAAAAGCGTTGGCAAAGGGAGATCCAGCGGTGGTGGCGGGAAAGTTGATTTTCGAGCGGACAGCATGCATTAATTGCCACAGCTTGAACCAGACGGTGGCTGACGGTCGATTTGGTCCTGACCTCACCCACTTAATGAGTCGGAAGACACTCGGATCGGGAGCGGTTTTGAATACGCCGGAAAACCTTCGTGAGTGGATCGCTCATCCTGATCAATTTAAGCCTGGGGTAAAGATGCCCGCGATGAACTTAACCGACCCCGAATTGGATCAACTGGTCGCTTACTTGGTGACACTTCAATGAACCCACCGATGACCGAACTGAAAAGCGCAGCGCTGAATGGGGCAGTGGATGGGGAGGCGTCGACGAAAACCATTTTCGACCATCTCCACGAGTGGGTAACGACCGTCGATCACAAAAAGTTGGGGATCATGTACATCCTTTACGGACTGGCGTTTTTTGCGGTTGGCGGATTGGAGGCTACTTTAATGCGCATCCAATTGGCGGTACCCGACAACCACTTCCTCTCTCCCCAACTTTTCAATCAACTCTTCACGATGCACGGCACCACGATGGTTTTCCTCGTTGGGATGCCCTTGATTTTTGGTTTCGCTAACTATCTCGTCCCGCTGATGATTGGGGCTCGCGACTTAGCTTTTCCCCGGATGAATTCCTTTGGATTTTGGTTAAGCGTTTTTGGGGGGCTAATCCTTTATTTTAGCGTGATCGGGGGAATGGGAATGTCTGGCGACGGGAGCATGCCCGATGTCGGTTGGTTTGCTTACGCCCCGCTGACGGGCAAGGCATTTTCTCAAGGGCACAGTTCGGACTTTTGGACGATTGGGATCTTGGTCGGTGGTTTGGGAAGTATCGCAACCGCGGTCAATATCGTGACCACGATCATCTGCATGCGTTGCAAGGGGATGACCTTAATGAAGATGCCACTATTGGTGTGGATGAATCTGGTGATGTGCGGGATGGTTTTGATCGCGGTCAGTCCGTTGACCGCTGCCCAGATCATGCTCTTGCTTGATCGTTATCTAGGGGCTCACTTTTTCGATACACAAGCAGGCGGGTCGGCGGTTCTTTGGCAGCATTTCTTTTGGATCTTCGGTCATCCTGAAGTCTACGTGCTGATCATTCCTGGCTTTGCCTTTGCGTCGGAAATCATCCCAGTCTTTTCTCGAAAGGCGATTTTTGGTTACCCTGTAATGGTCGGAGCAACAGTGGCAATCGCCTTCGTCAGTCTCAGCGTATGGGCGCATCACATGTTTACGGTGGGGATGACTTCGGTGGGAAATACCTTCTTTGCCATTTCGACGATGCTCGTCGGGGTGCCGACAGGGATTAAAATTTTCAATTGGATTGGCACGATGTGGGGAGGAAAAATTCGATTTGCCACTCCGATGCTTTTTTGCACGGCCTTCCTTTTCCAATTTTTGATTGCTGGTTTGACTGGGGTGATGCTTTCGGTGACGCCTTTTGATTGGCAGCTCAGCGACTCCTACTTTGTGGTCGCGCATTTTCACTTCGTCCTTGTTGGGTCACTTCTTTTCACGATTTTTGGAGCCGTCTATTATTGGTTTCCTAAAGTCACGGGAAAGATGCTCAACGAATGCCTTGGCAAATGGCATTTTTGGCTCTTTTTCCTGGGGTTTCATGTCACCTTTGACACCATGCATATCCCAGGTCTTCTCGGGATGCCTCGGCGCATTTACACTTACGACGCGGGCCGCGGGTGGGGGACGCTCAATTTGATATGTACCATTGGAGTGGCGATTCAGGGGATTGCGATGCTCTTTTTTCTGATTAATCTCGCGCTTTCCCTTTGGAGGGGAAAACGAGCGGGCAACGATCCGTGGGACGCTTGGACTTTGGAGTGGGCGACCACCTCGCCACCGCCAGAGTATAACTTTGCCAAGATGCCAGTGGTTCGGAGTCGTCGGCCACTTTGGGACTTAAAACATCCCACCGATCCCGACTGGAAATATGAGTAACCTGACGACCCCATGACGAGCTCAGCGACATCTTCTTCCGCCGTCCAGCATCCGCAGATCACCGGGCCTAGCAAAGGCGTGGTCGGGATGGTTTGCCTGATTATTGCGGAGAGCGCCATCTTCACGATTTTCGTGGTGGCCTACCTTTTTTACTTGGGGAAAAGCGTCAATGGTCCCCAGCCAAAGGATGTTTTAGATTTGCCGATTTTAAACAGCGTTTGCCTGTTGGGAAGTAGTGCGACAATCACCTTTGCTCTCTGGGCGTTACTTCGTGGGGCGCGGGCTCTTTTTTCGGTTTGGTGGGCGGTGACCATCGCTCTCGGTGGCTATTTTCTCTATGGAACGGGTTTGGAATGGAAGAACCTGATTCAGCTCCATGGGCTGACCATCCAAACTAATCTGTTTGGGACGACATTTTACTCGCTCGTCGGGTTGCACGCCTTTCATGTGATCGTCGGGCTGTTGATGTTAATGATTGTTTTCCTCCTTTCTCTCGGTGGAGGGATCAGACAAGAACACCACTGGCGGTTAGAAATTCTCGCCATCTATTGGCACTTCGTGGATGTCATCTGGATCATCGTTTTCACGGTAGTTTATCTGATTGGTCGGTGACTTTTTAAAGCGCATGGATACCGAACCGCAACCTACACAGAACAGCGACCATTCAGAAGATGACGAGCGAATCCGTGTTCCCTCGACGGGTGGCTGGCCATTAGTGGCGGCCTTTGGGCTTTCGATGCTCTGGGCGGGAATGCTCACGCACTGGATGGTGAGTTCCTTTGGGGCGATCTGTTTGTTCTTCGGTCTCATCGGCTGGTTCCGAGAAGTTTTACCAAAGGAATCGCACATCGAGGTCCTCGCCGAGCCTGAGCCAGAGAGTCCTGTGACAGATCAAAAAGAAGTCCGCCACTTGGCCGTGGGTGAGGGGGGACACCGGGCGCGACTTCCCTTGCAGATTCACCCTTATTCCGCGGGAATTCGTGGTGGGTTGGCGGGCGGGGCGGCGATGATCGTGCTCGCCTTGATTTACGGACTCGGTTGGCATCAGAGCATTTGGTATCCGATCAACTTGCTGGCGGCGGCCGCTTCTCCGCAAATCTCTGCGATGGATCAGACCCAGCTATGCTCCTTTCATCTTTCGGGCCTGGTTCTGGCGGCGGTCATTCACATTTCCGCATCACTTTTCGTCGGTTTACTTTATGGGATCGCCCTTCCAATGACCCCTCGGCATCCGATTCTTTTTGGTGGCTTTCTTGCCCCGATTTTCTGGTCTGGACTTCTCCATTCGGCGATGGGAATCATTAACCCCGCACTCCAAGGGCGGGTCGATTGGTTCTGGTTCATTATTGCCCAAATCGGCTTCGGAGTGGTCGCGGGAATCGTCGTGGCTCGCGAAGAGCATATCTCCACCCTCCAGTTCGTTCCCTTTGTTCAACGAATGGGCATCGAGGCTGCGGAAGACGAGGAGAAAAAGAGTTAGCCCGCATTGTTCCCATGATCCATCTGCGTCAATCTTTTATTGGTATCGCTGTGATCGGCCTGCTTCTTACTGCAGGCTGTGGTCGGCCACTGACCATCCCCACCCTTCCGGGCCAACCTCGGCCGAGCGATGTCCCGATCAAACCGCAAGACGTCACCGACTTCGCTCAACTTTACACCCTGAACTGCGCTGGTTGTCACGGAACAGACGGGAAGGGGAGTGGCGCCCTCGCTTTGGCCAATCCTGTTTATTTGCGGATTGTCAGCGACGCCACCATCAGCAAAGTCACCACGCTCGGTTTGCCCGGCACGCTCATGCCAGCTTTCGCCCTCAGTGCTGGTGGAAGTATGACCGATAGCCAGATCGCGATTGTCGTCAGCGGAATCCGTCAATGGGCTACCGCCACCCCGGCTGTTGGGCCGACTCCACCACCTTACGCGGCTGGTGCGGTAACTGGTGACGCGGCACGTGGAGCCACGGCATACACGACTTTTTGCCAAAGTTGCCATGGCCCCGAGGGGCGAGGGGCACCGAAAGTGGGGTCGATCGTCGATACCTCTTTCCTCGCCTTGGTCAGCGATCAAAGTTTACGATCGACGATCATCGCTGGCCGACCAGACCGGGGGCATCCTGATTGGTCGCACTGTGTAGAAGGTCAGGCCCTCACTGATCAGCAAGTCACGGATGTGGTTACTTGGCTAGCCAATCAACGCAGCTCCACCCCTGGGAACCCTTATCCATTGAAGCCTTAACGGGTCGAATCCCCAATTTCTCCAAGATTATGCCTGACTCGAGTCCTGAAAACCCGCCTGAAACAACGCCAGAAGCGGCTCTGGTTTCACCGAAGAAAATCGCCCGGCGCCAGCTCCTGACTTACTTCGGACTGGCTCTCAACGCCATCGCGGGTGCTTTATTTGCCATCCCTATTTTGGGATATCTCCTCGCTCCCGCGAGCAAGAAGCAGATGACGAAAAATTTGGACTGGCTCTCGTTGGGGAAGCTCCTCCAATTCCCCGTCGGTGAGACGCGGCTGGCCACTTATCGGAATCCGCTCGTCCGCCCATGGGACGGCGACACGGGCGATATTCCTTGCTGGGTTCGGCGAATTGATACTGCCAAGCTTCAAGTATTCGCCATCAACTGCGCTCACCTCGGTTGCCCAGTCCGCTGGTTCCCTCAATCCGAGCTTTTTATGTGCCCCTGTCACGGCGGGGTTTATTACGCCAATGGCGACCGCGCGTCTGGACCTCCACCCCGCGGATTGTTTGAGTATGAATATCGCATCGAGGGCGACGAGTTATTCATCAAGGCTGGGCAACTCCCCACCCTCCAGCAAGGACCCAGCGTGGCCGCCGCTGGTGAACCAAGGAGCTGTTCATGCGCCTGATCGAGCTGATCAAAAGCGTCGGCGGGTGGTTTGACCAGCGTCTCCAGCTGGGCAAGCCGATGATGGAGGCCATGACCCATAAGGTTCCGCGCCGATCGGCTAGCTGGGCGTATGTTTTCGGAAGCGGAAGCCTCACCCTGATGATCCTCCAGTTCGTCACGGGAATCTGTCTCGCACTCGTTTACGCCCCCACCGCCTCGGACGCCTGGAACAGTCTCCAAGCGCTCAACCAAGTTCAGACTTTTGGCTGGTTTATCCGGGCTCTCCACGGCTGGGGCTCCAACTTTATGGTGGCGATCGTTCTGCTCCATATGTGCCAAGTCTTTCTTTTCGGCGCTTTCAAATTTCCCCGGGAACTCACCTGGATCGTCGGAATTTTCCTTCTCCTCATGGTCCTCGGAATGGCCTTCACTGGCCAAGTCCTCCGCTTCGATCAAGACGCCTATTGGGGTCTCGGAATCGGTGCCGCTATCGCTGGTCGTACCCCCATCATTGGCCCAGCGGTGGTCAAACTAATGCTCGGTGGCCCGATCATCGCCGGCGAAACCCTCTCCCGCTTTTTCGCCGTCCATGTCTTCATCATCCCCGGTGCCCTGATCGCCTTCGTCGGCGTTCACCTCCTGATGGTTCTGAAACTCGGGGTCAATGAATGGCCTGTTCCCGGTCGAGTGGTCAAACGCGCGACTTACATCAAAGAATATCACGAAGAGACAGAAAAAACCGGCGTTCCGTTTGTCCCCGATGCCTTTCGCAAAGATCTGGTTTTCTCAGGAATCCTCATCTTCGCTGTGGTCGCTTGCTCGGCGGTCTTCGGCCCCTTCGGCCCCAATGGCGCCCCCGATCCTCGCGTCGTGCAAACGGTGCCTGTCCCCGATTTCTTTTTCCTCTGGCTCTACGCCGCCCTCGCCCTCCTCCCCCCAAACATGGAGACTTTCCTCCTCCTCGTCGGACCAGTCGTCGGCATCGGCATTCTCCTCCTCCTTCCCATCGTCTCCGGCACCGGCGAGAAAAGCTGGCGCCGTCGACCCGTCGCCGTCCTCCTCCTCCTCTTGATCGTCGTCTCCCTTGGCGCCTTCACCCAATTAGGCATTCATGCCCCATGGTCTCCCGCCATGAACGCTTGGAGCTCCACCCCGATGCCCGCGGCATTCCTTGCCGACCGCTCACCGCTCGAACTCCAAGGAGCACTGATCATTCAAGCCAAACAGTGTCGCAATTGTCACTCTTTCGGTGGGGAAGGGGGCCAGCGCGGCCCGGCTCTCGATGCCGTCGCCACCCGCCTCAACGAAGACCAACTCACCCGCCAAGTTCTTCAAGGTGGCGGCAATATGCCTGCCTACGGCAATAACCTCAGCCCTCCTCAGACCACCGCTCTGGTTGCTTTCTTAAAAACCCTCCACCCCGCCAACCAGCTCCCCGCAAAAAATCAAGCCCTCGCCGAGACATCAAAGTAATCAGCCACCCCAACCATCCTCGATCCTAGGCTTTGATGTTTTCTCTGCGACCCATGGGCTTTTTTCTCCCGTTCAGCGATCCTCTTCTTCGATCCTTTTTCCTCCTCACCCCGAGGATTCGACCCCGCTCCTCCACTCTTTCCAGAGCCTAAACGGCCATGAGCTCGATCACCCAAGCTGTCCTTGGCTCTTGGACGGTCGATCCTTTTCTTTGCGCTGCCTTACTGATTAACGCCTTCCTCTATCTCCGAGGTTGGCGGGTTCTTCGCCATACCGCCCCAGCTCGCTTCACCCCAAGCCGTCTCCTCTCCTTCATCGCGGGGCTCCTCGCCGTCGCCATCGCTTTGCTCTCCCCACTCGACACCTTCTCTGGGCTTCTCCTCTCCGCCCACATGATCCAACACCTCCTCCTTTTCTCGGTTGCTCCACCGCTCATCCTTCTCGGTTCCCCTTATCTTCCCATCCTCCGCGGCCTCCCCCGACGCTTCGCCCACGATGTCCTCGGCCCTTTCCTCACCGCCCCCTTCCTTCATCGGATATTTTCCACGCTCACCCACCCGATCTTCTGCTGGCTGGCTTTCACCGTCAGTCTATGCGCCTGGCACATCCCCGCCGCCTTCGATCTCGCCCTCCGTTCCCCTTTTTGGCATAAGATCGAACACGCCTCCTTTGTCCTCTCCGCCCTCCTTTTTTGGTGGATAGTCGTTCAACCTTTCCCCGCCAGACCTCGCTTCCCCCGCTGGATCATTCCCCTCTATCTCCTCGCCGCCGACCTCATCAATACCATCCTCTGCGCCACCCTTGCCTTCTCCGAACACGCGCTTTATTCCGTCTACTCCACCGTCCCTCGTCTCTTCGGCTCCACCCCGCTCTCCGACCAAGTCGCCGCCGGCGTGATCATGTGGGTGCCGGGCTCGCTCGTCTTTCTTATCCCCGCGGTGGTCATCCTCATCTCCTATCTCTCCCCATCCAGTTCCCTCGCTCAATCCACCCGATCCCTCTCCATCCCTCACGTTCCAAAGCCACCCCTTCGCCCTTCTTCACCCTTCGATCTCCTCGCCCTTCCGATCATTGGCCCCATCCTCCGCTCTCTCGCCACCCGCCGGCTCTTCCAAACTCTCACTTTCCTCCTCGCCATCGCGGTGATTCTTCACGGCTTCTTCGGCCCCGCTTACAGCCCGAATAACCTCGCGGGCGTTCTCCCATGGATTTACTGGCGAGGCCTCACGGTCGTCGCCCTCCTCATCGCGGGCAACTTCTTTTGCTACGCCTGCCCCTTCACCCTCCCACGGGCCCTTGCCCGAAAACTCGGCTTTTCCCTCCGCCCTTGGCCTCGCTTTCTCCGCTCCAAATGGCTGGCCCTCGCTCTCCTCGGCCTCTTCTTCTTCGCCTCCGAAGCCTTCTCCTGGTGGAATCGCCCCACCGCCACCGCCTTCCTCGTCATCGCTTATTTCCTCGGTGCTTTCCTTCTCGATTCCTTTTTCAAAGGAGCCGCTTTCTGTAAGTTCGTCTGCCCCATCGGCCAGTTCAATTTCCTCACCTCTCTCTTCTCACCTTTCGAAGTCAAAGTCCGCCAACCTTCCGCCTGTACCTCTTGCACCTCTCACGATTGTCTCCGCGGCAACTCCACCCAAACGGGTTGCCCCACTGACCTTTTTCTCCCCCGAAAAGTCGGCAATCTCGATTGCACTTTCTGCCTCGATTGCGTCCGCGCCTGTCCACAAGACAACATCGGAATCCTCGCCGTCCTCCCCGCCGCCGCACTGCTCGCCGATCCTCCTCGGTCCACTTTCGGACGCCTCTCCCAACGCCTCGACCTCGCCGCTCTCGCCCTCCTTTTCCTCTTCGCCGCCATCCTCAGCGCCGCCATCATGACCCGCCCCGCCGTCGTTCTCCTCGGCCAACTCGCCAGCCCCCCCCT
>Ga0194055_10004551_pt1 | contig 10323 bp, 8 predicted proteins | sample SepL449m_MetaG_FD_155482 | JGI IMG/M metagenome (GOLD analysis project Ga0194055, IMG submission 155482) | Anoxic zone freshwater microbial communities from boreal shield lake in IISD Experimental Lakes Area, Ontario, Canada - Sep2016-L442-9m | ecosystem: Environmental > Aquatic > Freshwater >... | reverse complement strand
GCCCACCCCGGGCTGCGCCGGGGTCACGGTCGACCCGGCGGCGGGCACCATCCGGCTCCCCCCCGGGGTGCACCTCGACCTCGGCGGGATCGGGAAGGGGGCCACGGCCGACCTCGTGATCGGCGGGCTGCACGAGCGGGGCGTGGCGTCGGCCTGCCTGAGCATGGGGGGTGACATCCGGGTGACCGGCGCAGCGGGATGGCCGGTCCCGGTGGAGGATCCGCTCGACGAGGACCGCACCTGGTTCACCCACCTCGTGACCGACGGCGCGATCGTCACCACCACCGACCGCTTCCGCCGGTGGGAGCACGGTGGGCGGACCCAGCACCACCTGATCGACCCCACGACGGGCCGTCCCGCCGAGACCGGCCTGGCCGCCGTCGTGGTGGCGCACGCCGAGTGCGCGACCGCCGAGGTGCTGGCCAAGGCGGCCTTCGTCGCCGGGCGCGCCGTGGGCGCCGCGCTCGTCGCCCGTCACGGCGGCGAGGCGTGGTTCCGCGACGCCACCGGGGCACCGTTACCGTGACCGGCTGATGCACCTCCACCCCCAGTTCTGGTGGTGGGTCACACGCTCGACCGGGATCGTCGCGTGGGCCTCGGCCACCGCCACCGTGGCGTGGGGCATCGCCGTGTCCGGCAAGCTCGTCCGCCGCCGCCGCCTCCCCGCCTGGATGCTCGACCTGCACCGCTACCTCGGCACGCTCACCCTCGCGTTCGTGGCCGTGCACCTGATCAGCCTGGTCGCGGACTCCTACACCGACTTCGGCCTGCGCGACCTGTTCGTCCCCATGGCCTCCACCTGGAAGCCGGGGGCGGTCGCCTGGGGGATCGGGGCGATGTACGCGCTCGTGGTGGTCCAGGTCACGTCGTGGTTGATGCACCGGATCCCCCGGAAGATCTGGCACGGCATCCACTTCCTCAGCTACGGCGTCTTCGTCGCCGCGACGGTCCACGCGATCACGTCCGGGACCGATTGGAACCAGCCGGCGCTCCAGATCGGGGTCGTCGCCGGATGCACGCTCGTCATCACCCTGACCGTGCTGCGGGTGGCGTCGGGCAACTCCGGCGACCGCCACGACCCCGACGGCCGGGCTGCCCAGATCGCGGCAGCCCGGGAGGCCATACTGAACCGATGACGGCGAACCCCCGCAGGCGGTCCCGGCCGGCTGCGCTGGGGATCGCGCTCGGGATCGCCCTCGTGGCCCTGATCCCGGCCGGGTGTGGAAGCAGTTCGTCGGTGCGCACCGCGCCCACCACCGGGGCCGCCGTTCCCACCACCAGTGCCGCGCCGACCGCCACCGTCGCACCGGGCGGGCCCGGGGTCGACCTCACCGAGTTCTTCGTCCGCGGCACCAAGGTGGGGATCGGGCACCGCCGCGTCGCTTCCACCAGCGCGGTCGCACGCGCCGCGCTCGACCAACTCCTGGCGGGCCCCGACGCCACCGAACGCGACGCCGGGCTCACCACGGCCATCGCGCCGGGCACCCGGTTGACCTCGCTCGCGGTCGCCGACGGGATCGCCACGGTCGACCTCACTCCCGACCTCACCGTGGGCCTGGTCGAGCCCGCCCGCACCCAGGCCCGCGCCCAGGTCGTGTTCACCTTGAGCCAGTTCCCGACCGTCACCAGCGTCCGGATCGATGGCGCGCCCGCCGTGGCCCGCGACGCCTTCGCCGCCGTCACCCCCGCCGTCCTCCTCCTGAGCGTCGCCCCCGGCGACCTCGTGGGCAACCCGGTGGCCGTCGCCGGGCTGAACAACACCTTCGAGAACACCGTCCAGGTCGAGCTCCTCGACGCCCAGCGCAAGGTCGTCGCCTCCACCGCCGCGACCGGTTCGGGGCAGATGGGCACCTGGGGGCCATTCAGCGTGAACGTCGGGTTCCCGGCCGGCGGGGGCGCCACCGGCTACGTCCGGACCTTCACCACCTCGGCCGAGACCGGGGCGCGGATCGACGTGACGGAGGTCCCGGTCCGCTTCGCGTAGTAGAACGCAGGGCATGGCTCACGCACTCGACGGCATCCGCGTTCTCGATCTCACCTGGGGCACCGCCGCCCTCGGCGTCCTGCTGCTCGCCGAGCAAGGTGCCGACGTCATCAAGGTCGAACCCCCCGACGGCGATCCGTTCCGGTCCTACGAGGGCTACAAGGTCTGGACCCGCTCACGCCGCTCGGTCACCGTCGACCTCAAGTCCGACGCCGGACGCGCCGCCTTCCTCGACCTCGCCGCCACCGCCGACGTGGTCGTCGACTCGTTCACCAACGGGGTCATGGACCGGCTCGGGATCGACCACGAGACCCTCCGCGCCGCCAACCCCCGGCTGATCACCTGCTCCGTGCCCGGCTACCCCGAGGGTCACCGCGCCCAGCACCGTCCGGGGCACGACGCCCTCGTGCAGGCGGCCAGCGGCCAGCAGTGGGAGCAGCCGGGCTGGCGACCCGGGCCGATCTTCCTCCCGATGCCCATGCCGAGCAGCGGGATGATCTGGCTGGTCGCGACCGGCATCCTCGCCGCCCTGCACTCCCGCGAGGTCACCGGGCAGGGCCAGCACGTCCAGACCAGCCTCCTCCAGGGCGCCTGGCTCTACACCACCCAGATCTGGCAGCAGTCCGAGACGGGTGACGCTGCGTACTACGGGATGATGTCCAAGACCTACCCGCCCGGCGTGCACCAGCCGATGATCTTCCAGTGCGCCGACGGCTACGTGCACCTCAGCGTGATGAGCGGGCTCACCCCCACCAAGAGCATCGACGACATCCTCGGCCTCGAACCCATGGCCACCGACGAGCTCACCGGCACGACCCCGATCGAGCTCCACACCATGATGTCGAACCGTCAGCGCGAGTCGTTCAAGTCGTGGAAGATGCACGACCTCGTGGCCGAGCTCACCGCGCACAACCACGCGGTCGAGGCCATCGTCGAGCCCGAGGACCAGTTCGCACACCCGCAGCTCAAAGCCAACGACATGGTCGTGACGGTCCCCGACCCCGACCTCGGCGACACGACCCAGCTCGGTGTGCCCATCCACCTCCTCGGCACCCCGGGAGCGATCACCAGCGGGCAGCCCCGCGTCGGCGAGCACAACGCCGAGGTCTGGGGCGAGGTGGGGCTCGACGCCCCCGCGATCGCGGCGATCACCACGGCGTCCGCGGCACCCCGGGTGACCACGCCGATCCGCTCCCGGGCCGACCGCTCGGTGCAGGTCCGGGCGCTGGCCGAGCCCGGCGAGGCGCGCGGTCCGCTGCACGGTCTGACCCTCGTCGACTTCGGCCAGTACCTCGCCGGACCGTTCGGCCCGATGATCCTCGCCGACCTCGGCATGGACGTGATCAAGGTCGAGCCGGTGGCCGGCGACGGCATGCGGCTCGCCGGCACGCCGTTCTTCGGCTGCCAGCGCGGCAAGCGTGACCTCGCCCTCAACCTCAAGGACCCGCTGGGCCTCGAGATCGCCCTCGAGCTCGTGGCCACCGCCGACATCGTGCACCACAACATGACCAAGGGCACGGCCGCACGGCTGGGCCTCGACCACGAGTCGCTGCGGAAGGTCAACCCGAACCTCATCTCCTGCAACACCTACGCCTACGGCCTCGAAGGCCCGCTGTCGTCGTTCGGTGGCCTCGACCCGCTGTACCAGGCCTCCGCCGGGCTCGAGTACGAAGCGGGTGGCGTGCAGCACGGCCACCCGCCGCTCTACTACCGCTTCGGCATGTGCGACGCCGCCAACGCCATGCTGTCGGTCGTCGGAGTGCTCGCCGCGCTCGTGCACCGTGACCGCACCGGCGAGGGTCAAGAGCTGTGGACCTCGCTCATGGACGGCGGCGCCTGGCACGCCTCCGACGTGCTCCTCCACGCCGACGGCACCCCGTCGGTGCGCCCCAAGGTCGACCTCGGCCAGCACGGGTTCGCCCCCGAGTACCGCCTCTACGAGACCCAGGACGACTGGATCCAGATCGCGGCCCTCCGGCCCGAGCAGTGGTCCGCGCTCTGTGCCGTGCTGGGCGTCGCCGACGACCCCGACCGCTGGTCGGTCGCCGGTCAGATCGAGGCGGCGTTCCGCACCCGCGCCACGCTCAACTGGAACCGGGTGCTCGACGACGCCGGCGTGCCCAACGAGGTCGCGGTCGACGTCAAGGGTGGTGACCTCGCCCTCAACGACGCCGACGCCCAGCGCCTCGGGCTGGTGGTGGAGTACGACCACCCGATCGTGGGTCAGCTCCGCCAGTTCGGCCAGCTCATCAACTTCTCGGGCACCCCGGCGCGGGTGCTCGGACCTCCGCCGCGGGTCGGCGAAGACAGCCTCGAGCTCCTCGCCGCACTCGGACGGGCCGACCAGGCCGACGACCTCAAGGCCGCGGGCATCACCTACTGGCCCGATGCCGACTACCGCTGGATGTGGTGAGGGGCCACGCTGGCCGACCGGGGTGATCCCGGTCGTCGCCGTCGAGCGCACCTGACGGAACTCCCGTCGGTTGCTCGATCACTCGGTGTAGAAGCCGCCGTCGGGGTGGAGGATCTCGCCGGTGAAGTAGCTGGCTTCGTCGGAGGCCAGGAACAGCGCGGTGTTCGCGATCTCGAGGGGCGTCCCCATGCGCCGCATCGGGATCTGCGAGTACAGGTGTTGCTGGGCGGCGTCGGGCATGAACTGCATGATCGCCGTCATGTTGGTCTCGATGAAGCCGGGGCCGATCGAGTTGACGCGCAGACCCACCCCCACGAGCTCGCGGGCCAGCTTCTTGGTGAGCCACCACACCCCGGCCTTCGACACGCCGTACTGGGGTGAACCGGCGTCGGGGTGCTTGGCCCCGATCGAGGCAACCGTGATGAGGCTGCCACCCTCGGTGCAGCCGTGGTCGAGCATCGCCCCGACGCACGCCTGCAGCGACTTGAGCGTGCCCGTGAGGTTGATGTCGATGACGTTCTGCCAGTCGTCGATGTCGAGGTTCACGAACCCGCGAGCCGGGTCGGGCTCGAAGCGGTCCTCCATCGACTTGCGCGCCAGTTCGAGGTCGCCCGAGACGTAGCCGCCGCTGGCCACGCCGGCGGCGGTGACCACGACGTGCAGCCCGTCGAAGCGCTCGATCGCCGTACGGGCCATGAGGTCGTTGTCGACCCGGCTGGTGACGTCGACCGACACGAACGCGGCTCGGCCGCCGATCGCCTCGATCAAGGCCGCGGTCTCGAGCCCCGGTCCGTCGAGCAGGTCGGCCACGACGACCGCCGCGCCCTCTTCGGCGAAGCGCACGGCGGTGGCCCGGCCCAAGCCGTTGCCACCGCCGGTCACCACCGCGACCTTGCCTTCGAGTCGTCCGCCCATCGGTCCCCTCAGTGCGTGGCGACGACCGGGATCACTCCCAGTCGAGTCCGAGCATGCTGATCGCGTTGCCGCGCACCACCTTGTACGCGAGTTCGTCGGAAACGCCCTCGAGCATGCTGGTGATGTCCTCCTTGGTGGTCGGCCAGGAGGTGTCGGTGTGCGGGTAGTCGGTCTCGAAGCAGACCTGGTTCACGCCGACCGCCTCGAGGTTCTTCATCCCGTGGAAGTCCGAGGTGAAGCACCCGAAGACGCGGTCGTAGTAGTAGGTGGACGGCTTCTCGGCCAGGACGTCTTTGTTCTCCATCCAACCGTCGTGGTGGTCCCACACGTAGTCGGAGCGCTCGATCGCGTAGGGGATCCAGCCGACCTGACCCTCGGAGTAGGCGATCCGGAGCTTGTCGAACTTCGGCAGCACGCCCCAGAGGTACTCGCCGAGCGACGCCATCGAGTTGTTGAACGCGATGGCCGCTCCGGCGCCCTTGGGGGCGTCGGGCGAGCCGACCGGGTTGGTCGACGACGAGCCCACGTGCATGCACACCACGGTGTCGGTGTCGTTGCAGGCCTGGAAGAACGGGTCCCAGTAGCCGGAGTGGATGCTGGGCAGCCCGAGCTTGGTGGGCAGCTCGCTGAAGGCGACGGCGTGCACCCCGCGCTCGGCGTTGCGCCGCACCTCGGCGGCCGCCATGTCGGCGTCCCAGAGCGGGATCAGGCAGAGCGGGAGGTTGACGCCCGCCCCGCACCACTCGTCGACCATCCAGTTGTTGTAGGCCTCCACGCAGGCGAGCGCGAGCTCCTTGTCCTTGGCCTCGTAGAAGGTCTGGCCGCAAAAGCGCGGGAAGGTCGGGAACGGCAGCGACCCGTCGACCCAGTTCTCCTCGAACTCCTTGATGCGGGCGTCACGGTCATAGCAACCGGGTCGCATCTCCTCGTAGGTCATGGGGGTCATGGTCATCTTCGACCGGTCGAACTTCGACTTGTCGCCGCCCGGCGTGGCCGAGAGCGGGATGGCCACGTGGCTCTTGTGGACGTAGACGATCTCGTCCTCGTAGAGCCAGGCGTCGCCCCAGGTGCCGTCGGGGTCGATGGGCATGTCGTACTTGGCCCCACTGATGAGGGTCATCTTCCCGAAGCGCTCGCGGATGACCCGCGGGCCCCTCTCCTTGAACTTCTCCGGGAGCCAGTTCTGCCAGACGTGGGAGGGCTCCACCACGTGGTCGTCAACGCTGATGATCTTCGGAATCTCGGTCATGCGCCGAATCTACCCCGGTTCGCCGACCCCCGTTTCCATACGGGGGAAGCGGTCGAGGCGGCGCAGGGCCGGGAACCCGAACCACCACGCGAACGCCACCACCACCGAGGCGGCCCCCCCGATCACGATCGCCACGGCCGGGCCGAAGATCTGGCCGGTCACCCCCGACTCGAAGGCCCCCAATTCGTTCGATGCGCCGATCAGGACCATTTCGAACGCCAGGACCCGGCCCCGCATGGCGTCGGGCGTGACCAGCGGAACCAGCGTGGCCCGGATGTAGACGCTCACCGCGTCGGCACCCGAGAGGATCGCCAGCGCCACGAAGGCCACCACGAAGCTGGTCGTGGCTCCGAGCACCACCGTGAAGACCCCGAAGACCGCGACCACGACCATGAGCACGCGGCCGATGTTGCGCTGGACCGGGCGCCAGGCCAGACCGAGGGTCATGGCCGCCGCCCCGATCCCCACCGAGGCCCGGAGCCAGCCCAGGCCCACCGCCCCCACGTGGAGCCGGTCCTCCGCGATGGCCGGGAGGAGGGCCAGGGCACCACCGAAGAGCACGGCCGCCAGGTCGAGGGTGATCGCGCCGAGCAGCACCGGCTCGCGCCGGATGAAGCGGGCGCCTTCGAGCGCCTCGCGGATCCGGCTGACCTTGGGTCCGTCGGCGCCGGCGGCGATCTCGACGTCTTCGAGCTCCGCCGGCTCGAGCGCGTCGAGCGGCTCCGCCGTGGCCCGGAGCCCACGGTGGCGGTCGACCACGTGGGGGGCGTACCGGACGGTGGTGATCCCGGCCGCGCCGGCGAGGAAGAGCCCGGCGACCGCCAGGAAGGCGGTGGTGGGGTCGATCGCGTAGAGCACCCCACCGAGGACCGGGCCGACGATCGCCGAGAGTTGCCAGGTCCCCGAGTACCGCACGGTGATCCACGGGAGCCGACCCGGTGGCGTGAGGTCGGCCGGCATCGAGCGCAGCGCCGGTGCGGCGAAGGCGCGGGCGGTGCCGAAGGCGAGCACCAGGAGGAAGATGGGCACCGCCGAGGTGGGCCCGGAGCGCGCGTAGAGCGCCAGTCCCACCGCCGCCGACGTCTCGAAGAGCAACGCCACCGACGCCATGCGCCGACGGTCGAGGCGGTCGGCGAGGGTGCCGCTCAGCAGGACGAGGATCAGCGACGGCAGGAACTCGACCAGCCCGAGCATCCCGAGCGCGAGCTCGCTGTGGGTGAGGTCGTACACCTGCTTGCCCAGGGCGGTCGTGAGCGCCAGGGCCGCGACCGACGACGAGGCCTGGGCCCCCAGGAAGCGGTAGACGGTGCCCCACACGGCCGGGTTCTCCGAAGGGCCGCGCCGGTTGATGGGGTCACTCACCGCCCGCACGTTATCCACGCCGGACCTAGGCTCACGGTATGGCCGACGGCCACACCACCCGCACCGCGTTCTTCCGCCCGCTCCAGAGCGAGCCACCCGACCTGCCCACCTGCACGGTGGTCCCGATCTCGGAGGTCACACCATGAGGTACGTCGAGGTGCAAGGAGCGAAGGTGTCGGCCATCGGGCTCGGCTGCTGGCAGTTCGGTTCGGCGGACTGGGGCTACGGAAAGCGCTTCGGCGAGACCACCGCGGGCGACCTCGTGCGCACCGCCCTCGACCTCGGGGTCAACCTGATCGACACCGCCGAGGCGTACGCGCGCGGCGCCTCCGAGGCGATCGTCGGTCGGGCGCTGCAGGGTCGCCGCGACGAGGCGTTCGTCGCCACCAAGTTCACCCCGGCCCGCGCCACCGCCGGCAACGTCGTCGCCCACGGCCAGCAGTCGGCCCTCCGGCTCGGCCTTGACGTCATCGACCTCTACCAGATCCACTGGCCCAACCCGGCGTTCCCGCTGCGCCCGCAACTCGAGGGCATGCGCACCCTGCTCGACGACGGCGTGATCCGTCACGTCGGCGTCTCGAACTTCGGCGCCGACCGGTGGGCCCGCGCCGACTCCTACCTCGGACGACCGGTCCTCTCCAACCAGGTGCACTACTCCCTCCTCTCCCGCAAGCCCGACCGGGAGAACGTGCCCTTCGCGCGCGCCAACGACCGGATCGTGATCGCGTACAGCCCGCTCGAGATGGGAGTCCTCGGTGGGCGCTACTCCGCCGAGCACCCGCCGCCCGGGCCGGCGCGGGCGCGCAGCCCGCTGTGCCTCCCCGAGAACCTCGCCCGCGCCGAGGCGCTGCTCGGAGCGCTGCGCCGCATCGCCGCCGCCCACGACGCCACGCCCGCGCAGGTCGCCCTCGCCTGGCTGATCCGCCGACCCAACGTGGTGGCGATCCCGGGCGCGTCGTCGATCGACCAACTGCGCCACAACGTCGCGGCCGCCGACCTCGACCTCACCGACGCCGAGGCCGACGAGCTCACCGCCGAGTCCGACCGGTTCACCCCGGTCGGCGGGGTCGAGACGGCTCGCGGGCTGCTCCGCCGTCGGAAGTAGGCGCCGCGACCGACCGTGACGTTGCGGCGTCACGGCGCGCGCACCCACCGATCGGGAGTACGGTCACGACCGTGACCGCAGACGGTGTCGAGTACGAGACCCTGCCGTCGTTCTGCCGCCTGTGCCCGGCCTTCTGCGGCGTCAACGTCACCGTGGAGCGCGGGCCCGAGGGCGAGCGGATCATCGACGTCGCCGGCGATGCCGCGAACCCGGTCTCGGAGGGCTACACGTGCTCGAAGGGGCGGGCCGCGGGCGACCTCCACCACCATCCCGAGCGGCTCGACGTCCCGCTGCTCGGGCGCCCCGGTGCGGGTCGTGGCGAAGCCACCTGGACCCAGGCCCTCGACCTGGTCGCGGCCGGACTCCGGCGCATCATCGAGGAATCCGGCCCGAACGCGGTCGCCGCGTACCGGGCCAGTGGGTGGGGCTTCGACTTCCCCGGGGCGATGGTCTCCGACCCGTTCTTCCGGGCCCTCGGCACCGACCAGATCTACAGCGCGATCACCATCGACAGCCCGAGCAAGGTCTACGTGCCCGAGCAGATCACCGGCGCCACCCTGCCGTGGTCGACCCCCGACATCCTCCACACCGCCAACCTCCTCCTGGTGGGCCAGAACCCGCTCGTGAGCCACGGCCACGCCAACGTGATCCCCAACCCGGTGGTCACGCTGCGCGCGGTGCAGTCGCGCGGGGCGATCGTGGTCGCCGATCCCCGTGACTCCGAGACCGCCCACCTCGCCGACATCCACGTGCGGCTCCGCCCGGGCACCGACCCGGCGTTCCTCGCCTACCTCGTGCGCGAAGCGTTCCGGTTCGGGCTCGACCACGACTACCTCGAGGCGTGCGTCAAGCCTCGGTCGATCGACGAGGTGCGGGCGCGGGTCCAGCCCTGGACCCTCGAGCGCGCGGCCACGGTCTGCTACGTCGATCCGGCGGTGCTCGAAGCAGCCCGCGACGCCGTCCTGTGCGGCCACCCACTGGCGTTCGCCACCGGCACCGGCGCCACGATGAACCCCGCCGGCAACGTCACCGAGTGGCTCGGCTGGGTGCTGTGCGCGCTCACCGGCAGCCTCGACCGGCCCGGCGGCACCATCTTCAACCCCGGGTTCCTCCGGCCCCGGGAGACCGCACCGCTCCCCACCGCCACCGACTCGGGCGCCCGGGCGGCCACCCGCCCCGACGTCGCGCCGGTCTACGGCGGGCTGCCCACCGCCGCCCTTCCCGACGAGATCCTCGCCGGCAACATCCGGGCGCTGTTCGTGATGGGCGGCAATCCCGCCCTCGTCTTCCCGAAC
>Ga0194055_10004550_pt1 | contig 10325 bp, 15 predicted proteins | sample SepL449m_MetaG_FD_155482 | JGI IMG/M metagenome (GOLD analysis project Ga0194055, IMG submission 155482) | Anoxic zone freshwater microbial communities from boreal shield lake in IISD Experimental Lakes Area, Ontario, Canada - Sep2016-L442-9m | ecosystem: Environmental > Aquatic > Freshwater >... | reverse complement strand
CTCTCTAACTTTTTCATCTCGTGTTGTATGTGGGACTTTAGTATATATTTTAATACCATACACCCAATCACACATAGCTGTTCTATGTTTTGAACCAAATGCAAAAAATACGTCAACAATTTCAAAATCATTATATTTTTTTGAAGATGCAATATGATTGGCCATTTTTTGTAGCATTTTTTTCATCATTATATTTCCATCAGAGTTCATAATGTATAAATAGTATATTTATTAAATATGAATCTCAATGAACAAGTTTTAAGAATAAAAAATTTAATTTATGAATTGTCTCCTCAATCTTCAGGAGTACCAGAATTTATAGAACAATTACATCAATTCCCTGAATTAGTAAAACATTTAAAGTTTAGTTCGTTTAAAGATGTTATAGACTATGTTGAAGATGCAACTTATGAAGAATTTGCCCAATTAAGGACGGAAGTAGAACATTTTATTAACAGAAGAAAAAAATATTTTAATGATGAAATGGCTGAGTTTGAAAGAGCAACCCAAGATTTAACAAGAGATGAAGGATTAGACATCTCTGTTGATAAAATAATTAATTCTTTTTTAAATTCTAAAGAGATTATATTAAATGATAAAATTTGGTCCAAACTTGAAAATACCGAATCAAATAAAATTAAAAAAGGGGAATCAAAAAAAGTAATTGATATTGCCAAAAAATATAATAAATCTTCACCAAAAGAATTATCCAAAGCAATTAAAAGTGGAGATTATAGAAGACCTTTAATTTTAAAATTCGGAGATAGATACCATTTAGTTGCAGGCAATACTAGATTATGTACCGCAGCAGCATTAGGAATTAAACCAAAAGTATTAATTGGAGAGATATAATATAGATATAACAATGGCGGACCAAAAATCAAATAGAATAGACGGAATATTTATCCCATTAAAAGTAGGTGATATCATTTATACAGGAAGGTTTAAGAACAAAAAAACAACAGTTAAGACAATAGGTCAAGATGAATATGGAATGCCAACTATAAATGGGAAGAGGGTATTGTCATTTAGAATATTACCAAAAGAAAAAAAAGATTAATATCCATTTTCCTCCGAACAAGTTGTTCTATAAATATCAAAAAGATATTCACCAAATTCATCTCTACATAGGATTCTCAAATAATCCATTACATCACTATAATAATCTTTTTCATATATGTCTTCATCAAATGTATTAATAAGTTCATCGATCGCATAATCAATTACAGCATCTGCATATTCAAATTCATCATTAAAATCGTCACATAATGTAGGAGAATTAATTTCACCTTGTGATATGAAATCCTTCATTATTTCCTTATTGGATCTTCTCTTAACCCAATTCAAAGCATCCGATTCGGTTAACATTTTGTATTGTTGTTCTGTTATAATGTATTTCATTAGTCATTATATATTTGAAATCTTACCCCATCAAAAGGAAATCCTTCTCTAGATAAAGGACTTGATGAAGATAATCCCATCATCTCGGCAATAGATTTGAATTCTGTTTTGAATTTTTCCATCTGTGATTTATAATTGTCGTCATTAGGGTTAAACCATTTTGGTAGAACAGAATGTGCCACAACAATCCATTCAGTACGAGAACTACCAGTAAAAGAGGGTGTATTTCCATCACCACCGCCCCAACCTTGTGGAGTTACTTTACTAACCTCAAGACCTTTTAGGTTATCAACTGGTGTATGTTTCATTGTATATTTAAAAATAACATCAACTATTTTTTGAAAGGCTCCTTCATATTTTAAACTACTTGGGTCTTTAATGTATTTTGGGTCATCGTTTATTATCTTTTTAAGATAATAGATGGGGTCAAAGTATTCTTTGATTAGGTCATATTGTTGTTCTGTAACAACATATTTCTTTTTGGACTCGTTCATTTCTTTGCTTTCATTAAATTTATTGGAGATGTATTTATTAAACTTATTAAAGAGATACCAATATAATTCATCTTTTTCTTTAAGACTCACTTTAAGATTTGTTGACTCCCATATTTCGTCAAGAATCCTTTCATTCAACATAGAGCATATATCTTCAACAGCGTCTGATGAGGTATCGTAATATGATAAGTTAATTTCATAATCTAACATAGTTGTTAATTCATCAAGTAGTTTAATATTTGATAATCTTCTTTTAACATGTGGAGACATTGATTCGGATAGGGATTCAATTTCATCACATTTTTTGGCTATGGAACCAACATAGACATCAAGTCCAAGCCATTTTTTAATTTCTTGTCTTACACCTTCTCTAATCATTCTTGCAACAAACCCTGGCTTTGTATTGGCTTCTTGTATGTAATCAATATCAAGTATTACAATAACTTGGATTGAATTTTCATCATCTGAATCAACCATATAACCGCAAACACCATCAACTTCTTTATCAGATAAAAAAGATTCAAGTAGTTTAATGGTTTTTTCGTGTTTGTCCATAATAATAAATATTAGGTCTTAGTTGCTTAAAAAACTAAGCACTTCTGCTTTTTGTGTGTTGAATGATGACTCATCTGTCGTTGCCCATTTTGCAGAATCGGCAATTATTTGATTAACGTAATCTTGTCCCGAAAATTCACCTATTAATTTTTGGTCTGAACTATTAATAACGTTGGTTACGTTTATTTTTTCAGTGTCAATTTTGACGTAAACACTTGGGGGTCTAAGATAATAACTAATCATAATTTATATTTTTTTATTTTTAACAAGAGCAATTATTATTTGTAGTAACTCCTCCTGAACTATATGTTTGATTACCATAAGATGATGGCGATACATTAATGGTTGCGCTTACGTAATATTCTCCGTAACAGGAAACGCCATTTCCACTCCAATTAAGTTCTGCACCACAAGAATATCCTTGTAATATAGTTACTGAGTAATTAAAACTACCTGATAAATCACCGTACCAAGTTCCAGTTACTGTAAGGTTTGTATCTACTGTAATTGGATTATTATATTGGTCAACAGCACGTGCACAGAAATTATAATTACTTTGACAATCGGCTTGGTCAACAACAACTAAATTAATGGTTACTGGAACTATTGGTTGTGTTTCAGTTGGTGTTGGTGTTTGAGTTGGTGTTTGAGTTGGTGTTTCAGTTGGTGTTTCAGTTGGTGTTTGAGTTGGGGTTGGTGTTTGAGTTCGCGTTTGAGTAACTGTAGGTGTCGGTGTCGGTGGAACATATGAACAAAGAGAGTTAACTTGCATGATGGGCCATTCAGAATCAACCATTGTAAAGTTAACACCTTGACCAGCACCCGAACCGATATAAATATAATAAAATAAAGGACCTAAATCTCCAGTTGTTCTACCCGTCGTACCAACTGCAAAAGTTCCATCATAGTAAAATGTGTTAAAAAATGGTGTAAATGATTGTCCTGATAATGCTGCAGCATCATTACAATTTACATATGGACCTACCCCTTGCTCAACAACTAATACAATTTCATTCGCAAATGCTACAATGTCTGATTTCACAACAAGTTGATTGTTACTCATACTACCAACAGGACTGGCATATGGGTTGGCTCCTAAACAATCTAATACTATTGCCTTTGTTGCTTGTTGGTTTCCAGTATACAACCATGATGGACACTCTGGAGGAAATCCATAAACAGGATAATTACTTATAGCATTCGAAAGAGCGTTATAGGATATTGTTTCATTGTTTGCTGTACCACTCCAAGTAGACGCCATTATATTAAAGTTTTAATAATCTCTTTTAATTTCTCAACTTCTTTTTCCAATTTTGCAATTTTTAAAGTATGTATGTCTGAGTAATTAACAGTTAATTCATCTCTCTCATTTGTGACTACAACATCAGAAATGACTTCTTTTACCTGTTGTGCAGAATAACCGAATCTTACTTGAGTGTTATCTTTTCTTGTGAATTTAATAACATCAATTCCATCTACATCAACCTCAGGATTTGTTGAGATTATATTTTTAAATCGTATATCTGAAGATTCAAAGAATGCCACTGCAGTAATTTGGTTTGATGCGATTGTTACACCAGTATTTGCGGTTGCGGTATTTGCTGTACCGTTTGCTGTAAGTACAGCACCACTTGTTGTTGGTGATATTGAACTAAATCCAGCTCCTTGGGCACCTTGTGAACCTGTATTTGCTGTTCCTTGTGCTCCTTGAGCCCCTATATTACCTTGAGCTCCTGTATTTGCAGCTCCTTGAGCACCTTGAGCTCCTGTATTTGCAGCTCCTTGAGCACCTTGAGCTCCTGTATTTGCAGCTCCTTGAGCCCCTTGAGCTCCTGTATTTGCAGCTCCTTGAGCCCCTATATTACCTTGAGCTCCTTGAGCCCCTATATTACCTTGAGCTCCTTGAGCTCCTGTATTACCTTGAGCTCCTTGAGCTCCTGTATTACCTTGAGCTCCTTGAGCTCCTGTATTACCTTGTGCTCCTTGAGCTCCTGTATTACCTTGAGCTCCTGTTGCACCTGATGTACCCGAAGAACCTGAGCTACCACTTGTTCCACTTGAACCTGAAGCACCTTGAGCTCCTGTATTACCTTGTGCTCCTTGAGCTCCTGTATTACCTTGTGCTCCTTGAGCTCCTGTATTACCTTGAGCTCCTTGAGCTCCTGTTGCACCTGATGTACCCGAAGAACCTGAGCTACCACTTGTTCCACTTGAACCTGAAGCACCTTGAGCTCCTGTATTACCTTGTGCTCCTTGAGCTCCTGTATTACCTTGTGCTCCTTGAGCTCCTGTATTACCTTGAGCTCCTTGAGCTCCTGTTGCACCTGATGTACCCGAAGAACCTGAGCTACCACTTGTTCCACTTGAACCTGAAGCACCTTGAGCTCCTGTATTACCTTGTGCTCCTTGAGCTCCTGTATTACCTTGTGCTCCTTGAGCTCCTGTATTACCTTGTGCTCCTTGAGCTCCTGTTGCACCTGATGTACCCGAAGAACCTGAGCTACCACTTGAACCTGAGGTTCCTGAAGAACCTGAGCTACCATTAGTGCCCGATGAACCACTTGTTCCTGAAGTTCCCGATGAACCCGACTTACCTGATGAACCGCTACTTCCCGATGAACCTGAAGAGCCTGAAGTTCCTGATGAACCAGACGTTCCGTTTGATGCGAGTTGTGCAGTTAATGCTGAAAAATAAATCGAAGAAGTAATACCACTTGCTTGGGTATTATAATCCACAATAACCATCTGTGATGATGGGTAACCTGATGAGGCTAAAGGGAGTTCGGATATTCTAACGTATGCCATGATTATAAATAGTTTTTAATTTGAGTTTGTTTTTAAGTTATAAGTATATTATTATTTTGTGCCGCCAATTCAATACCATCTTGTGTTATTATGATATTATAACCTAAAGGTGTTGCAGAAGGTGTTAATGTTTGTGTTGGTGTTAATGTTTGTGTTGGTGTTAATGTTTGTGTTGGAGTTACAGTATTACTTGGAGTAGGTGTTTGAGTTGTAGTTGGAGTCTGTGTTGGTGTAGGAGTAGGAGTTAAAGTTACTGTAGAATATCTAATAACTTGAACATCATAGTTACCCAATATTTCAGTTGGACTTAATGCCCTGTTATAAATTTGAACTGCTCCAATATTAGCATTCACATAAACGTCATCAAATCTTTTTCCAACATAATAAGTTCCACTGATTGTTGTTGTTCCTGCAACCGTACTAACCAATGCGCCATTAATATACAATTTTTGATTAACAGAGTCTTGAGTTCCAACGACATAATACCATGTGTTTGTTGTTATTGTTGTACCACTTGGAACTGCATTAAAAAATTGGAATCCAGCAGCACCTCCACTTATTTGTAAACCTATACCACCTGTTGATGGTGATATAATACCAGCACCTGCAGAAGTTGATGTTATGTTAACCCAAGCACCGAAACTAAATAAACTTAAACTACTTAATGTACCTGAGGCATAGTTATTGGTTCCATTAAGAATAAAAACACCACCGCTATTCATTGAGAATGTTGGTGAATTAAATAATGTAGCTGAGTTGTTACCACCCGAAACATCATTCCAAGTGGAACCTGTTCTTGGATAACTTGGAACATATCCAGCATCTAACAATGTAGTCAAACCACTTGTAGAAATAACAGGGTAATCTATATTAGTTACCAAATATTGAGGTACTCCGTTAAAATAAGATAAACCCTCAACAACCAAAGATATGTTTTTATTTTGAGAATATTGTTGTGAGATAGTTATAAAATCGGAGTCATTTTGGGCAACTCTAATACTAGGTCCTTGAATTTCTTTTTGTGCATAAACGGTAAATCCGTTTGATGGTGGAACAAACCCTGCATAAAAACTTGAAACTTCGCTCTGAGATATAACAGATGAATCAAGACCAATTATAAAATTGTTTCTTTTTAAACTACCTTGAGATACAGTCGTACCACTTTTAAATATATTTGCCACTAATATTCACTTCTTTCAAGTTTATGTTTGTACATAAAGATAAATAGTTTAATTATAATTATTAAACTATCTCCTTGACTAGCAATTTATATGTTTTATTGAACCAAGCAGATATAACAATAAGAAGAACGTTATCCATATAACCTTTGCCAAACTTTTTATTCAATTCTTGTTTAACAACATCACCAACATACATGGTTCCTGTCTTAATATCAAACAAAAAGAATTCGTTGGTCCAAGTTTGTTCTAATTTATTATAATGGAGGTAGGGGAAACTATATTTGGTATCAATAAATTTAACAATGTGTTTTTCTAAAGTAGTCATATACGATAATATACGATAATATACTTGAAATATCTATTAATTTACCAATCAAAATGTTTATTGGTGTTTGTTGTTTCGTAATTTAATAAAATAGGCATTGTTGTCTTCGTGCGTAATATTCTTTCCAAATCGTAAGTTAAGTCATCAGCATCCATATCACCTTTTCTTATTGAACTATAATATATCATGATTTTTATACTCATGTGTTTGTGTTCCTCAGTCCTATTACTATGTTTTACTGTGACCCATTCAGCATCCGTCACATCAACTTTTTCAACATTTGCAATTTGATTACAAGATTCTTCTCCAACATCACCTTCATAATCATCAGCACCTTTTGCACAAACCCTACGTATGTAATTTAATTTATCATCAATTAAATCTTGAAACATTTCTATTTTATTAGATTTATTTTCAAACAATCTATTATATTGTGATTCTTTAATAATGTATTTCATATTATTCAATAATTGGATAAGCAGTAATTACCATATTTCCAGGATAATGTTTATCAAACCATTTTTCTAAAAGTTTTTCTAATTCCCTTTTTTCTAAATTGAATAATGACATCATTTTGTAAAATAAATGTTCTTCAACTCCTAAATGGTAATCAAAATAAGTAAAAATTGTTTCTCCATTATCCTTAACAAGTTCAAAGTCACCATCTCTTGCATTTATGTGCGTTAAAGGGAATACCCTGAGCCTTCCCACACTATCTTCAAGATACTTTCCAACAAAATCAACCAATCTGTTTTCTGTTATAATGTATTTCATCAATTATAAATACTTGTATTATTAAATATGGGATTAACAAATCGGTGGGGGATTTTTAATTTCTGTTATATTTATCATTATGGCAACACTAATTATTAAATCAGGAACAACTGCAATTGCTGGAGCAACGGTTAAAGGTAGTTTTAGTTATTTTTCAGGAAATACAACAAAAGATTTGGGACCAACAAGCTCAACAGGATTATATTCTGGTATTAATGCTCCTTCAGGAGGATTTACCGTTTATCAAACTGGTGGACCAAATGGATTGACTGCAAGAGTTGCAACAGATACTAATAGTTTAAATTTAATATTAATAGGGGCAGGAGGAACAGGTTCTACGGTAGATCAAAATATTACTTGGGCAACAAATACAAACTCAGTTTTTATTAATAGTGGAACTACCACATCTTCTAGTGTTTTAATTGGATATTATTCTGACCCTAGAACATATCTCTATAATTGTGATACCGCTTTTTCAGGTGTAACCGCAACACTTCCACTATATGTATCAAATAGTGTGTCGGGAGTTACCTATACTTTAGGTCAATTGATGACTAATAACATATATGAGGGTGGAACTGGACCAAATATATTTTATACTGATTCTAATCTTACAAATATATTACCTACTTTATTTGGATATATTTATGGATTTTCACCGACCAGTGGAGGAACTCCTTATAGACAAATTAGACTTGATTATACTGGTGCTTATAACGGTTGGAATGGTTGTAATGGATTCTTTGCAAATGGATATATGGTACAATCATTAACTTTAGTTAACGTTGGAGATAACCAAAGAGATTGGATAATTACTGACGACACTTCAGTTCCATATGCAGGTAAAACTATTTCTTCATCTAATGGTGGTAGTGGATTTGGTACAAATCAAACTTGGGCTTGGGCATCACAACCAAATGTAATGGCAACACATTTATTTACATTTGGTTCATACTCAACTAGCACCATAATAACAGTTACTTAAAATAACCTACGAAGGTAATAATATGCCAAAAAAAAGATATTATAATTGGGGGTGGGATGTTCAACTTGGAATAGTTCTAATAATTTTGGAATGTATTCTATTTTATAAATGCTCAACTTCAAACTACTTTACCCCACAAAGGTCGGTTTTTAATTACAAAGATATTTATAACAAAACAAAACTATGAAGAAATTATTATTAGTGTTAGCGGTGTTAGGTTTAACAACAACAGCGTTCACTCAAAAACACAACAAAGACAAAGCATTAACAATCGTTGTAGGAAAGTTCGCTTTCTGTGGAGCATCAGAAGCAAAACCAACTGGAAAAATAATAACTATAGAAGGTAGAAAGTTCTTCGAAGGTGTTGCTGTTTGTCCTGTAATGGATGGTCCTTCAGTTGCAAACAATATCTTGGTTCCAAACCCTTCAGTCACACCTGATGGTACAGATAAGACTGTATGGTCTTATTTTTGGTATTATGATAGTGTTCCTCAAGCACCAACGTGGAAGAATTTACCAACGGTCAGCAGAACATTTATTGTAGCAAAAGGTCCTGAAGGTGGAATGAGTAATATGTGGTGTATGCCATGTAACATATTACCAAATAAAGTTAATGGTGTAACAATCGCAGAATGTTATGGACCACTTAATGAACTAGCATTTCCAATGAGAGTGGCGGTAAGAGCTCATCCAGGTCAAACATCTGTAACACAAGCACCTGTAGGGTCAACATATTCAGTAGGAACAATCATTCCAGTAAATGCAATTAATAAAGTAAAGAAAAAGAAATAATACGTTAAAGAACTTCTTATAAGAACCCTCACTCAAAAAGTGGGGGTTTTACATTTGAATCAATTCCCACTTATTATCCATTGTAAGAACAACTGCGGTAAAGTTTTCAACCCAGTCACCTGAGTTATAATATTTCAATCCATCAATTTCTTTCATTACTGGTATATGGATATGTCCGCAGATAACTCCATTACAGGATTTTCTTTTTCCGTATTGAACGGCATTCTCTTCAAAGTTATTAATAAAAGACCAAGCCTTCTTAAAGTTTTCCTTAATGGATTTTGATATGGAGTGATAGGGAAGTTTTCTCCACTCTCTGTATTTGTTATAGATTGTATTCAATCTTAAAGCCAAGTCGTAACCCATTGAGCCAATCTGAGTAAGTAATTTAAACTTGGATGTAAAGACATCAATTTGGTCACCGTGGAATACAAGATATCTTCTATTAACATAGACATCATTTTCAATCCATTCTTGATTATTAATAATATATTCATCTGCAAATTCTATTTTACCAATCTCCATTCCGAAAAATTCACGGATATTATCATCATGATTTCCACGAAGATAAATCACGGGGGTATGACGAGACATATTCAGTATCTTGGTAATAACTTTTGTATGTTTATTTTTCCATTTGCTGCCGCGTTTAAGGGCATCAAAATCAATTATATCTCCATTTAATATTAAAAGGTCAGTTTTAATGGAATCAAGGAATTCCAATATCTTACTTGGTTTACAATCCTTCATACCCAAATGAAGGTCAGACATGATAACGGCTTTATAGTTCATTTTCTTTTAATGAGTTTAATTATGAATAAAATTATTAAAACAGATATCATACCTTTTATAATTAATGAATAAAATAATGCATTCCAATCTTCCATATTAGTTCCAGTATTTGTGGTCGTTCTTAAAGAACTCAGGATTATTTTTATTAACATAAGATAAGAAGGACATCTTCATCATATATAATAGACCTTTTTTCTTAAAGCGTCTATCAGTTGTATACA
>Ga0194055_10004547_pt1 | contig 10328 bp, 8 predicted proteins | sample SepL449m_MetaG_FD_155482 | JGI IMG/M metagenome (GOLD analysis project Ga0194055, IMG submission 155482) | Anoxic zone freshwater microbial communities from boreal shield lake in IISD Experimental Lakes Area, Ontario, Canada - Sep2016-L442-9m | ecosystem: Environmental > Aquatic > Freshwater >... | reverse complement strand
CTTGTCCACCACGCACAGCATTTCTTTAGGGCTGGCTTTAGTGGCGGGCAGAAAACGGGTGCCCAGACCGGCGACGGGGAATACGGCTTTCATGGTTTCAACATCCTTGGGGTGGGGCTTGGCGCCAGGGTGGAGTTATTGTCAGCGATCTATGTTGCATATTGATGCCGTTTCGGGAGTTATTGCTTTCCATCGGACGCAGCAGACTTCACTACTCCCTTTGGCGTACGTCGGCGAAATAGTTTTATTTCGCGAGAGCTGGCACTGCTAGGGCATGATTCTCGCGCTCCGTGGTGCGAAAAACATGACTGCCTGCCCTGCAAAGGCGGGTGTGAGCAAAACTCAATTTGCTGCGCCCTCGTTGCTTTTATGTCAATTTTGTTGCAAAATAAAGTATTTTGAATTTAGCAGATCTCTCGCTTTTGACTTATTACACAAATTTGACACATTTTTATATTATCTTCTTCTGCTGACTCAGGTGCACCTCGGCATCTGAATAAAACCTCTGGTTAACCCTAATTCAATGCACCCATCGTTCTCATGACCGCTGCTGCAGCCAGTTTGCAATTGCTAGCGATGCCATCGTCGCAAAATAGCTACGACACGCGCCCCGGATCGCGCGTGTCCGTGGGTTTGGCATGGGCCATCGTGGTGCACTTGCTTGTCGGGTATTTCATTGTGAGTGGTGGCGCACGCAGTTTTATCAAACAAATCAAGAAACCGATGGAAACGGTGGTTATTCAAGAGGTCATGATTCCGCCTCCGCCTCCGCCGCCTCCCAAGAAGGTAGAGCCCATTCCTGAGGCTCCGCGTACATTGGCGCCGCCGACGCCATTTGTGCCACCCCCAGAGGTCGCTCCGCCCGCTACTACCGCTGTGGCCGCGCCGACGATTCAGTCAGTGGCTACGCCGCCCGTTGCGCCCCATGTTGTCGTTCCGACGCCTGCACCGCCGCCGCCCCCACCGGATGCCGGTCCAAACACTGCCTCCTTGGAGGCGGAATACGGCGCACGCCTGCGAGCGGCCATCAATGCGAATAAGCGCTACCCCACGGGTCGCCAGGCGAGCCAAACGCGGCCTCAAGGTACTGTCAAACTGTGGTTTGTTCTCACACGCGCCGGAGCGCTCGTTGATGTGGGCGTTATCCCCACCGATGCACATTACCTGCTAGAGGACGCGGCCAAAGCCTCTGTTCGTCGCAGCACTTTCCCACCTTTTCCCGCACATACGTGGCCGGGTGAGGAGCAACATAAGTTTGTCACCGAGGTGGAATTTGTTCCGCCAAGCAGTAATCAGTAAGTCGTTTTCTTTAATCCCAACCGTAAAGGCATCTCCATGAAAAAACTCCAACCTACCAAGCTATCGCTGCTAATTGCGATGGCTTTTGCCGCGCCCGCCATTTGGGCCCAACAAACTCCCACGGACATTGGCCGTATTACTGTAGAGGGTATGGGTGGCGCTGCTACCGGTCTGATGACTGCCGAAGAGTCGCCCAAAGCGCGCAGTTCGGTCAATAAAGACCAGTTAGACAAACTCAACCCGACCAGCAACCCCTATCAAGCCATCGAAATGCTGCCCGGCGTCAACACGTTCAGCTACGATGCGACTGGTATGTTCGGCGGCGGCTTGCGCGTGCGCGGCTTCAACTCGGACGAGTTGGGGTTTACGATCAATGGCGCACCAGTTAATGACTCGGGTAACTTCGCGGTTTATCCTCAAGAATATACCGATACCTCCAATTTGTGCGAGGTATTTCTCACGCAGGGCGCAAGTGATACGGAGGCCCCACACGTTGGAGCAGCCGGCGGTAACATTGGTATGGTGAGCTGTGCCCCTGCCGATAAATTTGCCTTCCGCTGGATTGAAACTATTGGCGACTTGAATCTTATTAAAACGGAATTGCGCTTAGATACTGGAAAGTTCGCCAACGACCAGGCGAAAGCTTTTGTTTCTTATTCCAAGGCGACGGTCAATAAATTTAAAGGTGAAGGCAAGGCAGATCGCCAACACGTCGATATTGGTTTGGAATTCAAACCAAACAATATGTTCTCCGCTTCCACCAGCTTTTTGTATAACAACGCGGTAAACAACAACTACTACACACTGTCCTACGCCAATATCGCCAGTTTTGGCCGTAGCTTGGATTACTGGGGTATTCCGTATGCCCATGCCGTAGGGGTTAATGGAACTGCCCAAGTGGAAACGGTACCAGGCAGCCTGACACCTACGAATAATATTTACTATGGTTTTTCTGCCAACCCTTTCCGCAACTATTTGTGGACGGGTAAGGCTGAATGGAAAATTGCTAAGGACGTCAATCTCACCGCAGAACCCTATTTCTGGTATGGCTATGGCACCGGCGGCACTTTGATTACGACGCTGGCTGAAAGCAACGCTTCTAACAAAATCGGTGGCGGCATCCGCGATATTAACGGCGACGGCGATACCTTGGACACGATCGCGGTGTACCGGGGTTCTGTGACAGAGACCAATCGCCCCGGCATTACCTTGAAGGCGGATGCCCGCATAGACAACCAAAAACTGCTGGGCGGAATCTGGTACGAACGTGCTAACCACAAGCAAACCCAACCTGCCGTGCGTTTGGATAACGCGGGGAATTCGGCTAGCTTTTGGCTTGACGATGCCAACCAATACCTTTTACGCCAAGACGGAACGCAGTATCAAGGCCGTAATCAGCTCACGATTAGCACCGGAACCAGCTTGTTCCTACAGGATACCGTTAGCCTGATGAAAGACCAGGTAACCTTGCAAATGGGCGCCGCCAACCGTTCTGTTGAGCGTAATTTCACCAATTACAAGAATGAGGGCACCGGCCAGGGCGTGGACTACAACATTGTGAAGACCTACACGGCCTTTTTGCCCAGCTTTGGAATCAAAGCCAACCTGGATGCGGACAGCCATGTGTACTTCAATGTGGCTAAAAACATGAAGGCTCCGGGGAACTTCTCGTTCCAAAATTTGATGATCGGTGGCTCTATTGTCAATGGCCAGTTGCAGGGCGCCACCATGCGTGACCCGATCGTGCAAATGGAAACTTCTAACAATCTGGATCTAGGCTACCGCTATAGCAATAACCGTGTGATGGCAGCGGCTACATTGTTCGCAGTGGACTTCCAGAACCGCATTTCCACCGCCTACGATCCGGTTGCCAACCTGAGCATTGATAACAACGTTGGCGCGGTAGCTACGCGTGGACTGGAGCTGGAAACGGGTTACCAGCTTGATAAAAATTGGTCCTTATACGGATCGGTGTCTTACACCAGCTCCACCATGCAAAGCGACTTGTGCACCAGTGCTACCGCATGTTTGGCAACCTCCGGCAAACAATTGCCGGACACGCCATTGTGGATGGGTGCTTTGCGCGTGAACTACGCCAGTGGTTCTTTGTATGGCAATGTGGACTTGAAATATACGGGTACGAGTTACTCGAATTTGCTCAACAACGAGTCTATGCATGATTACGGCTTAATCAACTTAACTTTGGGCTACCGCTTTGCTGATATGGGCTTGTTTAAAAAGCCCAGCCTGCAGTTAAACGTTGCCAATTTGTTTGACCAGCAGTATGAGCGCATCAGCTCGGGTAGCGGAAGCAGCTTCACGCAGAGCACACCAGCTTTTTTCTACATGGGCGCACCCCGCTTTACCTCTCTGACGTTCCGTACCGAGTTTTAATGGTGTGATGCTTCGATAATCGCCCCTACGCGATTTAGGGAATGCCGGTTGCGGATTCGTAACCGGCATTTTTCATTTGGTTTTAAAAAAGTGCTGAATATGCGTCTTTTTGTAAGAAATTTCCTAGTCATCTGGCTGTTGGGTATCGGGTTAGCCCATGCGCAAACGGCCTGGTCAGGCCAAGCCCGCATCAGCCTGCTCGCCATCAATGACATGCACGGCAACATCCTGCCCCCTTCCATCCCGGTGTGGGTGGCTGATCCGCAAAACCCCGCAGGCAAGCGCTTGAACGCCGGTGGTGCGGCGTTTATGGCTACGTTGATTGGTAAGTTCCAGGCCCAAAACCCCACTGGCACTTTGGTGGTGGGCGCGGGTGACCTGGTTGGGGCTACGCCGCTGGCTTCGGGCCTGTTTCATGATGAACCCGCGGTGGAAGTGCTCAACTACCTGGGCCTGAACCTCACCAGCGTGGGCAACCACGAGTTTGACAAAGGCACCCAGGAGCTGCTTCGCCTGCAGTCGGGCGGATGCTTCCCGGCCAATGCCGACGGCACGGCCGGTGTGGTGGGCAAAGACACTTGCATGCGTGACGGACAGTTTGCCGGCGCTACATTTCAGTACCTGGCGGCCAATGTGATCGTCAAAGCCACCGGCAAACCCTTGTTCCCGAGCTATGCGATTCGGGAGATGGACGGCATCAAAGTGGGCTTTATCGGCCTGACCCTGCGAGACACGCCCAGCATGGTGATTCCCGCCGGGGTACAAAGCGTGCAGTTTGTGGACGAGGTACAAACCATTAACAGCCTGGTGCCCGAGCTCAAGCAGCAGGGGGCGGCATTCATTGTGCTGCTCATCCACCAAGGTGGCATGACCACTGCCCGCTTCGCGCAAGACCCGAGCTGCCCCGGTTTTAGCGGCGACATTGTTGGCATTGCAGACAAGCTGGACCCGGCCGTAGCGCTGATCGTCAGCGGCCATACCCACCAAGAGTATGTTTGCACGCGCCCGGACGGGCGGCTGATTACGCAGTCGGGCTACTACGGCCGCCTGCTGACCAAGATTGATGTGGTGGTCGACCGCCAAAGCGGCGCCATCCTATCCAAAGAGGCGCGCAACCACGTGGTCGTCAACGATCGCAACAACCCGCCAGACACCGGCGACTACGCGCCTCTGGCGGCCGATCCGCAGCTTTCTGCCTTGGTCGCGCGCTATGGCGATCTCAGTGCCACCATGGCCGACATCGTGGTCGGGCGCATCGCCGCCCCCTTGCTGCGCCAAGCTTCGCCGGCAGGCGAAAGCACTTTGGGCGCCCTGATCGCAGATGCATTTCTGACCGGCGCTTCTGCACCGCAGGGCGGCCACCCGGGTGCACAGATTGCCTTGGTAGGCCCTGGCGGTATCCGGGGCGATCTGAGCAGCTCGCTGAGCGTAACCTTCGGGCAGTTGTTCAGCGTGATACCTTTTGCCAACAACCTGATCAGCATGGACCTGACCGGCGCGCAAATTGTGCGCGTGCTCGAGCAGCAGTGGGAGGGCAAGACCGGCAATGGGCAAATCATGGCTGTCTCGCAGGGCTTTAGCTACACCTGGGACGCATCGGCCCCCAGCGGCGCCGCACCCGGACAGGGGCGGCGTGTGGTGCCCGGATCGCTCATGCTGGACGGCAAGCCCATGTCTATGGACGCAACCTACCGCGTGGTGGTGGATACCTTTATCGCCGGCGGCGGCGACCGCTTCACGGTGTTTAAGCAAGGCAAAAACCGCGTCACGGGTGAGTTGGACTCGGCGGTGCTCAAGCTGTATTTCCGCATGAAGCCCGTCGTACATGTGCCCACTCTGGGCCGCGTACTGCGCATCAACTAAGCGCGCGCCATGGCCATTGATGTCCAAGGCACGCGCGTCGAGTGTGACGGCGCGCACGGGCAGGTGGTGCTCATGGTGCATGGGTGGCCCGATACCTTGGCCTTGTGGGACTGCACCGTTGCAGCCCTGCAAGAGCGCTTTCGCTGCGCCCGCTTGACGCTGCCCGGCTTTGAAGACGGGCCGCAGGCCGTGTCGCTCGATGCCATGTGCAGCCTGCTGCTGGCGGTAGCCGACCAGCTCAGCCCGGACCGGCCAATCGTCCTGATACTGCATGACTGGGGCTGCGTGTTTGGCTACGAGTTTGCGATGCGCCATCCGCAGCGTGTGGCCCGCGTCATTGCGTTGGATGTGGGCGACCACAACGCGGCGGCGCTGCGCAGCGAATGGCGCGTGCGCGAGGCGCTGGCGGTGTTTGTTTACCAGTTTTGGCTGGCGCTGGCCTGGAAAATTGGCGGCACGCTGGGCACCCGCATGACCCGCGCCATGGCGCGCTGGTTGGGTTGTCCGGCGGCGCCTGAGCGCATCACGCACCGCATGAACTATCCCTACGCCATGCAATGGCTGGGCGTTGCCGGCGGCCTTGCACACGCTGCCCAGGTGCAACTGCCCATGCCTATAATGTTTGTCTATGGCAAGCGCAAGCCCTTTATGTTTCACTCACGCCGCTGGCTGGCGCACTTGGAGGCGCAGCCAGCCAATACAGTGTTGGGCCTGCCCTGCGGCCACTGGGTCATGCTGGACCAGCCCGCACAGCTACATGTCGCCATGCTGCAATGGCTGGCCTTGCCGCTTGCGCAATGAACCCTGAGAACTTGCACAAAAATGGTTTCGATGACGATGCTCTATGGCAAGCACAAAGACCGCTTTTTGGCTGACCTACCGGGAGACTACCTGGTTTAATTTTATTGAAGGCTATACCCATGATTTACAAAGACCGAATGACCGCAAAGATGGAGGGCGACTTTGTGGTGTTTCTGATTGGCATGCGGATCAATAAGCCTTTAATGCTTCATAAATTGCTGCCGGTCTTTAGCGCAATGCCAAAAATGCTCAAGGAGCTTTACACCCAACCCGAACTGGGGCTGTTGCATCATGAAATGTGGTTTTCGCGCACCATCATTCTGGTTCAGTATTGGCGGTCCATCGAGCAACTGATGGACTATGCCAAAAACAAGGACTCTGCGCATTTACCGGCGTGGCAAGCCTTTAACAAATCCATCGGAACCGATGGCACAGTGGGCATATGGCACGAAACCTACAAAGCCGGCCCAGGCACTTACGAGAATGTGTATGCGAACATGCCAGCCTTTGGTTTAGGTAAGGCCGGTGCGCTGGTTCAAGCCAAGGGCGATCTCAAATCGGCATCGGATCGGCTCAACAGCTAAAACACTTCCAGCAAGCGATCCAAGCCCCCGCTATTTATTGCCACCATCGCCTTCTCCCGCACCGCCGGTTTGGCATGGTAGGCCACGGACACGCCAGCTTCCGCCATCATGGGCAAGTCGTTAGCGCCGTCGCCCATGGCGATGGCTTGTGCGGGCGCGATACCCATGGTGGCGCAGGTGTGCAGCAACATGCGGCGCTTTTCTTCGCCATCGCAAATGTCGCCCCACGCTTGTTCCACTAGCCGACCGGTCAGCAGGCCGTCTTGCACTTCCAGCACGTTCGAGCGCGTCCAGTCGATGCCCAGCATGGCTTGCACCGCGTCAGTAAAAAACGTAAAGCCGCCCGACACCAGTAAAGTTTTTAGGCCTGCCGCTTTGCAGGCGCGTACCAGTGCGGCAGCGCCGGGGTTCAGGCGCAGGCGCTCGTCTAACACTTGCTGCATTTGCGCCACCCCTACGCCGCGCAGCAGGGCTACGCGCTGGCGCAGGCTGGCTTTGTAGTCGGCAATCTCGCCGCGCATGGCCGCCTCGGTAATCGCAGCCACCTCGGCCTTGCGCCCGGCGGCATCGGCGATTTCGTCTATGCACTCGATGTTGATAAGCGTCGAGTCCATGTCAAAGGCGATGAGTTTGAAATCCGACAGGCGCAGTGGCGCGGTGATGCCTTGGAGAACCAGGCCGGGGGAAGGGGGGGGTGACATGTTTTGTGTATTTGGGTCGCCAGGCAGCTTATGAGCAGGGCAGAGAAGTGGGCGAGGCTTTACGTAATGCGCGTGGGCGGCGTGTCAAACCAGTTTTCTAAGCGAAGGCCCGGTACCCGTGCGAACTCGCGGGTGTTGCGGGTGACCAAAATTAGGTCATTGGCCATGGCAATGCCTGCAATCAGCTGGTCCACCTTGCCGATGGGAAGGCCGGCGACTTCAAGCGTGTGCCTTACCCACGCGGCGGCCTTGGCGCTCTTATAGTCCATCGGCAAAACCTGATGGGCAGCGCGTGCTGCGTCCATGCCCTGCTTTTGGGCTTGCGGCTTCGTGGAGCGCAGCAAGCCGTATTCAAGTTCGAACAGCACTACAGAGGCTAGCGCAATCTCATGGGCAGGCACTTGTTGCAAATGGGCGGCCACATGGCCCTGCTGCTTAAAAAAATAGATCAGCATGTTGGTGTCCAAGAGGTACATCACCACTCCTCGCGTGGCAGATCGGGCACCTCGTTGGCGCGCAATTCTTCCGCCGTCGGAAAGTCCCGCCATATTTCTGCATCGTCGGCCATGGCTTCAAAGTAACCCAGGGGGTAGCCATTGCCGTCAACGGCAGGCGTCTGGTCTTTGATCAACTGGGATACCCAGGCACTGAGCGACAGCTGCGCCGCAGCGGCGCAGGCTTTGGCGCGCTTGATCGCGTCCTCATCCATATAAATCGTGACTTGGGACATGGTGACCTCCAGACCGGTACAAATATCGGTGTAAGTGGAACCCAATTATATAGAGCGCTGGCCCCGTATCAAACGGAAACTACTGGAGAGGCCACCACCGGCTGCCCCAAACTACGCAACACATCGCGCACCATCTGCGCGCGGGCTTTAGGCTCGGGCAGGGCGCGCTCTATGCGCAGCTTGTCGTTACCGGCCAGTTTGATGTGTTTGTTTTTCTGGATCAGTTCGATGATGCGCATGGGCTCGATAGGCGCATCTTTTTTGAAGCTGATGCTGATCAGCCCCGGCGCGGCGTCCACTTTGGCCACGCCATAAGGTTTGGCCAAAACGCGTAGGCGGTGCACGTCGATCAGCGTTTGCCCTTGCGGCGGCAGCTTGCCAAAGCGGTCCACAATTTCCTCGGTCAGGCGGTCGATCTGATCGCCGTTCTGGGCCGTGGCCAGTTTTTTGTAAAAGCTCAGGCGCAAATGCACGTCGCCGCAATAGTCGTCAGGCAAGAGCGCTGGCGAATGCAAATTGATCTCGGTAGTGGCATTGAGTGGGCTGAGCAAATCCGGCTCGATGCCGGCTTTGAGGCAGCGCACCGCCTCGGCCAGCATTTCGTTGTAGAGCTGAAAGCCCACTTCCAGCATATTGCCGCTTTGGTTTTCGCCCAGCACTTCGCCCGCGCCGCGAATCTCCAGGTCGTGCATGGCCAGGTAAAAGCCGCTGCCCAGTTCTTCCATTTGCTGGATCGCATCCAGGCGCTGACTGGCTTGTTTGGTCAGACCTTCCAGGTCGGGCACCATCAAGTAAGCGTAGGCCTGGTGGTGGCTGCGGCCCACGCGTCCGCGCAATTGGTGCAACTGCGCCAGGCCGAATTTGTCGGCCCGGCTGATGACTATGGTGTTGGCCGTGGGCACATCAATACCGGTTTCGATGATGGTCGAGCACAGCAAGATGTTGTAGCGCTGGGCCACAAAGTCGCGCATGACCGCTTCGAGTTGGCGCTCCGGCATCTGGCCGTGGGCCACCGCGATGCGCGCCTCGGGCAGCAGTTCCTCCAACTTCGCGCGGCGGTTTTCTATGGTCTCTACTTCGTTGTGCAAAAAGTAAATTTGCCCGCCGCGTTTGAGCTCGCGCAGCACCGCTTCGCGGATCACGCCGTTGCCTTCGCTGCGCACAAAGGTTTTGATAGCCAGACGACGTTGCGGCGCGGTGGCGATAACCGAGAGGTCGCGCAAGCCTTCGAGTGCCATGCCCATGGTGCGCGGAATGGGCGTGGCCGTGAGCGTGAGCACATCGACCTCGGCCCGCATGGCCTTCATGGCCTCTTTGTGGCGCACGCCAAAGCGGTGCTCCTCGTCGATGACCAGCAGGCCCAGGTCCTTGAAATGCGTGCCCGGGCTGAGCAGCTTGTGCGTGCCCACCACGATGTCGATGGTGCCGTCGGCCACACCTTTGAGGGCGGCAGTGACCTCTTTGCCGGAGCGAAAGCGGCTGATCTCGGCCACCTTCACCGGCCATTTGCTAAAGCGGTCCACCAACGTTTGGAAATGCTGCTCCGCTAAGAGGGTGGTCGGTGCCAACACCGCCACTTGTTTGCCGCCTGTAATGGCCACAAAGGCGGCGCGCAGCGCGACCTCGGTTTTGCCAAAGCCCACATCGCCACAAACCAGCCGGTCCATGGGGCGCGGGCTGATCATGTCCTGGATCACGGCATGTATCGCAGCGCGCTGGTCGGCCGTCTCTTCAAAGCCGAAGTCGTTGGCAAAGGTTTCGTAGTCCTGCGCCGAGTAGCGGAAGGCGTGGCCCTGGCGCAGCGCGCGGCGGGCATAGATGTTCAGCAGCTCGGCAGCGGCGTCGCGCACTTGCTCGGCCGCTTTGCGCTTTGCTTTTTCCCACTGGCCGCTGCCCAGGCGGTGCAGCGGCGCTTCTTCGGCGCTTACGCCGGTGTAGCGGCTGATTAGCTGCAGC
>Ga0194055_10004546_pt1 | contig 10329 bp, 10 predicted proteins | sample SepL449m_MetaG_FD_155482 | JGI IMG/M metagenome (GOLD analysis project Ga0194055, IMG submission 155482) | Anoxic zone freshwater microbial communities from boreal shield lake in IISD Experimental Lakes Area, Ontario, Canada - Sep2016-L442-9m | ecosystem: Environmental > Aquatic > Freshwater >... | reverse complement strand
GAGTCTTCGCAACCAAGTCAACGTTCGTTGGTCTTTCTCATTGCCCACCAATAGGATCCCGACACCCGTCGCGAAGATCATCGGGATGGCGAGAAACGGTATCGGCGGGACCTCCATTTTTCCGCTCGTCGGCGAGGCCGTTTCCGCGAGAACGATCAACAGGCAGATCGCCAGCCCAAAGAGCAGGACTGTCCATACCAGCGGAGCGACTTGTCGGACTTCTTTCCAAAGAAGAGCACGATCGATGGTCGTTCGATTCATGAGCGTTGTGCCTCCATGAAACCGGTTCGCGTGGCTGCGGCATCGGTTTGTTGGCGTGCGTATTTGCTATCGCCGCGCGTGCAAGCCACAAAGAGTTCTTCAAGCGTGGCAGGACGCGAGACCGCTTTGGCGACACCGGGACAGCTTTGCCATAGTTCGGCTGCTTCTTTTCCGTTTCCTTGCACAACCAATTGCTTCTGTCGGCCTTCGGTGATTTCAGCCAAGATCTTTGCAGGTGCGGCTGGATCTGGCAAAGCGATAAGGGGATCGACGAGCGACACGGTCACCATGCAGATCGAATCCTTTAGATCGGCGAGGTTTCCGACCAACTGAACACGACCGCGATGCAGGATCGCGATGCTGTCCGCGACGCGCTCAACTTCGGCGATTTGATGGCTGGAGAGAAAGACCGTACGGCCGGTGGCGGCCACGGTGATCATGCTTTCCAGGAACTCGCGGCGAACGATGGGGTCGAGTCCCGAAGTGGGTTCATCGAGGATGAGGAGTTCGGGCTCATGGGCCAATGCCAGCGACAAAGCGACTTTCGATCGTTGCCCCTTGCTCAGGTGTTTGATCTTGCGACTCGAAGGCAATTCGTAACGATCGATGGCTTCCCGATAGCGATCGAGGAAGCCAGGAGGATAAAAGGAGGATGCGAACCAACCGATTTCACCGATCGTCATCCAGTCGTATAGCGCCGGAGCATCGGAGACATAACCTATTCGCTGACGAAGCAGGAGCGATTCATCGGATCGCGACGGATCGAGACCGAGAACGCGGCATTGACCTGCCGTCGGTTTTTGAAAGCCGGTCAAGATGCGGATCAATGTGGTCTTGCCTGCGCCGTTTTCACCGAGCAATGCATAGACCGTTCCGGCGGGGATGTGAAGATCGACCCCTTGCAACGCGTCGCATCCGCGAAAGCGCATCTCCAGAGCATCGATCGAGATAACGTCGCTCATTGTGAATTCCTTAGAATACGGTGAGAAGAGTTTGCAAGGAGTTGCCGCAAACAGGAACTTTTAGGCAGGTTCCGGTTCGGGGACGGGTGCGGAGACCGTGGGAAGAAAACCATCGAGTTGTTCGATTTGGGCCAAGGCGATCGAGCGCACTTCTTTGGCCGAGAGCCCCCCGTGGAGGGCTTCGGAGATAGCCCCTCGCAATCGATCCTCGAGGATCGAGCGACGGGATTGTTTGCATGCCGCGACGGCCGTGGGGCGAACGGCAAGTCCGCGTCCGCGAAGCGTTTCAACAACACCGTCATTTTGAAGTTGCTGGAAGGCTTTCGAGATCGTGTTGGGATTGATCGCTAACTGGACACCCAGTGCGCGAACGCTCGGAAGAAGCTGGCCGGGAACGAGGACCCCATCGGCTACAGCGAACTTGACTTGGCGAACGATCTGTTCGTAGATCGCGATGCCATTGTTCGTATCAATTGAGAAAAACATGGGCGGCTCCTGGAATGGCTACCTAGTGTGCTACTTAAGTAGAACACTAGGGCGCGACGGTGTCAAGCGATCGTCTCGATTTTTTTGAGTTCTCGAGAGGGAGCATTCCGTGCGGAATAGGACCTGTCCGTATAACGCTTGCTCATCTGGAGGTGTGCAAACCGTTATGCGATGGATGTCGACCGCTGTGCAATCACGGTTTCTCGCAATTACCGTACGTTACGAAGAAAGATTCCCCAACGAGGTCCATTGAGGAAGAAAAGTCCCCGTTGAGGATGGACCTATGTTTCTGCTAGACGAGACTTCCTCCGTCCTGTCACACTTGTTAACGGGAGCAGTATCACAGAAACAAGTGTTCATCGCATCTTTTTGCAGTTAACCGCAGTGGCCGGTCACTTTTTGCATCCAGCGGAACTACTACGCGCACCGCAAGAATTGCAGGTCAAACTCACCGTTGGCTGGTTAGTCATTGATGTTGATACGTTTTCGGCTATTCTTGCGGGTGAGGGTACGTGTGTACTTAGAGATTCTGGATTTTTACTACCGGTTTGAACCTGTTAGCCGACAGCTATGGATTATCTCTCTTGAAATCTCAACTGAAGAAAATTACAGACAGCTTAGGTTGGCGATTAAATACCTATTTATCCAAACGGTTTCTGCTTCGTACATTCCAAAACGGACCAGAACTTTACCAAAGCTGGCTCAATAGGACTGAGTGCGACCATGCGATTTTTCGGGACGGCATGGTCATTCGCCATCCTCCTGGAGAAATTGGTTTTGCAGGTTTGCTCCTGGAAATCTTTCACAAAGGTGTTTACACGGGTACGTTTTACCAACCGAAAGCCAATGACTACATCGTCGACGCGGGTGCAAATATCGGCGTATTTTCACTTCAGATTCATCGACTTTGTCCAGCGGCAACCGTTGCAGCTTACGAGCCATTTCCAGAGAACTTCGCCTACCTTCGGAACAACTTGGAACAGGCCAACGCGGCCAATGTGATTGCCAAATGCAAAGCGCTTGGCGGGGCTTCTGGAGAAACGTTGATTTTCAAGATTGGCGATCGATCCCAAGACCATCGCATCGGCGAAGCAGAAGGAACTGATTCCAAAGCGAAAACGTACAACGGTGAACCTATCCGCGTGGAATTGATGTCCTTTGCGGAATTGATCCGAGACACAAACGGCCGAAGGATCAGTTTGCTCAAATGTGACATTGAAGGATCCGAATGGGATCTGTTTCGGTCTGCGAAAAAGGAACATCTGGAGCAATTCGATCGCGTTGCCATCGAGTTCCACGACAATATCAAGCCGGGCACAAGCAAAGCGTTAACTGAGATCCTAAGCCCCACTCATACCATCGAGTATCGGGATGTAAGTCCCCATGGCTATGGGATGCTCTATGGAGTCCGAAAAAGCGGCTGAGTCCTTTTCTGCATTCGTTCGCTCGCGGACCTAAAATACGCTCGCAGAATCTTCAATCATGCACTGGCCATGGGCATTACCACGATCGTAGGTTTGGTTTTTCCAGCCGCGATCCGTTGATCGAGAATGATACCGGCTTGTCCGACGGTGCTGCGATACAACTTTGCGAATTTTGTGATCACAAGGAAATCAAGCCCGATGAATGACTCGTCTGCGATGACCGAATCTCCCGATCGCGCAACCCGTTCCTTTCGTGACGAAGTCACTAGCGTGATCGTGTTCATTGCGATCCTCTGGGGTGTCTTCCTTACCGACTGGATATTGCCGGCGGATTTGACGAGTTGGGGATTGATACCACGTACATGGAGCGGTTTATGGGGAGTGATCACCTCCCCGTTTCTTCATGCCAATCTCGGGCATTTGATCAGCAACACCATTCCACTCCTCATCCTGCTGATACTGCTTTGTGGATCGAGAGCTCGGACTTGGCCGACCGTCATTGAAATCGCTCTCTTGGGTGGTTTGCTACTGTGGCTATTTGGTCGAACGGCCGTGCACGTGGGCGCGAGTGGCTTGATCTACGGATTGATCGCCTTCTTGATTGTTTCAGGGGTGCGCGAACGAAGGTTCGTTCCATTGATCGTGTCTGTCGTGGTCGGATTTCTGTACGGTGGTACCCTTCTCAGCGGCGTACTACCGAGTGTCGGCACGGGTGTATCTTGGGATGGACATCTGTTTGGAGCCGTCGCAGGAGGATTGATTGGGTACTTTGGCGGAGAGGACCGCAGCAATACGGCATGAGCCATTGCACTTCGTCGGCTCAACTGGAAGATCGCGCGGGGTACCGTAAGCGGCGCTTGCTGGGGGATTGGCACGATTCCGATTGGGGATTGCAATCACGATTTTGAGGGTCAGCGTCGACCCTCGCACACGGAACGAATCTGTTATGATGCAACGGATGCATCGATTCTCGCCGTATGATTTTGTGATTGGATCCACGCATGACTCTCCAATGGATCTCTGGCCGTATCTCGGAGAAAACCATTTGGCAGGATGGATTATTCACGCTCAAGGTCGATTGCCCTGGTGTCAACCCGTTTGAGTGTGGTCAATTCTTGCAGTTGGGTTTGCAGACGCCCGAGAAACACTTGCATCGCCCCTACTCGGTCGCGTCTCCTCCTGGCGATCAGTTGGAGTTCTTTATCGTCCGAGTCGAGGGAGGGGAACTCACGACTCGGCTGTGGCCATTGCAAGCCGGCGATTCGATCGATGTATCGGCGAAAGCGACCGGGGGGTTTACCCTCTCGCACACCCCCCCGGCCGAATGTTTATGGTTGTTGGCAACCGGTACAGGTTTGGCACCCTATATCGCCATGCTGAGAGACCCCGGCATCTGGCAAAAATACCCACATATCGTCGTCGTCCATGGAGTTCGCTATCGATCCGAATTCGCTTATGCTTCAGAGCTCCATGGTTTCACAACACAGTTTCCGGGAAGGTTTTCCTATGTTCCGATCGCTTCGCGTGAGAATACGGATCATGGATTCCAAGGCCGGATTACGACGGCTATCGAGTGTGGAATTTTGGAACGTATGGCGGGGCATTCATTAACACCACAACAGAGTGCGGTCATGATGTGCGGTAACCCGCAGATGCTGGATGACGTGGAATTGTTGCTTCACACGCGCGGTCTACAAAAACACAAACGAAGTGAACCAGGCCACTACGTGGTCGAGCGATATTGGTAAATATTCGGAGCGCGCGATGCCATTGATGTCCAGTTTCGGTGAATCGACCGATCGATCGCGACGTGTGATCGTTATTCTCATTCTGCTGTTTTTGGCCTCGGCCGTGAACTACATGGATCGGCAAACGCTGGCTGTGGTTTCATCGCGGATCAAGCAAGAATTCCAACTCAAGAATGAGCAGTATGGGATGGTCGAGGCTGTCTTCGGCTACAGCTTTGCATTTGGGTCCTTGTTTTGGGGGTTTCTCGTCGATCGCGTTTCGGTCCGTTGGGTGTACCCCATCGGACTCATAGGGTGGTCGTTGATGGGTTTTCTAACGGGTTGGGCACGCGATTACGACGATCTGATCGCCTGCCGTTCGCTTTTGGGTTTCTTTGAGTCTGCCCATTGGCCATGCGGACTAAAGACCACCCAAGCGATTCTCGATCCGAAAAGTCGCGCCATGGGAAACAGTGTGCTGCAGAGCGGCACTTCGATCGGAGCCATCCTAACGCCTCTGGTCATGCTGTTGGTGCTGACGGACGACACTGGAAGCTGGAGATTCGGTTTTCAAGGCATTGCTGTTGTCGGTGGGCTGTGGGTTTTCCTGTGGCTCGGGCTGGTTCGCGAGAGCGACCTTCAATCGAATCAAGCCCACTCGGAACATGCGGCTGACGATGTCCACTCGCATCGTCGCAGTACGGCCCCGTTCGGCAGTTGGTGGCAGGTTCTGTTACAGCGAAAATTTTTGTTGGTGCTGTTGATGGTCATTTGCATCAATAGCATGTGGCAGCTGCTGCGAGCGTGGCTACCCATGGTGATGCAGGAGAGCTATGACTACGGCGAGAAAGAGACACTGGTCTTCAATTCGATCTGGTATGCCGCGACCGACGTCGGTTGCTTTGCATCCGGCGCTCTGGCGCTCTTCCTCGCCCATCGCGGCTGGACGGTGAAAGGATCACGTTTGGTTGCTTTGTCGTGTTGTGTGATCCTGTGCAGTGGTCTGTGTTTGGTTCCATGGCTGGGAGGAAGCGGGCTACTTCTGGCGATTTTGTTGATTGCTGGCGCCGGTGCTCTCGGAATTTTTCCGATTTACTACTCCTTCGCGCAAGATGTCTCGCATCTCCACCTGGGCAAGGTGACATCGATCGCCGCCGCCGGTGGCTGGCTAGCTTCGTCGCGGGCTCATGTCGCCTTCGGAAAATTGGCGGATCAAACGGGAAGATTCGATATCGGTCTAGTTCTGGTCGGACTGTTGCCTGTCATTCCACTGGTCGCCCTTTGGCTATTTTGGCCAACAGAGGCTGTTCAAAATTCAAATCAGGAAAACATCCAAGGAGAAACAACATGATGCACCGAAGAGATTTTTTGGGTGGAGCGGCTGGCATCGCTGCGGCGTCCGCTCTGTCCCAGCGCAGCGTGAGGGCCGCCCAAACGCGCAAGAAGATCGCGTTCCTAGGAACGGTGGTATTCAAGCATTCTCACGCACAGCATTTTTTAGATCGGCTTTCCATGGGGTACACCTGGGGCGGCCGCTGGCAACCTCCTCGTTTTGATGTCGCATCGGTTTACATCGAGCAACAGCAAAAGGAGGGGGATCTGGCGGAAGAGCGGATTCGCAAATACCAATTGCGACGCTTTCCGAGTGTGGCGGAAGCGCTAACGCTCGGGACGTCGAATCTGGCCGTCGACGGTGTCGTCATCATCGCTGAGCACGGGGAGTATCCGGTCAATAGTAAGGGGCAGAAGAGGTACCCGCGCTACGATTGGTTCAAGCAAGTGGTCAAAGTGTTCGAAGGGAGCGGCCGTAGCGTCCCTGTCTTTAATGACAAACATCTTTCCACGGACTGGAAGGAATGTGTTGAGATGACGGAGGATTCGCGGCGATTGGGTTTTCCGTTTCTAGCAGGGTCCTCTCTTCCCGTAACGTGGCGACACCCTTCGATCGACATGCCAGTCGATACGCCGCTGAAGGAAAGCGTCTGCGCATGCTATGGCGGTGTCGACAGCTATGACTTTCATGGGCTGGAAACGGCCCAGTGCATGTCCGAACGTCGCGTTGGGGGCGAGGTAGGGATTCGATCGGTGACAGCCCTTAAAGGGGAAGCACTCTGGCAAGAACTGGACCGGACCGAACGGGAGCCGACAAGACGTCTTTTGGTGGCCGCGCTAACGCGAAGCCATAACTTGCCGGTCGAAGGAGGATTTCCAACCGCCCCTGTGACCTATGAGTGGGTGCGAAAGGTCATGCCCGATACGATTGCCTACTTCATCGAACACCGCGATGGTTTCCGAACGTCGATGTTTTTGTGCCCGATTCAAGACTTCAATTATGCGGGACTGCGGGCCGACAACGATGAAATCATCTCGTGCCAAATGTATCTTCCGATGCCTGGCCATGGTTCGACCACGGCTGATTTCTTTAATCCACTATCGAGACATATCGAGCAACTGGTCTTGGATGGCACAACCCCCTATCCCGTGGAGCGAACATTGCTGACTTCGGGGATGGTGATCGGAGGAGTGGAGTCGCTGGCGATCGGTGGAGCCCCGTTCATGACTCCCGAGATGGAGGTCCGATATCGCAACACGGCACCTCCGGCATATTGGAGAGACTGATCGGCTGTGCATCCCGTTCCGTTGTTATTAATAATGAGGCGGAATCTCATCCTCGGGCCGACGAGGCTCGCGCGAACCATCGCGGATGCCGCGAAGATCCGTGACGAGCAATTTCATGTCCCGGCTTAGCAAGTCGATCTGTTTGGATTGCTCGATGACGACTTGGTCCAAGTCCTGGACGGTGCGCTGCAGATGCATGAACAGAGCTTCGAGATGAATCAACCGTTCGTCGTTGGTCATGCTACGCCAGGGGCAATGGAGTTCCGAATCGGAGGTCATGGTCCAGAGGAAACAACGCGGGGACCCGGACAGAGTCGTATTCGCTGGATAGGATCAATTTACTCCAGGATGCGATCTACGGCGCTAGCCAATTGTTCAATGTTGGCTAGTGTTGACGAGGCGGTGCTCGATTGTTTCGTATAGCCGATGGCCCTAACGACCTCGAGGATTTCGCTGCAGGTGGGAAACATGCGACCGTTCCGTCGCTTGTAATCATCCATGGCCCGCATGAACTCCAATTCATCACCCGAGTAATCCCGCTCGCAGGTCGTCGGGTCGATTTGTTTGCGGCGATCGACATTTCCCTTGCGCTTTTCGGCGGCAATCACCGCACGCAACCCCCGTTCGGTCTCTAATGATTCTACGGAACGCGAACGGTCGGAAACATCGGAGGCGGCCTTCGCGATCATTCGGGAGCTTCGGGCGAAAGAATGGGGCGCATTACGGGATACGTCGTTGGATTTCATAGCCTAGTCCGCAGGATTTTTCTGATGGGAACAACCGTTGCGGGCAGCATTCTTTGGCTGCCCGCTAGAACTTACCCGACAGGAGCAACCGTTCTGAAATTGTCTTGAGAAAATCTTTGCACAAACGCCGAATGCGACCTATTCGAATCGGTCTGTACCGTCTGTGAAGGTTGTGCGTTTAACGATGTCGTCGGATTGACCTGCGCGCCATCAGACTTCAGACTATCGGGACTGGTTCCATCGAGAGAGTCGCTTTGCGCTTTTGGGCCGAATGGCGATCGATCAGGTCACGCGTGGGGCGCACTGCGAATGATTTACGAATCCAAACAATGTGGGGTACTGAGCATGCTCGCGAAAATAGGTGACGCAATTCGAACCGCGCTCTTTTCTATGGTGGTTTTTGCGGGTTCGATTCCCGCACGATCCCAAGAAATCGAGCGCTATAGCGATATCCCATCCGACTCGATCGCGGCTGGATCGATCGATGTCAGCACGATCATCGCGTCTCCGCAATTTCAAGCGTGGCCTTGGGAGATCATGTCCGTCGCTTGCAGGGAGCAATTCGGATTTGATCTGAAGGACGTCGATAGCATTGATTTCACTGTCTCGATGCCGAGTCCAATGCCGGAATTTGGCTTATCGATCCGAACCAAGATTCCATTTGATGTGGCGAGCTTGACCGACCAGGTCGCATCAGCCATCGAGGTTGCGCCGAAGGACTCCACGCTTCGCTTTCGCGATCTGCGTGAAGTTCCCAACGTTCGGATCGCGCAAAAGGATCCGCAGCGAGTGCTCGTTGGAACACAAGGGACCCTGCGCCGAATGCTTAGCCAACGAATTCAGACCGGTGGTCCCATCGTGACCTTGGTTCAGTCCAGCAAGGCCTTGGCACGTGTCGCAGTGAACTTCACTAAGATACGAGACTTGATCTCGGGTTTCTATGAAGCCAGCGCCCAGGGAGTTCCTCCTGAACTGCAAGACGATATTCGCGATGTCATCGAGTTGACCGACAACGCTTTGCTCGAACTGAACACGTCGAACAGCAACCCCTTGCGATTGTCGTTCGGGACAGCCAACCCGAAGAATACCATCAAGTTGGAAGAATCGCTCAGCAACCTTCGCACTGAGGGACTGTTGCTCGCACGCCAAGCAGTCGAGGATCAAGTGGAAGAGGATCCGACGATGTCCGATGACATGAAGGGGGCCATCACAACCTACTCCGATCGCATCCAGCGATTGATCAGCGAAGAGACCATTTGGTCCGTGGTCGATGATCGGATCGAAATAAGAACCGAAACATCGATGATGGCCAACTACCAGACCATCGGCGTCTTGACCGGACTCCTATTGCCGGCAGTTCAGGCGGCCCGGGAGGCAGCACGTCGGATGCAGTCCATGAACAACTTGAAGCAAATCCAGCTGGCCCTCCTCAATTACGAGTCGGCGTTCAAGCGATTTCCCCCGCGCGTCAGCGAGGATGAGACGGGCCAACCACTTCTGAGTTGGCGCGTCGCTATTTTGCCTTATCTCGAGGAAAACGCGCTCTATCAACAATTCCACTTAGACGAACCGTGGGACAGTGAGCACAACATTCAGCTTTTGGACCGAATGCCTGCTGTCTATACGCACCCCGGTTCCGTAACTCTCGCTGGGCACACGGTCTACTTGGCCCCGTTCGGAGAGAACACCGGATGGCCGGAGCGTAAGCTTCGCTTTGCCAATATCACCGACGGGACATCGAATACGATCTCGGTCGTCCAGGCACGCAGTGAATTGGCGGTGCCTTGGACCAAACCCGACGATCTGGATGTCGATCAGTATCCCGATGGCTCTTGGATGGAGGATGCGGGAGCCAATGTGGCATTTTTTGATGGATCGGTGCACAGACTCAGTCGATTCATAGCGAGCGAAGTCCTCGCAGCCTTGTTCACCCTCGACGGTGGCGAGCTTATCCCTTTCGATGCGATGGAATGACCTAACGACAGAGGCACGTTGAACCTTCCCGTTTCGATAGGATTCGATCGCAGAGTAAGTCAACGCATCTGCAAAGGCATCCGTCTAGCTTTCCGCTTGCCCATTCCGTCCCGTTGGGGGACGTGAGGGC
>Ga0194055_10004545_pt1 | contig 10329 bp, 8 predicted proteins | sample SepL449m_MetaG_FD_155482 | JGI IMG/M metagenome (GOLD analysis project Ga0194055, IMG submission 155482) | Anoxic zone freshwater microbial communities from boreal shield lake in IISD Experimental Lakes Area, Ontario, Canada - Sep2016-L442-9m | ecosystem: Environmental > Aquatic > Freshwater >... | reverse complement strand
ACTTCGGGGTACCAACACACAAGAAATGGACATCCGCCTGCGCTGCCACCGCTTCCCAGTCCGTGGTAAATATCAAGTTCCCTGCCGCTAATGCAGCAACAAGTAATTCTTGAAGTTCAGGTTCGTGAAATGGAACGACACCCGAATTAAGTGAGGCGATTTTTTCAGGATCAACATCAAGGGCGATCACTTGGTGTCCTAGGCTTGCCATGCAAGCCGCATGGGTAACGCCAAGGTATCCGGTTCCAATAACTGAAAGTCTGGTCATAGGTTTATTCTAGTTTGCGCAGTAATCTAAAGGTGTGCCTACCTTGCCTGACGTAGCGGTAATAATGCCCGTTTTAAATGAAGAAAATTATTTGGCTTCTGCGATAAATGCAATTTTGGCTCAAAATTATGCAGGCAATATCCGCATTGTTCTGGCACTAGGACCGTCTACCGACAAAACAAATGAAGTCGCAGCGGATTTGCAAAGTCAGGACCCGAGAATAAGCACCGTTGAAAATCCATCGGGTCGAACTCCAGATGGACTTAATGCGGCCCTTGCTGCCACAACCGAGTCAGTAATTGTTCGGGTTGACGCACACAGTGAACTCTCTGCTGACTACTTGACTATTGCAGCGCAGACTTTGGCTCGAACTGGCGCAGACAATGTCGGCGGGGTAATGGCCGCTAAAGGCACGAGCGCCTTTGAAAGCGCAGTGGCCACCGCTATGACCAGCAAACTTGGGGTAGGTGGGGCATCATTTCATGTTGGCGGATCTGAAGGGCCGGCTGAGACGGTGTACCTAGGCGTTTTTAGGCGAAGCGCATTGGAACGTGTCGGTGGATACGATCCTAACTTCACGCGGGCGCAGGACTGGGAATTGAATTTTCGCATTCGCTCAACTGGTGGAACAGTCTGGTTTAATCCGGCGCTTCATGTCACCTATCGGCCAAGATCTAGCGCGCGCGCCTTGGCCAAACAGTATTTTCAGTACGGGCAGTGGCGCCGCAAAGTGATGCGCGAACACCCAGAAACCACTCGGACAATTTCAGCATTGCGATATTTTGCTCCGCCGTTAGCGGTATTGGGAATTGTTTTTGGCACTCTTATGGGTTTGGTTGGCGCTTACCTGTCTACGTGGCCACTAGTTTTTTGGGGCTTCTTGGCGCCAGTCGGTTACCTAGGACTAGTCCTACTGGCAACGCTTACCTTGGCGAAAAAAGCCGGTAAGGCAATTTTGCATTTACCATCGGTTTTGATATTGATGCAGATATCTTGGGGTTTGGGTTTTTTAACCAGCCCTAAGTCGTAATACGAACTTTATTTAGTTCGATTATTTCCAGCAGAGCAAGTTTGTGTTCCAGCAGTAATTCCGTCGCCGCCATTATTCGCGTTTGTAACCGCCAAGGTTACTTTTCGTGCATTGGTCCAGTTTGCGCCAATGATCAGTTGTACCCGCTTGCCTAATGTGTTGTCTTGCTTTAGTAATTTTGTGCGTGCAGAGTAGGCCAAGGTCCGCGCACTTTCCAGATAGTCCTTGCTGTAAAGCACTTTGGTCTTTGCGATTTTTGTTGGCGCCGTTGCAACATTGCCGATAATGAATCCACGAGCTCTTAGTTGCACAGCCGCAGCTGCCGCCAGACCAGTTTTACCCGTTGCATTGAGTACATCAATAGTGATGCTTTCAGGTGGGGTGATCAAACCTGTTGAAACACTTGGAGAGGGACTCGGTTTGACGCTACTGCTAGCAGATGCACTTGGCGAAGGCTTAAGCGCAGGCCAAGGTTTATCTGCTCTGATTGCCGCCCAAAGTTGTTTAGTTTTGGCAGTCCAGCCAACATTGCCGCCGCTGATGAAAACAAAAGGGGTTGCAACGAGTTTTATGTTCTTTGGCGAAAGACTAGTTAGCGATAACCCAAAGCGTTCAAGATTTTGCACATTTGCAAACTCTTTACTTGTAGTTAATGACTTAGTGACGGTATAGGCCGTTGAATAAAGGAGCGAAGGATTTCTTAGCAAGCCTTTTTGTTCAACACTTCTAATCATCGAACTAACGAATTCTTGTTGACGAGTTATTCGGCCGATGTCGCTGCCATCACCAAGGGATTCGCGAGCTCGGACGAATTTCAACGCATCCTCACCGTTCAAAGTACTAAATCCTGCAGGTAAATTCAGGCCGCTACCGCCAACGCCAGCGATAATCGGATCATAGACGGGAGTGGTGAAACAGACTTGAACGCCTTTCAATGAATCTACGACCGTTTTAAAGGCATTGAAATCTACAACGATGAAATTATTGATGCGGATTCCGGTTAGCGACTCAATCGTTTTAATTGTGCATACTGGTCCACCAACAGAGAAAGCAGCATTAAATTTGGTGGTAGATGGCCCAACGTATCCGCCTGATGGGGTTTTGCACTTAGGTATTGTTACGTATGAATCGCGTGGGATTGAAACGACAATCGCGCTCTTGCGTCCTTTGTAGATGTGTACCAGCAAGGTGGTATCCGAACGCTCCCCAGAGACATATCCGTAGCCACCATTTCCCTTGCCACTTCGGGCGTCAGATCCCATGATCAGCAAATTCGTTGCGCTGGTATCTGTTTGAACAGGAGTTAATGGCCGGTTAGTGCTGTTATCTAGCTCGGAGGTGTCGATGCTTTGAATATTTTTTCCGAGATTGTTGATCGCGGTTATTGCACCAGCGCTGATTGCACTGAGTACTAAAATGCAGGCAGCTCCCGCTGCGGTTAGTCGACGGATCCACTTATGCGAATTTGATTTATCCGCAGTCCGTTTGCCTCGACCTGACACGACGTAGCTCCTAAGTGGCTTTTGCTCTGGGTAGTTTTACGATAATTAGGTTCTCTCGATGGTACGCGAATTTCTGGCATTACCAAAAAAGTGAAATCTAGTTTCCATTGGCGACACAGTGAATAAGCCTTTAATGTGTGTTGTTTTCCCTTTTTTGAGGCAAACTAAAAACATGCTTTCCCGCACAAAATCCCACAGGCAAGTTGTAGTCGGGTTTGTCGCGTTAATTGCGGTGGCTTTTGTTGGACAACCAACCGCACAAGGACATGTTCGAATCCCACCAAAGGTCACTATCCAGAATTTTGTACCGGAAAAACATGTCCGCGCTACTTCTGGTCACAAATACACTTTTGAGATTTTGCGCAAAATGGGTCTGACACCATTTGTTTTGGTTGGTGTTACTTGGCAAGGCAAGTTAGCGCCGAATACAACTCTGGAAGTCAAGACTCACGATGAATCTGGCTGGTCAGCTTGGCAAAAACTGTCGTATAGCCCTGAACACGGGCCAGATTCTTTCGCCACGCAGGAGCAGAAAGCTCGTAGTGGTACTGATCCGTTAATAACAGCCAAAAGTGACGGCATTGATGTACAGGTCATTAGCAGCGCGATGGCACTGCCGAAGAATTTGAAAGTATCGTTAATCGATTCCGTTACCTCAAATGACGACGTAGACACTTTTTTATCTGCAAAAAGTGCGGTAGGGGTAAGGCAGAACTTAGGTTCTGTGATTACAAAATCTGGTGCGGTGGTTAGTCGGCCGAATATTGTTTCGCGCGCACAATGGGGCGCTGACGAAAGTTGGCGTGATCCTTCACCACGTATTTCGAGCAAAATCATTGCTGGCTTCATTCATCACACGGCAACTACAAATAGCTACAATCCCGAAGATGGTCCTGCTCAAATGCGTTCCTTATACGCGTACTTCACTAAGAGTTTGAAATATTCGGACATGGGATACAACTTCTTGGTCGATCGATATGGAGTTGTTTACGAAGGCCGCGCCGGGTGCACGCCTACTGCCGATCCAAGCTGTGATGGTCCTTCTAAAGCGGTTATTGGTGCGCATACTGCTGGAATGAATGACAACACCTTTGCAATTTCCGCCATCGGGAATTTCCAGACTGGGTCAATAGATGCATCCACTGAGCGCCTAATTACAAAAGCAATATCTGGACTCATGGCATGGAAAATTGCGCCGTACAACCTGGATCCAACTGCACTAGTAAAAATTCCGTCAACTGACACTTCTGGACTATCAAAATATCGAAACGGCACGGTAGCGACAGTGCAGGTGATATCTGGGCATCGTGATGTTGGCAAAACTGTTTGTCCAGGCAAAGCTCTCTTCGCATTAATCCCAGAAATAAGAGGCCAGATAGCTGGCCTACTAGGTGGAGAGATTAAAAATGTTTCAGTAACTCCACTACAACAATCTGCTAACGACCCAAGCACGATCTCGGTGAAGGCATCAGTTCCAGTATCTAGCACCTGGACTGTGACAGTTATGGACGCCGAATCCGGGGTAGTTGTCTATTTGCAGTCTGGAACCCAGAGAGACAAATCTAATTTTGTCTACGAATGGGAACACACCGATACCAGCGGGCATTTAGTTCCAGCTGGAAATTATGCAGTTTCGTTATCTGCAACAGTGGCGAATAAGCAATTGCCAACTGAAACCACCATGGTTACTTTAGGCAGTAAACCACAACAAATGTCTGGCGTAAAAATTAAACGTATGGCAAATGGAGCGGCCGTAGTAACTTGGCCAGTTCAGGCAAATTCAGTACCTCAAGTAGATGCAATTTTTTATCGCACATCATCAACTAAAGGCAGTACCTGGACGGTCTGGAAACAGTTACCTGAGGCAGCTACGGAAAAAACATTTACTACAACGCTAAAGAAACGCAGAATTTTCATTGAAATCAAACAAACGAATGCAATAGGTGACTCAGCTCCAGTTCTAGTGAGCTTTGTTGCCAAATCCTGATTAACCGAAGCGAACAGCGTTGTGTCAGACTGAACTTATGATTGAAGCAATTTTGCTAGTGGGTGGACAGGGCACGCGTTTGCGTCCGCTCACAATTTCAACGCCAAAGCCGATGTTGCCGGTTGCTGGGTTTCCCTGCACGGAACATCAAATTGCGCGAGCCAAGGAAGCCGGTATCGGCAGAATCATTTTAGGTACCAGCTATCGAGCAGAAGTATTTGAAGAATATTTTGATCATGGGCAAAATGCGGGTGTGGAACTTGTGTACGCCGTGGAAGACGAACCACTTGGCACAGGCGGCGCAATTCGCAATGCTGCTAATCATCTAACTTGTGGCCCAAATGATCCAGTTGTGATTTTCAATGGTGATGTATTAACTGGTTTAGATATTGCGGGATTGGTTGAAAAGTGGCGGGCAGCAGATGCAGATGTCGCACTTTATTTGACTCGTGTTGATGATCCACGTGCGTACGGGTTAGTACCAACCGATGAAACTGGCCGGGTGTTGGAATTTCGCGAGAAACCAACTACACCAGAAGAAATCGTAACTGACCAAATTAATGCTGGATGTTATGTATTTCGCAGAAGTGTCATCGACCGAATTCCTGCTGGAGTTCCAGTCTCGGTAGAGCGCGAGACTTTCCCAGCTTTACTTGATTCAGGTGCCACGGTTATCGGAGTTGTTGACGAAGGTTATTGGCTCGATTTAGGAACACCGCTAGCGTTTGCACAAGGATCTGCGGATCTGGTCTTGGGTAATGCCCCTTCGCCATTATTGGCTGGACATATAGGTAGTTCCTTTGTGGATGCATCAGCGCAAGTTTCCCCGTCTGCGATTTTAAGTAACGGCACATACGTTGGCCCGGGCGCAAAAATTGGCGATCGAGCAATTGTTAAGGCTTCGGTAATTTTCCCTGACGTTGTTATTGGTCAAGATGCTAGCGTCACAAAATCTATTGTCAGCGCCGGCGCTGTTGTTGGCACGGGTTGTGTAATCACTGAGGCAGTGATCGCCGAACTAGCGATTATTGGCGATAACAGCATCCTGAAATCTGGAGCTCGAATATTCCCAACTGAGTCTGTCGAACCGGCCAGCACTGTTAGTGCCTGGATAGATTAACGTTCCCGACCTTTTTCATCTAAGTCAGCAAGGTACTGCTCAAGTGCAGCCGCAAGTTCATCGCCACTAACTAAGTTGCCTTCTGAAGTTGCCGTCAATTCGCGCCTATTTTTCATAACGTCGTCATGCTGTTTTTCAAGCGATTCAACAACTTCACGATTTTCATCCACCGTGGCAATTTGGTGATTGATTTCGGTGTCCATGTCTATTGCGGCTTGACGTAAGTCATCGCGCGGAATCATAAGGCCAGTGTTGAGTGAAATCTGATCAAGTAATGCTAGAGCTGCTTTCGGGTACTCGCTGTTTGCCAAATAATGCGGGACATGTGCTGCGTAGCCAACAGCAGGTAGTTTCTGTTGCCCCAGATTCAACTCGATGAGTCCGGACATACTTCCAGGTATTTCTACCTGACCCACCCACGGCTGATGCACGCCTAGTAATTCAGGATCACTTGAATGCGCGGTTATTTCTACCGGTCGAGTATGTGGAGCCGGCCATGGGATTGCATGGATACCAACAGTCATGCGCACACCGTAAGTGCGAATCAATTCAATAATGCTGCGAACTACACTCTGCCAACCTAGATCTGGTTCAACTCCGTGGAGTAGTAAAAATGTTTGTCCTTCAGCATCAGTTACTTCGCTAAGGGTTAGGTGTGGCATGTCCATTGATTCATAATGATCGGAATCGAATAGTGTTTTTGGTCGACGGGCTCGGTAGTCGTAGAGACCGTCTATGTGGAAATATGCGACTGGGCGGTTTTCTAAAGTCTCCAAAATGTGTTTGATAGCCAAGCGTCCGCCAGCGCCAGCGTCCATGAATCCAGTGAGGCTATGCACCAAAACAATGCCTGAAGTCACGCCAGAATCAAACTCGTGAACAGGCGGTACAACAAGGGTGTACAAGTCGCCAGCAGGATACATTTTGACCTCTCAATTTGTGCGCTAACTCTATTGTCAACGATATTCCCCGATGTCACATTCCCAAACCAAGTAGGCAAAATCGCCACCGGGCTAGCAATCCACTAAAGTAAGGGAATGCCAGCAATGGCAGTGGGCCTCTAGCTCAGTTGGTAGAGCAACGGACTTTTAATCCGTGGGTCGACGGTTCGAGCCCGTCGGGGCCTACTCAGATTGAGTGCTACCTGCATTTCGATTGAGTGCAGCGATTTTCCCCGCGGGGGTAAGGTTAGAGCAAAATGTTCAACTCATTGAAAAGGTTCAGTAATCAAGAACAACAGTGCCAATAACTGTCATTTCCAAGCTCACTGGCTGAGCTGGGTCACTGCAGTGTTTTTGATTTTGGGCACAATTTGGCAGCAAGCCAGATGGAATAACTATTCACCTGTTAGTCAAACTGTGAGTTCGTTGGCAGCAATAGGTGTGCCGAGTCGCCAAACTATGAATATCATCACTTTGGTTGGCGCAATTTTCTTACTGGCAATCGCGATCAAACTTGATCATTGTGGATCTATTGGCCGGTTTTTTATTGGAGCAGCCGGTGTTGCCCTGATTGGGGTTGCCGCATTCCCAGTTCCATCGGTAACGAAGGACTCTGCACTACATACAGCTGCAGCCACGGTGGTTCTTATCGCGATGTGCTTGTGGCCAGCAGCTGCTCATTTTGGCGCAAGGTCGGATCTGTGGGCGGTCTCAATTCGGCGCTCAGCAATCAGCACAGTTGTTATGGCAGTCGTTGGAATTTTCTTTTGGGTTAACTGGCTAATAGAAACGCCGATTATGGGATTAGTTGAACGTTGCTTTCTAGTTATGCAACTAGGCTTCCTGATCGCATTAATTGGCGTATCCAAACGCAAACTTGCCACGCAAGTATGCCAGCCAAATTGCGCTGTAAAGCCTGAACTATCTAATTAAATCTAACTTCTTTCCCATTGTTACCGCCGCGCAACGAGTACAGTAAATAACAAATGCACTAGTTTGCACATGGTTTGCTTGGAGGATTCGTGGTAAACACTAGCCCCGGATATGCAATAACCGTTCGAGTAGATTTATTGCCCGATGCATCTGCAACTGCAGGATTAACTGGAGCAATTATCAACTCCGGCGCAGCACTGACCGCGCTTGATGTTGTTGAATCCAATCATGAAGTGCTAACAGTTGATGTGACTTGCAATACCCGCGACTCGGAACATGCCGCGCAGGTCAGTGCTGCGATAGCGCAGTTGCCAGATGCTCATGTTCGCAAGGTGAGCGACCGAACTTTCTTATTGCATCTCGGCGGCAAACTCGAAGTGGTTCCTAAAGTGCCGTTAAAGACTCGAGATGATTTATCGCGGGCTTACACCCCAGGTGTTGCTCGAATTTGCCTGGCTATTGCGCAAGACCCGTCAGATGCTCGCAGGCTCACAATCAAACGAAACACCGTCGCTGTTGTTACAGATGGCTCAGCGGTTCTTGGCTTAGGTAACATTGGCGCGCTGGCTGCGATGCCAGTAATGGAAGGTAAGGCGGCGTTATTTAAACGTTTTGCAAATATCGATGCATGGCCGGTCTGCCTGGATACGCAGGATGTTGACGAAATTGTGCGAACCGTCCAGATTCTCGCACCGGTTTATGGCGGAATTAATCTTGAGGACATCTCAGCACCTCGATGTTTTGAAGTTGAACGTCGTCTGCGCGAACTTTTAGACATACCGGTATTTCACGATGACCAACACGGAACTGCCATTGTTGTGCTGGCTGCGTTGACTAACTCTTTGAAACTGGTCAAGAAATCGATGAAAGATCTTCGCATCATCATGAGCGGAGCGGGTGCCGCTGGAACCGCTATTGCCCAACTGTTGAAGGCAAGTGGTGCTACCGACATCGTTGCGTATGACAGTAGAGGCGCGATTTATTCAGATCGTCCCGACAGTGAGCAAACCAGCCAGTGGATGTTGGAGAACACAAATCCCCGCAGAGTCACCGGAACATTAGTTGAAGGTTTTGCGCAAACAGATGTGTTCATCGGTGTTAGTGCGCCAAATTTGATTTCGGAAAACGAAGTTGCACAAATGGCACCTAACGCAATTGTCTTTGCCTTAGCGAACCCTGACCCGGAGATTGATCCTGTTTTAGCAAGTAAACATGCCGCGATTGTTGCAACTGGGCGCAGTGACTATCCAAACCAAATTAATAATGTTTTGGCATTCCCCGGAATCTTCCGTGGGTTATTGGATGCTGGCGCAAAGCAGATTACCGAAAATGTTTTAGTCGCAGCGGCTCGCGCAATTGCAGATTGCGTGTCAAGTACACAGCTGAACAGCAGTTTTATTGTGCCGAGTGTTTTTGATCCACAAGTCGCGCCGGCAGTTGCAGCGGCTGTTCAATCTGTGGCCAGTGCCCCGCACTAGGTTGTAATTTAACTAGCTGTTCTAAATCCATTGCAGTTTGGCCAGCAGTGTTGCATCTTGGCCAGTAGTAATTGACACCTTTTTAGTTGAACCCTAAACTAGGACTTAATTGAACTTTCAACTATTTAGGAGAAAAAATGACGGACTTAACCGCCTACGCCGGAACATGGGTAATTGACCCAACACATAGCCGTCTTGGCTTCGAAGCACGCCACGCGGTAATTACGAAAGTTCGTGGACATTTCGCAGATTTCACTGGAACAATCGTGGTTGACCCAACTGATGTATCTGGTTCATCGGCAACCGTGGCTGCACAGATCACATCAATCGATACGGGCAATGCCGACCGTGATGGCCATCTTCGCAGCGCTGACTTTTTTGACATTGAGAAAAACCCAGAACTAACTTTTGTTGCAACAAAGTTCAGTGGCTCTGGTGATTCCTTTGTGGTTTCTGGCGATCTATCAATCAATGGAGTTACTAAGAATATCGATCTTGCAGTTGAACTTACTGGAACTGCAACTGATCCATTCGCAAATCTGCGAGCAGGATTCGAAGGCACAGGCGAACTGAGTCGTAAAGATTTCGGACTGGTTTGGAATGTAGCTCTTGAAACTGGTGGGCTACTCGTTAGCGACAGTATCAAACTGCAACTGGATATTTCAGCAATCAAACAGGCGTAGTTAGTTAGTTTTGGTTTTTAAGTGGGTCGGTCGAGGCAGCTTGTTACTTGGCAGACCCGCTTTTAAACAATCAAAAGCGCCAGTGCCCAAGCAGTTGCCATCGCGATTCCACAAACGCATTGCACCAAACTAACAATCCCCATCGCTTTCAAACTGGTTCCAGTCGCCCGCAAGGCGCGATGAAATTCTCGACTGGAAATCAAGTGGCAAATGAAAACTCCGAAAGCGAAGCCAAGCGGTAAACCAACAATCGGGATTACGAAGAAGCCAATCAGGGCGAAAAGTGATGCCACAAGGTAAGTCCAGCGCGGCGAAGTCTCGCTCTTGGCGCTCTTGGCTGGAATATAAAACGAGAGCCCAATTCCAATAAGAAAAATCACCGTCATA
>Ga0194055_10004544_pt1 | contig 10330 bp, 12 predicted proteins | sample SepL449m_MetaG_FD_155482 | JGI IMG/M metagenome (GOLD analysis project Ga0194055, IMG submission 155482) | Anoxic zone freshwater microbial communities from boreal shield lake in IISD Experimental Lakes Area, Ontario, Canada - Sep2016-L442-9m | ecosystem: Environmental > Aquatic > Freshwater >... | reverse complement strand
AGATTTAGCTAACTGACTCCGTCAAAATTGAAACGCGGTCATTTGAGACCGATAAGAAGCCACCTTGCACGTTAAATTCTTTCGTTGTGCCATCTTCGCCTTTGATGCTGACGGCACCGTCGACTAGAACGCCAAAGAGCGGTGTGTGACCTGGGAGAATTCCCAGATCACCATCTGTTGTGCGAGCAGAAACCATCACTGCTTGCCCAGACCACACCTGCTGTGTTGGCGATACTAGTTCGACGTTAAGTGCCATTTTGATTCCTTTACTTAGCTCTTCGCTAGCTCTGCGGCTCTACGCTCAACATCGTCGAGGCCACCGCACATAAAGAATGCTTGCTCTGGAACATGGTCATACTTGCCATCGGCAAGTGCTTCAAAGGCTGAAATAGTTTCAGTCAATGGAACGAATGAACCTTCGAGGCCGGTAAAGACCTTGGCAACGAATGTGTTCTGTGACAAGAAGCGCTGGATGCGACGGGCGCGTCCAACGAGTACGCGGTCATCTTCTGACAATTCATCGATACCGAGAATTGCAATGATGTCCTGTAGGTCCTTATAGCGCTGCAAGATCTGCTTGATGCGGTTGGCAACACGGAAGTGATGCTCACCAATATAGCGTGGATCCAAGATGCGTGATGTTGAGTCAAGTGGATCCACAGCTGGGTAGATACCAAGCTCTGAAATCGGACGAGACAACACTGTTGTTGCATCTAAGTGCGCGAAAGTAGTGTGTGGTGCTGGGTCGGTAATGTCATCTGCAGGAACGTAAATTGCCTGCATAGATGTAATTGAGTGGCCACGTGTTGAAGTAATACGCTCTTGCAATTGACCCATTTCATCGGCCAAAGTTGGCTGGTATCCCACAGCAGATGGCATACGGCCAAGCAGCGTTGATACTTCAGAACCGGCCTGTGTAAAGCGGAAGATATTGTCGATGAAGAGCAATACATCCTGCTTCTGCACATCGCGGAAATATTCCGCCATGGTTAGCGCTGAAAGTGCAACGCGAAGACGCGTGCCAGGTGGCTCATCCATCTGACCGAAGACCAAGGCTGTTTTATTGATAACGCCGGTCTCGGTCATTTCCAGGAACAAGTCGTTACCTTCGCGAGTACGTTCTCCAACGCCGGCGAACACAGATACGCCACCGAAGTTTTCTGCTACGCGATAAATCATTTCTTGAATAAGCACAGTCTTACCAACACCTGCACCACCGAAGAGGCCGATCTTTCCGCCCTTTACATATGGTGTTAACAGATCGATAACTTTGATACCAGTCTCGAACATCTCAGTCTTTGACTCGAGTTGATCAAATGCTGGCGCATCACGGTGGATCGGCCAGCGCTCTTTGATATCAAGGGATGATGTTGGAACATCGAGTGATTCACCAAGGGTGTTAAATACGTGGCCTTTTGTCACATCACCGACAGGTACTGAGATTGCAGCACCTGTATCTGTTACTTCTGCGCCACGGACCATTCCGTCTGTTGGCTGCATAGAAATTGCGCGCACAAGGTTGTCACCAATGTGTTGTGCAACTTCAAGGGTCAGGGTACGAGTAGTGCCACTCATGGTGGTCTCTACATGGAGCGCGTTAAAGATCGATGGCATTGAATCCGCGGGGAATTCAATATCCACGACCGGTCCAATTACTCGGGCAACGCGGCCTTTACCTGTTGATGACATCATTCACTCCCTGCACTAGCTGAGGCTAACGCGTCTGCGCCGCCCACAATTTCACTGATTTCCTGGGTAATTTCGGCTTGACGAGCCGCGTTCGCAAGTCGGGTTAACGACTTGATTAAATCATCAGCGTTGTCAGTTGCTGACTTCATAGCGCGACGTCGTGCAGCATGCTCGGAAGCAGCTGATTGCAACATCGCGTTGAAGATTCGGGCTTCGATAAAGCGAGGAAGAAGGGCATTTAGCACATCTCCCGCATTTGGTTCGAATTCATACATTGGCAGCAAGCCAGTTGCAACTGGAGAATCACTTTCTACAACTTCTAGCGGCAACATTCGCTTGGCCATTGCATTTTGAGTCAACATAGATTTGAACTCGGTAAAGACAATATGTATCTCATCAACGCCAGCTGCATCTTGGGATGAATCGGCTAAAAATGCAGTAATTAATGAGTCGGCAACTTCTTTAGCGTTCGCATATGTTGGGTTATCGGAGAATCCAGTCCAAGATCCGGCAATATCGCGATTACGGAACTTGTAATAGTTAACTGCCTTGCGCCCGACTAGGTAGCTAGTAGTTTGCAAACCACGTTCCCGGATCATCGCAGCGAGTTGTTCGCCTTCTTTAATCGCGTTATTTGAATACGCACCAGCCATACCGCGGTCGGCTGAGATTATTAAAATCGCAGCGCGTTTTGGATTCTCATGTGGTGTGGTCAAAGGATGGTTTGTTGAAGAATATGTAGCAACTGCGGTTACAGCACGGGTCAACTCATTTGCATATGGAGTCGAAGCAGCAACACGTTGTTGCGCTTTGACGATACGAGAGGCAGAGATTAACTCCATCGCTTTCGTAATTTTTTTAGTCGCCTTAACGGATCTCATCCGCCTGCGATATATGCGTAGTTGAGCGCCCATGAGTTACTTCTTCACCGCCGGTGGGACGTGCTTGGTGATTGCTTCAGAGCCTTCTGATTCGAGAGCTTCTGCAGCAGCATCGTTGACGGCAGCTACAACTGATGAGGTAAAGCGCTGCTTAAATGCGGCAACTGCTTCTTCCATCTTGGACACTGTGTCATCTTCGAGCAGTTTGGTCTCTGAGATAACTGTAAAGATCTCTTTACGTTCGCGGCCAATGAAATCTAGAAGTTCAGATTCAAAGCGACGAATGTCGGCAACTGCAACATCATCTAAGGCACCTGATGTACCGGCCCAGATTGAAACAATCTGACGCTCGAGTGAATAAGGTGAGTACTGACCCTGCTTTAGCAGTTCAACCATACGTGCACCGCGCTCGAGTTGAGCCTTTGATGCCGCATCAAGGTCGGAACCAAAGGCAGCAAATGCTTCGAGTTCACGGAACTGAGCAAGGTCAAGACGCAAACGTCCGGCAATCTTCTTCATCGCCTTTGTCTGTGCTGAACCACCCACGCGAGAAACCGAGACGCCTACGTTAATCGCTGGACGCACGCCAGCGTTAAAGAGATCTGTTTCCAAGAAGCACTGACCATCGGTAATCGAAATTACGTTAGTAGGAATAAATGCAGAAACGTCATTTCCCTTAGTTTCAATGATTGGCAGACCAGTCATTGAACCGCCACCGAGTTCATCGGAGAGCTTTGCGCAACGTTCTAGCAAACGTGAGTGCAAGTAGAAAACATCGCCTGGGTATGCTTCGCGACCTGGTGGACGGCGAAGTAGAAGTGAGACTGAACGGTAAGCCTCTGCTTGCTTGGAGAGATCATCAAAGACGATTAGTACGTGCTCGCCGTTGTACATCCAATGCTGACCAATTGCAGAACCGGTATATGGAGCCAAGTATTTAAAGCCTGCTGGATCTGATGCAGGGGAAGCCACGATTGTTGTGTACTCCATTGCGCCAGCTTCTTCGAGCGCGCCTCTAACAGATGCGATCGTTGAACCTTTCTGGCCAATAGCAACATAAATACATTTAACTTGCTTCTTTGGATCTCCAGTCAACCAGTTTTCACGCTGGTTAATAATGGTATCTACTGCAACTGCAGTCTTACCTGTCTGGCGGTCACCAATGATCAACTGACGCTGTCCGCGACCGATCGCTGTCATCGCATCAATTGCTTTGATTCCTGTTGCAAGCGGTTCCTTAACTGGTTGGCGCTGAACTACAGAGGGAGCCTGTAATTCAAGGGCACGACGCGCATCTGCTTTGATCTCGCCTTTGCCATCAATTGGACGACCGAGTGGATCAACAACGCGACCTAAGAAGCCATTGCCGACTGGAACCGAAAGAATTTCACCAGTACCGCGCACTGATGTTCCTTCTTCAATTCCAGCGTAACTACCGAGAATAACCACACCGATTTCGCGCACATCAAGGTTAAGTGCCAGACCGAGCGTCCCGTTCTCGAACTGTAAAAGTTCGTTGGCCATTGTTGATGGGAGTCCTTCAACGCGAGCAATACCGTCGCCTGCTTGGCTTACGGTACCTACCTCATCACGTGAAGCAGTTCCTGGATCGTATGACTTAACAAATTTCGCTAAGGCATCTCTGATCTCTTCGGGCCGGATTGTAAGTTCCGCCATTTTTTTCTCCCTTATCCTTTTATCTCTTGTAAATCTTCTATTTCGGTAAAACTAAGCGTTCTTTCCAGCAAGCAGACGGTCTGCTTGGGATATACGTGTAAGTAAAGTTCCATCAATTAACTCATCTGCGACTCGAATAGACATTCCGCCTACGACTTCTTGCTTAACGCTGGCATTGACTTTGATTTCACGACCAAAGGTTTTGGTAAGTGACTTGGCAAGTCTGCTGATTTGTTCGGCGCTAAGAGCAGTTGCAGAAACTACGTGGGCGATCTGACGATCTTTGATTTGCGCGATTGCAGCAGCAAAATCGTTAAGGCCTGCTTCTACATTCCGGCCACGTGGATGATCTACAAGATAAGAGGTCAGATCAAGCGTTGCTTGAGTTACCTTCCCTGACAGGAGAGAGGTGAGTAATTCACTCTTAGGTGCAGATACGACGTTACGTACCGCAAAAAATGCTCTTAATTCTGGGCTCTTTGCAATAGTTTCAGAGACTGCAAAAATTTCAGATTCTAGATCAGCTAAAGATCCGCTCTTTTCTGCACTTGCTACCAAGGCTTGGACGCCTAGGAATTCCAGCACATTTCCAAAATCTCTTGGTGATGACCAGCGCAAACCAGCCATCTTAGAAAATATCTCTAGAGCTTTTACAGACCCAAGGCCCTTAAAAATATCCTTGCCTAAAGTGGACTTTGCTGACTCATCACGAGCGTAATCAGTCAGTGCACGTCGCACCGCGCTGGAGGAATCTAAGACCTTAACCATTGCGAAAAGGTCAGCCGAAATCTTCGCCGCAGTAGCAGCATCTACTGCGGAGATTAATTTCTCCAAAGCAGAACGCGTTACGGCAAGAGATTGACGGCTTGCGCCCTTTAACAATAGTGACATGGTTACTTAGCCTTCTCCATATCTTCCAGGAATCTTTCGACTACTCGAGATTGGCGGGCTTGATCATCTAAAGCTTCTCCAACAATCTTGGATGCAAGATCTGTAGCAATTGCACCAACCTGAGTGATGAGAGCGTTATATGCCTGTTGGCGTTCGGCATCGATAGATGCGCGGGCCGCCGCAGTAATACGTGAGGCTTCCTCTTGAGCGCTGGTACGCATCTGCTCAAGAATTGCTGCGCCTTCAACACGTGCTTCATCGCGCAATTTTGCTGCTTCTCCACGAGCATCAGCTAGTTGTGCTTGATACATTGTTAAAGCTTGGGAAGCTTCGCGCTGTGCAATTTCTGCACGCTCTAAGCCACCTTGAATTGCCTCGGTGCGATCTTTATACGCCTTCTCAAATTTTGGTACCGCGCGTGTGCGAAGTAAGAAGAAAAGAATTCCGAATGCGATAAAGCCAACAATGATTTCCGCAGGCTTTGGGACAACCGGGCTTGCGCCTTCTCCCGCAGCAAGAAATTCAAATCGACTAATCATCTTTAACTCCTAGTTTCTTAAACTGTTCTTACTTCAAGACGAATGCGAGAACGAGACCAAAGAGAGCCAAGGCTTCAGCGAGGGCGAATCCAAGGAATGCGATTGGCTGCAGAATGCTACGAGCCTCTGGTTGGCGTGCAACGCCGTTGATGTAAGCAGCAAAAATTAATCCGGTTGCAGTACCTGGACCGATAGTCGAAAGACCAAAGCCCACGATTGCGAGAGTACCTGTCATTTCTCTTTCCTTTCAAATCTTGACCAAACGGGCGTTTGGTCAAACCTATTTAGTGCTCGTCTGCGAGCGCTCCTGCGATATATAAAGCGGTCAAAAGTGTAAATATGTAAGCCTGCAGGCACTGGATACCGAGTTCGAAGAAGCTCAGACCGATTGCAAGTCCAAAGGAGAAGATGCTTAAGAATTTGAGCAAAATACCGCTCATTAGCAAGTACTCGCCACCTAAAGTGAAGACCAGAAGAAGTAAGTGGCCGGCAAACATATTTGCGAATAAACGCATAGAAAGAGTTAGCGGGCGTGTAACTAAGTAAGTCAAGAGTTCTACGGGAGTAAGAATCAAGTAGACCGGCTTTGGAATGCCTGGCATGAAGCAAATATCTTTTAGGTACTTTCCTAGCCCATGCTTTTTAATCGCAACATAGTGGTAGCAAATATATGAAAATATCGTCACGCCAACTGGAAATCCAATATGAGACATCGTTGGAAATTGCAGAAGTGGAATCACGCCAAAGACGTTATTGACCAAGATAAAGACAAAGAGTGAGAAGAGAAAAGGCACAAAGCGCATGAATTCGGGGCCAATGACATCTCGGCCAAGCTCGTTGCGGATGAATGTGTAGACAGATTCGCCGGCATACTGGAGCTTTGAAGGAACGATGGCTGCCTTGCGAGAAGAGGCAATAAAAAATGATGCGGCGATGATTACTGAGAGAAAAACCATCAAAACTGGCTTGGTAAATAAAATGCTATTGCCAAAAATCGGCGGGAAATCAAAATCTGCACTACTTGGGGGGATAAAACCGTTGCCGGCTTCCCGCAACAAAGTGTGCATCAATTACTCCTTTAAGAATCAGGGGTTTGTGACCCTTGGGGGTAGGGCACCTGGCATAACCTATAGCCTCAGCCACGCAACCTGCAAAACGGGCAAATTTACTGGATTTACTGCTTGATAAAACGTAGCCAAATTAGCCAAAAGCTAGAACCTATACCCATGACCAATCCTACAATTAATAGGTATCCAGTTCCAAGAAAATGATCGGCGATAGCGCCGGCTCCGCCCCAGAAAACTAAACCTGAGATTAGATAGGCAATTATCGACCAAAAAGCTGCTTCATCGTTTACTGCCATATTCATTCCCTTTTATTCATATTATTATTCATATTATTAAGAAACTTCTCCAGGCAATGGTAGGTGCAGTCTTAGTTTTAGGAAAGCCCGTATCTCCCCCGCCAGCCAGGCAAATGTGATCAGAATCGCAACTATTCCAAAGGTTGTTCTATCTAACCTATCTGCTGGAACTGCATTTACGACAACCAGCAAGAATGCGCCCAATATAACTAGCTTTGCAAAATAGGAGACCAAAACCAACGCCATGGTTGTAAGTGGATCTAATTTTCGCGAATACTTTGAGATTGCTAAATGTATGCAGAAGAAAATTAATACGACAAATTCAGCGAGTATCCCTCCCAATAGAGCTGATGTGCCACGCCAAATTACAAAGCCGGCAGTTGCTAAAACGCCAATAATTGAAGCAGGTGCAATCGCACCTTTCCATAATTCAAATTCTGGGGATGAGCTCATACTTTTACTTTACCCTTACTACTAACTAAATATGAAGTCGCAGCAAGGGTTAGAGCGACTACTCCTGCAATCCAGAGCGGAGCAAAAGCCGATACCGTCACCGGAAATGCGATAGTGGCAGTCCACAGATACATAATTGCCGCGGTGCGTATCTGTGAATTTCCAGCGCGCATAATTCGATGATGCATATGTTCTTTATCCGATGAAAATGGTGATTTACCAGCGCGGATGCGCCGAAATATCGCCGATATTAAATCTGCTAAAGGAATTGCAAGAACTGCAAAGGGCAGCAGCAAAGGAAGGAGTGCGGGGCCTAACTTCTCTTCAGTAATAGCATTTGGATCTACCTGCCCAGTAAGGGTTATTGCCGATGCTGCCAACATCAAACCTAAGAACATGGAACCGGAATCACCCATAAATATTCGGGCAGGGTGTGAATTATGAGGCAAGAAACCTAAGCAAACACCGATAGTTACTGCGGTAATCAGCGATGGTGCACCAGCGCGATTAAAGCCATAAACAACGGCCAAAAGGTAGGCAAAGGCGAAGAAGGCAGCTGCCGAAATTGCGACGATTCCAGCGGCCAAACCATCTAACCCATCAATAAAGTTCACGGCATTAATCGTTACCAGCACAATTAAAACAGTCAGTAGCTGTCCGACGCTAGATGGCAACATCGTTACACCGTTAATCGGCAGCCATAAAATTTGAATTCCGTAGAGCAATAAAATACCTGCAGCTAGCGCTTGTCCAGCTAATTTGGTGATGGCATCTAACTCGTATTTATCATCAGCCATTCCAAGTAAAACTAAGAAAGTTCCAGCTAAGAAAATTCCTTGGGCATCATGACCAAAAGACTTTCCAACGAGTGAGAGATTGCCGGCAATTAAGAAGGTGGCCGACATGGCAAGCCACATGGCAAGTCCACCCCAGCGCGGAGTTGGGATAACGTGGATATCGCGCTTGCGGATTTGCGCAACTACTCCGAAATGAAGCGCCCACCTGCGAACAAAAGGTGTGATGATGTAACAGAGCGCAGCTGCTAACAGCAGTGTTACCAAGTACTCGCGCATCTTATTTCTTACCTATCGCTTAATTACGCTGAGTAAATTGGAAACCGCGCCGTAAGCGCATGAACTTCAGATTTTATCGCCAGGTGTGCTGCTGCATCATCAGTCTTAATCGCGCGCGCAATAAGGGATGCGATGGTTTTCATCTCGTTAACACCCATACCTTGTGTAGTTGTCGCAGGAGTTCCGACGCGAATTCCACTGGTGATTCCCGGCTTTTCTGGATCGTAAGGAATCGAGTTCTTATTCATAACAATTCCCGCTTGGCCACAGCGCTCATCTGCAACTTTTCCAGTTACGCCAGTACTGCGAATATCCATGAGCGCTAAGTGAGTCTGGGTTCCACCAGAAACTGCGCGCATTCCTTCAGCTTCTAACGCTGCAGCTAGCGCCTGCGCATTAATAATTACATCCTTGGCATACTTTTGATAAGCAGGTGTCGCACATTCAGCAAGGGCTACTGCTTTGCCAGCAACTGCCGACATAATCGGCCCGCCCTGCATGCCCGGGAATACCGCCTTATCAATTGCTGCCGCATGTTCAGCCTTGGCCAAGATCATGCCGCCGCGTGGACCACGTAAGACTTTATGTGTTGTGAATGAGACAACGTCTGCATACGGAACAGGCGAAGGAATCGCTTTGCCGGCAACAAGTCCAATGAAGTGCGCAGCATCTACCCACATAATCGCACCGACTTCATCGCAGATGGCGCGAACCTTTTCGAAATCAATTAGCGATGGGTATGCAGTTGCGCCAGAACAGATCATCTTTGGCTTGGTGCGCAGAGCAGTATCGCGCAGTTCGTCGTAATCGATTAGTTCATTATCTTGGCGGACACCGTAAGACTCGACGTTAAACCATTTACCCGAAAAGTTAACTTTCGAGCCATGAGTTAAGTGGCCACCATGTGGCAAGGACATGGCAAGAACTGTGTCCCCTGGTTTGGTAAAGGCTAAATAAATCGCGACGTTGGCGCTGGCGCCAGAGTGTGGCTGGACATTTGCATGCTCTGCACCAAATAAAGATTTAGCGCGATCGATGGCAATTATCTCTGCCTTATCTACCTCTTCGCATCCACCGTAATAACGTTTTCCTGGATAACCCTCGGCATATTTATTAGACAGGGTTGATCCCATCGTTGCCAGAACTGCGCGCGAAGTGAAATTCTCTGATGCGATTAATTGCAAGTTGGTCTGTTGGCGCTTAAGTTCAGAGAGCAAGACCGCTGCAATATCCGGATCTTGCTGGCTTAGTAGTGCGAAATCGGGTCCGTAAAAGGTCTCTGCGCTCATGCGCGCAAGCCTAAGGCTTACTCGTGAAAAATGTCAGGTACGAGCGCTGTGATTTCGCTCAGTGAGATCGCGCCTTGGCGCACGATGCGCGATCGAAATCCAGTCAGATCTATGACGGTACTTACGCCGCCTGTGGGCAGAGCCCCGGCGGTGAAGATGGCGGCGACTTCAGAATCTAAGAAGGAAATATCTGCCGAGTCACTTATCGCAGCTTTGCCAACTAGGGCGGCGCTAGCTATCGCTACAGGTCCTGATTGCTTTAAGACTTGCAAGATAAATTCTGAATTAGGAATTCGCACGCTAACTTGATCAAGGGTATTCCCATCGCCTAAATCCCAATTTAGGCCGGCTTGTGGTTTGAGATTTAAGGAAAGTAGACCCGGCCAAAAGTTCTCCATTAATTTACGGCCATCTGCAGAAATGCTGCGTGCAATGCCATCGATTGAATCACCATTTGCTATGGCAACTTGCGCAG
>Ga0194055_10004542_pt1 | contig 10335 bp, 9 predicted proteins | sample SepL449m_MetaG_FD_155482 | JGI IMG/M metagenome (GOLD analysis project Ga0194055, IMG submission 155482) | Anoxic zone freshwater microbial communities from boreal shield lake in IISD Experimental Lakes Area, Ontario, Canada - Sep2016-L442-9m | ecosystem: Environmental > Aquatic > Freshwater >... | reverse complement strand
GCTTCTGCAGCTTCAGTAAACATGGAAAGAATTGCATTTTCCGAAGGATGCACTTTATTTACATACTCAAGGAAATTCATTTCCGCAAGTTCCATTGCAATCCAAAGATGTTCATCAATGATCCAGAACCCAAAAATAGATAACAAATGCGGATGTCTGATCGATTTAAAAAGTTTCAAAGAACGAATTTCAACAAGGTCTAGCCCATTGCTCATGGGGATGATTTTCATTGCGAGGGAAAGATCACCAGGACCCTGGGCTTCCCATACCTCACCAAAGCTACCCTTCCCTATTTTTTTAATCAGTTGATACCCAGGTATTGGTGATTCACCTTTGGTAATCGTACTGGGAACGACGGTTTCATTATCTGAGAAACTGTCGCCTAGTGGTTCAGAATCTGGATAGAGCAACCAATCCATTTCCTGAAGTTCTTCAATCGCTCTTGGCAAATTTTTACTTAATACGGGGTAAGATAGTAAAAGAGATTCTAAAGGAATTTCTTTTTGAAATAGGCGTTGTTCTTCCCAACTGAATAAAGCTTCTTCTAGTTCATGATTCATTTTGGATTGGGCGAAATCCATTTTTAATTATCCCCATGTTCCGGCGTTTGATTGTTTATCAAAGTTCGGATCAAGATTCTTGTGGTCATCCATCTCCTTGCGAGGGTTCGCAGAGGAATATCCAGAAATTTAGCAGCTTCATCCTGGCTTAAGCCTTGGAACCAGAGAAGATCAAAAAGCTGTTTGTTTTCTTCTGGGAGGAGGTCGATTTTTTCATAAAACTCTGTCCACTCTGCATAGCTTGAAGGCCCGCCATCGCGGTCTTTGGTATTGAGCAATTCATTTCTTTTAACGGAGGTGCTCATATCGCCTGAGTTTTTATTTTGGTTCCTTGCAATGCTGGATCGGGCAAGGTCTTGCAGCACCCAGCGAAGGTTTTGCGATGCGAGTTTGAAATAGGAGGCTGTATCTTCGGGAACCAAGCCATCAAGCATTTTGTGAAGTCGGATGACTAGTTTTTGGGTAATGTCATCGGTTTCTTCGAGGGTGCAGAGGTTGGGGTGTTTTCGGAACATTTTTCGGGATAGCCGTTGGAGCCGCTCTAAAGAGTGTGCAATTAACTCTTCGCGGGCTTTGGATTCCTTGGCTTTAAGCTTAGCCAAAAGAGCGTTGATTCGGGTTGAGTGCTCAAATTCGTTCATTAAGGATATTATGCAAAGTTATAACCAAATTTAAAATGAATATTGAGTAATAAATAATCTTTTTAAAATACTTAGTGAAATCTTGGCATAGTTTGTGACGCCCCTGCGATAGATAAATAGTGGGTTTGTTTTTGATTCAGTCAAATTGATAAATATTTTGGAAATTAAAAAATTTCAATATGGCTTGGAGAAGGTAATGGCAAAACGAAGAGCATCAAATGGAATGATAGGATTTTTTTACCGATCCTTTTTATTTTTTTTGATACTAATTGTAGCTTTAGCTTGGTTATTTAAGGGTGGGGATTTATTGCAAGGTAGGGAAGGGGTTTATGAGAGGAAGTTGCGTGAGTTGCTTGCCAAAATTGAAAAAAGTAACCCTGAGGCTGCAAAAAGAATAAAAGAAGCAGGAAAAAAGGATCCTTATGCCGTATCTGTGGCAGTAGCTACGCTTAAAAACCAAAAAGATTATGAAAAACAAATAACTAGGTTTTCGGAAAGTTTGAAAGACTATGAGCCTAATGCATTTATTGAAGCGATTGAGCTAAGCGTAGACAAGAATTTGGTTTACGACAATGAGGATCGAAAAAAAGTAATCTATGCCCATGGATCATTTCTTTATCTAAAAGAATCTGAACTGATTAAGAAAGCTCTTATTGAAAAAAACCTTGAAGAACAAGGAAAGTACAAATCTGAAATTCAAGCACTTGTTAACGAGCATTTTGACCGATTAAAAAAGTTTTCGAAAGTACCTGGAACTTGGGAAATTGTGAAATATGATCCTGTTGCAGTCATGGTCTTTACCGAAGTGGATGATTCAAAACTAAGGCAATTTTATGTTGAAAATCATGAGTGGGTGCAAGATATGTTTTCCCAGTTTCAAAATCTACCCCTAGAAAAAGAAAAAGAAGGTACAGCAGTAAGTATTAAATCGGTTCTTGAAACAGCATCGCTCTATTACCCTGAAACTAAGAAAGCTGTCGTTGATCAAAAGCAAAATGGTTGTGGATTTGGCCCAATGGGGTTTCAGTTATTTTTTAAGTATGGTGATTTAATAAAAACTTGTGTTGATAAAGAAAAAGTTTTACCTTTGTGCGAAACTTTAGAAATCTTCTTTTCCCAACAAGATTACCTTAATTCATTTATTGAAAAACACTCTACAGAATCAGCCGCAAGTTTATTGGCACGAAATTTAGGAGAAATAAAAAAAACAAGTCCGGATTTATGGCGGGCGGCAAAAGCTTCTCCTGGTGCATTAGACTTATATGAGGATGCTAAAGAATTTGCCAATGATGTATTTAAAAAATGTGATGGTATTAATGTTCAAGATTTGTTGTATGCCGATTATTTAACGCCAGACCGTGTACTGCTAAAAAATGCAGCCCACGCTTTAGCCAAATGGGGGCAATTGGCCTTTTACACCCTGAACGAATATTCTGAACATGTTGAAAATCAAGAAATAAAGAAAACAATAAATTCAGTTGAATTTCAAGATACTAATTTTAAAAAAGCTTTAACGAAAGATTTTCGCACAGTGTTTTATGTATTTAGGAATGGTCAGTCTGGAATTTCTGAAATATTAGCTAATTCAAAGTGTATAGATAAGTTTGTTGACGAAAAAGGAGAACTTAAACCAGAAGTTTTTTTAAAGTCTATTCCGTTTCTCGGTGGACCAGTTACTGTTTTCGATAATTGGGTTAATGGATACCCTAATTCTGGTGCAGAACTTGGATGGGCGGCCTTAGATGTGGCTGATGATATAACTACTATTGCTTTACTTGTTGGGGCCCCAGTTACAGGTGGTTCATCTGCTGCTGCTGCTGCTGCAAAGATCGCAGCAAAAAATGCAGCAAAAAAATTAGCACAAGAATCAGCAAAGGAAGCCATTAAAAAAGGAATAAAAAAAACAATTACAAAATTCGGTGAATCTTCATTTTCAAAAGTCATTCGTGGTTTAGTTACTGCTGGTAAGGCAGTAGTCTCAATTCCGGTTAATTTAATAAGTTTTTCTGGAAAAATTATCAATGTAGCACTTTATTTGGCAAGAGCAGCAGTTAAAACATGGTCAGGTTTACCTTCCGGTTTTAAAAGTTTTGTTTACAAATCCTTCCTTGCGATAACCATTTCAGTTTCTATTGTTTTTCGAACTATCCCTTTCCTCTGGAATGCCCTTCTTGAGCAAATTAAAAAACTACCAAATACTATTAGAGATGTTCTTGTTAATGCCCCAAAAGATTTAGCTGATGCAATAATTACAGCCCTTGATGAGTTTTTTACCATGTCTGGTATGGGCATTAAGATTATATGGTGGGGAATTTTAGTATCCCTTCTTTACATGGGTCTTCGATTTCTTCCTACTTCAAGGTTAAAATATGCCTGATCATCGTTTTAAAGTTGTTATACTTGGTTCCACCGCAGCAGGTAAATCTTGCTTTATCGGTGGTTTAGGTATCCTAGGTGGCGCAGACCGTGACTCTGGAATTCAAGTTCACGCCCGTGAAAATAAAGATTCCAAAGGATTGGAGTATCTAAAAAGATTAAAAACATTCCTCAATAATCAGGAATGGCCACCACCTAGTCACACTACAGAAATTATAGATTTATCTGTATTTTATCATGATAAAATTATTGACTTAACCTTTGTAGATTACCCTGGTAAAGATTTTTTAGAAGAATTATCCAAGTTAGATCCCGAAAAAAATTTGCTGTTATTTAATGCTTACAACAATGCCGATTTTCTACTGGTTTTGTTAGATCCAAAAATTGATTTGAATATTGGAAATGGAGATTCTGTTGTCCTTAAGAATCAAGCCTTAGAGCGACAAGAAGCGGTTCTTCAAGTTATTAGGGAAAAAATGTTTCCTAAAAACAATGTAAATTCATTCAAAGCTGGATGGAATACACTTAAAGATAAATTACAAGAACGAATTCCACCCAATATTGGAATTGTGATTACTAAAAAAGATCAAATGCCACAGATTAAATCATCAAAGGATGCTGAAAATCTATTAGTAACTGAAGCTCCCCAGTTTTATAAAAACATACAATCTATTGGTTCTACATTAAAAGTGTTTGCAGTTTCAGCGGTAGGTAATACCGAGGCGGTTCAAGTTGATGGAAAATCGGTTTTAAAACCAGGAAAGATACTTAATCCAGATGGATATGAAGAAATTTTTGATTGGATTATCAATGCTGATTGGTGGGTTAAGGCATTAAAATATAGTGTATGTGCAAGCCTAGTTGCTGTTTTTTTTGTAATCCTTTTTGCAATTCAAACTGGCCAGGCTCAAATTGCGATACAAATTGCCAATGATCCCAATATATCACCAATAAAAAAAGTCGAAAAAATAGAGCAAATATGGGGGAGTACTCGTGTTATTACAGATCCCATTCTTGATAAAATGGCTTCAGATATGGAAGCACGGGTAGATAATTTGCCTGGCGATAGTGAAGCATTGATACCCTTAATCAAAGAAGCTGAAAATATTGGTAAAAATTATCCGCGGGTATCATTAAAAATGGAAGACATAATCGCTAAGGCACGTGAAAAAAGAGAAGGTGCTTTATTTGAAAAATTAAAAATCAACTATTCAGAAAAAGATACAAATTTTATTAAAAAGGCAAATGACTTTTTACAAGAGTTTGGTAGTACGGGCAGGCATTCTGCTGAAGTTGGAAAATTACAAATCATAATCGTTGATGAAGATTTTCAGAAAGATAAAGTTTATGTTCAGAACTTTCAAATTACCAATGCAACTTCACTCATTGAAAAATCAACTAAATTGAAAGAAATTGCAAGTAAATGGAAAAGCAAAATTAGTCCAGAACAAGCATTTCAAATAAGTAGGGCGTCACTGGTTGCAGAAGGAATAGCAAACGCCGGAACCACTAGTTTTTTTTCTGTTGATATTGTAAAAACTAAAGGCTTGAAAATACCGCTACAGCATTACGTACAAATTTTTCAAAAGAAAAATGATGAAATTGATTATAATTTGATATTTGAATCTGCAAAAGCTAGTGATTTTATTACAGAGTGGGGTTGGAATATAAATGATTTAAAACTTGACTGGGGCATTGGGACACAAATTAAAATTCTTCTTCGGTGTAGTAAATGGGATTATTGGAAAATACATTATAATAAAGATGCAGCTTATAATTATTTTTCTGATAGTTATTCAATATTAGGTTTAATTGGATCTGTTAACTTAGAACCCATAAATGGTCATGATTTAGGAAAACCGCAAGTTGTTTTTAGACTTAAATTAGATGGCCAACCATTATCAGAGACCGACCGGGAAGCATTTTTCACTTATTTCGTTCGAAATAATTGGTAATTTTATGAGGAATGATGCAAGAAATATTTAAAAATGGGTCAACCATAAGTTATGGAAAAAGAAAAAATCTTCCTCCTGGGGTTGTAGAAGATTATTTAATATTACCAGATACGACAAAGGGTTTTACCTCTGACGAAAAAAACAACTTCGAAAAAATTTGTAAATCATTTTCGTGGACTTCAACTTTAAATCCTGGGGAAATTCTCCCCCCCTGTTATGGATTCTTCCCTTTTGGGGATGGTTCCACCATTCTCGTTGCGCGGTTTATTGATGATGGCCGAGATAATCAAGGTAGAGCAGATCTTCTTAGAGTTGACGCATTAAAAGTTCCTTCGCAATTGTTTCACGAATTGAAATCTGATTTAAGATTGGTCTTTGATTCTTCTATTTGGAAGAAAACTTTCTTTGTCGAAAATTCAATGGCTGAAAGTACTGTTATTTCCTCCGATGATTGTGATAAGGTTTTAGAGTTGGTGAAGAAGAATATAACAGTGCCGTTATTAGTTGGTTGTTCTAAGAATTTCAAATTCAAGCCAACCTTTGGGAAATTTAATACTTTTGATATTAATTCAAAAACCATTGAAGAGATTTGCGTACCTGTAGTTGCACCACCTTCCAATCCTAGAATCCCTTTATCACCACCAAAACCAAATTCTACCGTGGTTGCTCAAATAAAATTACGTTTTGTTATCTTGTTGGTGTTTGTAGTATTTGGATTGAGTTGTTTTGTTTATTATTTATATAAAGAGTTGAAAGAATCAGAAACTAATTTAACGAATCAAACTGCTTTGCTAAATAAGATAGAAAAGGATAATTTAGACCTTACTAAAGATAATAAGAAACTTATTGATGATTTAGATAAAGAAAAACTTAATGGGAAGTATCCATTAGATGAAGTGTTGTTAAAATTTAAAGATAATAAAAGTTATGAAGAAGCGAAAAAAGTTTTTGATAATTATGAGAAAGTTATACATAATGCTTTTTTAAATAAAATAAAAGTTGAAGTTAAAAAAGATACAACTGATTCTTTTAATAAGTGGATAGATAAGTTGTTGGAAAAAGCTAGTGAAAATGTTAAGCCACTTGATATTAAACCTAAGTTTTCGGAAAAAAATAGCCGGTAATGAAAGTGAGAAAAAGAGTTAGGTCTCATTTTAGGCGGGCGTGCTGAACTAAGAATCGATGTTGATCTCAGGATTCTGCGATTGAGTGCGTAATACCATCCGCCTACTTTATCTGCGCATCGTGGTATTCTCTGGGGATAACCTGACTTTTTTCTTTCAAAGTTTTAGCGATTTAAATTTCTATAACGCTAGCGTTATAGTAGTATAATTAAAGAATATATAATATCTGTTTATAAAGTCTTTCCAATTGTCTCCGTTGCGATTGGCTGGATAACCAAATTTAACGGACAGGAGTGAGAACCGTGGCTAAAATTAACCGTCGTAATGCTTTGAAGTGGTTTGCAACAACTGCAGGTGTACTAGCCTTTGCAGGCAAGGCAATGGCGAGAGAATGTACTTCTTGCAAAGGATCAGGCACTGGGAATTTCATCTGTTCTTTTTGCAAAGGCACTGGCAAGAATGGCAATTTTAAATGTTCTTTCTGCAATGGTAAGGGTTTCCCTAAATGCAGTTCATGCAATGGCAAGGGTCAGGTATAAGTTAGGTTTGCTTCCTCACAATGATTTGTTAATCAATTTATAGCGTTTTAAATTAGCCATAAGCCAATCAGTTTATGGCTAATTTTTCATAAAGACAAGTAAAGAGAGTCAAGTCTATTTGATTAATATAGTGGAAGGCCATTGGGTGAAGTTTAGGTGGTAAAATTAAATTCAATCACAAGCGTTCGTTAAAACCCTTCTTGCATGAGATTACAGCTTTTCCTGTTTTCAATAAATCAAAGTCAAAAATGGCCCCGTTTTTCAACGAGGGTGACGAAGGTATGGGTCAAATTAAAAGATCATTTGGCTGATCCCTTTTTTCTTTTGGCGATACATTAATAAATTTGGATAAAGTAGTATTTCTTGATTTACCAGATGACCGGTACGGGATACATGTTAAATTTATCATCCCCACTTACCAGTGCCATATTTTCAACCATTGCCTGGGCTATTAATATCCGGTCAAATGGGTCGCGATGATGATCAGCTAATTCCGCAACTTTTAATGCATGGGGAAATTCAATTGCTAACACATTAATTTGGTAAGTAGTAGTCCATCTGGTTAAGTAAGTTCTTAAAGGTTCAGATAACTCAAGTTTTTGCTTTGGTTTTGTGGTTTTAATTGCCAGTTCCCAAATACTTCCAACGCTAAGAAACAGGTCGTTGGCTGGATCAGCGATAGATGCTTTAGCCTGGGTGCTTAACTTTGGATCACCCGCAACAAGCCACAATAAGGTGTGGGCATCGAGGAGCAATTTCATTTCATATAACCTTTCATGTCCTCATGCGGGTCATCGAAATCAGGAGCCATAAATAAAATACTGCCTTTTCCCAAACCGGGTTCAGGGCGTGGGGCCTTGAGATTTTCGCCAACAAGTTTAGCAACCGGTTGGTGATTTTCGGTGATAATTAAAGTTTCCCCAGGAGCTAGTTGATGAATTAAACTTTTCAAGTTGGCTTGCGCTTCTTCAATGGTGATTATTATTGACATCATTTCCTCCTTGTTTATTAATTAGAATTTTAATTTGACCTTCATTTTTCTCATTATTATTTGTAACACATTCCTCCATGCATCTTGCATTATTAATATGAAAACTCTTAAAAATATATAAAAGACACTTATAAAAGCAATTATAATGTCATGGAAATTTTCATTCTTTTACCTTTTATTTTTAACATGCGTATTGGAAGCCGGGCAAGGAATCAGGCGGGCATTTATTTTGATTTTATAATAGTATTATTACATCGTTTTAATTTAGCTTTGCGTTGTGAAAATAGTTACAGGAATTAATTACTTAGGGGCAGTCGAATGGCTACCAATTACAGTGCGGTGATTCAGGAACGGGATGGATTGTGGCTTGGCTGGGTGGAAGAAGTTCCAGGTGTTAATGCACATGCCCCCACCCGCGAAGAACTTATGGAAGACTTGCGATCCGCCCTTGCTTAAGCTTTGGAAATGAACCGGGCCGGTGGACTGAGTTAATTTTTTAGCCTCTTCTTTTCCGTGTAATTCCGAGTTAATCTGTGGCAAATCTTGTTCTTCTCTTGTCTATCTTCCTCGTCGCGAAAGTTTAAGCAGAGTTAGCCGTTGGATCATCTTTATGGGTTTTTATCCCAGAGGTTTTTCAAGAAGAATTCTTGTCTTCTGCGATGTGCGTAGGGGCTTTCACCCGAGCCATGGCCGCCGCCAGGAATCACTATAAGATCGAAATCTTTTTTGGCTTTGATCAGTGCATCTGCAACCTGCATCGTAGTTGCGGGATCCACATTGCGATCAAGTTCGCCAACGGTAAGAAGCAGCTTGCCTTGCAATTTCCCTGCATGAACAGTGTTTGAACTTTTTTCGTAGGATGCATCAACAGGCCAACCCATCCAGAGTTCATTCCACCAGACTTTATCCATGCGGTTATCATGACAGCCACAATCCGCTGCGGCTGCTTTGTAGAAGTCGCCATGATCGATGAGGGCCCGCATTGCATTCTGGCCCCCTGCACTGCCGCCATAGATTCCGACTTTCTCGAGATTCATTTGTGGAAATGTTTTGGCAGCGGCTTTCATCCACAAGATGCGATCAGGGAAACCAGCATCAGCGAGGTTTTTCCAGCAGACATCATGAAAAGATTTGGAGCGCCAGTTGGTTCCCATGCCATCGATTTGCACGACGATAAAGCCAAGTTCGGTCATGGCTTGTGCCCTGGAAGAGATGCGAAAATCTTTGGGTACATGGAAATCATGAGGGCCTGCATAGATCTGTTCGATGATCGGGTATTTTTTCTTGGGGTCGAAGTTCGAGGGCTTGAGCATGATGCCAAAGATATCGGTTTTGCCATCCCTACCTTTGGCAGTAAAGGGCGTTGGCGTTGGCCAGCCTGCGGCTTTTAGTTTCGAATCATCGGTGGTGTGAAGATTCATAATCAGTGTGCCGTTTTTAAGATTGCGTAGCTCGGTAATGGGCGCTTGGTCAATGCGAGACCATGTGGTGATAAAATAATCAGGGTCAATTGGAAGTACGTTGCGATGGGTTCCTTGCGAATCGGTAAGTTTTGTTAGTTGGTTGGTTTCGAGGTTTAGCAATGCGAAGTGGGAAAAGTAAGGATCCATGTTTGCATGGATGCCAAGCACTTTAAGGAGGATTTGTTTTTTATCTTCGTCAATGCGTTCGACATTACGAACGACCCACTGGCCCTTGGTGAGTTGTTTTTTGATGCCACCTTTTGCGCCATCGATTAGGTAAAGATGGTTCCAGCCATCGCGTTCAGACATCCAGATAAAGTCTCCATCATCCTTGAGCCAATGAAAGTAGGTTTTGTGATTGTAATCGACAAAGGTTTTCGAGATTTCTTCGATGAGGGTGGATGCGCCTCCGGATTTAGCATCGATTGCAACTACTCTAAGAACTTGGTGGCCTCGTTGATTGTAAAGGAAGGTGAAGCGGGAGGAGTCTGCTTTCCAGCGGAGATTATTGATGCTCCATGGGTTGTTGAAAAGCGATTTATCGAGTGGGATTTCCTTCATGGTTTTGATGCTAAACAGGTGGGGAAAATGCTGGTCGAGCTTGTCTCCTGGCTTATCGTAGTTGAAGGAAATGAGTTTGGGTTGGAGTTGATCTTTGGGGGTGGATTCGATGAGGTTGATGATTC
>Ga0194055_10004540_pt1 | contig 10338 bp, 4 predicted proteins | sample SepL449m_MetaG_FD_155482 | JGI IMG/M metagenome (GOLD analysis project Ga0194055, IMG submission 155482) | Anoxic zone freshwater microbial communities from boreal shield lake in IISD Experimental Lakes Area, Ontario, Canada - Sep2016-L442-9m | ecosystem: Environmental > Aquatic > Freshwater >... | reverse complement strand
AATCTCTGAAACAACCATCTTCGTTCAAACCACCAGCCGACATCCGCGGCAACGCTCGCCGTGCGCGCCAATAATCGCTACAAATCCGCAACGGAACTCGCTTGTTTAAGGATTAGAAGAAAAACTCGGTCAGACCGATCGAGCGATCGAGGTGGGACGTGAACTGTTGGAAGGGGCTTCGGCCGACCCAGAGATCAGTGATTTCGTCGCTGAATTGTGTTTCCGATCGGAACGTCCTGTCGAGGGAATTCTGATCTTACGGCGAGCTCTGCGGACGAACCCTGACAATTGGAGGTTACTGACGAATTTGGCATCGGCAGTTCGCATTTTTCAGGATTCGAACGAGGCTACGGAATTGCTCTGGCAAGCACTGGACTCTTGCACGACGGTGGCAGGACTACAAAGCGTAGTCTCACATCTCATCAGCGAGTATCGAGAGCGAAACGAACTTCGCAAGCTGTTTCTTCGGCTGGAGCATGATCGGCGCGACCCGGTTCGATATCGCGAATGGACAATCGGCCTTGCCTGGGCGTACGAACTCACAGGAAACCAGCAGACGGCCCAGCAAAAGCTCGAAGCACTTCTGACGCCGAACAGCAACGACGCCGAAGTACTACGGCAAATGCGGCGATTGGCAGTACGACAGCGTCAGCCTAAATCGGCCATTCGAATCCAGAGACAGTTATTCCAGGTCACAGGTAACTCGGTCGATCGATCACACCTGATCGAACTACTATTGGACGAAGGGGAAGTAGAAGAAGCAGCCAACCTGATGACGAATACCTCCGGCGTATCGGCGGTGAAGCCCAGCGTCCTGACGCAGATCGACGCTCAGTCATCTCGATACAGCATTCGGGCGATCATGCAAATCGAAAAGCTGTTGCTGCAGTTTCCCGAGAACTGGGAGCTTCTTTATCGGCGCGGGGTTGTCTTGTCACAACGATCCCCCGAAAAGTCGATCGCCAGTTTCAAGTCATTGCTCCGTCTGAAAACGTCACCCGACGAACCGTCGCTTCTTCCCCGCCCGCCATTCGGAACTGGTGATGCCGCTGCTGGCCGGCGCTTCGCAGACGTTGCACGACTGAACGAATTAAACGTCATGCAAACTTCGTTTATCAATCCGGAACTGTCGTGGACCCCGCGTGATTATGGTCAAGCCCGGATGGCGGCGATTTACTGGCTTACGAACCTGCAACGGTTTACTTCTGAACGGACTTCAGCGACAGATCTGATTCCCGACCTGGCAACTCGTCAGGACTTTATCGATCGATACTGTGCTTTCCGCACCGACAACGAGCGACAGGTAGCTCTGGCGCAGGAATTGATGCAGTCGTTTCCCAATGACGTTGAAATGAAATTCTTGTTTCTGATGGCGGTCCAGAATCGATGGGCCGGGCGTACGCAGAAGATGAACCTGCTTGACCCGTTACCGCCGCTGAACAAACAGCGGTTGGACGAAGTCGTTCGACGCTACAACGAGATTGCACAACTGCCCGGAATAGCGCCTCAGAATATCCTCCAGTTGCGTCACGTCATTCGCGAACTGGCTCTTGCGAAACGGCAGGTCGAAGCGGAGGAACTCTTCGAAGATGCTCTCGCCAACGCCACAACCGCTGCAGAGATTGGGCTGCTGTTCTCTGTTCATGACCGATTGCGGCGACCCGAATTTGAATCGGACGATCCGAGTGCGGAACCGAAGGTCGTTCTCCGAATGCTTGATCGATTGTGTGAGCTCTACAATCGCGATTCGGCCGTCTCTGCCATTGGTTCGACTGTCGAGGGACAACTCACTGCACTGATCAACCAAAGAATCTATTACTTCTTGGCTCCTGCTCTGCAGCAATGCTCACCCTCCGAGACGATGGAGATCTGGAGTCGATATCTTCGCCTGGAAGCTCGCCAGCCGATGCGATTTCCATCGTACGCAGGAATCGCCACTGCGCAGAATTCCGGAGCAGTCTTACCATCGTCAATGCAACTGCCGGCGGCAGGGGGCGACGTCACCGGACAGCAGTTGATTCAAATGAAAGCGGGCACAGTACGAAGTTTTCCGGGATTGATCCTGAATGTCGACGGCGTGACGCTTCTCAACATCATTCGCTCGCGTGGTGATTCCTCACGAAAGACTGAATTGCTTTCCCAGTTCCGTCGCATTGTCGAAGCAGCAGAGGCTTCGGCCGAAGAACGACTCTATTGGCAGCATTCGCTGGCCTATCTGCTATTCAACTCTGACCAGAATGAAGAAGCGTTCTCGCTGCTCGAAATCGCCAGTCGAGAGAAGCCAAAACTGCTGGAATTGAAAATGGGTTTGCTGCGGCAATATCAGTCGATGCACTTGCCCGCGAAATCGCTGACAATCCTCGACGAAGTTATCAAGACCGAGGGGGTTCACGAAGAGCTCGAAACGACCGCCATCAATCTGGCTGTCGCTGCCAATCAACCTGATCGAGCAAAACTGGCTGTCGAACGACTCATTGAAAACGAGAGGACATCGCACGGATCGAGTGACACTTCTGAAATTGCAAAACAACTGGAAAAGGCAGAACTCTACTCACACATCACTCGTTACATGAATTACGTCTCAGCGAAGCGTCCACTCACGATTCAAGAGATTGCAGTCGTGATGAGGGCTCAAGTCAAACTCGGGCAGCACGCAGAAGCAACTGCCAGTGCGAACCAGGCGCTTGAACTGACCGAGCAAAAATGGGTGGCTCAACTCGTCGATGCGAAGAAACTTCGCACCCAATGCTTCAGTACGCTGGAAGCCACCGGGACTCTTAGCCGAATGATCGAAGATGCCGAAGCGGAATTGACGACATCTGCAGAAAACAAGCTCATCCGAAAACTGATCGAAATGTATTCGATCGTGAAAAACCAGCCTCGAATCGATGTCCTCGAACTGCAGATGCTGAACAATGAAATCACAGAACCGGGTGTCCGTTTCCAATTGGCGATGAAGTACCTGGACCTTGGACAGCCCGAGAAGGGATTCGAGCAGATCCAGATTCTGCTGAAGACGGAGCCTTTTCTGTTGGCGGAACTTATCAACAGATCTCTGACATCAGGGCCGGGGGTCGGAATACTTGCTTCGTACGTGGCAGATCTCGAATGGCCACAAATGGAACAACTCACCCCGTTGCTGTCGGATATTATTCAGCGGTTGAGATCAGCGCCAGCGACTGAGGCCGCCGCAGACAGGATGTTTTTGAAGGTCTGGAACAGTCATCCCAAACAACAATTTGCCTTGTTGAAGCGTCTGGCGAATGATCAGCACTGGTGGGATTTACCACTTGTCCGCTCGACCTGGGTTTCCGGACTCATTCCGAAATCCGACGAAGAGATTGCCAGACAGTGGGATCTCTACGGACAGACTATTCGATACACGAATTCAGAAGGGCTGGACACCGTCCTGAACCGTCTGCTGACCATATGTACCACCGAGGCAACTCTCGATTCGTTTGCCAGGGACGTGGAACGAGGAATCCAGCAGCGACCAGACTGGTCTGCCGGGATAATCTTGTTGGGAATGATGAAACTTCGAGCAGGTGACATTGATGCCGCTCTCGATCTCTTGGAAAAACAACCAATCCCCGAGCCGGTTTCTCAGAATCCGATGGTGGCGTGGGAGATCGCGCAGGAACTGTCGCGTTACGAACAGACACTTGATCTGGCGGCGACGTATTTCAATATCCCGATGGCCCGTTACGGAGCAACGTCAGCCTCCGCAGAATCACTGTTGAATGCCTATTTGAAATTCCATCGAACCTCTGACGCCCGCAACATGCTGCTGGAATTCGTTCCTGCGATATTCCGGAATCTGGCAACTCTCCCTTCGAAAGCAGAGGTCTCAGAGGGGATCGCGATTGGAAAACGACTGCACAATCTGGAGTATTTGCCGGACGCAATGGACGTCTTTCTTCTCATTCAGCCTTTTTCGGGTGTCCACAGGAATGATCTCGAATTGAGCATGGTTCGTGTGATCACGTCGTTCACTCCTGAAATGTTTGTGGAATTCCTGGAAGGGTTAGACGGAAAGCGGCGACAATTCAGCATTTCTCTGTTCACACGGGAAGGAAAGCACTCGGATCAGATTCAATCTCGCTGGGATTTCGTGCTTGAAGCCGTCGCGAAAAATGCGGAACTGACGGCCCGTGCGAATCGAGCTTTGCAGCTTCTGGCGGAAGTTCAAACCCATTCGATCGATTTGCATATCGCGCGGGCTCGACTGCTACAGCTTGCTGCCGGCGATCCAAAGCAGGGGGCTGAATATCTCGCGAAGTATCTCGGCCAACATCCCTTGCGATTGCTTCCTGAGGTCATCCCCGACGTCAAAAACATAGAACGATTGGCCCGTCCCGCGCAGTCCAATCAAGCGGCCGTCTGGCTCGTGGCACGTGACTGCCTGAAACAACCCGATTCGTACAACGTTGGTGAAAAACTGGGGCGATGCGCCGTTGAATTCACGATCCGTGATCAGACGCCTGCAATGACACATGCCATCCTGTTGGATTGGACGCGAATCGCTCTTCAGTCGGGCAATGCCGAAAAAGTAGACCAGTTGCTGAAAAGCGACATGTCAAAAGGCCATCGATCCGCAATCCTGAACCTGTGGCTCTGGTTTGCCATCGACAACCGCGATGAAGCTGCGATCAAACGCCTTACCGACGAAATCGAACGTATTGGCACGGGTTCGTAGTACGACGTGCTTTGGAATCCTGGTTGCCCACAGGCGGAATGGTGGAATTCACGGCTTCTGCCTGGAACGACGATCGCCCGGTTGCAGTCCAGCCTTTCCGAGTTCTTCGCGAATGGCAGTGGCGAGCCTTGCCAGGTCTTCATCCTGATGTGCTGTCGTGACGACGATCCGTAATCGTGAGGTGTCGCGAGGAACGGTTGGCGGACGAATGGAGCCGACGAGAAAGCCACGCTGTTCCAGTTGGGCCGCTAATTCAACAGCGGCATTGGGGTCTCGCAAAATGACGGGGACGATCGGACCGGTCGAAGAAAAAACGGTCTCCACTCCAGCAATCCGTAGTTGAGTGCGGAAGAATTCCGAAGCGGCTTCGAGTCGAGTCCGGCGCCAGGGCTCGGCCGCGATGATATCCAGCGCAGCCGTGGCCGCAGCACAGACGGCGGGTGACAGGGCCGTCGAATAAACCTGCGATCTCGCCCGGTTCCACAGATAGTCGATCAGATCCGCATGTCCTGCGACAAAGCCCCCTTGAGCTCCCACCGCTTTGCTGAGCGTCCCAATCCGCACGGCAACTCTGTGTTCGACACCCAATGCTTCGCAGGCGCCACGGCCATTTTCACCAAGGACTCCGGTCCCGTGTGCTTCATCGACAATCAGTTCTGCGCCGCAACGTTCTGCAATGTCGCAGAGTTGCTGAAGAGGTGCCACGTCCCCGTCCATGCTGAAGACGGAATCCGTGACGATCCAGCGCCGACGGACACCAGAATATTTTTTCAGCTCATGTTCGAGGGTCAACAGGTCATCGTGTCGATAGACCCGAAACTTCGCTTGCGACAACCGGCAGCCATCAACCAGGCTGGCATGATTGGCTCGATCACACAGAATCAGATCTTCTGCGCCACAGAGCGCAGCAATCGTTCCAACATTGGCAGCCATTCCCGTGGGAAACAGCAGGGCATCGGGCTGAGCTTCAAAACATGCGATCCGATGCTCCAACCGCTCGTGCCAGGGAGAACGGCCGCACACCAGCGGGCTGGCACGTGCACCAATACTTGTGGAACGTAGTGCCTCAACAGCGGCGGAAATGACTCGGGAATCCCCGGCAAGATTGAGATAATCGTTAGACGCGCAATCCAAGACGCGGCGCCCATCGACTTCACACCAGCCTTCGGGAAGTACCTGAGTCACTCGACGACGACGTAACAGACCCTGAGATTTCAGATCCTGCAGGGCATCGGCAATCCAGGAGAGCGGCGACATCAGACCGCCATCACGTGACACCAGCTTCAAGTTCATCCAGCAGACCGCGGAGTGATCGCCGATCTTCTGGTGTCAATTGAGCCTTGACCAGATGTGTCATCAGCGGGACCAACGATCCGCCACAGAGTTTGTCGGCGGTCGTCTGCAGGCGGCGACCAATCAGCTCTTCACGTTCGATACGCGATTCAAACTGATGAGGCCATGGCTTGCGATCGCGGCGTACGAACTTCTTGATCTCAAGACGTTCCAGCAGCTTTTGCACCGTGGCGTAGTGAGCACCTGTTCCATTGGGATAGATGGTGTCTGTCAACTGGCGTACGGTGCTGCGACCGCGAGTCCAAAGGAGACTAAGGACTGCCAGTTCCGCGTCGGTGATATCTTGTGGTGTTCGCGCCATTTTTTGTGATTCGTTTTCTGTGCAGAACGTCGCTTCACAGTGTTAATTTAGGCTCGCTGCTTCGAGATGTCAATGATCTTGCCGAAAGTGTCCAAATGTGAGAATTCCGTGCTCGCTTGACTTCTGTTGGCGAGAACTCATACTTGCCGCTCAGCTCCAAGGATAAATTCTCTGCGGAGATGTGAAGCTATCCCTTGCTGCGGCGGGGTCGTGTGAACCGGGTCAGGCCTTAACCGGAGCAGCCCTAAGCATTAGGTTCTGGGTGCGGCAGGGGGTAGCTTCCCGTCTCTTTGGCGGAATTCGTCTCCCGCTGGGCAGGCCGATTTCCTAGCCAGTTGCTCGCCCCACAGTTGCTAAAAACAGATTCGCGGATCACGCGAGATGTCTCTCGATGGCATCTTCTATGCAACCCGACAGCACCGCTCTGGATCATCTTCGGCAGTGGCAGGTTGCCGCCTGGCAACGAGGCGAAAGACTCCTCGTTGAGCAATTGATCTCCAACCTTCAACCCTTATCGATTACAGACGATCTCCTTCTCGATCTTGTTTGCGCCGAAATCTGGTTGCGCGAAGAGGCTGCTGAAAAGATCGAGCTCGACGAATACATCGGACGCTTTCCACATCTCGAAGAGTCCTTGCGGAGACAGTTTGAAGTCAATCAATTGATGGGCTCGCTGACAAGCACGCAGTCCGTTTCGATCCTGATTTCAGAATGTGCTTCGCCCAATTCATCAACAGGCAATCGATCCAAAACCGAGGTGGCCAATCCGGCTGGCGCGTCTCGTTTTCCCGAACTCGCGGGATACGAAATCCTCAGTGAACTGGGGCGCGGGGGGATGGGGGTTGTCTACCTCGCCCGACACCTGCAGTTGAATCGCACCGTCGCGCTGAAAATGATTCGCGACAGTGCACTGGCGAGTCCAACCGTTCGAGAACGTTTTCGAGTCGAAGCCAAGGCCGTCGCACGCTTGAAACACCGCGGTATCGTGCAGATCTACGACTTTAACGACACGGGCGATTTCCCCTATTTCTCGCTGGAGTACCTGCCCGAGGGAAATCTGTCGGAATGGGTGCACGGAAAACAGCAGTCAATTAACTTTGCTTGCCGACTGGTGGAAAAACTGGCGCAAGCCCTGGATCATGCGCATCGTGAAGGGATTGTTCATCGAGACTTGAAACCCGCCAACGTGCTACTGGCAAGGTATTCCACGAATGATTCGGTTCATTCTGCCGGTTCCAACATGGCACGAGAACCGTCTGACTCAGATTCGTTTGACAATGCTGCCATTGATCACGAACCCAAAATATCGGACTTTGGTCTGGCCAAGAGCCTGGTCGACAACGAGGAACTGACACACAGTGCCGCCATGCTGGGAACGTGTGCGTATATGTCCCCCGAGCAGGCGTGGGGAAGATCTCGTGATGTTGGCCCAGCGACAGACATCCATGCACTCGGGCTGATACTCTATGAACTGATCACCGGAGTCGCGCCATTCCAGTCACCATCGATAGCAGAATCACTCGATCGCGTTCGATTTCTGCAGCCACCTTTGCTGAGCCAGTCGAGGTCTGATGTCCCTCCTGAACTCGATGCCATCTGCCGACGGTGCCTGGAAAAAGAACCCGCGCAGCGCTATCAATCTGCCGGTGATTTGGCCGAAGACTTGCGCCACTTCATCGAGAACAAGCCTGTCAGAAGGTTGGCACTGCCCGTTCGAAATCTCAGGTCGGCAGCGCTGGCGGTCGCGACCATCAGCGCCGTGCTGCTAATACTCGTCTTGCGTAATCAGCTTATCGATCGTTCCAGGTCAGATTCGGTGTCACCTGATCCACCTCCTGCGGTCACGTCCATTGCTCCAATTCCGCCGCGCACGATCGGAGAACCGTTTGCAATTCTCGTCGGGGTGCGATCCTACCGATTGCCAGATCAATCGATCGATCTGGAGTTCACCGAATCAGATGTTGACGAACTCTCACGAATCTTGTTTCGCCATGGTTTTCCACGCAAGAACATTCGGCTTTTGACCCAGTGGAACGAGTCTGACAATGCCGCCCTGGCACCAACCGGCTCCAATATTCGAGCACAATTTCGATTGGTTCTCGCACAGTGCATTCCCGACGACACCGTAATCGTCGCGGTGACAGGACTGGGGGGAGATCTGGGAACTCCGCCGATGTACTGTTATCTGCCGGCAGATGGACGTCCAAATGAAACGACGTCGTTGATGAGCCTGGCCGAGTTTTACGAACTTTTTCGTGAGTGCCCCGCTCAAAAGAAACTGCTGCTGGTTGATACCTGCCAGACGGTCGTCGCTGATCCCATTCACTGGCCGACGACTGCGGAACCTCCTGCGGGAATGGCCGTTTTCTTTGCGTGTGCCCCCAATGAACCCAGCTATGAACATCCCAGCCTTCGTCACGGAGTCTTTTCGTATCACGTCTTGCGAGGACTCGACGGTGCCGCAGACAGTGATCACGATTCGATCGTTGATTTGGGTGAACTCGCCCGTTATGTCTCTGGACATGTTCGCGAATTTGTTGCCACCAGCTTCGAAAACGCCGCTCAATCACCGTACCTGATCAGTAATCTGCCGGCGAATACCCCTATCATCCGACTGAATACAAAGTAAATTTTAAACGAGGTCACCCATGTCCCGCTCCCTGCTTGCACTTATTGGTCTCTGCTGTGGGACGATGTCGTTCGCCGAGGAACTGGACTATCAGGTTCTTGACCCCAGCCTGAAGGTTGTACGCCTCGACTCTTCGCCCGACGATTCGTTTCTGTCCGTCAGGCTCGATACCACAGGTCGGATTTTTGTGGGGGGACGGAAGACGCTCTACGCTTACGACCTCGATTCCACCGGGAAATACCTACCCCGTCGTCTTCTGTTTGAATTCCCTGAACACTCTTGGGTCAATGATATCGAAATCCTGGGGGACGATCTTTACGTTGTCACTGTCAGTGCCGTCTATCGATTGCCCGGTGCTCGCGTGAAGCGGCAGGGACTGACGATCGAACGATTGTTGTGGGGTGTCCCCAATGGCCATGTTCATCAATGCTTCCATGCCTGTGCCTGGGGACCAGAAGGCGACTTGTATGTTTCGATGGGTGATCCCCTCTGGTACTACGGAGATTTCAGCCGTCCTGATCACTGGGGACACTGGACGATGTTTTTCAAACCATCGTCAGCATCGGAAGTGAACGCCAAAAACGTCAGCGGCGAGAAGATCATTCAAGTTGGCGAAACGAAATGGGCGGCGGTTCCCTATAACGGCGTCGGTGCTGTCTTTCGAATTCGGCCGGATGGGACAAAACTCCAAAGCTTCGCGCGGGGATTGAGAAACTCGTGCGGACTCTGTTTCGACAAGAACTGGAACCTGTTCACGAATGACAATGACCACGAAGGGTTGCCGTCAATGTACGCTCCCGGGCGACTTCTGCACGTCACCGAAGACGCCTACTTCAGTTGGCCTCGCGGCTGGCTGAAGAGCAAGACACCTGATCGCGCTGACCTGATGCCGTCCCTGAACGAAGAAATGGGGCGGGCCGTCCCCGTCCTGCAGACCTATTACGGCGATAGCTACCTGCCACCCAAATACGACAATTCGCTGATGGTCGCTCGCTGGTGTCGGCGACAGATCACTTATTTTCCGCTGGAACAAAAAGGAAAAACATTTACGGCGAAAGAGCATGTCTTGCTGGAAGGGCGCGATCAGGCAAGACCCGTCGGCGTCTGTGTCGGTCGAGGTGGTCGAGTCTTCGTTACGCTGTGCTACATGGCTCAGAACGAAGGCTCGCCAAATTATCGCAGCGATCTGGCCGTCATCACTCGCAAAGACGACACTGATTTGATGCCATTCAAATCGCATGACCTGACGAAGTTGACGGCGCAAGAGTTAGCCGACTTGTCAAAGCCGGAACCGTTTTCCATTCGGACGGCATGCTACCAGGAAGATTTGCGTCGACGCGTTGAACGACCGCAGGCCCC
>Ga0194055_10004538_pt1 | contig 10339 bp, 10 predicted proteins | sample SepL449m_MetaG_FD_155482 | JGI IMG/M metagenome (GOLD analysis project Ga0194055, IMG submission 155482) | Anoxic zone freshwater microbial communities from boreal shield lake in IISD Experimental Lakes Area, Ontario, Canada - Sep2016-L442-9m | ecosystem: Environmental > Aquatic > Freshwater >... | reverse complement strand
GCCCGACTTTTTTTATGGCGGGGTTTCCGGCCGAAGGACCGGCTCAACACGTGCTCTGCCACTCGGTCTTTTCGTCCCAGGAGTCGCTCTGTGTGGGAATGCAAGAAGTGCCGTGAATCTGTCGAAGACACCTTTGACGTGTGCTGGAAGTGTGGCGCCTCCATGGACGGTGTCGAAGACCTGTCCTTCCGGCCGGAACCCGATTCTCGGATGGCCGCGGGAGCAACTCGCGTTGGCCCGGAGAAGATGCTGGATGAACCATGCTCCAAGTGTGGCTCGCCGCGCGTGATACGGAACGCACGCCTCGACGACCAAGGCGAGCATTCAGACGGAGTCGCCAAGATGGTTGTGTTTGGCAATCCCAGCGCGCTGATCTTCAAAGGCCGCGAATATTCAGAGGTGGTGGGGGATATCTGCTGCGATTGCGGACATCTGGAATTGAAATGCCGGGGGAATCTGAACAATTTATGGAGAGCGTACTGTCGAGCAGAGAAGCATCAGTGAGAGGAGAGGCAGGGCCGAAGGGAATGCAATCCGGGGCCAGCAAGGCGATCCAGCACCACGCCGCGTTGCCCGCCGCTTGGCTGCGCACGATTCGTCGCGGCTGACCGCGAGCGTTTCGCTGGCGCTCACAAAGTTCGTGAGATCGTGGCCATTCGACCTCCATCCGCCATACGAAAGAAAACACCATGGACAGCGTGACGTGGGTTCTCGAGTCGGAGGTCTTTCCCGACACCCATGCGCCCCTGCGCGATGCGATTCGGGATCGTGGGCAGCGGCTGATCGATTGGTCTGACGAGTGGTGGTATGACGGTGTCCCGCGACGCATCCCCACGTCCGCGGTCATTTTCCATGGCTCGCTCGGGAATGCGGCGCGCGTCGCCAAAGAACTCCATTGGACGCCCGGATCGTTGTGCCCGGTTGATGCCTTCTGCTGTTCGGCGTGGTACGAGGCGGCCAAGCCGTGGCTCGTTCATTCGGCGTGGACCATCTGCCCCGCCAAGGATCTTGTCGCAAACGCATCCGCTGTCGCGGCGCAGATCGGAGGCGAAAGCAGGATCTTCGTGCGTCCTGACAGCCCACTCAAGCCGTTCAGCGGCCGCGTCGTAGATATCGCGACATTGACTCTGGCGAAGCTCGACCATGGGTTCTATTTCGACGACGAATCACTCTCCGTGATTGCTGCCCCCGTCAAAGCGATCGGGCGGGAATGGCGATTCGTGATCGTTGAGAGAAACGTCGTCGCTGGATCCGCCTACGATCCGGCAGGGCGTAAATCGCTGCCGGTGCCGCTCGATGCCGAGGCAGCTTTCTTTGCGTCGTCGGTGGCGGCGAAGATCCCCGCTCCGGCAGCGGCGTACGTTCTCGATGTTTGTGAATGTGGAGGCGAGCTACGGCTGCTCGAGCTGAATCCGTTTGGCGGCGCTGACCTCTACGCTTGCGATCCCGTTGCCGTCGTTGATGCGCTCTCGGCGCTCGCCAACAAGCAGGAGGTAGACCGATCCTGACGAGAAACGATGGTCCTGCCATCGACGAAGCGAACTAGCCATCGGTTACAATCCGGCGGCGGGTCCGCGGTGGCGTTCGTCACATGGGGATTGAAAGATCGAGGCTCGTGTTTACCGGCACGCGCGTGCCAGAGGCCGAATTGATCCGCGAGCCGGGGCTGCCCGACGCGGAGGCAAGCCGACTTCTCGAGGAACTGCTTGGCCGTGTCGAGCCCGCTGGATCCGGTGCCGTAGCGGGACGCTGCGAACGACGCGATGGGGCAGCCTCACCGTAGCGATTGGTGGACAACTTCGTATCAACACCTTCTCCGTAGGGGCGTGCCATGGGCGAAGAGCCCGAAAAGAAGTTGGGGTTTGGGATTTATTCTCCGGGGGCGGGAGTCGGTGTTGGTGCTGCCTTGGGCGTCGCGTTCGGCGCGGCCGTTGACCACCTCGCACTCGGGCTTGCCTTGGGCACTGCGTTTGGGGCGGCAGCGGATGTGGTGTCGCATGCGCGGCAGATGAACATCAAGAAGCCCCGTTGACAGCATTCTGGCAGTAAATACGATGTATGTATGATTGCGTTCGACTGGGATCCTCTCAAGGCAGCCGCCAACCTGCGAAAGCATCGGGTCTCGTTCGAGGAGGCGAAATCCGTCTTTTACGACGAGTTCGCCGTTCAGTTCTTCGATGAAGACCATTCAACCGACGAAGAGCGTTTCATCCTGTTGGGGATGAGCGCGGGAGCCAAGCTGCTCCTTGTCTGTCATTGCGAGCGAGAACAGGAGACCGTCGTGCGAATCATTTCAGCGCGAAAAGCTACCAAGCGTGAGAGCGCTTTCTACCGAGGGAAATAGACCATGAAGGCGGAATACGATCTCGCCAAGCTCAAGTCCCGCAAGAACCCTTATGCTTCGAAGCTGAAGAAGCCCGTCACAATACGGCTCTCCGAGGACGTGGTCGAGTATTTCAAGGGCATGGCCATCGAAGCCGGCGTGCCATACCAGAGCCTCATCAACCTCTATCTGCGAGATTGCCTTGCAAGCAATCGGAGAGTTCAAATCAAGTGGCCCGAAGCCGGTTGATTCGATGGGCCGAGCGTCAGGCAGTTCCATCGATCAGCGGGTCGGTCCAACCCGTGCGCTGGGCGCGAGATCGCCGCGGTCCGTCGGCTCTGACGACTCCCCGTGACGAGTGACTGTCGGTGTTCATGTTGGTTGATTTCGGTGCCCACGCTCCTTCGTCGCTTGCTGTCCCAAAAGGCTTTGTGAGGCGCTGAGAGGCAGTGCGAGGGTCTCTTTCTGCGTTGGACGACGGTGGGCCATGCTGCTGACGGAAAGACACGTGCATCTACTCCTCCTCCCCGGGATGGACGGGACAAGCCGGCTGTTTGAGCCGCTCCTTGCCGCCCTGCCGGCGACGCTGCCGGCCACGGCTATCGCGTACCCGACGCACGCCCCCTTCGGCTACGACGAGCTGCTGCCGTTGATCTTGGCGGCCATCCCCCCCGGTCCGTTTGTGGTCGTCGGCGAATCTTTTTCCGGGCCACTCGCGGTCATGCTCGCCGCCCGGCGGCCCCCCGGATTGCGCGGCTTGGTCCTCTGTGCGTCATTTGTCCAGTTTCCACTGCAGGTGCCCGAGCGCTGGAGAACGATGGTGCGCCCCTGGGTGTTCCGCAGGCAGCCGCTGTGGATCCTCTCCTGCGTGATGCTCGGTCGGCATGGCTTCGGTCGGCTGGGGCGGATGTTCCGGGCAGCCGTCCGGACCGTGTCCCCGGTCGCCCTCGCCGCCCGCGCGCTCTCCGTCGCTGGTGTCGATGTGACAGACGAGCTCCGCGGGTGCCCGGTGCCGATCCTCTACCTGCAGGCGACCGGAGACATGGTGGTGCGGCCGAGCTGCTGGGAGGTGGTGTGGTCGGTGCGGCCTGATGCCGAGGTGGCGGCTCTGCCCGGCCCGCACCTGATCCTCCAAGTGTCACCGTGCCGAGCCGCCGAGGTGCTGGAGGCATTCTGTGACCGCCTCGCACCTCCGCCCCACGCGACGCTATAACGGGAGGTCGGACTCCCCGATCGGTGGGGCTGGAGACGGCGTGCTCTTCGGGGCAAAACCTGGCAGCCTCGATGTTTCTCTTGGTGAGCGTTGGCCTCTTGAGGCTGATCGACGGTGGCCGCCCGCAAGGTCAGAGCCACCGTCAGGCCGCTGATCACGGGGAGCAGTTGGAGCGGGCCGAGCGGGTCCGCGGCCACTGTTCGGCGGCGGCGGGCGGTCTTGAATGGTGATCGAACAGCATCAAAGGTGTGGTCATGCGGCTGCCGGTTGTTCGCGGTGTCATCGACCGACGGATCCTCGTGAATTACCGGGTCGATCCGGATGTGGTCGCCCGCACGCTTCCCCCTCCTTTCCGTTCCAAACTCCATCGGGGCTACGGCTTTGTCGGCATCTGTCTGATCCGGCTCCGCGCGGCGCGGCCCCGGTTCCTTCCTTCATGGCTCGGCTTCACATCGGAGAACGCCGCCCACCGCACCGCCGTCGAGTGGAACGAGGGGGATCAGGTCCGCGAAGGCGTCTATGTGCGCCGCCGAGACACCAGTTCGTGGCTAAACACGCTCGCAGGGGGGCGGGTGTTCCCCGGCCTCCAGTCGCACGCCCAGTTCACGGTTCGGGAGTCGGGCGGCCACTTCGAGGTGGCACTGAAGAGTGATGACGGGGACACGAGTCTGGCGGTGATCGGGGATGTCGCCGCCGATCTGCCGGCCGGGTCGATGTTCGGATCGCTCGGCGAAGCGTCGGCGTTTTTCCGGGCCGGCGCAATCGGGTATTCAGCCATGCCCGACCCGCGGCGCTTTCAGGGAATGGAGCTGCGGTGCGACCGCTGGGCGGTCGAGCCGTTGGCCGTGTCGGAGGTACGGTCGAGTTGCTTCGACGACGTGGCGGTATTTCCCGCTGGGTCAATCACCTTTGACTGTGCCCTGCTGATGCGTGACATCGAGCACGAATGGCACGGGAGAACGGACATCTGTTGTCAGGCGTAGCTCCACGACTGGACCGCGCGACGGTCGCGGTGCCGAAGCACGGCGCCGGGGCGAAAGAGGCTGACGCCCGAAGGATCCCCAGGGCCACAAGATGCATGCCGAACCGGTCAACCAGGCCAGCGATACCGTCCGGCGGTCGATGCCTGCTCCCGTGCGCTGGTGGCAGGGATGGGGGCCGCTGCTCCTGGCCCCTTGGCTCGTGCCGCTCCTCGCACCGGGCGACTGGCCGCGCTGGGCCATCATGTGGCTCCTGGCGTTCATGATCTTCTCGGGGTGCAAGTGGCTGACTTGGCGGCGGACGCCCGTTCGCGGCCAGCCCATGGGGAGGCATCTGGGGTATCTCTTCCTCTGGCCGGGGCTCGACGCCCGGCGTTTTCTCGAGCCCGATCGGCTGCCGTCGCCCCGCCCCCCGGGACGGGCCGAATGGCTTGCCGCAGTGGGGAAGCTGACGGCCGGACTGGTGATCCTCTTCGGGCTCGTCCGCCTGCTTCCCACGGCGTATCCCTCCCTGATCGGATGGGCCGGGATGCTCGGCATCGTCATGGATACGGTTTGAGGTCGGTGGCAAGGCCCGCGTCGGCGCTGGGGAGACAGAATCGGGCGCTGCCATCGATGGCTTGGGTGGGTACGATGATTGCTCCCGATCGCTCCAGCCGTTGCGGTGAACGGTGCGACGGCGACACACCAAGTGAAAGGAGGACTGCGTGATACGCGATGGAATACATCTGATCTCGCTTCCCTCCCGTAGCTTCAGTGGTAGAGCGTCGGCCTTATAAGCCGCTGGTCGCAGGTTCGATTCCTGCCGGGAGGATTTTGCCGCAAGCGGCGGCCGCTGCCAGTGCCAGCGCCCCGGTCAGTTGTGCCAGGGCTTCGCGGGCCGGTGCTTGATGCGGAGCGTCGCGGCGAGGTTGGTATCGGCGGCGTGCGTGGTGGCGCGTTGCCAGAGGCTGTCGCAGTCGCCGAATACGAAGTCGCTCGTGGCCGGGGCAATTCTCCAATCACCGGCCGCCACCTCCGCGTCGAGTTGCCCGGCGCCCCAGCCGGAATAGCCGGCGAAGACGAGAAGCGGCGCATGGTTGTCGCGAACGAGCGTGACGACAAGATCCTTGCGCATGGCGAGAAAGACACCCGGCACGATATCCCGTTCGGTCATGACAGGATTGGCATGGAGCGCGAGCAGGGGCCCCTCGAGCGGCCCGCCGTTCATCACCATGACATCAGCTGGGCACGGACCGTTTGCCGACTCGTCCCAAACCCGATCGAGGCTCTCGGCGCCGGGGCGATTGAGCACGAGGCCAAGGGCCCCGCCCTGATCGTGCTCGACGAGCAGGACCACCGTCCGAGAAAAGTTCGGGTCGTTCAGTTTCGCGGCAGCGACCAGCAGATGTCCGGAGAGCGAGCCCATCGAAGCCTCATTGACCACGGTTCCGGCGCGGCTCGATCGAGATGGCATGGGATCGCCCGATCGTCGCCAAGGCATTCTACCGGCCGTTCGGCCCGGGGTTGGCCCCCGAACGCCGGTGGCGTGGATCTCGGGTAGGTCATCGCCATGGCCGGGATGCCAGAGGATGGAGATATCCGAGGGGGGGAACGTACACTCCTAGCCATTCGCGGCGGCCGGGCCAGCCCGGGGCCCCGCGACGCCCCCGACCCGATCACCCTGACCTCAACGAGGACTGAACCTTGGCAGCGGACGGAGTTCTCCCCACCACTGGCAGCGTGGCATCGAGGCTCGGCACGCTCGAGCTCGATCACGGTTACCCCACCGCGGCCACCGTCGAGAAGCTCTTCGACGATCTCGACTTCCAGCGGGCCTGCCAGGCCTATCTCTGGGCCCTCCCGCTGATGGCGATGGTGCAGTGGCAGAGCGAGCATGCGACGAAGTTCGGGGCCGGGAAGCTCGACTATGTCGACTACCTCACGTTTCAAGACAAGCTCGGGCTCCTCACCGCCAACGCCACCACCCCCTACATCATGGCCTTCCCGAATCTGCGGGAATCGGGGCCGCTCGTCCTGGAGATCCCGGCCGGGCCGACAGCGGGGGGCTGCACCGATTTCTGGCAACGGCCGATCACCGATTCCGGGCAGACCGGCCCCGACAAGGGAGCGGGGGGAAAGTATCTGATCCTCGGCCCCGACGACGCCGACATGAAGCCCGACGGGTACTTCGTCTTCCGCTCGCCAACGGTCAACATCTTCTCGGCCCACCGCGTTCTCGATCCTGACCCCCTCAGGGCCAAAGCACTGATCGAAGGCCTGCGGATCTATCCCTATGCCCAACGCGAGAACCCGGGCCCCACGCGCCATCTTTCCCCCGCCGGCCGGCCGTGGAGCGGCGCGCAGCCCCGCGGGATCGTCTCTTGGGAAGAGCTGGCGAGGATCATCAACGAAGAGCCTGTCCACGAGCGCGATCGGATCATGATGGGGATGCTCCAGCCGCTGGGGATCGAGAAGGGGAAGCCGTTTGCGCCGAGCCCGAGGCAGAAGAAAATCCTCACCGACGCGGCCGCAGCGGGCGAGGCGATGGCCCGAGCGATCGCGTATCAGAAGCGGTTTGCCGGCGCGAAGGTCTGGCCGGAGCGGGCATGGGAAAAATCCCTGATGCTCGGCGAGACGAATCAGGAGGCCCCCCACCACACCGAGCTCGACGAACGGACGAGCTGGTTCTACGAGGCGGTCGGGGTGTCGGTGGGGATGATGGGGCGCGCGGTCGGTGTCGGGCAGGTCTATCTCGAGGCGGCGAGGGACTCTGCCGGCAGGTGGCTCGATGGTGGAAAGCCCTACCGCCTCACCGTGCCGAAGGATGTGCCTGTCGCGCAGTTTTGGTCGGTGACCGTCTACGACAACGAGACGCGTTGCTTCGTCGACACCGGCGCCCAGCCCGACCGGTCGTCGCGCGATCCGATCGCCACCAACCCGGACGGCTCGGTCGACCTCTTCTTCGGCCCGGCAGCGCCTGCCGGGAAGCCGGCGGGCAACTGGATCGAGACGCTCCCCGGGAAGGGATGGTTCAGCTACTTCCGGCTCTACGGGCCGACGGCCACCTACTTCGACCGCTCCTGGGTGCTGGGAGACTTCGAGCCGGTCGGTTAAGTGGCTGACTGGCAAAGCAGCGAGGCGGCGATCCAATCGCCGCGTAGCGCCATCAGGACTTGACCGTTGATGCCATCTTGCCGAGTGCCGCGAAGAGCCGGGCCCGCGGGGGAGTCGTTGTCAGGAGCGGGTCTTTCATCACGATGGCAGCCGCCGCCGAGCGGAGCACCGCCGTTGGCGCGGGGGCGGCGCCTGCGGCCGGCATGGCGGCGACGGTCATCGGCATGGCGGCGGCCATCGGAGTGGCCATCATCGCCATCGAATGCATCGACGAGGACGAAGAGGATGACGACGAGGACTTCGTCGGCGTGGTCGAAAGTTTTTCGACGACAGAGAACTTCCGCATCATGTCGCTCTCCTCATGCGACATGATGTGGCAGTGCCAGATGTAGTCACCCTTGCGGTCGTACTTGGCGACGACCCGTGTCATCTGCCCAGGGTAAACGAGGACGGTGTCTTTCCAGCCTAGTTCGTTTGCCTGCGGCTTCTGGATCGCGCCGGTGGGGGTGTAGATTGTAGCGCCGGTCTTGACGTCGATGCTCGTCGTGAAGTCCTGCCGGTTTTGCACCTGGAACGCCGCGAGGTGGATGTGGACGGGGTGGACGTCCTCGGTCGTGTTGTAGATCTCCCACACGACCGTCTTGCCGACCTGAATCTTCTCGGTGACTGGAGCGCTGAAGGCGAGCGGGCCATCTTTAAGCGTGCCGAGCATCGGGGTGATGACGGTAAAGACGCCGTTGGCGGCAATTGGATCGGGCGCGGCGGGATTCGTCTCCATCGTGTCCATCTCGAACAGCCCAACCTTGATCGCCGGGGCGTCGGCCACGAGCGGCTTGATCGCCGGCACGAGCGTGCTCCGGAGAGCAGGGTTCGGATACGCCTTATTGAGCGGGGCATCAACGATGAACTCCATCACCTGGCCGGTGGTGTTCGGATCGACTGGGTCGCCGTCGGAGTAGGGGGTGGCGGCATCGTTCCGCACGATGATCCTTGTGCCGGGAGCAAACTTCGAGAAGTCGACGACGACGTCGGCCCGCTCGCCGGGGCCGAAGAGAAGTTTGTCCATCACAGCGGGCTTCGAGAGGAGCCCCTGGTCGCTGCCGACCTGCATCAGCTTCGCGGCCGGAGCCTGACTGGGATCGTTGTCCTTCGAGAGCCACAAGTCGAGGAAGCGCGAGTCGGAGGCGTTGACCATCCGGAAACGGTAGTTCCGCGGCTCGACATGCTGAACCGGCCAAGCCTTGCCGTTGACCGTCATGACATCGCCGAACGCCTCGGGGAGCATTCGCGTGCAGCCGGTGTTGTCGGTCTGGTGGGGGTAGTAGAGTTGCCCGGCTTCGGTGAACATCCGATCGGCGATCACCAGCGGGAGTTCGTAAGCCCCGGAAGGCAGGCCGACGGGATTGTTTTTCAGGCCGGTGTCGACCTCGTCGCGGACGATGTACATTCCCATCATGCCGGCGTAGACGTTCGTGCGGGTGAAGCCCATGGCGTGGTCGTGGTACCAGAGCGTGGCGGCGCGCTGGTCGTTGGCGTAGACAAACGTGTCGTTGGCCTTGGTCGCATCGACGCCCCGATCAATCACCGGCTTGCCGCCAACTGTCTCGGGGAGGGCGCCGGTGAACCACTGGTTGGGCGTCCCGTCACTGGCGGCCTCGGTGTGCCCGCCATGGAGGTGGGGCACCGTCGGGATGCCCTTGTTGGCTGGCATCGCCAGCATGTCCGGCGTCATCATCCCCGGGCTCATGTCCATGAACTGGCTCATGAGGTAGGAATCCTGCGAGCCGAGATTGTTCGTCCAGTGGACCTGGATCGGGGTGCCGCTGCGGACCTGGATCGACTTGCCCGGAAACGACGCCGTGGCTTGGCTCGTCCCGTAGCCGTAGATGTCGGTCTGAAAGTTCGTCGTGCCGACGACCTTGCCGTTGGCATCCTTGACGTCGACCACGCCGAGAATGTTCGACGTCGTCTCGTACATACCGATGTCGTACTTCGCTACCCCGCGGCTCACGGTCGGCGTGAAGATCGATTTCGGATCGAGCAGGTTCGGCAGCGGGGTGACGTACTTGTGGATGCTCATCGGATCGAGCGTCGGCTGGTCCATCGCCATCCCCGTGTCGCAGTTGAACATCGCCCGGGGCTCGAGGGCCTCGAGGCTCACCAGCCCGAAATGACGGCGGCCGGCAGGGCGACGTCTGGCATCCTTGCCGGCGCGCCGGCCGATCAGGCTGTTTGTCGTGGACAGGCGGGGCGGCGAGGATCGCTTCAACATGATCAAAGACTCCACGGAAAGCGTAGGAACCGCAGACGTCGTTGTAACGATGCCTTTCCGGTCCGCACGGAAGCGCTCCGAAATGAAAGTCCCGGAAGGGTAAAGCCGACATGATCGCAAGGAAGCGAGCCCGGCAGAGCGATCGCGCTGAAACCTTTGCAAGGCTTTGTCGCCGTTCCCTTGCGAATCGTGAAGCAATCCGGTGCGTCATCCGAACCGCGCCGGCACGAAAAGCTTCAGGGGCGTTTGGCGCGGCCGCTGATCGCGGCTTCGTGGCGCAGCAACCAAGCCTTCCGCTCGACGCCCGCTGCGAAGCCGGTGAGCGAGCCATCGGCGCCGATGACACGGTGGCAGGGGACGATGATCGAAACAGGGTTTCGGCCATTGGCCGCCCCGACGGCACGGGCCTTGTTGGCCCCGCCAAGCCTCTGTGCCTGCTCGCCGTAGGTCATCGT
>Ga0194055_10004537_pt1 | contig 10344 bp, 4 predicted proteins | sample SepL449m_MetaG_FD_155482 | JGI IMG/M metagenome (GOLD analysis project Ga0194055, IMG submission 155482) | Anoxic zone freshwater microbial communities from boreal shield lake in IISD Experimental Lakes Area, Ontario, Canada - Sep2016-L442-9m | ecosystem: Environmental > Aquatic > Freshwater >... | reverse complement strand
GGGCCGAGTTCGGCTTCTTCGGGGTGGTGGTGTACACGCGGGTGCACACACCGCGCCGCTGGGGCGCCCCTTTGAGGGCCGGAGTCTTGGACTTTGACGTCTTGGCCTTCCGTCCCTTGCGGACGAGTTGCTCGATCGTGGGCACGCGTTACCTCGTGAACTCTCTTCTTGGTGATTGCTGGGGGAAACTTCTTGGCGCACTCGGCGAATTCGCCAGCAGAGCGCGCAGGGCTTCAGAGCATAGGCCCAATGGGGGCTCCAAGTCCACCCGCAGCAGGAATCCCTCCTGCGGGTGGCTCTGGACCGGTGGATCAGGCTCCCGCCTGAGCGCCACCCTCGATACCTTCATCGGTGGTCGGTGCTTCGCCGACCCAACTGGCTCCGAGCTCAAACTTCTCGTCGGGACCGTCGTCGAATCCCTCGAGCAGCCATGCAGCCAGATCATCGTCCTCACGGTGGAGGTCGACGATCGGCTCGGCGTCAGGCAGGTCGAGACGGATGGACCGATAGTCCTCGGTACCCGACCCCGCTGGGATCAGCTTGCCGATGATGATGTTCTCCTTGAGGCCGTGGAGATCATCGGTCTTGCCCTCGATGGCCGCCTCAGTCAGCACTCGGGTCGTCTCCTGGAAGGAGGCGGCCGAGAGCCAGCTCTCAGTGGCCAGCGAGGCCTTGGTGATACCCATCAGCTCGTTGCGACCCTCTGCGTGGCGCTTGCCATCGGCGAGCAGCTGACGGTTGGCCTCGGTGTAGATCTGACGATCGACCTGCTGGCCCGGGAGGAAGTCAGACTCCCCCGGGTCGGCGATGTTCACCCGACGCAGCATCTGGCGAACGATGAGTTCGATGTGCTTGTCGTGGATCGACACGCCCTGGTCGCGGTAGACCTTCTGAACCTCTTCGACGAGGTACTGCTGGGTCTCCCGCTCTCCCTTGACGTCCAGAAGCTGCTTGGGGTCCTTGGGGCCTTCGACCAGCGCATCGCCAGCCTCGACCTCATCGCCGTCCTTGATCTCAAGGTGCACCCGCAGCGAGACCAGCTCGACCTGCTCGGTGCCGTCGTCGGCCACGATGGTGATGACTCGAGCCGTGTCCTCTTCCTCCACCCGGACCACTCCGTTGTGGAGCGCCAAGATGGCGGCCCCCTTCGGCGTGCGAGCCTCGAACAGCTCGACCACTCGGGGAAGACCATGGGTGATGTCGGACCCGGCCACACCACCGGCATGGAAGGTCCGCATGGTGAGCTGGGTTCCCGGCTCACCGATGGACTGGGCTGCGATGACTCCGACCGCTTCGCCAATCTCGATCATGTTTCCCGTGGCGAGGGACTGACCGTAGCAATCAGCGCAGATCCCCTGGCTGGCCTCACAGGTCAACGTCGAGCGAACCCGAACCCGGGTGATCGCTTCGTCGTCGCGCATGGCCGAGACCATCTCGTCGCTCAGCATCGTGCCGGTCTCGAATGTGGTCTTGTCGCTCAACACGACATCCTCAACGAGGACACGACCATAGGCACGGGTCTCCACGTAGGAGCGAGCTCCAGCGGTGTCCGGAACGATATTCTCGATCCAGATACCCCTTGTCGTCCCGCAGTCGAGCTGCCGGATGATGAGCTCCTGAGCCACATCGACGAGTCGACGGGTCAGGTAACCGGAGTCAGCGGTCCGCAGTGCAGTGTCAGCAAGACCCTTACGGGCGCCGTGCGTCGAGATGAAGTACTCGAGGACGCTCAGGCCTTCGCGGAAGCTCGACTTGATCGGACGCGGAATCATCTCACCGCGCGGGTTGGACACGAGGCCCTTCATGCCGGCGATCTGACGGATCTGCTGTGCGTTTCCTCGGGCCCCTGAATCCACCATCATGTCGAGTGGGTTGAAGGTCAGACCCGACAGGGTCTTCTCCATCGCCCGACCGACCTCAGTGTTGGCCGAGGTCCAGATCTCGACTTCCTTCTGGCGACGCTCGTCATCGGTGATGATGCCCCGCTTGTACTGCGTCTCGGCCTTCTCCGCCTCCTTCTCGTGGCGGTCGAGGATGTCCTGCTTCTCCGGCGGCGTCTGAACGTCGTTGATGGAGATGGTCAGACCCGACTGCGACGCGTAGCGGAAGCCCAGTGCCTTGATGCGATCAAGGCTGGCAGCAACTTCCTGCCGACCCCACCCAGCACTCAGCTCCTCCACCACCACGGCGATGGGCGTGGCCCGCTTGCCGATGACGGTGTTGACGAAGCGGAAGCCATTCGGCAGACCTTCGTTGAACAGGGCACGTCCCGGCGTCGTCTCGAGGACAAGACGACCCTGGGCGTCAGGCTCAATACCGGCCGCTACAAGTCGATCGCCGAGGTTCGAGTCGAGCTCGGGTCGCAGCTGGATCTTGGCGTGCAGCGACAGCCCCCCAGACTCGAGTGCCGACTCGATCTCGAAGATCCGTCGGAAGACACGACCTTCGCCGGGCTCACCGTCGATCTCAAGGGTCAGGTAGTAGGCACCGAACACCATGTCCTGGGAAGGAACTGTGATCGGGCGACCGGTAGCCGGGCTCAGGATGTTGTTCGCACTGAGCATGAGGATGCGGGCCTCAGCCTGCGCCTCGGCCGACAGCGGGAGGTGAACAGCCATCTGGTCGCCGTCGAAGTCAGCGTTGAACGCCGTGCAGACGAGCGGGTGGACCTGGATGGCCTTGCCCTCGACTAGCTGGGGCTCGAATGCCTGGATTCCGAGGCGGTGGAGCGTCGGAGCACGGTTCAGCAGCACCGGGTGCTCCTTGATCACGTCCTCAAGCACATCCCAGACCTGGGGCTTGCGACGCTCGACCATGCGCTTGGCCGACTTGATGTTCTGCGCCAGCTCCTTCTCGACGAGCCGCTTCATCACGAACGGCTTGAAGAGCTCGAGCGCCATCAGCTTGGGAAGGCCACACTGGTGGAGCTTGAGGTTCGGGCCGACCACAATGACCGAACGGCCTGAGTAGTCCACGCGCTTGCCAAGCAGGTTCTGGCGGAACCGACCCTGCTTGCCCTTGAGCATGTCCGACAAGCTCTTGAGGGGGCGGTTGCCAGGTCCGGTGACCGGGCGGCCACGACGGCCATTGTCGAACAGTGCGTCGACGGCCTCTTGGAGCATCCGCTTCTCGTTATTGACAATGATTCCCGGGGCTCCGAGGTCGAGCAGCCGCTTCAGCCGGTTGTTCCGGTTGATGACGCGGCGGTACAGGTCGTTGAGGTCGGACGTGGCGAACCGTCCACCGTCGAGCTGGACCATCGGTCGCAGGTCTGGCGGGATCACCGGCACTGCGCCGAGGATCATCGCAGCCGGATCGTTGATCCGACGCCCGTGCTCGTCACGGCGGTTGAAGGCCGACACGATCTTGAGACGCTTGATCGCCTTCTGACGGCGCTGGGCCGACAGGGGCTTGCGGCCATCGGAGGCCTCAACATTGGCGCGGAGCTTGACTTCCTCCTCGTCGAGGTCGATGCGGTCGATGAGCGCGGTAATGGTCTCCGCTCCCATTCCACCCTCGAAGTAGTCGCCATAGTTGATGGTCAGCTCACGCCACAGGAGCTCGTCTTCGATGATCTTGCGGCTGTGGAGGGCCTTGAGCTCGGTCAGCGCCCGGGTGGCGATGTCGATCTCCTCGTCTGCCGAATCGCGGATGAAGCCGATCTCCTTCTCGCCAGCGCGCTGCTCTGCCTTGATCTCGGCGTCGCGGGCACCGTCCTTCTCGAGCTGACCGGTGCGGATCTCGAGATCCTTGTACTTGCGATCGACCTCGAGGTCACGCTGCTTCTCGATGGCGCCCACGTTCAGGGCGAGCTCCTTCTCGAGCTCGGGAAGGTCATTGTGCAGTTGGTCCTCGTCGACCCAGGTGACCAGGTTGGCGGCGAAGTAGATGACCTTCTCGAGCTGCTTGGCCTTGAGCTCCTCGCGGGGCTCTGTCCCCATGAGCAGGTAGGCGAGCCACGAACGGGTTCCACGCAGGTACCAGATGTGCACCACCGGTGCAGCCAGCTCAATGTGGCCCATCCGCTCACGGCGAACCTTCGACCGAGTGACCTCGACGCCGCAACGCTCGCAGATGATGCCCTTAAATCGCACCCGCTTGTACTTGCCGCAGTAGCACTCCCAGTCCTTCGTAGGACCGAAGATCTTCTCGCAGAAGAGTCCGTCCTTCTCTGGACGAAGCGTGCGGTAGTTGATGGTCTCCGGCTTCTTGACCTCGCCGTTGGACCAGCTTCGGATCGAGTCTGCGGTGGCCAGGCCGATGCGCAGTTGCTCGAAGGTGTTCACGTCAAGCTTTGCCATTAGAGGCCCCTCTCCATTGCGCGCCGTGCGTCTTCCTCGTCCGAGCCGCGCTCGGGTCGACTGATGTCGATCCCAAGCTCCTCGGCCGCCCGGAATACGTCCTCATCGATTTCAGCCATCTCGACCTGGGCGCCCTGCGCGTCCATCACCTCGACATCGAGGCAGAGCGACTGCATTTCCTTGATAAGCACCTTGAAGCTCTCAGGGATCCCGGGCTCCGGGATGTTCTCACCCTTGACGATGGCCTCATAGACCTTCACGCGGCCCAAGACATCGTCGGACTTGATGGTCAGAAGCTCCTGAAGGGCGTAGGCAGCTCCGTATGCTTCGAGGGCCCACACCTCCATCTCTCCAAACCGCTGGCCACCGAACTGCGCCTTGCCGCCGAGCGGCTGCTGCGTGATCATCGAGTAGGGGCCGGTCGACCTGGCGTGGATCTTGTCATCCACGAGGTGAGCCAACTTGAGGATGTAGACGTACCCGACTGAGATCTGGTTGTCATAAGCCTCACCGCTGCGCCCGTTGTAGAGGGTCACCTTGCCATCGTCTTGCATCTGGACGGTGCCGTCCGCCGAGTCGGCGTTGAGCTCTTGGAAGATCCGCTTGATCGTCGGGTGACGACCAGCCTTGTCCTCCTCGTCCCAGTGAGCGCCGTCGAATGCCGGCGTAGCCACGAAGGCCGCTGGGGTCGTCCGAGGGCGGGTCTTGCGCAGAGCGCCGTCACCCTTGCCCGAGCTCCCCTTCTCCGGGTCAGACTCCATGCCCTTCCACCCATGACGAGCGGCGTAGCCGAGACTCGACTCGAGGATCTGCCCGACGTTCATTCGAGATGGCACGCCAAGGGGATTCAAGATGATGTCGACAGGACTGCCATCAGCCAGGTACGGCATGTCCTCGATCGGGAGGATCTTGCTGATGACGCCCTTGTTGCCGTGGCGTCCAGCGAGCTTGTCACCCTCGGAAATCTTCCGCTTCTGGGCCACGTAGACCCGGACCAGTGCGTTGACGCCGGGGGGGAGCTCATCGCCGTTCTCACGAGAGAACACCTTGACGTCGATGACCTTCCCGGACTCGCCGTGCGGGACCTTGAGTGACGTGTCACGTACCTCGCGGGCCTTTTCACCGAAGATGGCGCGCAGCAGGCGCTCCTCTGGTGTCTGCTCGGTCTCACCCTTCGGGGTCACCTTGCCGACCAGGACGTCACCAGGACCGACCTCGGCGCCGACACGGATGATCCCGCGGTCGTCGAGGTCGGCAAGGATCTCCTCAGAGAGGTTCGGGATATCCCGTGTGATCTCCTCTTCACCGAGCTTCGTGTCACGAGCATCGATCTCGTGCTCCTCGATGTGGATCGAGGTGAGCACGTCGTCCTTGACGAGACGCTCGGACAAGATGATGGCGTCCTCGTAGTTGTAGCCCTCCCATGGCATGAAGGCCACAAGAAGGTTCTTCCCCAGGGCGAGCTCACCGTTGTGCGTGCTCGGTCCATCGGCGATCAGGTCGCCCGCCTCAAGCTTGTCACCCTCGTTGACGAGCGGACGCTGGTTGATGCAGGTGTTCTGGTTCGATCGGCGGAACTTTGCCAAGGCATAGGTCTTCTTGCCGAGCACACGACCCACCCGGTCCTTTTGACCCGACTTGTACTCAACCACCACGCGGTCACCACTGACCTCAGTCACGGTGCCGGCGCCTTCAGCGACGATCACGTCACCGGCGTCGCGAGCTGCTCGAGCCTCGATGCCGGTGCCGATGTACGGCGCCTCCGGCACGACCAGCGGCACAGCCTGCTTCTGCATGTTGGCGCCCATGAGGGCTCGGTTGGCGTCATCGTGCTCGACGAAGGGGATCAATGCGGTCGAGACCGAGATGATCTGCTTGGGCGAGATGTCGATCAGGTCGACCTCTGCAGGAGGAACGAAGTCGATCTCCGATGTGGTCGACGAGAGCGAGTTCATCGAACCCATGCGCACGCCAGTGCCCTGCGGGCCACGACGCACGAGCACGCGCTCTTCGAGGAAGTTGCCCTTGGCATCGATGGCCGCGTTGGCCTGGGCGATGACGTGCTCTTCTTCCTCGTCAGCGGCGAGGTACACGACCTCGTCAGTGACTCGACCCTTGACCACTTTGCGGTACGGAGTCTCGATGAAGCCATAGTCATTCACCCGGGCGTAGGTGGCCAACGAGCCGATCAGGCCGATGTTCGGGCCTTCCGGGGTCTCGATCGGGCACATACGTCCGTAGTGGGAGCTGTGGACGTCTCGAACCTCGAAGCCAGCACGCTCACGCGAGAGGCCACCCGGCCCGAGAGCCGAGAGCCGGCGCTTGTGCGCAAGGCCCGACAGCGGGTTGTTCTGGTCCATGAACTGACTGAGCTGTGAGGTTCCGAAGAACTCCTTGACCGCGGCCACGACCGGACGAATGTTGATCAGGGTCTGCGGCGTGATGGCCTCGACATCCTGCGTGCTCATCCGCTCCCGTACGACGCGCTCCATGCGCGAAAGTCCGACGCGCACCTGGTTCTGGATCAATTCGCCGACCGAACGGATACGGCGGTTGGCGAAGTGGTCCTGGTCATCGATCCGGTAGCTGGTCTCGCCATCGGCCATGTGCTTCGCCAGGTGGAGCAGGTACGTGCTGGCGGCCAGGATCTCAGCCGGAGCCAGGGTCCCCTGATCGGCACCCGGACGCTCGAGCTTGATGCCGAGGATGTCCTCGATCCGGTCGATCTCCGGGCCGAGCTTGCGGTTCAGCTTGTAACGGCCGACGCGAGTGAGGTCATAGCGCTTCGGGTTGAAGAACGCGTTCTCAAAGTACTGCCGAGCCGACTCGGTCGACAGAGGCTCTCCCGGACGTGCCCGCTTGTAGATCTCGAGGAGGGCGTCCTCACGAGTCTCGAGGGTACCTGCCTCCTTCTCCCACTGGTCACCCAGGAAGTCGAAGTGGTTGACAAAGTTCGTGTAGAACGCCTCATCCTCGTAACCGAGGGCACGCAGGAGGGTGAACAGCGAAAGGCGGCGCTTACGGGCGACGCGGGTCCCTGCGGTCACCGGCTTGTTGGGCTTGTTCTCGATGTCGAACTCGATCCACTCACCGCGATAGGGGTGGATGGTCCCAGTGAACAGCGTCTTGGCATCGCGGCCAGGGGCGAAAATCGCTCCGGGCGAGCGGACCAGCTGCGAGACGACAACGCGCTCGGTTCCGTTGACGATGAAGGTCCCGCGCTCGGTCATGACGGGGAAGTCCCCCATGAAGACCGTCTGCTCCTTGATCTCGCCGGTGTCGGCGTTCATGAACTGCGCCCGCACGAATACTGGTGCGGAGTAGGTCATGTCCTTCTCCTTGCACTCCTCCACCGTGAACTTCGGCGGCGGGCGCAGATCAGGATCGGTCGGATCGAACTCCAGCGACAGGCTGAGCCGGCCGGTGAAGTCCTCAATCGGACTGATGTCCTGGAAGGCCTCCTTGAGGCCATTGTCTAGGAAGTGCTGGAAGCTGTCGCGCTGAATCGCGATCAGATCGGGCAGGGGCAACGCCTCTTCGATGTTGGCAAACGAGACGCGGTCAGGGCTCTGGGACCGTGAAGGCAACGGCCTACTCCTCACTGGCTGGATTCTGTGCGGGACGACAGGTGGATGACGACGATGGGTCGACGCCGGCGACTCTCTGGACGCGTGGAAACGCGCCAAGAGCGAGCGGCGACGTCAAGAGGCTGACAGAGAAAGCACGGTACCGATGGATGCTAGTCCGATATCGGAGCGAGCACAAGAGGAGTCTCCGAGATGTCTCGGAAACGCCCCAGGTTGGCCCTGTGCTGAGTCAAACCCTACGGACGAATCGTCGGGTGGTCAAGGATGCAGTACCCCGGCCCACGAAGGGCCGGGGCCTGCACCTCGATAGTGCGGTTGCTACTGAAGCTCGACGGTGGCGCCGGCTGCCTCAAGGGCCGCCTTTGCCTTCTCGGCGTCGTCCTTCGACACCTTCTCGAGGACGGCCTTGGGGGCCGAATCCACGAGGTCCTTGGCCTCCTTGAGGCCGAGGGAAGTCAGCGTACGGACCTCCTTGATGACGCCGATCTTCTTGTCACCGGCGCTGGTGAGGACGACGTCAAACTCGCTCTTCTCATCGGCAGCGGCGGCGTCGCCACCGCCTGCGGGTGCAGCAACAGCGACAGCTGCGGGAGCTGCTGCGGTCACACCGAACTTCTCCTCGAAGTCCGTGAGGAGCTCGCTGAGCTCGATGACGGTGAGCTCTGCGATCCCGTCGAGGATCTGCTCCTTGGTGAGGGTTCCAGCCATTGGGTTTCCTTTCCTATTTCGATTCAATCGATTGTTGGATATTCAGGGTGTTCAGGGTTTGCGAGCGATGACGATCAGGCGTCAACATCGGATTCGGGAGCAGGCGCCTCGTCCTCTGCTGGGGTCTCATCCTCTGCGGGTGCAGCCTCGTCGGCAGCCTCTACGGGGGTCTCATCCTCTGCGGGTGCAGCCTCGTCGGCAGCCTCTACGGGGGTCTCGTCCTCTGCGGGAGCAGCCTCGTCGGCAGCCTCTGCGGGGGACTCGTCCTCGGCGGGAGCAGCCTCGACCTCGGCGACCGGAGCAACTGCCTCGCTGGGCATGGTCTCGATCAGTGCCTTGAGCCCATAGGCCAGGCTCTGCGGAACGGCCTTGAAGAGGCTTGCGAGCTGCTGCATCGGCGATGCGATGAGCCCAGCGAGCTGGCTGAGTAGGACGTCACGGCTCGGCAGGTCAGCCAAGGCCTTGAGATCCTTGTCTGACAGTGACTTGCCGTCGAGGACGCCGCCCTTGATGATCAACGCGGGGTTGGTCTTGGCGAAATCCTTCAGCGCCTTCGCTACCGCACTGACGTCACCGGACACGAACGTGATGGCTGTCGGTCCGACCAGGTGGTCAGCAAGGCCGGCGTGATCGCCGCCTTCAATGGCCCGACGCACCAGCGTGTTCTTGAAGACCTTGAAGTCTCCACCTGACGCTCGCAGTGTGCGCCGCAGCTCTGCCATGGCAGCCACTGTCAGGCCTCGATACTCGGTGACGACCGATGCGCTTGACTCGCCGAGACGCTCGCGCACCTCATCGACCACTGCGACCTTGTCGCTCCTCGGGTTTTCCATCGCTCTCTTCCTCCACCGGTCCCCCGGCATCGGGGCTTCGGAGATCCGGTCGAGCGTGGACCGGGCAACTCGTGTGAGTTGCGCAGACCACCTCGTCAGGCGGGCTTTCGCCCCTTGAGCCACCGTGGTGGCACCGGATGTCTTCGGCGTCTTTTCGTTCTGTGGTGCGACCACCGAGATGACCGCAGGAATGTGACCCTAGCGCACTGGGACGTTCGAAGCCATTCGGCTCAGGCCGAGGCAGGCACCAGTTCGTCGACCTCGCGGATCTGAGCCGGGTCGAGCTTCACGCCAGGGCCCATTGTGGAGGCCACGGCGGCACCGAGGACGTAGCGCCCCTTGGCGGAGGCTGGCTTGGCCCGAAAGAGCTCGTCGACAACGGCACGGGCATTTGCGACGAGGTTCTCGTGCGAGAACGACACCTTGCCGATTGGCAGGTGGATGTTGCCCACCTTGTCGGTGCGGTACTCAACCCGGCCAGCCTTGAACTCGGAGACGGCCTTGCCGACCTCCATCGTCACGGTGCCGGTCTTGGGGTTCGGCATCAGGCCACGGGGGCCAAGCACGCGTCCCAGCGTTCCAACCTGGCCCATGAGGTCAGGGGTGGCAATCACGATGTCAAAGTCGAGGAAGCCCTCAGCCACTCTGGTCACGAGGTCGTCGGCGCCTACGACGTCGGCGCCGGCGTCACGAGCCTCGGCTGCCTGCTCGCCTCCGGCGAAGACTGCCACGCGCACATCGCGGCCAGTACCGGCCGGCAATGACAGCGTGCCGCGGACGATCTGCTCAGCCTTGCGGGGGTCGACCCCAAGCTGCACGGCGATCTCCACCGTCTCATCAAACTTGGCCGAGGCCAACTCCTGCACCTTGGCGAGCGCCACCGGGATCGTGAGGAGCTCCTCGCGGTCAACCTGC
>Ga0194055_10004536_pt1 | contig 10347 bp, 6 predicted proteins | sample SepL449m_MetaG_FD_155482 | JGI IMG/M metagenome (GOLD analysis project Ga0194055, IMG submission 155482) | Anoxic zone freshwater microbial communities from boreal shield lake in IISD Experimental Lakes Area, Ontario, Canada - Sep2016-L442-9m | ecosystem: Environmental > Aquatic > Freshwater >... | reverse complement strand
GGCGGTCAAGCACTGCCGGGCGAAATGGCCGCAGGTGGGGTCATCGAGGCCGTAGAGATCGAGCGTTTCGCGGGTTTCGGCGGCAAGATCGAGGGCCTCCGGGGCGGCCATCTGCATCCGGTAGGCAAGCTCGTAGCTCTCGATCCGGGCCTCGATCTCGCCATCGGTGCCGGTCCGGTCGCGGTGGCGGGCGTTGAGCCGCGCGGCGAGGTCGAACTGGGCCCGCTGCTCGTGGTCGGTCATCGCCGCGCGGCGGGCGAGGTTGGCGATCGGGGTCCCGGCGGTGTCGAGGCCCGTTCCTTGGAACGCGCCCGGGAGAAAGCCGGCCGACCAATTTTGGGCATAGCCCTTGGGGAGCCCCCGCCCCTTCGTGTCGACCATGACGACAAAGCCGGGGAGATCGCGGTTTTCACTTCCCAGGCCGTAGGTCACCCAGCTGCCAGTGCAAGGGGAGCCGACGCGCGTATTGCCGGTATTCAGACGGAGGAGCGCGGGGGCATGGTTATTGGAATCGGTCCAGCAGCTGTTCACGAACGCCATTCGGTCGACATGACCGGCGAGTCGGGGAAAGATCTCCGACACCCAGGCGCCGCTCTCCCCGTGCTGGCGGAAAGCGAACGGGCTCTTCATCAGCCCGCCGACCGATCCGGCGAAAAACCCGGTGTTGGCATCGAAGCCGGCGAGGGGCTCGCCATCGCGCTTCGCCAGCTCCGGCTTGTAATCGAAGGTGTCGACCTGGCTGGGGCCGCCGTTGATGAACAGCCAGATCACGCGCTTCGCCTTCGGGGCGAAATGGGGCGATCCGCCGGTGCTCGCTTGTGCGCCGGTCCCTTCCTCGGCCAGGAGGCGATCGAGGGCGAGAAGGCCGAATCCCGCGCCGCAGCGCGCCAGCAGCGTCCGCCGGGGGAGAGAGAGCGGAGGCCGGGAATGGGGCAGTGACGGCATGGGGAGTCACTCGACGTGGAGGGTTTCGTTGAGCCCAAGGAGCACCTGACAGAAGTCGGCCAAGCCCGTGGCGGTGGGATCGGAGAGTCCGGCGGCGGCGTACGCTGCGGTTTGGCCGGCGAGGAAGGCGACCCCCTCGGCCAGCTCATCGTCGGTCGGGGCCCGGCCGAGCGCCAGGGCATAGGCGGTGTGGATTGGCGCGGTTTCGTCGCTCACCTCATCGCGGAAGTGGTGAGGCTCGGCGACGACCCGGGCGGCGAACGCCTCGGCCCAGCGGCGGACCGCCGGGCCATTCATGAGGAGGAGGACCTGCGGCGCGGTGGTCGTCACGGCCCGCTTCCCCATCCCCGTCACCCGGTCGGGGGCGTCGAAAGCCCGCAGGAAGGGGGACGGCCGGCTCCGCTTGACGTCGAGGTAGAGGCTCCGCCGTGGCGACGCGTCGTCGGGGCCCGCGCGTCCCCCGAGCGACGGATCGAGGGCCCCGGAGATCGCCAGGAGGGCATCACGGACTCCCTCGGCGTCGAGGCGCCGGCGACCGAAGTGGGAGAGGAGACGGTTGCGCGGATCTTCGAGGAGGGCGCGCGGCGAGGCCGTCGACGATTGGCGGTAGGTGGCACTGGTGACGATCAGCCGATGGATCGGCTGGAGACGCCAGCCGCCGCGGACAAGCTCACCGGCGAGCCACTCGAGGAGCTCCGGGTGGGAGGGAGGATCGGACTGGGCGCCGAAGTCGCTTGGGGTCGCGACCAAGCCGGTGCCGAAATACTGCTGCCAGATCCGGTTGACGATGACGCGGGCCGCGAGGCTTCCCGCTCCCGCATCGGGATCGGTGATCCAGCGCGCCAGGGCCGCGCGGCGCCCCGCGCCGGCAGTCGCCTGCCCTGCTCCCTGGCGCCACGTTTCCTCCGGCGCTCGGGCGAGGACCTGGAGAAACCCCGCCGTGGCGACCCCCTCACGCTGGCGGACGTCGCCGCGACGCAGAAACCAGGTCTCGGGGTAGGCGTGCGGATAGCCGCGGCCATCGGCATGATGGGGGATCGGCGGGAGATGGTCGCCGGCAACCAGCGCCGTGACGGTCTCCGGCTTCGGCCGCGCCCCCTCCAATGTGCGGACGAACGCATCGGCGGCCCGCCAGCCCTCGTCGCAGCCAGCCTGGAGCCGGCGCAGCTCGGCAGACTCAGCGGCTGTTCGGTCCGACCTCGCCACCAAGTGACTGATCAGCCAGGCATCGCTGCGGGCCCGATCGACCGGATCCGCTTCTGGCGTGACTGGAATCGGGGCGAACCCGGCGACAGTGGCGGCAGCGACTCTCGGCCGAGCGATCGCATGGTGGGGGCTGGTGCGGAAATCGAGGGTCACCATCAGCCGGCAGCCGCCGGGGAACCCGACCGGTTCGGCGAAATCGAAGAGGGCCACGTGCGATTGACCGACATGCGGATCGATTGCCCATCCACTGGTCGGGCTGTCGTCAATGGCGTGGCTGACGTCGAGGCCCGGCTGTGAGAAGTCGGCCCGGGGGGCGCCGAGCTTCACCGGGCTAAAGACCGGCTCGGCCCCGGCGGCGGGAATCGGCGCGACGGCAACGGTGAGGTTGGAGAGGGCGAAGTTGCCATGGGCGACGCGCCCCGGGCCCCCGCGCGGCAGCGACGGATCGGCCAGCGCGTCAATGCGCAGGCTGACGAGGGGCTCGGAGGGGAAGTCGAGCGTAAAGGTGTAGGTGTCGTCGTTGGCAGGCGCCCCCCCGGCAAGGAACGATCCGTCGGCCAGCGCCGTCAGCGGTGTGCCGGCTCGGCTGGTCACCGCGACGAGTCGGCCGGGGTGCCAGTCGGGGGCGGAGCCCGCGTCGGCCGGCTGCGAGGCCGCGATCCTGGCATCGATCCAGGCGTCGAAGCGGGCCGGGAGCTCCTCCTCGATCCGCCGGCGGGCGGCGACGGCTCGGTCGAGCTCTGCCTGCCAGGCGGCGACGGCCAGCGCATGGCGCTCGGGGGCGATGGCGATCTCGGCGTTCGAGCGGACGGTGGCGGTGAAGGTGGCGGCCAGACGGTAGTAGTCGGCCTGCGGCAGCGGATCAAACTTGTGGTCGTGGCAGCGGGCACACCCCACGGTGAGCCCGAGCATCGCGGTGCCGATCGTCGACACGATGTCGTCGAGTTCGCCGCTGCGTGCGCTCTCGAACTCCTTCTCGGTCAGCTGCGTCGGAAACGCGCCGGCCGCGAGGAAACCGGTGGCGATCCGCGCGGCGGGGATGTCGGGGGCGAGCTCGTCGCCGGCGATCTGCCAGCGGAGGAAGGTGTCGAAGGGGAGGTTGTCATGGAAGGCGGAGACGACGAAGTCGCGGTAGGCATGGGCGTGGGGGCGGTCGTAGTCCTGCTCGTAGCCGAAGCTCTCGGCATACCGGGCGATGTCGAGCCAGTGCTGGGCCTGGCGCTCGCCGAACGAGGGCCGGGCGAGGAGATCGTCGACCGCCTCCGCGACAGCGTCCTCCCGGCTGTCGGCGACAAAGGCCCCGATCTCTGTCGGCGTCGCCGGCAGGCCCGTCAGATCGGCGGCGAGTCGGCGCCTGAGCGTGCGGCGGTCGGCCATCGGCGCCGGTGCGAGGCCGGCCTCCCGGAGCCGGGCGAGGATGAAGCGGTCGATCGGCGTGCGGCACCAGCCATCGGGATCGGCGGGGGTGGGCAGGGCGACCGCGGCGAGCGGCGTGAACGGCCAAGATCCGCGCGCGAGCGGATCGATCGCTCGTTCCGTCCAGGCGCTCCGGTCGGCCGCCTCGATCAGCGGGCGGTCGTAGGGGGCACCCCGATCGATCCATTCGGCCAGCCGGGCCAGGACGTCGGCCGGGAGCGGATCTCCCTCCTCCGGCATGTGCGGCTCTTCGAGCTTCGCGGCGAGTCGGTAGAGGAGGCTCTCCGCGGCCTTCCCCGCAACGACCGCCGGACCGCGCCCGCCGCCGGCGAGGAGCGTCTCCCGCGTGGAGAGATCGAGGCCCCCTTCTTGGCTCGTGCTGTCGGCGTTATGGCATCCGGCGCAGCGGTGGACAAGGACGTCACGGAGGCCCACGAAGAGTTCGAGGCCACGCTCATCGGCGCGGGGCTCATCGGCGCGGGCGCTGGTCGCTATTTCCAGGGCGCAGGGGAGCGGCGCTACTTCAAGTGCGGACCACACCACGAGCACGACGCCGACCATCGCCGTCGTCAGTTTCAGGCAGTGCCGAAGGAATGATTTCATGGACATGCGCGGTGCTCATGGGGAGGGATGGACACATTCACTTCCTCCGCCGTTGCGAGACCGGTTGGCGGGGTCCGTCGGAAACTCCCCGGAACACCGGACGGCCGACGTCGTCCCCCTCCGCGTCCAACTCGAGCGCCTCGAGGGCCGACTCGACATCGTCATACTCCGCCATCCTCACAATGTCGGCCAACGGGATCCAGTACCGGCGGGCAGGGGCCGCAGGGGCACCGGCAGGATCGGCGGCCCCTTCCGGGAGGGTGCCGGTGAGGAAAAAGACGTTGCCGAGGCGACGGATCCGCGCCCCGGCGAGGGCCCAGGGGGGAGCGGGAAGGAGGTCGTCCTCGTACTCGAGCGTAAAGACGACGATCGCATCCTCGAAGTCGTGCTCGCCCCCCTCCGCCGGCCGCTCGGCAGCACTGGCCGTCGTCCCAAGGAGGATCAAAAGAAACGTCGCGGCAGATCGCAGCAGCATGATCGATGGGCCCCCGGGAGCATGACATTTACCGTTCCGCTATCGTACCGGCGCGCTATGGCCAGCGCCAGCCTCTCCCGTGGAGCCGCTTGGGGCCTTTCGAGCGATCGAAACTCCTTCGGGATGGTATGGTCGGTGGCGCCGAGCGGGCTCCGCACTCCGGGTGGGTGCCCGCGGCAGCCAGGGGATTGAGCGCTTCCAGAGACCGGGCTGGGCGGCCATGACGGGAGAAAGAATGAAGCGAGTCATCCTCATTACCGCCGCGATCCTCGTCTCGACGGCGGTCGTCGCGGCGGGAGTGTTCGTCGCCCGCCACGACTGGGCCGTCGAGGAATTGATGGGGGAAGTCCACGAGGGGCCCACCTCGCCCTACGCCCGGATCAACGCCCAAGCCACGGTCGCCGCCCCGGAGTGGGAGAAACTCGATGGCGTCCTCGAGCCCCTCGACGAGATGTGCCAGGCGCTCCTCGCTGCCAACGACGTGACGATCCGGGATTCGTCCGCCGGCTATGTCGACGCGGTGGGGCACCTGCGGCGGGCGATCACCGATCGTGATCAATCGGCCCTCCAGACTGCGTCGCAGAGCCTGCAGACGTCGTGCGCGGATTGCCATTTTGTGGGGGGCGTCGGTGGGAATCTGCCCACGCGCTGATCAACGCAGGGGTAGGGCCGCGCCGGCGAGGGCCCCGCAGCCGCAGGAGACCGGGGGCGGATGGATTCCGTCGGCCGCGGCGTGGATACTCTTGCTTCCCCTTCCCTGCGCTTGCGCTCCATGAATGCCAACTCCATCCGCCTTGCCGACCGTTGGCTCGGGCTTCCCGCCTGCGCATTGCTGACGGTCTTCCGCCGGCTCTTCGATTGGCGGCGGCCGACCGGGCCGGTGAAGCGGATCCTGTTTTTGAAACTCGTCGAGCAGGGGGCCACCGTCCTCGCGTATCCGGCCCTCCGGGCAGCGGTCGAAAAGGTTGGCCGGGAGAACGTCTTTTTCATGGTCCTGGCCGAGAACCGGCCGATCCTTGATCTCCTCGACGTCATCCCCGCGGAGAACGTCATCGTCGTGCCCACCGGTGGGCTCGTGCCGACGCTCCGCGGCATGCTCGGGGCGATGGGAAAGATCCGCGCGGCCCGGATCGACGCGGTCATCGACTACGAGCTGTTTTCGCGGGCCTCGGCCGTGCTCGCCTACCTCAGCGGCGCCCAGCGGCGGATCGGCTACCACAGCTACCACGGCGATGGCCCATGGCGCGGCGACCTCCTCACCCACCGCCTCGTCTGCAATCCCCATCTCCACATGCAGACGGTGATGTCGCTGATGGTCGAGGCGGTGGGGCGCGATCCGCACGATCTCCCCGCGCTCGACATCGACCTTTCCAGGCTCGACACCGAGTTGAAGCGGTTCGTGCCATCGGCCATGGAGGCCGGTGAGGTCGGCGCCATCATTGCCAAGGCTTCTGGGACCTCTCCGGGGGGGCCGCTGATCCTCCTCAACGCCAATGCGAGCGATCTGTTGCCGCTGCGCAAGTGGGACAGCAATCGCTACGTCGATCTGGCCCGCCGTCTCCTCCCGACGAATCCCGACCTGCGGATCGCTTTTACCGGCGCGCCGTCGGAAGCCGCGGCCGCCAAGGCGCTGGTGAGAAAAGTCGCCGATCCGCGCTGCTTCTCGCTCGCCGGGGAGACGACGATGCGGCAGCTGATCGTCCTCTACACCCGCGCCGATCTGCTCGTCACCAACGACAGTGGGCCGGCCCACTTCGCCTCGCTCACCGGGATCGACGTGATCACCCTGTTCGGCCCCGAGACGCCGGCAGTCTTCGGAGTCCGTGGCCCCTTGAGCCACATCCTCCACGCCGGGCTCCCCTGCTCCCCTTGCGTGAACGCGGCGAACAACCGGCTCTCCGCCTGCCGCAATAATCTCTGCATGCAGGCGATCACCGTCGACCGGGTGGAAGCAACGGCCCGGCGGGTGCTCGCCGAGCGCCGCGACCGCCTCGCCAGGGCGGAATGACGCCCGCCGCTCGCCCCCGCGGCTACGTCGACGAGAGCGCCTTCCAGTAGGCGGCGATCCCCTCCTCGAGCGTCATCATCGGCTTCGTCCAGCCGGCGCCCCGCAGGCGGGTGGTGTCGGCGCAGGTGTAGGCCTGATACTGGCCGAGAAGATCGTCCGGAAAGGGGATCGTGACAGGCGCCGGGCTGCCGCTCACCGCCGACACGATCCGCCCCATGTCGGCGAACGATCGGGGCGTGCCGGTACCGACGTTCACGACCGATGCTTGGAGGCGGCCGGCGAGGCCCTCGTCGAGGAAGAAGAGATTGACGGCGGCCACGTCAGAGACGGCGATGAAGTCGCGGAGGAAGCCGTCGCTCCCGGCGAACAAGCGCGGCGCCTCTCCGCGTTTGACCGCCTGAAAGCAGTGCCAGGCTACGCTCGCCATCCGCCCCTTGTGCCCCTCGCCGGGGCCATAGACGTTGAAATAGCGCATCCCGACGACCGGCACGGTGGGAACGCGCAGTGCACGGTGCACGTGCTGGTCGAAAGCCCACTTCGAGAACGCATATGGCGTCCGGGCGTCCTCACAGGCAGGCTCCTCGCGGAAGCCGCGGCGACCGTCGCCGTAGACGGCAGCAGAGCTGGCGTAGAGAAACGGGCAACGATGGGCCTCGGCGAGGGCGAGGAGTCGCTTGGAGTAGGTGTAGTTGAGCCGCATTACCGCGCGGCCGTCCCGGGCGGTCGTGTCGACACAGGCCCCCTGATGGAGGATGGCGGTCAGCGGGGGAAGGGAATCGAGCGAGGCGAGCAGTTCGTCGCCGTCGAGATAGTCGGCGAACGACTTCCCGGCGAGGTTCGCACACTTTATTCCCTCGGTGAGATCGTCGACGGCGAGGATGTCGGTCTGCCCGCGGGCATTGAGCGCGGCGAGGATATTCGAGCCGATGAATCCGGCGGCACCGGTGAGGAGGATCATGGGGCGGGCTTCCGCGACGCGAGGATGTGGTCGACGATGTTCGTCGTGGAGACATTTGCCACGAACAGTGGGGTCGCCACGCGGCCACCGCGGGCGAGCACGAGATCGGCCCCGACGACATCGGCGGCCTTGTAGTCGGCCCCCTTGATGAGCACGTCCGGCTCGAGGGCCCGGATCAGCTCCAGCGGCGTGTCGCCATCGAACTCGCACACCCAGGCGACGCTTGACAGGGCCGCCAGCACCGCTTGTCGGGCCGCGGAGGTGACGTACGGCCGGGGCGCTCCTTTGAGCCGCGTCACCGAAGCATCCGAATTGACGCCGACAACGAGGAGATCGCACTCCCGCGCGGCTGCCTCGAGGAGCGCGACATGGCCGTGGTGGAGGATGTCGAAGCAGCCGTTGGTAAATCCGATCTTCTTCCCCTCGCCCCGCGCTCGGCGGACGGCGGCCCCGAGGGCCTCGGGCCCGAGCACCTTCCCCCGGTCGATCGTCGACTGGGCGTCGATGGCGGCGCGCACTTCGCTGCGCGAGATCCGCGCGGCGCCGATCCGGGAGACCTGGATGCCGGCGGCGGCGTTGGCGAGCACACAGGCCTCCTCGAGGGGTGTTCCCTCGGCCAGCGAAACTGCCAGCATGGCCACCGCCGTGTCGCCGGCGCCGGTGACGTCAAACACCCCCTTGGCCTGCGTCGGTATCACTGCCACCCGCCCGTCGGAGACGACGACCATCCCCTGCTCGCCGAGGGTTACGACCACCGCCGCGATGGTGAACCGGGCGCGGATCGATTCCGCCGCGCGGATGGCGTCGTCGCTGTCGCGGATCGGGAATCCGCACACGGCCGCCGCCTCGCTCCGGTTCGGCGTGATCACCGCCGCACCGGCGTAGCGACTGAAATCGGCCCCCTTGGGGTCGACGATCGTCGGGATCCCGGCCCGTTTAGCCCCGTCGATCACCGCCCGGCAGACGGCCGTGTCGCAGACCCCTTTGGCGTAGTCGGAGAGAATCGCGACCCGGGCCGTGGGGAGATGGGCTGCCACGTGGTCGAGGATCGAGCCCCGTGCCACTGCATCGGTGAGTGGCGACTCCTCGTCGAAGCGGGCGATCTGCGAGTGACCGGCGAGCAGGCGCGTCTTTGTCGTGGTCGGGATCGTGGCGGTATCGACGATCGAGGCGGTGGAGACGTCAGCCTCGGCGAGCACTCCTCGAAGCCGATCGGCACTCGTATCACGCCCAACGACGCCAACCAGGAGCGGCCTCCCCCCCATCGCAGCCACGTTTCCGGCGACGTTGCCGGCACCACCGGCGCGTTCGAACGTCCGGCGGACATGGAGCACCGGGACAGGGGCCTCGGGGGAGATCCGTTCCACTGGACCGTCCAGGTAGCGGTCGAGCATCAGGTCGCCGACGATCAGGATCGGCAGGCCGGGGGAGTCTCCCGCATGGGAGGAGCGCTCCGCTGTCATGATGCCCTCGCGCTCGGCTCGTTGGATGGTGGCGTTGGGGAGGCTTCGCCGGGGGGGCGAAAGCCCCGGGGCCTTGAGTCGATGATACCTCAATCGACGCAGGGGGAGGATCGATCCTCCTCCTGCCGCTCCGGGGCCCCGATCCGCATCAACGGGCTCTCCTGCACCGCTCCCCGCGACATGTTCGAGCGGTGCAGCGGGGAGCGGTTTTTCTCCCCCATTGATGCGATCAGGCGGACGGTAGCAAGTCGTCGCCACTGGCTTCGGGGCCGGTCGGTCGTTGGCGGTCGATCCGCGCGGCCGATCGATCGAGAAGGTCGTGCCGGATCCGGTTGGCCGATTGCAGGGCACTGATTTCGATGAAGATCGGCTCAAGGACCCGGGCCTGTTTGGCACGCTCCATCGGCGGGCCAACCTCGAGAACCCCCGTCGACACCCGGCCGGGCGCTATCGGTGGGCCGGCGGCGATCGTGTCGCTCCCGGTGCCAACCGCTGTCAGGAGCGAGCCGATCACCGACCGGTCGGTGGCCGTCGTGAGGCTGCTGACGACCGTGGCAGGAGCCAGCGGCATCTCCGTGACGGGGAGACCGGCATCGAGCGGGTCGGCGATGCCTTGGGGGTTGTTGTTGCCGGCCACGAGCGCGAAGGTCACGCTCGGCTCCTGGGTGCCGGTCAGCCTCGTCACGGCCGCGTCGTACTGGTAGATCCGATCGGTGCTCGCGTCGATCGTCCAGATGTGGTTGACGCTGTTGGGGTCGATCGTGATCCCGGTGGGGCTGGGGTTGGTCGTCGAGAGGGTCCAGCTCCCCTGGAGGACACCGGCGACGCTGTACTTGAAGACCCGGTCTGTGGCGATCGTGTCGTTGACCACCCACACGCTCGTGCCGTCGGTGACGAGATCCTTGGCGTCGAGGTTGGCCGCGTTGAGCGCGAAGCTCGACGAGGCGGCGACCTTGCCGGTCCGCACCAACGCTCCGCCGGTGAACTTGTAGACCCGATCGCTCGCCGGATCGACGACCCACAGGTCATTCCCCCAGACGGTAATTCCCTCCGGCTTTCCAACCCCCTGCGGCGCCCATTGGCCCAACAGCGTGCCGGTGTTGGTGTAGACGAAGATGCTTCCCCCGGAATCGACCACCCATTGCGTCGTGCCGGTGGGGTTGGAGGCGATCCCGAGCGGCCGGCGGCCAGCGGCATTGAGAATGACACTGCCCAGAGTGGTGCCGGCGGCGGCGTATTTAAACGTTGCGCCGCTCGTGGAATCGGCCACGAA
>Ga0194055_10004535_pt1 | contig 10348 bp, 18 predicted proteins | sample SepL449m_MetaG_FD_155482 | JGI IMG/M metagenome (GOLD analysis project Ga0194055, IMG submission 155482) | Anoxic zone freshwater microbial communities from boreal shield lake in IISD Experimental Lakes Area, Ontario, Canada - Sep2016-L442-9m | ecosystem: Environmental > Aquatic > Freshwater >... | reverse complement strand
CTTGAAGACCTATCCGAAGCTGTACACCCGAGATTCCATCGGAAACATCCGAGTCTGGTACATGGATCAGGACGGGGACAGGTATCGCACTGTTTCCGGCCTTGAGAACGGCGAGCGGGTGACTTCTGAATGGACGCTCGCGAAGCCAAAGAACGTCGGCAAGAAGAACGAGACCACCGGGGCGACCCAGGCCGCCACGGAGGTCGAGTCCCGCTACAAGAAGCAGCGGAAGACCGGGTACTTCGACGATGTCAAGGACGTGGACGATACGCAGTATGTCGAGCCGATGCTCGCCAAGCTCTACAAGGACTATCGGGAGGACATCAACCTCGGCCTCGGCGAGTGGCTCCTGCAGACCAAGTACAACGGAATGCGTTGCGTTGCGACGAGGGACGGCCTTTTCACGCGGAAGGGCGAGAAGTACCTGTCTTGCCCCCACATCGAGGAGGCCCTCCGTCCTTTCTTCGAAGAACACCCCGGGGCAGTCCTAGACGGAGAACTTTTCAACGACAAGTTCCGCCAAAGCCTCAACGAGATCAGCAAGCTCGTGAGGAAGACCGTGAACGTCACCCTGGAAGACCTCGAGCGGAGCAAGGAACTCGTCCACTACTACATCTACGACGGGTACGGGTTCGGACTCGACAAGGATCGCCCCTACCACGATCGCAAGCAGTGGATCGACACCAACGTCGTCGGCCAGTACGCCCATGTCCAGAAGGTCGAGGACTTCATCCTGAAGGGAGACGGCGACCTGGACACGCAGTATCAGGACCTCGTCGACAAGGGACACGAGGGGGCCATCCTGCGCCGCAGGGACATGAAGTATGAGCACAAGCGGAGCAAGAACCTGCTCAAGGTCAAGCCGGAGATGGACTCCGAGGCGAAGATCGTGCGTGTCATCGAGGGAGGCGGAAACTGGAGCGGCACTGCCAAGACCGCGACTCTCGACTGGGATGGCAAGGTGTTCGACGCCACCTTCAAAGGCACCCAGGAGCAACTCCGCGAGATACTCAAGAACAGCGGCAGATGGGTCGGGAAGACGGTCACTTTCCTGTACAACGACACCACCGGCCTTGGCACCCCCAACTTCGCCCGGATCGACATCGACAACTGCTTCAAGGACGACCGATGACCAAATTTGACGTGAATTGGGAGTTGGAAGAGGCTGCCGAAACTTGGCTTGAATGGCTAATCTGTACTTTTATGGGGTGGTTGCGTTGAACATCGCCGTCCTGCTGAACGCGCATGAGAACTCCGACACTTTCAAGGACACCCTGGAAAGCGTCACCACCCACTGGACGAAACAGGTGATGGTGGTCGTGGACGGCAAGAACTGGGATCAGTTCCGCGACGCCAGCCTCCCCGCGATGAAACTTGAGGGTTTCCACCACGGAAAACCCAACGCTCCTTTCCGAAACATGTGTCTCGGTCTTATGAAGGCCTGGGATACATGGAAGAACTGGGCCGACTGGGTGTGTTATTTGGAGTACGACTGCCTCGTCGGATCCGATCACATTCTGGGGCATCTGTCCTCCTCCGACAAATCGACATGGATGCTCGGGAACGACCACAGAGTGGACCCGGGGTCGATACCCTTCATCGACAGGTTCGAGGGGGGGGCGACGAATCTTCATTACCTTCTCGGGTGCTGCCTGTTCTTCAACGGAGGCTTCATGGCTCGCCTTTCTGAAGAGAAATTCTTCGAAAGGTTCCTGACATTCACGAACTTTCACACGGGCGACCCCCGCTTGAAATCCCCAAGCGGAAAGGAGGAGCTCGTGTACGACTTGAGCGAGTGGCTTTATCCCTCCTTGGCCGCCAAGTACGGAGGGGCGGTCGAGGAGCTCGCATGCTGGGAGGAAGCGGGGTGGCGGGGGGACGGCAACCGATACCCGATGCGCTTCATGCCTGAATTGCATGAGAATTGGCACGAAGGCGCTTGCGTCATGCACCCTCTCAAGGATTTATCCTCAGGAACGAGGTCGTACCACAGGTTCAGGCGTAAGTTGACTACGCTCGGCTAGTCTGCTACAATCGCGGCATGCCGGACTGCATATACGAGAGCGACGACGACTACTTCCAGGCCATGGATCACATGGCAATGGTGCTGCACCACGAACAGCAGGCCTCCTCCCGACCGCTACAGAAGCCCAGAATCTTTGGCGTCCGCTTCGTCGATCCGAGTCCGCCAACTTCTGGCGTCCCCGACGACATTGACATTGTGTCTGTCCCACCTCTTCAGGTGGCCGAAGAAAAGATGGCAGTTGAAGGTCGGACTCTCGCACAGGGACACTAGGTTCAAGGGATCCAGTTCCTTGGATGGGTCCACACGGACCGGGACCACATGGTGGGGAACCACACCTTTAGTGGCTCCGCAGGCCTCGCAGGACGGATGCCTTTTCAGGTGCTCCGCTCTTACCCGCCTCCATTGTGGGGAGCGAGGCAGCCCCAGAGCTACGACCTGGTTTCTGATTGCGCCACATATGAACTTGAATAATGAGACCACCAATTATCTATTGTAGTTGGCGGGCATTTGCGACTCCCCTCACCATCGAGTTTGGCAATTATTTGATCTTGACGATTTTCGTCTCTGAGCTTCCGTCCGACAGTATCTTGAACTTCTTGAAATTGCCTTTGCTGACGAAGTGAGCAAGCATTATGTTCGCGGGCCAAGACATCTTCGGATTTTTGCGTCCGACGACATAGTAACTCTCGCCCATCTCCATGTACTCTTCCACGATCTCTAGGTTGGATTCAGTGTTCATGTCATTACCTCCTTGTTGAAATGAACACCTTATTTAGGATGCGAAACTCCGCAAAACCAAGCGATTTGGAAAAGGTTTGCCCAGTTTTTGCGCCAAACTCTTTGGATGCTTGCTCCGCGGATTCGATTCGGATATGATCGACGGGTCGCCGAAAACAAACCGACATTTGAGAGCCCCATGTGCGCTGAAAATGAAAAGATGACGAAGATCGATCTGGAGATCGAAGACTCGCTCCTCTTCGACCTGATGAAGCGGGCCCACGAGGCCGACGTGACGCTCAACAGATACATCGAGAAACTCCTGGGCGAGTTCCTTGACGGACTTGAGAGACACGGAATTGCACCTTGAAGGCCATCTGCAGGATAGTGGCCGGGAGTCGCCTGTACGGGCTTGAGACTCCCGACTCCGACACGGACATCAGGGGCGTGTTTCTGAACACGGACTCGGGCGAAATCCTCGGCCTTTCAAGGAGGAATGTCATCAAGCACGAGTCGGAGGACACGCTCCTGCTTGAGTTCAGGCACTTCATGGGGCATTTGAAGAAGACCAGCACCTCCGCCTTGGAACTTCTCTTCGCCGACGGATTTGAGGTTCTCGAGGACGAGTTCAGGAGGGTCAGGGAGAACAGGTTCGGCCTGATCGACAGCGAACTCCTGTACTCCAGCCTTCTTGGGTACATACGCAACGAACGACGGCTGGCAAACGGGGAGAGGACGGGAGAATTGGGCTGTAAACGCAAGTCGCAGGTCGAAGAATACGGGTTCAGCCCCAAGAACTTCTCTCATCTGCTTCGCCTCGCCTTCTGCGGCGAGTTCTTCTTCCGCACCTCCTTCTATCCCGTGAACCTGTCCGGGACCGACTTCAGAGACCTCGTCTTCTCCGTCAAGGCCGAGCCATGGAGGCACGACAAGGCCAATCTGAACTTGATCGCCGACCGCGCATTAGATAGACTTAAGGACGCCTACGAGTCCAGGAGAGAGAGCTTCAGGTTCGACATCTCACTGGCGAACAGGCTTTGCCTTGACTTCTACATGCCTTTTCTAGGAGGAACCCATGCCGAACCGCAGATCGGGACTTAAGTGGTACACGATCGCAGTCACATCTTACTACCTTTCAGAATGGACGGACCAGGACATCAACGGCTCCAACCATTTCGTTCTGACCAAGGATGTCAAGGACTTCATCGTGGGTTGCCGAAAGAACGGAGACAATGTCCCAGAGGCGGCGAGCCAACTCAATTTGTTCCTTGGTCTCAGCCTGATATCGGACGAGGATCAAGGCTCGGAAGGTGACCAGCCCGACGCTAGCGCGTAGCTTCGGCAGATTGCGCGAATGGCTTCATATTTTGCCTAGAGGGTCGGATCATGGACGACAACTTCAAGAAGTATCCGGACATAGAAATTCGGGCCGACGGCGCCGACCCGGTCTACAGACTCAAATACACCGAGTGCGTGGTGGAGCGCGGGGCCCACAGGTTCGTACGCCACGAGCGTACTGTGCCCAAGATAGAGATCGAATCTCTGCTGGCGGACTTGATACGGAGGGCGGAGGGTCGCGCCGGGTGACCGTTTCTCTCCATGGAATCATCATTTATTCTCACGCTGTGCCTCGTCATCTACCTCTGGTGGAGGGGGGCTAGGACGAAAGAACAAGTTCCCTTGGAAGCACCCAAAAAAGTTCGTTCAAGCGGCAGGAAGTTTTACTGGATCATTAAGGAGGACGGCGGCAAGGCCGACATGAGCATATGGACAGCACGAGATTCGACCTAGAGGACGCCATTTCGGCGTGCTGGTACACGAAGGAAGACATCCAACTTGTCTACGAAGAGGCCCTTGAGGGCGAATCGACCAACGAGTACATCGCGAACGCCCTCCTTGGTCTCGCCCAAATTCACGAGATGAGAATGGCCAAGGTTCAACGCATCTTCGAAGAACTCATTCGCTCGGGTGCGATTTCTTGAATCTTGGTTCGTAGATAGTTTACAGGAGCGCCTTTCCGCGCTAGAATATTGCACTACGGGGTCGTAACGGTATCGATTGGATGGAGAGGATTCCGATGGCACGCCGAGGTTGGTCAGCAGGCCTCGTTAAAAGCAGACCAAAGCCTTAACCGGCACTGTTTCTTACGCAATGGCTGCCTGATAAAAAGGGCAACCACGGATTTCGGGGGCGAGCGGGTAGCGCCCAAAAGTCCGTCGCCAAATCCCGCTGGCAGTCCGACGGTCAACTTGTCGGAATGTGAGGAGACCAAGGTTGAAAAGTCCGCACAGAACCCTGTCCGTTGGGGTCCGTGCGGACTGAAAAATAACGGAACAAGCGTGTAGATGTCGGTTTTTGATTCATCACAAGACAGGGGTTCGACTCCCCTCGACTCCATTTTTTTCTTCGGGAGATATATATAGAACATGAGCATTCAAGAAGATGTTTTCGCGAAAATCGCAGAGATAAAGGGTCTGGACAAGTCCGTCCTCACGCCAGAGACGACCTTCCTTGATGTCGGGGCGGACAGCCTTGACATGGTGGAGTTCTCGCTGGACTTGGAGCAGATGTTCGGCATAAATATCACCGACAAGGACATCGTCGGGATAAAGACCATCGGCCATGCGATCGAGTTCATCGAAAAGAACAAGAAGTAAACAATGATGGATGCAGGAGATGAACCCGTCCCGTACAAGTACGAGGTGGGCCAAGTAGTTAGGGTCTTGATCAAGTCAAGGGATCCCTTTCTGACGAATGTCGTCGAGCGGGTCGCCGGAAAGCCGTTCTACAGGATCGACTGGGCGCCTGGCGGTTTCAATCCGATTCTCAACACCGTCGCGATCGCGGAGAAGTCCCTTCAGGCCGTGGATTTTTTATGCGGATAATCGTACATGCGGGGCGGGCCCACGCGGATGACTTTCTCGCGGCCTGCGTATGCCAATATAAGACTGGCGCGCCCGTCCTCCGCACCGACTCTACTCTTGAAATGCTTGAAAGCCCAGATTGCTGGGTTCTTGACCAGGGGGAGGAGTGGGATCCAGAGCTCCATAACTTCGACCACCACCATCTGGAGCAGGAGATATGCTCCCTGACGATGGTACTCGACTACTTCTACGGGGATGGCTATCGCACCCATGTGCCCGGGCTCAGGTTCATCGAGATCCACGACAGCTACGGCTCCAAGCGGGCCGCGGAGTTCGCGGGCGTCACCCAGGAGTCCCTTGAGGTCACCAAGTCGCCCATACATTCGGCCATGCTTGACGCCTTCTCGCGGATCGAAGGACTCGTCGATGGATACATGGCGGATGCCATGCTTGCGATAGGACGCGAGGTGTGCGACCGAATAGATAAGTCGCAGAGGCTTCTTGATGCCATTGATGAGGGCTACTCCATCATGGAGCCCTCCGGCATCATGGTTCTGGACGTGACCCGTTGCCGGCCCCCGAAAGGCCACTCGCACGACGCTTTTCCGACCAAAACTTGGTGCAAAATCAAGGGCTTGAATCCATTGGTGATACTCACCAAGGACTCAAGGAAAGACGGATCTTTCCGCATGGTTAGCATCAACCGTGATTCGATTCGGTTCCTGCCCAATCACATTTCCTCGTTCACCCACGCCAGCGGCTTTCTTACATCGTTCGACAACTACGACGATTATGCAGAAATCCTGTCCGCACACACCAAGAGAAGCTAGCATGAAACAAAAAAAGGCCGCCCCCGAAGGGGCGGCCTGTTCAGTCTGGACTCGTAGGAGAACGGCCACTGAACTGCGGATGTTTGGCTTTGGCTATTAGCCGACTACCTTCCGCTGAGTCGCCGTTTCTGCCGGACGCCTCCTTGCGTTTTCTGCAGGAGTGTCAAATATCTGCGGCAGCACAAGCACGGCAAGTTGCAGATTTGCATCGGAATCGTATCGCACGGGGGCAAGTCTGTAAAGCCCCCGCCTTGTTTCACGGATTAAAATTCGCTATAACGACCCCCAAAGGAATTGACGAATGCAAGACTCAAAATACCTCGAGTGCATGTGTTCCTCCCCGGAACACACCCTTAGATTCTTCTTCGACGACGACCCCGAATTTCCCTGCGTCTACGCGGCCGTATTCTTGGCTAACGAGCCATGGCACAGGAGGATCCTGACAGGTTTGAAGTATGTTCTCGGCTACAAGTGCAAATACGGGCACTTCGACGAGTTCATGCTGAAGCCGGAGGACTGCGACTCGCTCATCGAAATCGCAAGTCTGCTGAAGAAGAAGAGCCGAGTTCGAACCAAACCCAAGCGTAATTCAGCGAGGCGATGATGGAATACGAGGATTTCCTCAAGGAACTCAAGGACTGCTACGAGGCCCATGGCCACGATTTCTGGCGCGCGGTCTTCTGCCTCTGCTACTCCAGCAAGGGAAACAAGAGTGGGCTTGGAAAGTTCGACAACAAATTCGCCTACGAAGGAATCAAGCCGAATTTTCATGTCCCGTCCGCGCTGGATAAGCCGGACAACCATAAAAAGTTCGACAGCAAGAAGGAAGCGACGGAAGTCTTCAAGCACCGCAAATCAGTCGCGTCCACAAACAAACACTGGGGCGTTGGAATTGGGGCATTTATGGATGTCAAGGACATGGTCTATTCGCTGGCCTGGGAGCTTTCCCGGAAGATAGGTCGCCTGCCCGACCCTATCCACGCGAGAATGAGCCTGTCCATCGACCGACACCCCAGCGTCCTAAGGTACATCGAACATTTCGGGGCGTGAGGGCTTTACCGGGGCAAGTCAAGAGCGTGGACTCCCTAAGAACCCCACTCCTGCTGGAGGGAATACCATGAGATTTCTGTTTCTTGTTGTGTTGGCGACGGCCCTCGGTTGTTCGGGGGAGATCAAGTGTCCGTGTGCATGCAAGGACTGCGGCCCCGCGTGCCGAAACAGGTGCGAGGGCCAGAGGTGCTTCCCTGGCGATCCGTGTTGCGGCGATTGTCTCTGCCACAGGAAGCCGCCCATCAAATGAGGTTTCCTTTAGGCAAATCGGCGGGAATCTGCGGTAATTGGGATGAGGAGTCCCTTTCAAGGCTGTACGGCATCTTCCGCGAGAAGATGCACGAGGTCTACAGAAGGAACCACAAGGTCGACCCTTTCAGCAAGTCGCTCGCCACGGAGTTCAACGCCTGGCAGGCTTACCTGCGCGACTCCCTGAAACTGGAGGTCGCCGACGCATGGGCGAACGATCTTACATCCGTATGCCACGACAAGTCCCTGGGTTGCTGGGTCCGCCTGATGAACCCCAGCAACGGCACATCGCACAGCCACGAATTCATGATCGTACCCATGGATCTGGCCGAAAAGATCATCGCCCTGGGCGAACTCCCCGAAGAGCTGTGATATGAACATCAACGAGGTGAAGTCCTGGGCGAAGAAGCATAACTTCGCCGTGAAGAAGCGCGATGAAGGCTATGTGTGGTCCGGCGAGGGGGTGGACGAAGCCGATCCGCTTCCCATCGACGAAGTGGCAAGGAACATATTCAACCGCATCACGAACGACAAGTTCGTAGAACACCAGCGGAACTTCAGGGGACTATTATGATATCTGTCATCGGCGACGCCCACGGCAAGTACGACCAGTATGTGAAGATGGCCCGCAAGCGCGACTTCACCGTGCAGATCGGAGACCTTGGTTTCAAGTACGATTGCCTGAAGAACTTGGACTCCGACCGCCACAAGGTGGTCGGCGGCAACCATGACAACTATGACATCATCGGGGAGTGGCCCCACTATCTGGGCGACTTCGGAGCGGCGTCGCTTGGGGGCGTCGATTTCTTCTTCTACAGGGGCGCGTACAGCATCGACCGGCAGTACAGAACCGTGGGAAGGGACTGGTGGGAACAGGAGCAGGTTGGGATCGAGGGCTTCATGAAGGCCAGAGAACTCTATCGGGAGGTTAAGCCCCGTCTGGTCCTGACCCACGACTGTCCGGAGACCATTTCGCCAAGCCTCCTTCCGTCGGGGGCCACGATCTACCAGAACACAACCGGATGGGCACTTCAGGAGTTGTTCAACATCCACAAGCCAGAGATGTGGGTTTTCGGACACTACCATGTTTCCAAAAGGATGTTGGTGGAGGGAACCGAGTTCGTTTGCCTTGACGAACTGGAGTCGATCGATCTAGTGTGATTGGCGGCGGCAGGCAACTATAATCAGAAGGGAGATTTGCAATGCAACGATTGGAAGACATGCCCCTGAACGACGCCGAGGTCGAACGCGTCAGGTTCTGGGAGGAAAAGGGCAACCACGAGCAGGCAAGCAGGGAGAGGCTGGAGTACCAGAAAAGAAGGTACTTCGAGTTCGTCCTTGATAGCGAGAGGGTGAGATCCTCTAGTCGCAACTGCTACAGCGAGGGTGTCACCAAGTACGTTCGCAAGGACGGCAGTCCGATCACCGAGGAGGACATCAGGGCGGTTGACCTCCATCGGATCGGACAGGGCCATTCCGTCCGGGGCAAGCCCGGCGACATGGAGATTCTCCACCACTGGCACTGCGACAGCGGCGACTGAAATAATTTGTTGAAGTTGCGACGCGAACACGACTGATGATCTTGCTTCAAGCCACACAACAGGGAGACATGACCCATGCGACGAGTGATGAATGATTTAGTCCCCGCAGACGAACTTCATTGGGACAAAGAGTCCAATTCTTACGGCATTATCTCGCGCGAACAGACGGACGGCCTCATACAGGCCTGCTTGGTTGCGGGGGTCGACGATCCCTCTGACATCTTCAGGGTGGTCAGGGAGTACGAGATGATTCGTGGGGGAATTCTTATTTTCGAGCAGTTTCTATCGGGTAGGCTGGGGATTTGCGGGTTCGACAAACTCGGCAGTCCCATTTTTGAGCCCAAGAACTCTGACTCCGAGGCTCGTGTGGAGTTCGTCTCGTTCGTGGACGCGGACGAGGCGAGGGCTTTCGGAGAGTCCTTTCAAGAGGGCGACCGCCATGTCGTCTCCAACGAGAACGAAGACCGCTCCAACCTCTATCTGGCGGTCGTGAATTTTTGTTTGAAGTGGGAGATTGACATCCTCGGCGGCGAAAACCCGGAGCTCGCGGGGGCGTCAAACGACGACCCTGCGTTCCTTGTCGACCTGAAGAGAAGGGGTTGGGTCGTCGATGATGTAAAACGCGACAAGAAGAAGACGGTCATCAAGATCAGGACTTCCGGACACTGGTTCAGAACCAAGTACTGACCTGGTTTTCCGCCCTAAAAAAGCCTCATGTTGCAGACGGTTATCGCCGGAAGGTAGGCCCTTGAGAGCGCCGAGTGCACTCCTTCCCCGGATTTTTTTCCTCCCGCCGAGACCAACTTCTTGACGGAGCACTTGCACTTGGTGCTTGAATTCTGCTTGTAGAAGCAGTTGTACCCCACGGTTGCCTCGCATGGGTTGTTGCAATCTTGCGGCGGGGCGTGGCGGCCGGAGATGACCTCCATGAATTTATTGGCCATCGCACTGGCCTCTTCGGTCGAAACCTTGTTGCCGTCCCATCTGCCGAATACGAGGACGTATATCTCTCCTCTGCCCCCCAGGCCGGAGACGCAGTGGTCGTCGTATTCAGAAGTTTCGTCTATGACT
>Ga0194055_10004532_pt1 | contig 10350 bp, 10 predicted proteins | sample SepL449m_MetaG_FD_155482 | JGI IMG/M metagenome (GOLD analysis project Ga0194055, IMG submission 155482) | Anoxic zone freshwater microbial communities from boreal shield lake in IISD Experimental Lakes Area, Ontario, Canada - Sep2016-L442-9m | ecosystem: Environmental > Aquatic > Freshwater >... | reverse complement strand
GCATTCACGAACGCTTCGACCACCGCGACGATTCCGGTCGGCCTCGCCAAGATCCCTCCGGGCCCGCTGGCGGGTATGGAGACCTTCTTCATGAATCCGTTCCCCATCTCCTAAGCCCACGAACGACCGGCTCGACCTTGATGCTTGAATTGATCTAAGCGAAGCGTCCCGGCAATCCCTGTATTCGCGGGGGTTCCGGGGCGTTTTTCGTTTAGATGCGGCGATGCCCCCGGCATGACTCGAACATGCGACACGCGGTTTAGGAAACCACTGCTCTATCCCCTGAGCTACGGGGGCGGGGACGTGCTGGGGAGATGATAGTGGGGCGAGGCGCTCGGAGGCTCGCCGGCTACGTCTCCAGCTGAGCGATGCGGGCGGCGGCCATGTCTTGGAGCAGCTTGGCGTCGACCTTCCAGTCGAGTGGTACGCGCACGGTCTTCTTGTTCAGCTCTAGCTCGGCGAGGCGCGGTGCGAACGAGGCGAGCACGCCCGTGCCCCACGGAGCCAGCAGGATATGGCTCTTGGAGAGCATCACACCGATCACGTAGCCATCGCCCGACTTGAGCATCGGCTGGTTCCATGCGATCACGAGTTCGAGGTCCGGAAACTTCTTCGCGATCGCGGCGAAGATCGCGCGCATTGTCTTGGCGCCCACCGGGTCGGCGCCTTCTAGATAGTCGTCGAGGGTGCCAAAGCGCTTCGTCGTCGTCGACCCGCGAGCGAACATTACGACTGCGTTGGCATGCGCCTGCGAGAAGCCGTGCTCCTGGCGGAGCGCGTCAATCTGGTCCTGGTACTTGCCGCTCGGCACGGCCTCGACCAGTCCGATCCAGTGCTCGATTGGCTGGCCATGCTTCTTCTCGATTGCCGGCCAATGGGCCGTGCGGTCTCCGCTCTTGGCAGTCACAGGCGAAGTTTATAAAACGCTGCGAGCGCGTGAGCTCGGATCGCCGCCTCAGCGACCCTGCCAGTTAGGCGCGCGCCCTTCGGCGAAGGCGTTGGCGCCCTCTTGAAGATCCTCGGAGGCTCGGACTTGGCGCACGGTCTCGAGGGTTTCGCGGTGCACGATCGCCTCGGGGAGGGTTAGACCCTCGGTCTTGAGGAGGGTCTCCTTGATTGCATGCAAGGGGAGTTGTGCGCCAGCGGCCAGTTCGGCGGCGAGCTCGTGGGCGGCCGCGAGCGAGGTGCCGGATGGCACGACGCGATTGACGAGGCCCCAGCGATCGGCCTCGGCGGCGTCCATCCAACGGGCCGTCATCATCAACTCCATCGCAACGTGGTACGGGATGCGGCGGGGCAGTCGGACGGCGGCGGCCTCCGCGAGGATGCCGTGCTGGATCTCCATCAATGCGAAACGTGCGTGCTCCTCGGCGATGATCAGGTCGGCACCGAGCATCACCTCGAAGCCGCCACCAACCGCCATACCGTTGACCGCAGCGATGACGGGCTTCCAGAGGTTTTGCGGCGTCTCGAGGCCACCAAAGCCACCCTCACCCCAATCGCCATCCATGCTCTCGCCATCGGCGGCAGCCTTGAGATCCCAGCCGGCACTGAAAAACTTCTCGCCCGCACCCGTCAGGATGCCGACCTTCAGCGTCGGGTCGTCGCGCAACAATTGCCAGGCCTCGTTGAGTTCGACACTGGTCTGTCGATCGATCGCATTGGCCTTCGGGCGATCGAGCACTACCTCGAGGACGCCACCGTGCTGTGTCGTACGAACTGCGTTCGCCATCTTTCGCCTCCAATGCGTGCGTAAGGAGAGTCTGGCAGGCGGTCACCGGAATGCGCGACAAAACCCGTAGGCCACCAATCAGCATTTTCGATCAAGTGAGTCGGCACACATTCATTGGCGAGAGCGAGATCAGCCAGCCACAGCCCGTAAGGACAGGCTATGGTGCAGACATGCCAAGCGTTGTTATCGGCACTTACAGAGGAGACACAGACATGGGAACCACGTTGCGACGTGACCATCGCTCGCCGAAGCCAACCGAGGCACCTGCGCGTCGAGCTGCGTTTGGGCTCTCCCTTGCCGTCGCCGTGGTGGCCGCACTGATCGTCCCCTTTGCCGCATCCGCCCGCTCGATTCCGGACGGCCGGGGGTTTAATGCTGCGGTGCCGTTCTACGGTCAGGCGGCAGTTGCAAAGCCCGTCGCGCTCCAGAACGTGCCACAGAACCCGTTTATGGCGGCCGGCAACTTCTCGAACATCCACAACAACTCGTACATGACGGACACCTACACGCAAGCCGGGCCACTCGGCAAGAACACGTCGGTTACCTCCGTCTACGCCAAGGGCGAGTGCGCGAGTGTCACCTTCAACAGCAAGGGTCAGATCGTTGCGATCTGCCTCCTGCCCGGCAAGCCCGCGTACCTCACGCTGATGCAGCCCGATACGCTCAAAGTGATTACACAGCTGGCCTTGCCATCGGTGCCCGCGACGAGCAAGAGTGGACGTGCCAACCGGATCTCGACGCGTGATTACACGGAACTCTCCGGTGGCTACTTCTTCCTCGACAACAAGGATCGCGCAGTGGTCTCGACCGCCACGCGCCACCTGATTACGTACAGCGTTGAGGGCAGTGGGAGCAAGCAGAAGTTTGTGGCAGGCACCGACGTCGACCTGACCGGTGCCGTCGCCGAAGGTGACGTGATCGAGTCGGCCCTGCCGGACTTCGATGGCAACATCTGGTTCGTCACGCTCAACGGTGGCAAGGTCGGATACGTCGCGCACGAGACGAACGCAATCTCGGTGACGGCCCTCCCCGCCGGCGAAGAGATTGCCAACTCGTTCGCGATGGGCAAGGACGGTGGCATCTACGTCGTCAGCACCGCGGCGATGTACCGCTTCGACCAGGCGACCTTCCCCACCGCCACTTGGCGCACGACGTACGCAAACTCTGGCGTGCAGAAGCCGGGCCAGAAGAGCATCGGTTCGGGTACGACGCCAACGATCATGCCTGGCGGTCGGGTCTCGATTGCTGACAACGCCAGCCCGAACGAGCACGTCGTGGTCTACGACACGAAGACGGGTGACACGGTTTGTCAGGTGGCGCTCAAACCAAAAAATAGGTTTGGGACGGAAAATTCGCTGATCTCGGTCGGGAATGCCTTGATCGTTGAGAACAACTACGGCAACGAAAATGTCCAATCCGCGACGCTTGGTCGCACGACGACGCCCGGTATGACGCGTATCGACATCAGCAAGGACGGCACGTGCACGACCACGTGGCGTAACACGACGGAATCGACACCTTCGGTGGTGCCGAAGTTCTCGGCCGCCACCGGCCTGATCTACACGTACACCAAGCCGAAGGGCCCAGGCACGATCGATCGCTGGTATTGGACCGCGATCGATTTTCGCACCGGCAAGCTGGTCTACAGCGTGTTGGCTGGCACCGGCATTCTCTTCAACAACAGCTACGCCTCGCTCTACGTGGGGCCATCGGGTGACGGCTACGTCGGCGTTATCGGTGGTTTGATCCGCGTGCACGACGCAGGCTAGGTCGGCGTTTAGGGTGGCGTCGTCCGGCTGGCAGGTGGCCAGCCGGACGACCTCCGCTCCGTGCGTGTTGACATCTCTTGGCAGCCTTGTACTATAACCTCTAGTTTTAGAGTTTCAATCTTCTGAGGAGCAAGATGTCTACGATCGAAGACCTTCCCGAGCGCACACTCGAGTCGCGCCTGCGCTTTACCCGCGACATGATGGCCGGGCCGATTTACCGCAAGTACGAGAAGGCCTTGCGCAAGACCTGGGACCCGGGCGAATGGGACTACAGCCAGGATCGCGCCGACTTCGAGAAACTCACCCCCGAGCAGCAGAAGGGCATCGTGATGATCACGGTGCGCTTCCTCGCCGGCGAGCAAGAGGTCACCGACGAGCTCCTGCCAATGATCTACGCCGCGCACATGCTCGGCAAGTTCGACTGGGTCATGTACCTCTCGACGTTTATGGTCGAAGAGGCACGCCACTCGCAGTTTTTCGCGATCTGGCACGACAAGGTGATCGACGCTGTCGAGCCCGACGAGCTTCGCCCCTACTGGATCGACCGCGAGAAGACCGTCGATCCGTCCGGTCGTTTCTCGACCGGCGAGCCAGTCTACGAAGGTCTGCCGTTCTACGGCCAGCAGCTGCTCGACGCCTGCCATGCAGGTGACATGCGGGCGATCGAAGAGGGCTTTGTTCGCTTCGCAACGCTTTACAACGTCTGGGTTGAGGGCGTGCTGACGATGCCGTCGTACGAGATCGTGATCGACACGTGCGACATCTGGAATGCGCTGCCAACTCTCCGCCATGGCTTCAAGGAGATCGTCGCCGACGAGGGACGTCACATCACCTTCGGTACGACGGCCTGCCGCGAGCTGATCGAAGAGCATCCCGAGTACGCGCAGATCGTGCACGACACGATCAACCTCTACCGCGGCAACGCGGTTGGCATGCTCGAGTACCAGCGCTTCGTGCCCGAGCTCAACCTCGACAAGTACCAGCTCCAGAAGGTGCGTCACTACAAGAATCGCTGCCGCGAGCTTGGTATCGATGTCGACCAGACGCTGATCGACGATATTCTCGATCCCAGCATCGACTTTGTGATCGGCGTCGAGGCGGGCTAGGAATGAGCAAGCAATGGACCTGTAACGAGCACGAGTGCGGCGTTGTCGTGGCCGCGGCTGACCTCGACGAGTTGGTCACCAAAGTCAATGAGCATTTCGCCGAGGCGCACGACAGTTACGAGCTCGAAGAGATGATCGAAGACGCGGCTATCGACGTCGCGGACGCGTGAGTCAGACCGCACCAGAGACCGAGCGAGAGACCGTTCGCCGACTTGTCGAGCGAACGGTCTTTACGCCCGTGCGGGGTGCGGGCGCGGTGGCCGAGACGGTCGCCCGGCTCGGTGAGGCGATTGGGCTTGGCCTGCTTCGACCCGGCGATCGTCTGCCGGCCGAGATGCAGTTGGCCTCGGCGCTTGGCATTTCGGCGGTCTCGCTGCGTAGCGCGCTCGTCGTGCTTCGCAGTGCGGGGCTGATCGAGACCAGGCGTGGACGCGGCGGTGGCACCTTCATCACCGAAGGCGCCGCGGTTGACCTGTTGCCCGCCGCGGAAGCACCGACTGCTGGGGAGCTCGAAGACCTCGCGACCGAGCGTGCTGTCGTCGAGGGTGGCGCCGCCGCCCTCGCCGCACAACGCGCAACGCCAGACCAGTGTGCACTACTCGAGTCGATCGTTGACGGCATGCTTGGTATGCAGCCATTTGAGGCCTGGAGCGAACGAGACGCGTTGCTCCACCTCGTAATCGGCGATGCCTCCGGCTCGCCACGGCTTGTGACACGCATCGCTGAGTTGCGCACCGAGGCCTATCGCATCAGCCGCTTCCTCCCCACGACCGACGCCATTCTCGCGATCGCCGATCGTGAGCATGCCGAAATCGTGCGGGCAATCACGGCCAAGAAGCCCACTCGCGCACGATCGTTGATGGAGGCACACGTGCGGGGCACTGCCCGCCTCCAGGCAGGGCTCGGCAAGATCACCAACGATCCGCGCAGTTCCTAACTGTGGCCGTGGTCTCGCGTGGTCGACTGATACCGTGAGCACGACTGAGGAGGCATCCCGATGAAGGTTTTCATCACCATCGATCCCGACACGTGCGTTGGAATTGGCAAGTGCGAAGAGATCGCCGAAGAGGCAGTCGAGCTTGGTGACGACGGCGTCTCGCACGTCACGGGCGTCGCCGTCGACATGGATGTCGCGCGAGCGCTCTGCGACGGCTGCCCGACGGGTGCCATCTCCATCGTCGAAGAGGACTAACGCCTGTCGTCAGGCGATGCGAACGGGCATCGACTTGACGCCGTTGACAAAGTTCGAGCGCACCCGTCGGGCCGGGCCGTTCGACTCAAGGCTCAGGTCGCGTGCGAGCAGTTCCTCGAGCACCACGCGGATCTGCAGGCGAGCCAGCCAGGCGCCGAGACAGAAGTGCGGACCGCCGCCGCCGAAGCCGAGATGCGGGTTCGGGTCGCGGGCGATGTTGAATGCGTGCGGGTCGTCGAAGACGTCCTCGTCGTAGTTCGCGCTCATGTACCACATGACAACTTTGTCGCCCTTGCTGATCTGCTGCCCGCGTAGTTCCGTGTTCTCCATCGCGGTGCGTCGCATGTACAACACCGGCGTTGCCCAGCGGATGATTTCCTCAACGGCCTTGTTCATCAGTTCTGGCTGAGCCTTCAGCAGTGCGAGCTGGTCCGGGTTATCGATGAAGGCCTTCATCCCGTGCGTCAGCGTCGTGCGCGTCGTCTCGTTGCCGGCCAAGATCAGGATCTGGAACATGTTGCAGTACTCGAGTGGCGTCAGCTGGTCGCCGTCGACGTCCGAGTGGATCAGGCGCGAGACGAGATCGTCGGTCGGGTTGACGCGGCGCTCCTCACCGATCTTGCGGCCGTACTCGAACACGTGGTACGAGGCCGGACTACCAAACGGCAGATCCTTCGGATCGATGCCTGGCGGCAGGCTGTCATAGTCGGGCGCATAGTCGGGATCGTCAATCGCGATCATCTGGTTCGACAGGGTGATCAGGCGGTCCGCGTCCTCGCCTGGCACGCCAAGGATGTTGAGCAAAACGGTGATCGGCAGTGGCTCGGCAACATCGAGCACCCAGTCGAACTCGCTACGGGCAGCTGCCGTATCCAGCAGTCGTGCAGCAGTCGCGCGGGCAAAAGCCTCGTGAGCGTTGATTGCCTTGGGGGTAAACAGCGGCGACACCACACGACGCAGATGCTGGTGCAACGGCGCGTCAGAGTCGATCAGGCTCCGACGCTTCTCGAGCGACTCGGGCTCGACCTCCTCCAGCATCGTCAGGCCCTCGCCCGACGAGAACAGCTGCGTGTTCTTCGAGACGGCGACGACGTCCTCATGTTTCGTGATCGCCCAGAAGCCGTGGTTCGGTGCCGGCTCTGGGTGCCAATGCACCGGATCGGCCTCACGCAACACAGCAAACTCTTCGTGGGGGACGTGGTCCTCCCACACCGTCGGCGAGAGGATGTCGATCTGTCCGAGCTCGTCCGTGGTGGAAGCCATGGGGGGAAGCCTACAACGCAAAGACCGCCGGCCGCGGGGGCGAACCCCCACGACCGGCGGCCATCAGTGCGTTATTAGGAGGAGATGTCCTCGTGCAAGTGCATGCCGAGGGCGGCGTACTTGGCCGGGCTCTTAGAACGCAGCACCAGCGCAATGATCATGCCGACAACGAACATCAGGAGCGGCCAGAGCCACAGGTACTTGATGAACGGAACATCAGCAGCGCCCGAGAGCGTGCCGCGACCATCAATCAACAGCCAGACAGCGCCCAGCTGAGTGACGACGGCGACGATCGGTGCAACCAGCGTCTTGAACCAGTGGAAGCCGTCCTTGGCCTTCGTCAGGAAGTAGTAGACGATGCCAGCAGAGACCAGCGCCTGGATCGCGAGGATGCCGAGCACGCCGAGCAGTGGGCCCCACGTGCCGAGCTTCATCAACGCACCAAGTGTCGTTGGGTCGTAGATGTAAAACGCGCCGACCCAGATCGCCACGAAGATACCCGAAACCACACCAGCGACATGCGTCGAATGGTGCTTCGGGTGCGTTCTGCCTAGTGCGGACGGCAACGCGCCCTCACGGCCCATCGAGAAGAGGTAGCGGCAGCCCGTGTTAAAGAACGCGGTCTGACAGGCAAACGAACCAGTCACGATGAACAGCTCGAAGGCCCACGTCAACGGACGACCAAAGTACTGGTCCGTGAGGGGGTAGAACATCGAGCCAATCTCGCCAGCGTACTGCTGGTTGACGAGGTCGCCTGCGCCCTTGTAGCCGGCGCCAGCAACGAACATCCACATCACAAACACGTAGAGGATGCCAAGGCCAATCACCGAGGCGTACATGGCGGGAGCCATGACCTTCTTGGGCTCGCGTGCCTCCTCAGCGTAGTTCGGAGCCATCTCGAAGCCCGTCCAGGACCAGAAGGCGGCAAACAGACCGATACCAACAGCGCCTGCGCCAAGCACAGCCATGTTGTTGGTCTGGAAGACCTCGATCGGGTTGAGCGACTTGACGGCGAACCCGTCGGGGCCACCACCATGGACGATCACGGCCACGCCAAAGACGAGCAGTGCGATCAACTCGCAGACCAGCGCGATGCCGAGAATGCGGGTCGTGACTTCAATGTGGAAGAACGTAAAGGCAGCCATCAGGATGACGGTGCCGAAGAGGAAGATCCAGACAGGCACGTTCCAGCCGAGCCACTCATTGAGTGTTGAGACGGCGAAGTACGACGTCACACCCGCCACTGAGGCAGAGAAGACGAGATAACAAATCGCCAACATGACCGCAGTACCCATGCCCATCACGCTGCCGAACGCGTGAGCAATAAACGAGTAGAAGCCGCCAGCACTGCTGACGCGGCGTGCCATCTCGATGTAGCCCACCGAGAAGATCGTCAACACGATTGTGGCGAGTATGAAAGCGGCCGGAACGGCCCAGCCCACACCCAGAATGCCGACAGGACCATTGAAGAGCATGGCCGCGATTGGTGCCGAACCGGTGACGCAGCAGAAGAGCACCTGCCGCATACCCAAGGCGCCCTTCGCCAAATGATGTTCGCCGGTCATCGGATTTACGATGTCGGCGGTAGGGGGAGTCCCCCCAGAGTCCGTAGCCACGTTCCTATCTCCTTCTCTTTGTCCCCTCCTCGGCCGGATAATCCGACTGCAGGACAAGCGTCAGCGTACCGGTTCGGGATCCGAGATTGCAACCCTGCTTACAGCGCCATATTCGTTACATGAGCCAAAAAAACCCGCGATTTTTACGAGTTTTTACGCGGGTTATCTCTAATCGGTAGAGTTTTTCTCGGAGGAAGTGGAACCGTATGCAGGAAATACTGGATCTTTCGGCGATCGACATCAAGAGTGTTGAGGTCTACGAGCAGGGCGTGCCCTACGAGTCGTTCCGCCTTTTGCGCGAGCACGACCCCGTGCACTGGCACCCCGAGACCGCGCCCGACCCCGGCTTCTGGGCGATCACCAAGCACGCCGATGTCGTCGCCATCTCGAAAGACGCCACGCGCTTCTCCTCCGCCGAGCGCTTCATCTACTACGAAGAGATCGACGCCGAGTCGATGGAGATCCGCCGCTCGATGATCGAGACGGATCCGCCGGAGCACACGCGGCTTCGCCGGATCGTCAGTCCGCTCTTTACCCCTAAGACGGTCGAGGCCTATCGGGCGTACGCCCAGCCAGTCGCCGACAGCCTGTTGGATGCCTGCCTCGCCAAGGGCGAGTTCGACTGGGTCAAAGACGTCTGCGAGATGATGCCGATCCGCGTCTTCGTGAAGGTCTTCGGTGCGCCGGATGCCGACGCCAACTACCTCGCGAAGCTCGCCAACCAACTCGTCGCAATCGACGACCCCGATCTCGCACCGCCACCCGAAGCGTATGAACGCGCCCGGGCCCGCGGATTTGAGCCACATCACCTGCCGTTCCGCAGCCCGGCCGCGCTCGACCTGTTCGACTACGCGCGTGACCTCTGCGAGGCTCGTCGAGTCGAGCCCAAGGACGATCTGATCACGCGGCTCGTGCAGGCCGAGTGGGAAGGCGACCGCCTGACCGACTCGGAACTCGTCAACTTCTGCCAACTGCTCGTCTTCGCCGGCAACGAGACGACGCGCAACTCGCTTGCGAGCGGCATGCAGGCCTTCATGGACAACCCCGACCAGCTCGACCTGCTCAATCGTGACCGCTCGCTGATGAAGGGCGCGATCGAGGAGATCCTGCGCTGGGCCACACCGATTTACTGCTTCCGACGAACCGCGATGGAAGACGTCGAGATGCGTGGGGCGCAGATCAAGAAGGGCGACAAGGTCGTCATGTACTACACGAGCGCTAACTTCGACGAAGAGGTCTTCGACGAGCCCGAGCGGTTCGACATCACACGCGACTCGTCCGCGCAGGTTGTCTTTGGTGGCGGCGGTCCGCACTACTGCCTCGGTGCGTTCATGGCACGCATGCAAATCGAGACGCTCTTTACGACCGTGCTCGATCGCGGGCTGCGCCTCGAATCGGCTGGACCGACCACGCGCCTGCGCACAAATTTCGCGAATGGCCTCAAGACGATGCCCGTCCGGGTCATCAACAGCTAAAAATGGCTATTCTGCTGACCGCTGTCCGTCCCCCGGGAGTGGGCTCAACGAGAGGAGGCCCGAGCGATGGGCGCAGGTGATTTTGATCTTCTGAAGGCAATCGAAAAGGGTGAGATCGTCGAGGTCGAGATGGCCTGGGCAGACCACCAGGGCTACCCGCGTGGCAAGCGCATCCCCGCCGACGTCTTTTTGGGTCG
>Ga0194055_10004530_pt1 | contig 10351 bp, 6 predicted proteins | sample SepL449m_MetaG_FD_155482 | JGI IMG/M metagenome (GOLD analysis project Ga0194055, IMG submission 155482) | Anoxic zone freshwater microbial communities from boreal shield lake in IISD Experimental Lakes Area, Ontario, Canada - Sep2016-L442-9m | ecosystem: Environmental > Aquatic > Freshwater >... | reverse complement strand
GATTGCCTTGGAAATAGGGTCTGCACTTTTGCCAACCACTTTGGTTTCGAAACTGTTTTTCAAGGTTACGAGGTATTCACCGAATGATCCTTCAAAAGATTTTAACATTGCAGGCGGCAATGTTAACCGCCCCCCAATTCCCATACTCATATTGCTTTTTATCGGGTCATATCGTGCACCTGCCATAACCATTCCATGAGCTCCGGGCTTTTCTTCTGCACCTGCAGAAACAGGGGGAGGAGTATTAGGGTTGGGTGCGGCGGAGGCATCACCACCTGTGCTGTCCTCAGTTACGGCACTTATATCTAATTTAGCTTCCTTCAAAGCAAGGGGGATTTTTTTTACCAAAGGGAAGGCAAGTTTAACAAAATCTGAAGCAACTTTACGATCTCTGCTCACTGCAATTAACGCAAAACCTTGTTCATCCAAATCTGATTTATTTACCGACAGTAGTGCATACTCAAGCTTGGATAAATTCTTGATCTGATTAACAATATCTGGCGGAATTGGTGCCCCTCCTGGGGTTTTAAAGGTGCTTAAAAAACCGGATGCAATGGGAATGACTGCAGCTAATTCTCCCAAGTCCACACCTATTACCATTACAGCATTGGAATATGGTATGCCAGCGACAGTCCCGTGCAATTCTTTAGCAAAACTTAAGGGTAAAGTTTCAAAATGATTTATTACAGAGGGCCTGTTATCTGAGACAACGGGCATAGGGTTATTTGGATCCACAGGCTGCCCATTTGGCATTGGCGAGCCGGGTGGCATCGGCATTGGCGAGCCAGGCGGCATCGGCATCGGAGAGCCGGGCGGCATCGGGGGCATAGGGTTATTTGGATCTACAGGCTTGGGCGCTTCTGGCGGGGGCGCTGCCATGGCTACCTTCTTGGGTTTACCTCTATCTTTCTTAAGGTAATCGTTCATTTTTTCTTCGGAAGCAATAACAATCGTTCTGCTATCAGCAAGAAAAAAGGATAGTTTTTCATTACTTTCGAAACCTAGTATCAAAGAACTTAAGGAATCAAGTTGGCCAGCGATTTTACTCCATAGCAAGCCTTCAATTGGGAGTTCCTGAGTCAGAGAAATACTCTTTTCAATATGAGCCTTTTTAAAAGGTTCTTTAGACCGTAGGATGGCCATCCTCCAACTCTTCTTTAGAGGGTTAAAATCCGGCAGCATGCTACTTCTCGCAAGCATGATTTGTTCAATTTGTTCAATCGAAACTCCAAATGTTTTCGCAAAATCTTTCTGATTAAATGCCCCGGGAGTATTAAAAAGAGGCTTGGAAAAAATGCTATTTAAAAAATTATTAATTTGGATGAATACTAAAACCTTAGTATCGCCAGGCACCCGGATGGAAACATCAGGGTCAACCCCATCACTTTTAGCAACTACAGGTGCTTTCTCTTCTTCCTTTGGCTTTTCTTCAGGGGTTTCTTCGGGTTTGTCATTCGGGCCATTAGGAGTTACAGGGCCTGATCTATTGCGCTTGCCCTTTTCAGCAACTTTTGTTTTTGAATTATCTTCACCACCAGAAAACAAAAACATAGCTGCAATAATAGCTACAAGTGCAACGCCACCAACTGCGCCACCAATGATAAGCATTTGCTTATTTTTAGCACCAGCTTTTTTAGGCGCCTTTTGACCTGATTCGGCTTTCTTTATTTCTTGCTTAGCCTTGGCTGCTGCTTCTTTACCAGCGGCTTTAGATTTTACCGGGGGTGCTTTCTTATCATCTGCGGGCTTACCTTTCGAAGGGGCCTCAACCAAAAAGCGGAACTTACATTTCGTGCACTCTGTCTTTTTGCCTACCAAGGTTTCATCCTTAATAGATACCATCGCTTCACAACTTGGGCATTGCTGTTTGAATTCGCCTGCCATTTTCAGCTCTCCTATGAACTTCCGCGTTTAAGTGCACTTCATTCAATATCCCTAGCGACATCATCTTACTGTATTTCAATGTTTAATACGCAAGTCTTTCCTTAAAAAATTTGAATTCTTAAGAGGTTATCTCACACCTCCAAAATGAGGTTTCAAAAAAGAATTATTGCCAGTAAAAGGATTTACTAACGAACTAAAACCCCAATCTTCCTAGGCTATGCCCATAAGTTGTCGGGTAGCGATTTACACCGGCAATAGGTTGTATCAATTTTTAACTTGATGCAACCTAAAACGGGACAACCTCTTAATCATTCAAAATTGAAAGTGTTTTCCAGATTATTTGACGGGAGCAGGTGCGCCTGGTGTTGCTTTTGGAGCAATGGCAGTATCTTTTGGCTTCTTTAATACAACGAACCACAAGACCAATAGAATGACAATTAATGTAACAAAAACAAGTATACCGCCAATAATAAGTGGGGTTTTATCTTTTGTTACCTCGGCTTTTTTCCTAACAGAACTATTTTTTCGCTTAAAAGTCGGTGCAGACAACATTCTTGTCATATGAAAACCCCCACCGCCCGCTTCTGCTGCAGGTTTTGGTTCTGGTTTTTCTTCCTCCGAAGATTCGACTTCAGGTGCCTTAACTTCGATCACAGTGGCACATTTTGGACACTTTACTTTCTTACCAACGAGCTCTTCTTTAACCGATATTAGGTTTTCACAAAACTCACACTTTATTTTAAGCAATTCTGACATGAAAAACATCCTTTTACAAAGTCACGGGGAAGTCACGGGGAAGTATTATTTTTAGTACCTATATATTCAAGAAATATATTATTAAGTTAAAGTGAAGGCAAGAATTAATTAGACTTTTTCTAAACTAAAGAAACATATTACATTTAGAATATTTCTCGCCTCAAACAGGTCAATTCGTTTACAATATACGCAGATGAAATATATCTTTCGCCTTTGGATAAACCATGACTCGAGCATTAAACCCTAGGCAACTACTCTTACTAAGCTGCACCATGCTTGCGGGGCTGATTCTGTTTGCAGCCGCCTTTTTCTCGATAGGGTCACGGGGGTGGTATGGCAAAGATTCTCTCAATCTAAAAACATCTTTTCTAGATATTCGTGGTGTAGATGTTGGCACCCGGGTTCGAATCCAAGGAATGGATGCAGGGGAAGTCGTATCCATCCATGCACCAGAAAACCCAGGTAGTCCAGTGGTTCTTGGCCTGAAAATCCAAGGATCTTACAAAAAACTAATCCGAAAAGATGCGGTTGTTTCGATTGCGTCTGAGGGATTGCTGGGGGCTAAGGTTTTAGAACTCTTCCCGGGATCGCCTACCTCTTTAAGTGTTGAGAATCAAGATTTACTTGCGAGCAAGCACAGCCCGGAGATTTCAGACATATTGGCAGAGGTATCTGATATGCTTGGTAAAATTCGCAAAGGTGAAGGGTCATTGGGAAAGCTGACCCAAGATTCCAAGCTGTATGATTCGTTGGTACAACTTGCCAACCAAAGCCAGCAGACCATGCAGGCTTTTCAACAGGATGCGGATGCACTTAAGAAAATGCCTATTGTTCGGGGATATATTGAAGACCAAATGCAGATGATCGTTCGTTCCAACGCAGATATGAAACGCAAGTCCATCAATAGTTCAACTATTTTTGAACCGGGGAGTGCTATCTTAAGTATCGAGGGGAAAAAAATCCTCGATAAAGCATCGGAATGGGTGATGGGATTTCCCAAAGAGAGTGATATTGTGATTGCTGGGATGATGTCGGGTGGGACTAATGACAAGGAAACGCTTAGACTTTTAACCAGGCAGCAATCAGAAACGGTTTCAGACTACCTGAAAAACAATCATGCTATTCATAAGAATGGTTGGTTTTCAAGGCGCAAGGTTAGCCCGATTGGCTTGGGGGATAAAACTTATCCGGGGCTTGAAGCAACGCCTGAAACAGAAAGCTCACGCATTGAGTTATTGGTATTCATCAATCGAGGCTAAAGAATGGAATCGGGTATACCAAAGCCTTTAAATGGGAATGAGAAAGAAGCCAGGATGCTTCGAGCTTTCTGCGGAGTTCATCTTCCAGGCATAAATTTACACCATGAAAAACTAGCCTTCCATCTGCAACGATGCAAAGAACTCTTTAACACCAAATGCAGGGTTAAAGGTTTGCCTGAAAAATCACTTCTCGAGGGGCTTCATTTCCTCGACTTTTACCTTACCGCATCCTGCATCGAAGGACTAAGCACTGCTTGGGAAGCTTTATTTGCATCGAAGACCGGCAGGCATGACCAATTACTTGTCGATGCATTACGATCTCGATCTGCAAGGCTTTTTCCTGGGGATACTGCTAGGCAAGAGGATACTGTCGCAGAATTTTGGGGGTTCCTACTTACCGGCGAGAAAGAAGCCTCTGGATCCGTTCTCGAGAAATATGATGGCAGAAGACCTCTCATCCCCTGGCTGATCAGGGTTTTTCACAACTCCAACCTGACCAAATTAAGGCAGAACAAACACGACAAAGCTTTGGGGGATGATGAGGCGGATGAAATGTACTGGCATGCTCCTGAAATTTCTGATGAGCACTGGCATCAAGAATTTCGCTTAGCTGCTCAAGAATGGCTAGAAACACTTTCCGATCAGGAAAAACTTTTGCTTGGCCTTAGGGTAAGATATCGTCTGACCCAGCGAGAAGCAGCCTCCTTTCTCAGTATTCATGAAAGCAATGTCTCGCGATTGACTGATAAAATTCGCCTAAACTTTGTTCAAATGATAGAACCCAAGCTTCTTAATGCTGGTTGGAGCGGTGAGGATTTGCTTGCTTTTGTCAACACAGAGATGGAAACCCTTATTTTAGATGAGCCTCGGTTGTCTGCTGAAAACCTTGCCATCCTCCTCGCAAAAAAAGGCCTTCAACCCCCTCTCCAAAACATTTAACCAACATTTCCTAATCTTGTTGGGCTTTTACACCCTTTTCTGTTTAATATACTCTAAGGACTAGCAAGGATAGAGAGGCAAATAGGATGAGCCGCGGCATTCATAACGCCGACAAGGTTGCTAATGCGCCATTGGCTGACATTGTTGGCCAATCTCTGGCCATGCAAGAAGTTTACGACCTTATCAAAAAGGTCGCACCCACTTACGCAACAGTTCTGATCATTGGTGAAACAGGCACAGGCAAGGAACTCATCGCCCGTGCAGTTCATCTTCTTTCAAAACGGAATGATGGGCCATATGTTCGGGTTAATTGTGGTGCCCTGAACGAAAGCCTTCTCGAAAGTGAATTATTCGGGCATATCAAAGGCGCCTTTACAGGTGCAGTAGAAAACAAAACCGGACGCTTTGAAGCAGCGCATGGCGGAACAATCTTTCTCGATGAAATCTCGAGCATGAGCCCCAAGCTTCAGGTTAAACTTCTACGCGTCCTGCAAGAAAATGAATTTGAAAGAGTTGGCGAAAGCAAAACCATAAAAGTCGACTGTAGAGTTGTTGCAGCAACCAACCAATTTCTGGAAGACGAAATCGAAGCTGGTCGCTTTAGAGACGATCTTTATTATCGCTTGAATGTCGTTCCTGTTTATCTTCCCCCGCTAAGGGAAAGGGCTGAAGACATCCCCGCACTTGCTCGATTCTTTATCGCTCGACACGCTGTTACCAATAAAATCGATCCCCCCGAACTTACTGCAGATATGCAAGATGTGCTTTTAAAGCATGATTGGCCAGGCAATGTCCGAGAGTTAGAAAACTATATGGCGAGGGCGGTAGTGCTTTGCAATGGCCTGCCTTTGACTTCAGAATCTTTGGCGCCCCCAGGCAAAAAAGTTAAACGCTATAAGTCATTGCAATCAAAACCTCAAGTCGGGCAGAACACCGATCTTGTAAAGCTGATTCAGCAAGTGGTACACCTTGGTATTAACACCCTACCTGATGGGGTGTTATCCGAGCAAATTGTTGGTGCAGTTGAAAAAGAATTGATCCAACAGATACTCAAAGAATGCGACAATGTTCAGGTAAAAGCTGCAATAAGGCTTGGAATCAATCGCAACACCCTCCACAAAAAAGTTCAGGAAGTCCTCAAGGGCGTTACAGATCTCCCTAACGAACCTGAATTACCATAAATCCCACTCTAATCCCTCTTTGCACCACATTGGGCTTCATCTTCATGCATTAATATGTCGATATCTTGCTATACATTTGCTTGCTTTATGTTTTGTTACAGTTTATGCTTTATTCAGCATTAGCGTTTCTCATACCCGCCTTGTTTTTTGAATTAATATAACAGGTGAACCATGTTTGAAGTAGGATTCGGACCCTCCCATAATTGCGAAGGCACCAACAGACGAGAATTTATTCGCGTTGGCAGCCTCGGTCTTGCTGGACTTACTCTTCCTACCTTACTTCAAGCAAATGCTGCTGCTGCAAAGAAGAAAGAGCCCGTCGATAACCTCAGTGTTATTTTCATGTGGATGCAAGGCGGCCCTTCCCACATCGATACCTTCGATCCCAAACCCAATGCACCTTCCGACATCCGCGGCGAATTCAGTGTCATCCCTACCAACATCCCTGGCGTGCAAATCTCTGAACATCTTCCCATGATGGCAAAAAACCTCGATAAGTATTCCATCATTCGCTCTGGCTATTCCTACAACGGTTCCCATGGCGTTGCTGATGCCTACATGCTTACAGGTTGGCGCTTCAATCCCAGCACCGTTTACCCTACTTATGGCGCAGTTATGTCTCGCGAACTTGGCTACCGTAATGGTATGCCTCCTTATGTTCAACTCGGGAATTCGATCGACCAACGATTCGGCGGCGGCCTGCCTGGCTATGCTGGTAGCGAACACAACCCCTTCATTATTCAGGAAGACCCTAGCAAAGCTGATTTCAGCATTGACGGCGTTTCACTTCCAAACGGATTGTCCTCTTCCCGCTTTAGTCGTCGCGAGCGCATGCTGCAAAAACTCGACAACTGGCAGAAGAAAATCGAAACCAAGGGCAACGATGTTGGCGCAATGAACAGCTTTTACGATAAAGCTTTTTCCATGGTCACCTCACCTGCTGCAAAGCGTGCTTTCGATCTTTCACAAGAACCCGTCAAAGTTCGCGAACGCTACGGCATGAACAAGTTTGGCCAATCCTGCCTCTTGGCCCGCAGGCTGGTTGAATCGGGCGTTCGGTTCATCAATGTCACCATGGGCGGCTGGGATACCCACGCCAACAACTTCAAAACTTTGAAAGACCGCAACCTTCCTACCATCGATCAAAGTTGGTCCGCACTTCTTGAAGACCTTCAAACCAGAGGTATGCTCGAAAAAACAATGGTAATCTGGCTGGGCGATTTCGGCAGAACTCCAAAAATAAACTCTGCTGCAGGGCGCGACCACTGGGCCGGCTCCACGGTATTCTGCATGGGAGGCGGTGGTATGAAAGTTGGTTCCGTTATTGGCAAAAGCGATGCCAACGCAGAGCAACCTGTTACCCCACCCATTCAAATTGAAGATATTGCTGCAACACTTTACACGATTCTTGGCATTCCTTTAGACAAACATTATGTTGCGCCAGATGGCAGGCCTTTCCGCATCAACCTTAATGGCAAGGTTGTAAACGAAATACTTGCTTAATTTTTGGTATCAATTGATCCAACCTTTAATCGGATATAAGCAGACATGAGAAACCAAATCGGAAGCCTGATTGGCCTACTTCTTCTTTCAGGGCTTTCTTCCGCACAAGATTTCCCAAAAGTTTCTTTTACCAACGATGTTCAACCCATTCTTACACGGGCGGGATGCAATCAAGGTGCCTGCCATGGTGCACAATATGGTCAAGGCGGACTCAAACTTTCACTTCGTGGCTTCGATGACAGCAACGATTTTCGCGAAATCGTCAGAGGCTCTATTGGCAGACGCGTCAGCCTGCATTCACCCGAAGAAAGCCTTCTCCTAAAAAAGCCCTCTCTTGAAGCTCCCCATGAAGGAGGCAAACGATTACATCTGGGATCCCCAGAATACACCACGCTCAAGCGTTGGATTGCAGAAGGCATGATCGGCCCTTCCACCAAAGACAAAATCTTCAAATCTCTGGAAGTACTTCCGAAAGAGATCATCGCAAAAGCCGGGCAGAAAATCACAATCATCACTAAGGGAACCTACGAAGATAACTCTTCTGAAGATGTTAGTTCCAAAGCTTCTTTCGACAGCATGAACACTTCTGTAGCTACTATTGACAACCTCGGAAATGTAATTGCAAAGGGCCCGGGCGAAACAGTTATCATGGTGCGCTATCTAGGCGCTGTAGGCGTATGCCGCATCATCCTGCCCTTCGGCGAAGCCAAGGGGCTCGATACTTTCGCAAAGAATGATAATCTGATCGACAAAATGTGGATTGAGAAATGGAAGAAAACAGGCCTCTCCCCTTCTCACATCTGCACCGATGAAGAATTCTTCAGAAGAATTCACCTCAACACTTTGTCGACACTTCCGAACCCTGAAGAAATTCTTGCATTCAAAGCTGATAGCAACCCTGAGAAAAGAAAACTGGCCATCGAGAAGGTTTTGAACAGACCAGAATATGTTGATTCATGGGCTTATAAGTGGGGCGATCTCCTTCGCAATAGCAGAGATGTTTTACAAAAAAAAGGCATGTGGTCGCAGCACAACTGGCTGCGTTCCGTCTTCCGCGACAACATGCGCATGGATAATTTCGCAGGCGAACTTCTTACCGCTGTCGGAAGCCCCTATGCCAATGGCCCTGCCAATTTCTTTGTCATCGGATCCCGTGATGATTGGACTGAAACCGCTTGTCAGGTTTTCCTTGGCATTCGCATGCAATGCGCCAAGTGCCATCATCATCCCTTCGAAAATATCGCCCAAGCCGATTACTACAGCATGACTGCATTCTTCTCCAGAGTCGCCAAGAAAAATAGCACCGAGTTCGGGCTACAAGGCAGCGATACCACCATCTACCTAACCATGGCAGGTGAAGCAAGCCATCCGAAAACAGGAAAAATACTTCCCCCAAAACCCATTGGTGGCCCTGTTACCGAAGACCCAATCGACAGGCGCAATGGCTTAGTCACATGGCTTAAGGATAAAAACAACCCTGCCCTTGCTCGCAACTTCGTCAACCGCTACTGGGGATACTATTTCGGCAGAGGTCTAATTCACCCCATCGATGATATTCGCATCACCAATCCCGCATCCAATCCAGAACTCCTTGATGCATTGGCTGTTGATCTCATTAAAAACAATTACGATATCAAGCACCTGCTTCGAACCATCATGAATTCACAAGTCTACCAACTTAGCAGCGAAAGCAATGTGGCCTCTGCAGCCGATGGCGATAATATTTATTGCACTCATTTCCGGGCCAAGCGCATGTCTGCAGAACAACTGCTTGATGCAGTAGATTTCGCCTGTGGCACCCGCGAAAAGTTCACCGATGTACCACTTGGATTCAGGGCAATCTCTCTTCCCGACAGCAAATTCAGTTCCAGCTTTATGGATATCTTTGGCAGGCCTCGCAGAGTTGCAACTTGCGAATGCGAACGCAGCGAAGATGCCAATATGATGCAGGCCCTTCTGCTGATGAGTGGCAACCTCCTCAACCGCAAGCTTTCAGAAACCAACAGCAGAATCAGCAAATTTATCAGCAACAAAGTCCCGATGGATAAGGCTGTAGACGAAGTGTTCCTTGCTACGCTTTCAAGATTGCCTAGAGATCAAGAAAAGAAGGAAGCACTTGCGGAACTTGCCTTGGCTCAAAACCCCAAAGAAGGCTTGGAGGATTTATTGTGGTCGCTACTCAACACAAGAGAATTTCTTTTCAATCACTAGTCAAGCTTTCAAGCATTTTTGGATTGCTGGCATTTCTAGTACCAGGAATGGCGTTGTCGCAAACTTCATTCCCACAGATCACGCATGTATACCCTGCAGTTATTGAACGTGGGAAAACCAGCGAGATCACCCTTTTTTGCGAAACCAGCAACCCCTCAAATCCCATTGCTGTGCTTTTTGCTGGCACCGGGATCAAAGCTGAAGGCATTCCAGAAAAAGGCAAAACCACCGAACTTAAAATCAAAGTAACCGTAGATAAAACAGCTTCGCCTGGTATGCGAGAATTCCGCCTAGCTTGCGCTTCCGGTGCCTCAACAGTGGGCCAGATTCTTATCGCAGATCTTCCGGTTGTTCTTGAAAAAACGACTTTCCATGCTGATTTCGCAACTGCTCAACCCATTAATATTGGCAGTATTGTGTCTGGCATGATCAGCGCCAAGGAACAAGTTGATGCTTATAAATTCACTGTAAAAGCAGGGCAAACTATTTCGTTTGGCGTTGTATCGCACCGATTCTTTTACAAGAGACACAGCCAGTTTCTTGCAATCGATCCGATGATCAGCATTCATGATGCAACAGGTAGGGAACTTGCAGCCAACGATGACTTCCATTTTGCAG
>Ga0194055_10004529_pt1 | contig 10354 bp, 6 predicted proteins | sample SepL449m_MetaG_FD_155482 | JGI IMG/M metagenome (GOLD analysis project Ga0194055, IMG submission 155482) | Anoxic zone freshwater microbial communities from boreal shield lake in IISD Experimental Lakes Area, Ontario, Canada - Sep2016-L442-9m | ecosystem: Environmental > Aquatic > Freshwater >... | reverse complement strand
CCAACCGAGAACAGAATCGATAAACAGGCAGCGCCAACGCCAGCCAAGACCGTCACCACCACACCAGACCAGCGCAGTCGGCGCCTATTGCTCTGGCCAGCTATCAGTGGCTTCAAGCCAGCATCTTCATCCAATGCGCACGGGGTAGCGCGTTCGATGTCGATAGCAAGTCGCGCGCTTCTTTTTATCGAAGTCGGGGATGGTTCTGAGTTCATGATGTCAATTCCATCCCGCGTGATCGGCATTCTCAAAGTGGTCTCTAGGTTTCGCTCCTGCATCAGCAGCAAGGACCCTTTAGAGATCCGCCTTCGCATCCGATGCGAAGCTACTTCACATCTCCGAAGGCAATCGGGCATTCATTCGGCACCTCCGACGGATGCCTTGCAAGACTCACTAGCACGGTGCATGTAGTTGCGACGACATGCCGTCGATGGAAACGGGGACCAGTAGTGAAATGGCAGCCAGGCGCGATTGTCGAGCGTTATGAATTGGAGTCGTCGGGCGAGCGCGCTGTCGCCGACATGGCTCACGAGCCGAGTGGAACCGTCAGCCTTTCAGGGTCACGCCTCCGCTGGGTCGCAGGACTCAGACAGCTCTTGCAGAACATCGGGTTTCATGAACTTGGACCACTGTCCCGCTTCCTTGGCGTAGGAGCGCAGTGCGTCGAAGCCGAGGAAGCGACAAACCTTGACGAGTGGCTGCTTCAATGCAGCGAACGTTGGGCGGTTGACTTCGTTTATGACCTTCGATCGGCGTTCCTCTGGGGCGACGATGAAGAGCGGAATCTGCAGATTCGGCTGCATTGCAACAAGGTCGGACATCCTTAGTAGGCCCGAGTAAATCGAGGTCGTGCTCTCAATCTCAAAGGCTGCCCGAATGGCGTTACCTTCAAGCCAGAGCACGTCGATCATCTCGATGATCTTGCTCGTTGCCGAATCGAAGTTGTGAGGCAGTTCGCTGCGAAGCTTGAACTGTTCTGAGAATGTCTTGCCACGCCAGATTCGATTTGGGTCGTTCCTCGCTACCCACACATCCAGACCCATCGCGCTTCCAATTTGAAGAAGCAAGCCTTGAATCTCGGTGTGACTCGTAGTCGCCTCAGCGCCTGTGGCTAAAGGCTCCGTCTCTGGGAGAAGCGTCCCTGCCATCTCTTCGTCTTCGGGGACCGTCACCTCCCCAAGTGCCGTGCGGAAGGCGCGCGGTCGATGAGCAAGCTTGCCTTTGTCGACTGCTCGCTCGATCGGATTGGCCTGCGCTTCGGCCACAAACCGAACGACCGTCTCACCATCGTCGGCCTTCCAACGTGCGGGTGAGCCGCGAAAAGCACCTGACCAGAAGTTTGGATTGCTCAGATTTTGGAATACCGAAAGGTCATTGCGAAGGTCTAGGACAGGGACCGCTGTCTCGGCAGTGAGAGCATGCACGACCCGAACGGGTACCCGTGACGGGAACTCAGCGTCCGAGTAAATGACCGTCTTGTCTGTGAAAGGCTCACCAACCACCTGAAGAACCCCAACGAATCGTGAGATACCCGTTAAGTAGCAGAGCAACAAATCGCCCACATTCATTTTTTGGACGGTGGTCCAGCGACCTGCCGAGAATCCCGAAACTGCGCCGCCTGCAGCTAGGAATTCATTCCACGATTTGTGAGTGAACAGATCCAGCCAATAAGCGGGTTGGGATCCAGCGGATACGTCTTCGGCCATTCCTACGACACTACTCGGCCTCCACGGAAGCCCCTTTAAATCGATCAAGCGCTAGCTAGATGAAGGAACTCGTCCAGATCGGACTGCTTCGGTTACAAGACGTGACCGTTCGTAATTGATTCAGCCAACTTTCCTGACGGACGTTGTCTGAATCCCACGCGTGAGTATCAAGTGTTGCTACGACAGCCCGTCAGGGATGGCGGAGCAACACGATTAGCCATGACCCTGTTTGTCGATCTGATGCTCGATGTGGTCGCCTCAGTCCGACTGGCCCGTGAGGGCAAAGGAGGACAGGTACGGGATCCATCGGTCGCACGGTTGCGTCCCGCTGGTAGCAACCGTGCTCCCTTATCCACTTCTGGGAAGCTGCCGCTTCATTTTACAAACAGCGGTGTCAAGCCGACCTTTAGCCGACCACACATCAGACAAAGGAATCGCTACAGACCAAGTCGTTGTTCGAGGAGTTCGAGTTCTTGATACGAGTAGGTGGGCGAATCCAAACGACGCAGCTCTGCGGAACTAGCCTCACCTCTATGCAACAGCCGATTGCGGCATGCTGCTAATCGGTCGAGGAACTTGAACCGTTCGCCTGCCACCCCAATCTCTCTTGAAGTGAGGCGTTCGCCAGCCAAGTACTTATCTCGAATCGCTACCAACTTTGGTTCATCGCCTTTGTAGGTATGCAGATGACGATCGAGGAAACCTGATGTCTTTGACGCCTTGCTTGTTGCTGGCGTTTCGTACCCTGCCCGCCTGTCAGGCGGCAGATAGCTGTCGAACCTGATCCAGATGTCGAGCTTCTGGAGTTGCGGGCGGTTGTAATTCATTCTCGTCATGGTGACGAACCTCCTTGGTAGGAAATGGATGTGGTGGTACCTCCCGCTCGGGGCGGATGTTGCTGTCATTTCTGATGATTTCTCCTGTCACGTAATCGACCACGCGACTCGGCTGAAGAGGGCTTTGAAGGGCTGCTCTGCGTTGCAAGGTTTGCTGTACAAACGCTGACCGTCGCCATTGCTCACGCATGTCGACGCCCAGCTCTTCGGCAACGTCGTCGAGGGAACGCGAGAGCGCGTGCCACGGTTGCCCAGCCTTGGGCTGCTCGATGAGGCGTGCTTCAGACAGTCGTCCAATCGCGTTATGAACGCATCGAAGACTCAGTCGGAGCTTCGACGCGATCTCATGTGGAGAAAGAGCACCTTCGCCAATGAGCACATGCCATATACGGCAGGCGCTCATTCCGAGTGCTGCTTCTTCGAACACCGTGTGAAGGGCCTGGAGGTGTGCAGGCATTACCCCTCTAATCCAACAGGATGCATCCGAAGGATGCTTAGAGGGGTCAGGTATGCACAGCTCACACAAACGTTCCCGAAGCCCATCAGGCGGCGGGAGCGTGTATCGGACGTTGGCGTCGAGAAGCGCTGAGCGCTTCGAAGTCGGCTCGTCGTAGGAGATCTCGATCAAGCCCCAAGCGGCGAGCTGTTTTACTGCTCGTCGCAAGGTCTTTGTGTCTGCGCCGCTAGGGCTTGCGTATCCGACTCCAGCAGCAGCACAGATGCTGCGCTGCGAGGCGGTGAACGACAGCGAACCAGTTAGCGCGGCAAGTTCACCTAACGCAAGACCGACACGAAGTGCTGCACGATATTGACCACCGAAAGGCCAGCCCGACAGCAGTTCTTGCGACCATTGCTCGCAAAGGTCGGCGTGCTTGTGATGTCGACGCACCGCTGCTCGCCATTTGCTTTGAACTTGCGAAACAAGCCCACCGCGGTACTTCGCTGAGAGTCGACGAGACGCTGCCAGTGACTCGTCGAGGCAGGCTTCGAGGGCTTGCTGTTCGCTCCATCCTGCGCGATACATGCCGCCCACAAGGGCGGCTAGCGCCTTGTGTGTTGAGTCATACCGTTCCCAGCCCTCACCGTGTTCAAGTAAGCGGCGACAGCGTTTGGACAGTTGATGGAGCGCATGTTGCGGGGTGCGATTGGGCGGTTTCACAATGTCTCGCTCAACACGCCGAGGAGGCGTTCGAGCCTGGGCAGGAAGCGGTCTTGGGGAACTCGTACGGCTTTCTCCCAGAGCGACACAGTGAATGTGCTCACACCAATCACAGCTGCAACCATCGCAATGCTGACCCCTGCAGAAATCCGAATGTGTCGCAGCAAGGCTCCGTCGAAATCGACGCGTCGAGCGTGAGCGTTGTTAACGGCGTTGATGAGGTTCCTAAGCGTGGGATCAGTACCTGACGTTGCAAAAGTGTTCATACAAGTAGCTGCGGCTGTTACCTAGCAAACCGACTACAGACGGTTGAACTGGGTTCGCTGCGCGATCCCCACATCGATTTGAGGGGGTATGCCCGACCCGCACAAACAAACAGGTGTTGAACACAAACGACTCGGCACAAGAATCGCGAAACCAGTCACGCTGACAACCCCAAATCGGGTCTGATCGAAGGCTTGAGGGTATGCGCTGACAAGGTCAATCTCGGGTGGTGACCCTGTGGGCAGCGTTCATTTTGGTGTAACCCCTAACGAACGTGTGGCTTGTTCGGAGCAAGTAGGTTTGGCCCGTTGCGAACTTGGTTCGTGGTGTTAGTCGAGGGGAACCCAGATGCGAACAATTTGGCTATTTGCGGTGGACCCGATCGGCACCCGTTGTTGTCGTTGCATAACCCAGTTGGCGACATGACCGCGCCGTTGCTGCCAGAAGCGCAAGCTCGGGTTCTCATTGATCAACAGCTGACACGCGCTGGTTGGCATGTGTGTGATCGAAACGCGATTGATCTTGTTAACCATGAGGGCAACGCTGTGCGCGAGGTCATCATGAAGGCCGACCACGGTCGAGCCGATTACCTCTTGTATGTCGGCAGGAAGGTCGTTGGTGTCATCGAGGCCAAGCCCGTCGGCACGCCGCTGGCGGGCGTGCAATGGCAATCAGCCATGTATGCGGTCGGCCTGCCCGAGGCATACCGTCCGCACGCAGTTCTGAGAGACGACCGACTCCCGTTCGTCTTCGAAGCATCTGGAACTGAAACCCAGTACACCAACGGTTTCGACCCGACACCTCGTGCCCGCAAAATCTTTAGCTTCCCGCAACCCTCAACGCTTGGTCGGATTATTCGTGACTCGGAGTCGCACCCTGACGCGCCCACATGGCGTGCACGGGTGCAACACATGCCCCCTTATGAGCATTATGACCTGCGCCCCGCATCCAAGGTCGCTGTCGGCGCAATCGAAAGATCATTGGCAGCAGGCACACATTCGCGGTCGCTAGTGCAAATGGCAACAGGTGCGGGCAAAACCCGAATGGCCGTCACGGAAACGTACCGTTTGATCAAGAACGGTGGGTTCAATCGGGTGCTCTTCCTTGTGGACCGCAACAACCTGGGTGATCAGACAATGGGTGCATTCATCGACTTCGAAACACCCGACGACGGCCGCAAATTCACCGACCTGTACAACGTGAACAAGCTCACCTCAGCGGGTGTGGCCGCATCAAGCAAAGTGGTGATCTCCACGATCCAACGTGTGTTCTCAGTGTTGCGTGGGATCGACGTCCCTGACGACGACGACCCGAACATTGACGAGTTCGTTCCACCGAAACCTGTGACGGTCGAATACAACGCTGCTTTGCCACCTGAAGCGTTTGATCTGGTAATCATCGACGAATGCCACCGTTCGATCTACGGCCTGTGGCGCGGTGTGCTCGAATACTTCGACGCGCACCTGCTCGGTTTGACCGCTACCCCAACGAAACAGACCTACGGGTTTTTCCAGCAAAACCTCGTGAGTGAATACACGTACCCGCAGTCGGTTGCCGACGGCGTGAACGTGGACTTCGAGGTGTACCGCATCAAGACACAGATCTCCGCCGAGGGTTCAAGTATCGATGCTGGCACGGTCGTACCGAAACAAGACAAACGCACCCGTCAACAACGTTTCGAAGAACTCGACGAAGAGCTGGTGTACACCTCGACACAGCTTGATCGTGATGTGACGAGCAAGGCGCAGATTCGCCTTGTGTTGGAGACGTTCCGTGATCGGTTGTTCACCGAGATCTTTCCTGGGCGCAAAGTGGTGCCCAAAACGTTGATCTTTGCGAAGGACGACAACCACGCTGAAGAGATCGTGAACATGTCGCGTGAGGTGTTCGGTCAGGGGAACGATTTCGCGGCGAAGATCACGTACAACGCGAAAGACCCAAAGAAGTTGTTGCAGCAGTTCCGTAACTCGCCAACGCTGCGAATCGCGGTCACTGTCGACATGATCGCAACAGGCACCGACGTTCGCCCGATCGAGTGTGTGTTCTTCATGCGTGACGTGAAATCACGCACCTATTTCGAACAGATGAAGGGCCGTGGGGCGCGCACGATCAACGCAGCCGACTTCCAAACAGTCACCCCTGATGCGACACACAAAGACCGTTTCGTCATCATCGATGCGGTCGGTGTGACCGAGCACCCACTGATCGATTCGCAACCGTTAGATCGTGTCAAGTCGGTCACGTTGCAGCAGCTTTTGGAGCGTGCTGCAACATTCACAATCACCGAAGATGAAACCGCCACGCTCGCTGCGCGACTCGCCCGCTTGGAACGCGAACTGACCCCTAAGGAACGTGAGGAAATCAAAGAGCTTGCTGGTGCACCGTTGACGGCGATCACGAAGCAACTGATCACGATCGCTGACGATGACGTCCTCGTCGGCATCGAGAACTCTGTGCCGAAAGGCGACGACGGCCAACCCGAAACCAGAGCGCTCAACGCCGCGATGCGCGAATACATCAACACCATCGTCACCCCCCTCGCTGGCAACGCACCGCTAAGAACACGACTCCTTGAAATTCGTGCCTCCCATGACCGTGTCATTGACGAGGTCAGCAAAGACCAGTTGCTGAGCGCAGGCGGAGTGATCGATTTCGACAAATGCCGTGATGTCGTTGCATCTTGGAAGCAGTACTTGGAAGACAACAAGAACGAGATCACACTCATCCAAGTGCTGTACAGCCAACCCAACAGTGCACAGATCACATTCAAAGAACTGCGTGAACTCGCAGACCGCATCGCTGCACCACCACGCTCATGGACTGTCGATCTGATCTGGAACGCTTATCAAGCGCTCGAAGTGGACCATGTGCGACGCACCGATAAACACACTGCAACAGATCTGATCACACTGATTCGCTACACCCTCGAAGTTGACCATGAGCTTGTGCCGTTCGCTGTCACGGTCGAAGACCGTTACGTGAACTGGCACGCCCAACAAGCCCAGAAGGGTGTCAAGTTCACCGACGCTCAACGTTGGTGGCTTGACCGTATTAAGGACACCATTATCCAAAGTGCTCACATGAACGTTGATGATTTGTCGATGGCCCCATTCACGGAACGTGGTGGCATCGACGGCGCAGGCCGAGACCTCGGTGCGAACGCACAGCTATTGATTGATGATCTGAACAGAACGCTGGCCGCATGAGCAACGACCTATCCGATAGCACGCCTCCTGATGGGTGGAAACGCAGATCACTTGACGACCTTGTAGTCAGCATGCGCAAATCAGCCAAGATCGTCGATAGCGCGATGTATGAGCTGTGGAGCGTCCCCTCCTTCAGCGACGGATGCCCCGAATATGTCTTGGGCAGCTCCATTGGTAGCGGCAAACTTGCTGTCTCACCTGGGGACGTTCTGATTTCAAAGATCAATCCTCGAATCAATCGAGTTTGGGTAGTCGCGGAACCCAGAGATGCGCTTCCCCAAGTCTCGTCGACAGAATGGCTTATCGCCCGAATCAAGGACGCCGAGAGCCTTAATCGAGTTTTCCTGCGGAACTACCTTTCCAGTCCCGTCTTTAGAGAGTGGATTTCTGGCGCCACCTCAAGCGTGACGGGCAGCCATTCAAGGGCTAAGTCAGAGCAGATACTTGAGCAAATGGTGCCCATCCCGCCGTTGGTAGAGCAGGAGAAGATCGTTGAGATCCTCGAAGAACAACTCTCACGACTCGACGCCGCACTAGAAGCGGTGCGTGCAGTGCGGGTCAAAGCTGCCCAGTTCCGCCGTTCGTTGTTGCATGCCGCGTTCACTGGTGCGTTGACGGGTCACGACACGTCGTCAGGCACCCTTCCTGCAGGTTGGGAAGACGTCAGCGCTGGAGAGATCGCGCGGCTTAACTACGGGTACACAGAGTCTGCTTCAGCCGACCCCGTCGGCCCGAAGTTCTTACGAATCACCGACATTCAGGATGGGCGCGTTTCGTGGGACGACGTTCCGTATTGCCTGATCTCCCCAGAGAACGAGCAGAAGCATCGTTTGATCTCAGGTGACATCGTGTTCGCCCGAACTGGGGCAACGACAGGTAAGAGCTTCTTGATCATGGACCCCCCGAACGCAGTATGCGCGTCTTACTTGATTCGGCTCCAGCCAAAAGTCGAGATGGTAAGACCTCAGTATCTTCAGTACTTCTTTCAGTCCGACGGATACTGGCAGCAGGTGCGCGCCGAGACAACTGGTACGGCTCAGGGCGGCGTCAATGCCTCAAAGCTTTCGAAGCTCACAGTGGTCCTTCCACCGCTGGGCGAGCAAGAGAGGATCGTTGAGATTCTCGAAGAGCAACTGTCACGTCTCGATGCATCACTAGCACTCGCAAACACCGTGGAGAAGCGAGCCGCCGCATTACGGCGCTCACTGCTCCACGCAGCATTCACAGGCAACCTGACCAAACAGTGGAGAGAGAACGCACATGTCTGACCCCCGACAACTCGTCGACAAATTGTGGAACTTCTGCCACCTCCTCCGAGACGACGGTGTGTCCACCATCGACTACACCGAACAACTCACCTACCTGTTGTTCTTGAAGATGGCGCACGAACGCGAAACCCGACCGCTAAACCCTGAAACGATTGTCCCCAAGGACTGTTCGTGGCAACGGTTGCTTGACAACGACGGTGACCAACTAGAGATCACCTACCGACACATCTTGGAGACGTTGGCGAAGCAGCAAGGCACGTTGGGTGTGATCTTCCGCAAGGCACAGAACAAGATTCAGGACCCTGCGAAGTTGAAACGGTTGATCACCGATTTGATCGACAAAGAGAACTGGTCAGCGTCTGGCGTCGACATCAAAGGCGACGCCTACGAAGGTCTGTTGGCTAAGGGTGCTGAGGACATCAAGTCTGGGGCAGGCCAATATTTCACGCCTCGTGCGTTGATCGCAGCAATGGTGGATGTGATTCAACCAACGGTGAACGACACCGTGGTTGACCCATCCTGCGGCACAGGAGGGTTCCTGTTGGCCGCATACGCCTACGCAAGCAAAGACGCGAAGAACCTCACACCCGACCAGCGAGAGCACTTGCGTGACGATTTCGTCAGTGGTGTTGAACTGGTCGATGGAACCGCGCGGCTCGCTGCAATGAACATGTTGCTGCACGGCATGGGCCGTGCTGACGGCCCTAGTCCTATTGAGGTCAGAGATGCCCTCACAGCGGACCCTGGCAGGCGTTGGTCAGTGGTGCTCGCTAACCCACCGTTCGGCACCAAATCGTCGGTCACGATGATTGGTGAGGACGGCAAAGTTTCGAAAGACAACCTTGAGATCGTGCGTGACGACTTTTGGGTCACCACATCAAACAAGCAACTGAACTTCGTGCAACACATCAAGACGATCATGGACATCAACGGTCGTGCCGCAGTGGTGCTGCCCGACAACGTGTTGTTTGAAGGTGGTGCAGGAGAAACACTCCGCAAACGCCTCCTCAAAGAATTCGACGTCCACACCTTGATACGTCTCCCCACAGGAATCTTTTATGCGGGTGGTGTGAAAGCCAACGTGTTGTTCTTCAACAAACGACCCGCTGGTGAGAAGCCGTGGACCACCAAGTTGTGGGTGTACGACTTCCGCACCAACCAACATTTCACGATGAAACAAGACCCGCTGCGACGCGCACACCTTGATGAGTTCGTCGCCGCATACAGCGCTGATGATCGCAGCAAACGTGTCGAATCTGAACGGTTCAAAGCGTTCACGTACGAAGAGATCATTGCTCGTGACAAAGCAAACCTTGACCTGATCTGGTTGAAGGACGACTCGTTAGAAGATGCCGCTGATCTCCCTGCGCCAGAGATTCTGGCTCGCGAGATCGTCGAAGAACTTCAGGTGGCGATCGAAGAGTTCAACGCAATTCTGGTGGCCTTAGGTAGCGACCTCGAATAGACCGTTTGAACCCAAACCAATTTCGCCCTCGACCCAAACCACCCTTTTGGCGAAGCACCCGCCGTACCCCCCAACACCCCTCGCGTCGCCGCCAAACAACGAAATGTTTGGCTCTGACCGCCCGACGTGTGGCCGCCTCAGTCAACGCCTCACCATTTCGACCGTGTTGTGTCGTCGCCAAAGGGGTCGTCCATACTGCGGAGCTGTTCCGATGAGCCTTTCCCTTCAGGCTGTATGATGGGGTTTCCAGCATCGTGCTGGACACAGAGAACGAAGCAAACGAACAGGTTGAGGTTCGCCCCAATGTCCCGATAACGTGCGGCTTCGGTAATGCCTTGAGGCGTTTCCGATCCCGACTCTCGGGGCTATAGCTCAGTCGGTTAGAGCGCATCCCTGATAAGGATGAGGTCCACAGTTCGATTCTGTGTAGCCCCACGGTGAAAATGATTC
>Ga0194055_10004527_pt1 | contig 10358 bp, 9 predicted proteins | sample SepL449m_MetaG_FD_155482 | JGI IMG/M metagenome (GOLD analysis project Ga0194055, IMG submission 155482) | Anoxic zone freshwater microbial communities from boreal shield lake in IISD Experimental Lakes Area, Ontario, Canada - Sep2016-L442-9m | ecosystem: Environmental > Aquatic > Freshwater >... | reverse complement strand
AAGGACCACGCCCACGTGAGCTCGCAGCGAAGACAGCGTCAGGTCTCGGACGTCATGGCCGTCGATCGATACTGAGCCGCCATCAACGTCGTAGAACCGGAGGAGCAGGCGCGCCAGCGTGGACTTGCCGGACCCGGTTCGCCCGACGATGGCCACGGTCTCGCCTGGTTGGACCACGAGTGAGAGGTCGTCGAGGACTTCCGGGCCGTCTCCGTAGCTGAAGGAGACATGCCGAAAGGCGACTTCACCGGCCGAGTACGCAAGGTCATAGGCCCCTGGCCGCTCGACAATGTCGGGGCGTTCGTCGAGGACCTCGAAGATCCGCTCAGCAGACGCAGCTGCGCGCTGGCCCATCATGATGAGCATCCCGAGCATCATGAAGGGTGCTTGGAGCATCAGGAGGTAGGCGTTGAACGCCAAGATTGCCCCGATACCGAGGTGGCCTTGGATCACCATCGCACCACCGAAGAAGAGGACGAGGGCGAGGCCCAATTGGGGCAGGTTCTGGAGCAGGGGAGTGAACCGAGCACGCAGGTCAGCGTCTTGGACGTATGCCCACGCTGCGGCCTCGGATGCATCGGTGAGTTGGTTGATCTGGTGTCCTTCTTGGGCAAAGGACTTCACCACCCGCACCCCGTTGATGTTCTCATCGACAATGGTGGCGACCTCGGCGAGTCGGGCCTGGATGATCCACGAGACCGGGAACACCACCTTGCGCATCCGCATACCCGCCCAGAACAGGAACGGCATCGTGGACATCGCCACGAGGGCGAGGGGGATACTGATGGCGAGCATGAAGCAAAACGCCACGATTCCAATCGAGCACTGCACAAAAATCAGCGGAGCGAAAGTGGCGTACATCTGCACCGAGCGGATGTCGGAGTTTGCTCGTGAGATCAACTGTCCAGACTGCACTCGGTCGTAGAACGAGAACGACATGGCGGTGAGGTGCTCGTAAATGAGGTTCCGTAGATCGAACTCGAAGTCGTAGGCGGAGCGAAAGAGAAGCCACCGCGAACCGAAACCAGCGATGCCGCCGAGGACGCCGATAGCCAGCACCCACGAGACGTAGTGCGAGAGCGGGACCTCATGGGTCTGGAGCGCCTTGTCGAGTGCTTGGTTGAGAAGATTCGGGACTTGCACCTGGAGGATCAGGCTGACGAAGGAGAGCAAAATCGCCCCGATGAAGGGCCAGCGGCGGGCGGCGATGAGCGGGAGGATCCGACGGAACCAGCTCTTCGATGAGTCCTGCCCAATCCCAGCAGGGGGCCTCCGATAGCGGGCGACCACGTTGACGGGCTGGTAGCCGGAGCTCGCTGCGTCAGCCGACGATGTCGCCCTCATCGAGAAGTGCTCCGTGAGGCCTCGTAGTACCCGCGCAGCGCTCGTCGCCACCAGGAGAGGGCTTCGAGGCCGTCGGTGCCGGCCCGTTCGATGGGGCCAAACTCACTCACCGCCGCGAGGCGGGTGGCGACGGCTTCGTCGGCGGCGCTGAGCGTGCACGTCCCGGCGTCGGTGAGGACGAGTTCGACTCGCCGGCGATCCCCTGCCACTGGCGCCCTGAGTACCAGTGTCCGTGCCACGAGGCCGTCAATGACGGCGGTCACGCTCGGAGGACTAACAGCAAGCCGTTCGGCGGCATCTGTGGCCGAGGCACTCCCATCGTTCAGGAGCGCCAGGACCCGATATTGAGGGAGCGTCAGGTCGATTTCGGCCAGAGCCACCTCAACTTGCTTCGCCAGCCATGCCGCTCCGCGGGCTGCCTCGTGGGCAGCGATTGGCAGCTGGTTGGGTGCAGGTACCACTTCTTTAGAGTATCGAACGATAGGAAGATCCATGCATCGCGAGAAAGGCTCTTGTGCCTGCGGCGTCGCTCGGCTAGCGAAGGAGTCGTGATGTCATCGCAGCACTACCGCGCGTCGATCGGGTCTCAGCCGATTGACCTTCCGATCGTCGAGATCGATTCGTCGCTGGCCATCGCTCTCCTGATCAGCGTGGACCAGGGAGTGAGCTTCGTCGAGAAAGCCGGCGTTGAGCTCGCAGATCGTCTTCAGGATCTTGGGATTGAGATCGTGGTGTCGGTCGCCACGATGGGCATCCCACTCGCGATCGAGACAACCCGAGCACTCGGCCTCGATGACTATGTGATCCTGCACAAGACCCGCAAGATCCACCTTGCAGATGGCTTCATGGAGCCAGTCCGTTCGATTACCACCGACGCCCACCAGGAACTGCTCTTTGACCGAGCCAGGACGTCGGTCGTCGAAGGCCGGAGAGTGGCAATCATCGATGACGTGATTTCCACGGGAAGTTCAATCGCCGCTGCACTGCGTTTGGTGCGTCGTGTCGGCGGGGAACCAGTTGCCCTGGGGTGTCTCATGACCGAGGGGTCGAGATGGGGGGCAACCCTCGGGGCTGACGCCAGCCTTGTGGTTGCTCTCGGGGCTGTGCCGGTGTTCTCCCCTGATGGACGGGGAGCGTTTCAAGAACGCTGGGACCACTAATCGAGGATCATCGCTCCAGAGACGCCGCTCCATCAACGGCTTCGGCAGCGGTGGTGTCGAGAAGGGCATCTTGCTCAAGGCGCTGGCGACGAAGCACACCAGTGGCGCTGGCAAGAATGAAGTACGAGACGCCACCGACCACCAAACCGAGCGGAATACTGAAGTCCGCTCCTGATGATGCTGCGCCTGCCTGGGCCTCTGTGGCCACCGTGATGGGGTGCATCCAATCAGGGATGCTGAAGGCGAGTCCGGTGTTGACGCCAGAGAGTGCGGCCATCATCCCGAGGAGCTGCGCCACCATGGCCGCGATGTTGAAGCCTCCTGTGGACCAGTAGATGCTCGTCCTCCCGGTCTTCTGGAGTTCGTCGGCGGCGTAGCGACAGCGCCGCATGGCCCAGTCGACGAGGTAGATCGCACACCACGGAGCGATCCAAATGATCACCAGGGTGACGAATTCCTTGAGGAACGACGAGAAGGTCGAGGAGAACACCGCCCACGACGTAATGCCGAGGCAGATCACGCTGTCGAGGAGGACCGCCTGATGACGGCGGAGCTTGAGACCCAGGGCCTGGAGCGTGACACCCGAGGAATACAGGTCCAGGCTGTTGATACCGAAGAGTTGAACGATGGTGAAGCATAAGAAGACGACGGTGAACCACCCCGGGATGGGGCTGTGCGCTGCGTCAAAGGCATGGAATGGGTTGGCGCCACCCCAGATCTCGGCGGTGCCGAGAAAGGTGAATACCAGTGCCCCCAGCGCCATCATGGCAATTTCCGGGATTGCTGAGCCGAGAAAGATCCACCCCACCGTTTTGGGCTTCGAGACGTCCTCATCGAGGTAACGCGAGTAGTCGTTGCCACACTCGGCCCAACCAAGGCCTGAGAGCGCAATAGTGAATGCCAGCCCGGCGGTCCAGGTGCGCCAATCGACCCACGACTGGGCAGCGACGCCAGGGTGGGCGTGTCCCGACGAGACCACCAAGAGCCCAAGGAACACGAGTCCGAATGGCACCACGAGGAACTTGAGGACCTTGGTGATCGTTGCGTGACCGAGGAAGGGGAGGATGGTCTGGATGGCAATCGCTCCGACGATGAGGACCACCTTGGCCGGGGTGCCAGGGTGAATTCCCGCCTTTGAAAGCAGAACGAGCGAGGCGAAGACGATGAGGATGAGACCCTCGGTCTCGAAGCCGAGCATTGTCAGCCAGTTGAAGAATGCCGGCACACGAGACCCAGTCGGCCCGAAGCTGGCGCGGTTCACGCCAAAGACCGTCGTTCCAGTTTGGGGGCCCTGAAGCGAACAGAGGCCGACAAGGAACCAGGACAGGTTCCCAATGACGATGACGCTGAGTGCCTGCGGGAGGCTGAACCCGAAGGTCATCAAGATGGCGCCGTAGATGAAATTCTCAACGTTGATGCTCGCGCCGGCCCACAGGCCTGCGAGGTCTCGAGGTGTGGCCCAGCGGTCCCGGGATGAGACCCTGTCGATCCCGTGTTGCTCGACGTGAAATGGCCTGCTGTCTGGAGCGGTGGCCGACCTCATCCTGAGGTCAGTCTCGGTGGTGATTGTCACGCAGTTCTCCTTGGCGGCTACGAGGACTGTCTCCATGCCGTTCCTCTCTTGTACTCCACTCGAGCGAGGTCGTGTGGGAACCTTGCGACCGATGAGGCGCACTGCGGAGAAGGGTACGAGAAGCCGGACGAGCGAGGCCCCGGTCATTGAGGCCCGAGGCCTGACCAAGGACTTCGGGGAATTTCGCGCTGTCGATGGGATCGACTTTTCCATCGGGTCTGGAGAATCCTTCGGCTTTCTCGGACCCAATGGTGCCGGCAAGACATCGACAATGAAGATGATCTCGTGCATGTCCCCGGCCACCGAGGGTGTCCTTCGAGTCCTCGGTAGGGACCCAGCTCGAGATGGTCGTGCGATCCGAGCGCGGCTCGGCCTTGTGCCTCAAGAGGACTCCCTCGAGCTCGAGTTGTCAGTCCTCGACAACCTCTACACCTACGGGCGCTACTTCGATCTCCCGAAGAACGTGATCCTGGAGCGGGCGGAGCGTCTCTTGGAGTTCGCCCAGCTGAGCGATCGCCGTCACGACAAAGTTGAGCCGCTCTCTGGGGGCATGAAGCGCCGTCTCACCATCGCTCGAGCCCTGATCTCGGAGCCTGACGTGCTGATCCTCGACGAGCCGACGACCGGCCTTGACCCGCAGGCTCGTCACCTGCTCTGGGAGCGTCTCTATCGGCTGAAGTCCGAGGGGGTCACCCTTGTGATCACCACGCACTACATGGATGAGGCCGAGCAGCTTTGCGACCGACTCGTGGTGATGGACCACGGCCGGATCGTGGCGAGAGGATCACCGCGCGAGTTGATTGACGCCCACGCCACTCGAGAGGTGCTGGAACTTCGATTCGGTATCGATGGTCATCTGCCCCTGGTCGACTCCCTCGCTGATCTCTCTGAGCGCGTCGAGGTTCTGCCTGACCGCATTCTTCTCTATGTCGAAGACGGCGACGAAGCCCTCCTCGCCGTCCATGGACGGGGATTGACCCCCGAAAGCGCTCTGGTTCGGAGATCGACGCTTGAGGATGTGTTCTTGGCATTGACCGGTCGAACCCTGGTCGACTGATGGCTCTCGAAACGTTGACGGAGCGAGGGGCAGCCCAGCCGCGGCATGGTTGGCCACCGTGGCTCCGGTCGATCTGGCAGCACGCCTACTTCTACTCGCGCACCTGGAGGTCCTCGATTGTCTCGAGCTTCGTCCAGCCGGTGATGTACCTCGCCGCTATGGGCCTCGGTATTGGTGCGCTCGTGACGAAATCCACCGGCACCGTGTCGGGTGTGTCGTACTTGGCATTTGTCGCGCCGGGCTTGCTGGCAGGCTCGTTGCTCCAACTAAGCGCCACGGAGAGCACGTATCCGGTTCTGGCGGGGTTGAAATGGATCAAGACCTACTGGGCCAAGGTGGCCACCCCGCTGAGCGTGGGCGATGTTGTCATCGGCCACCTGGGCTGGGTGGCGATTCGTTGCGCCGCGGTGGCGACGATCTATCTCGGAGTGATGGCAGCCTTCGGTGTCGTTGCGGGGCCGCTGGGCCTCTTGGTGGTTCCCGCTGCCGTGCTCAGTGCGATGGCCACTGCCGGGCCGATCACCGCGTTCTCGGCCAGCCAGGATGACGACACACCGTTCGCTCTTCTCTTCCGCCTCGGCGTCCTGCCGATGTTTCTCTTCTCGGGAGTGTTCTATCCGATCGATCGGTTACCTCGTTGGGCCCAGCTGCTTGCCGATTGCTCGCCGCTCACCCATGGGGTGCACCTGGTCCGATCGCTGACGCTCGATCGATCCCTCGCCATTGGCTGCCTGTTTGATGTCGCCTATCTCGGGCTCTGGGTGACCGCTGGCATCTGGATGACGATGAGGATTTTCACGAAGAAGCTCGTTCAGTGAGCTCCGCAATGGGATCCTTACCGACGCGCCTTCTGTTTCCAGGTGGAGGAGGGCGGGGCCGCCTCCTCGTCGAGGCCAACTTCCGGCGCTACATGCGCCACTGGCTGCTCTTGGTGACCGGATTCGCTGAGCCACTGCTTTTCTTGCTCTCGATTGGTATCGGACTTGGCGGCTTAATTGGGGGCATCAAGGTGGGCGGCGAGACCATTGCGTACGCCGCCTTCGTCGCCCCTGGCTTGTTGGCGACCTCGGCGATGAACGGGGCGATGATCGATTCTGTCTTCAACGTCTATTTCAAGCTCAACATCACTCATAGCTACAACGCGATTCTTGCCACGCCCCTCAGCACGGTTGACGTGGCACTCGGGGAGATCGGGTGGGCGGTGGTTCGCGGCACGCTCTATTCGTCGATGTTCATCGCAGTGATGGTCGCCCTTGGCGACGTGCGCTCGTGGATGGTCATCGCCTGCCTCCCTGCATGCATGCTGCTGAGCGGTTCCTTGGCAGCCATCGGCATGGCCGCCACAACGTTTATGCGCACGTGGCAGGACTTCGACCTGGTCACCTTGGTACAGATGCCGATGTTCCTCTTCGCCGGCGTCTTCTTCCCGGTGAGCGCCTATCCACCGTGGCTGCACCTCATCGTGGTGGCGACGCCCCTCTATCAGGGGGTCGCACTGTGCCGAGGTCTTTCACTCGGCCACCTCGAGGTGTCAATGCTGGCGAATATCGCCTACCTCGTCGTGCTCGGAGCGATCGGCCTGCGCATCACGACGCGTCGACTCGCTCGCCTCCTGGCACCCTGACCGGTCATGCATCGCGGCCAGAATTCAAAAATCCTTTCTTAGCGATTCCTTACTGCGCTCTGGCCTCACTCTTTGAGAGGCCCGTCACGATGGTGGTTGTCGACGGCGATGAGCGCCGATGATGATCGCACCACGGAGGATTCACATCATGAAGAACCACACAAACACCATCCGACGACTCGGGGCGACCTCGGCGCTTGGACTCGGTCTCGTCATCGGCGGCGTCGGGATCGCCGCCGCTGCAACGTCAGGATCCACGCACCGCTCGGAGACAGCACCGTCCGGCAAGAATCACGGACCTCATGGCCCGAGGATGGGTCACGAGGGAGGCACAGGAACGGTGACAGCCATGAGCCCTGCATCGCTCACGATTCAGAAGATTGACGGTACGTCAGTCACCTTCGCTCTCGACGGCTCCACCGTCTTTAAGAAAGGACACTCTGCAGCTGCGGCGTCGGATGTGACGGTGGGATCGAAGGTGTCGGTGGTCCCAACGACCAAGGGATCGACCACGGCAGCTGCGGTGATCATCGACGTGCCACACCTCGTCGGCAAGGTCACGGCAGTCGATGGATCCACCATCACCCTCGCTGACAGTGATGGTTTCTGGCGCACCGTGTCAGTCGACGGGTCAACCACCTATTCCAAGGCCGGTGCATCAGCATCCGCCTCGGATGTCACTGTCGGCCAGGTCATTGGCGTGGAGGGATCGGTTGACGCCAATCACACAACGCTTGATGCCAGTTCGGTCTCGATTGGCCTTCCGGCTCGTGGGACCCTCGGCGGCCCCGGCGGCCCTGGTGGCCCCGGTTTCCCGGAGCGCCACGGTGACGGAATGCATCACGACGGGAACTAGTCCGTCAGGTCTTCGGTCGGCCCGTCCTCGGTTCTGCTCCTCTCGGAGGCGGGTCGACCGAACCACACAGGCTTGCTCGGTGGGGAATCGCCCTCTTTTCTCCCATTGCGGCGTCTGGGGTGCTAGGAATATCGCAGTGCCCGCTAAAGGTGCAGGGCTGTACAGGGGGGGAAACCATGTCTCAGGAGTTCGATCGCAGGTCATTTCTTGCTCGCAGCGCGGTAACGGCGTCCGGAGTCGTCGCCGCTTCGAGCGCCGCTGATGTCATCCTCGAAGACGTCGCTGGTGCAGTACAGACCAATGGCAGAGGCCTCAATGGAGTCACCACCGCCAAGCCAAAGCGTGGTGGAAAGCTCACCATCGGCGTCGACGCCGAGGAGCAGGGCTTCAACCCAAGCACAGGTCGCTTTGACACCGTCGGCTTCATGTACGCACGGACCGTCTTTGACCCGCTCATGATTATTGACGCCAAGGGAGACGCACAGCCCTACCTCGCAGAGTCGATGAAGGCCAACAGCGACTACACCAAGTGGACGGTGACCTTGCGTCCCAACCTCAAGTTCCACGATGGAACCCCCTGCGATGGAGCCGCACTGTTTCTCAACATCGACAAGTGCGTCAGCAGCCCGTTGACCGGCATCGCTCTGAAGCCGCTCATCGACAGCTGGAAGCAAGTCGGGCCGCTTGCGGTCGAAATTACGATGAAGAACCCCTGGGTGACGTTCCCGGTGACGATGGCCGAGCAGCAGATTTGCTTCGTGGCTGCCCCGTCGATGCTCAACGCCCCCAACGGTGGTACCGATCATCCGATTGGAACGGGCCCGTTCATCTTTAAAGAGTGGATCCCCAACGACCACTTCACCGCGACGGCGAACCCGAACTACTGGCGTCCTGGCCTTCCCTACCTGAGCCAGATCACCTACAAGCCGATTCCTGATGAGTCAGCTCGAGCACAGGCCCTTCAGTCCGGCACTGTGGACATGATCCACACGTCCGATGCCCAGAACATGAAGAAGTTCCACGGCAACAAGCAGTGGGGTTACACCGACAACACGGGCAAGATGGTCGGCTCACCCGGGGTGAACTGCCTGATGCTCAACTGTGCCCAGGCCCCTTTCGACAACATCGAGGCCCGTCGGATCGTGGCAACCGGTGTGAGCGGAGCGGCCTACGCCAAGATCATGGACCTCGGCGTCTCTGCGCCGGCGGTCGGTATCTACCAGCCCGGATCCCCGTACTACGGCAAGACTTCGTACCCGGCCTACAACCCGACGCGAGCCAAGCAGCTCGCCACGGCCTACGCCAAGAAGCACGGAAAGCCACTGGCGTTCACCGTCAATGTGGTTGCTGCGCCTCAGAACATCCGACAGGGTTCGTACTTCCAGCAGATCATGAAGAACATTGGCGTCAAGGTGACGGTCAAGACGCTGCAGCAGAATGACCTGATCAACAATGCCCTCTTCGGCACCTACCAGGCCACAGAGTGGAGCCAGTTCGGTGGCATGAGCCCCGACCTGAACTACGTCTGGTTCTCAACGGAGACGGCGAACAAGACAGGCCTGTCGATCAACATGGCGCGGAACATCGACCCGCAGATCCAGCAGGCATTCGTCACCGGCATGGGATCGGCCAACAAGGCGACCCGAGTCAAGGCCTTCAAGAAGATCAACGAGCGCCTCGGTGCTGATATCCCGTACGTATGGACCGACCGGTCCATTTGGGCGCTGATCGCCAAGCCGAAGGTCCAGAACTGGTCGAACCCGAAGACGCCTGCGGGCAAGGCGGCCCTCGGCCAAGACCAGGGTTCATGGTGGCCGACTCAAATTTGGGTCAAGTAACGAATCCAAGGATGCTGTTGGCAATGGCGCCCCTCGAAAGAGGGGCGCCTTTGTCGTATGCGAGGCTTTGGCATGGATCCCTTCGGTCACGATTCGCAGTTCACCGCTGACGACCACTTCTTCCATCGCACCTTCCTCAGTGACGAGCGGGCCGATGACGATGCAGCGGAGATTCTCGGTCTGCTCGATCTCCCGTCCGGCGCGCGGATCCTTGATGCCGGATGTGGCGATGGCCGGATCGCTGTTCGCCTCGCCGCCGCCGGACTCGAGGTCACTGGGGTCGATCACGACGCCAAGCAACTGGATCGAGCGAGGACCGCTGCGTCGACGCGTGGGGTGGCACTTTCACTCGTGGAATCGAGTCTCGAGGCGTTCGACGGGGGGCACCACTTCGACGGTGCGATCGCATGGTTCAACACGCTGGGGTTCCTTGATGACGCGACGAATACCGCTGTCCTTCAAGGATTACGACGGAGCGTTTTCGATGGCGCCCCGTTGGTGATTGAGACCCTGAACCGAGACGCGGTGGCGCGTCATCACACCGTGGCGCCCGAGGCAGTGGTCGTCGAGCGTGAGGGGGCGATGCAGATTGATCAATCTCGTCTCGATATTGTCGCTGGTCGATTGGTCACGACAAGGACCGTGGTTCGTGGATCGGTGACCAGTCGTCGGATCCTCAGCCTCCGTGTCATGGCACCCTCGGAATGGGTGACCGTCTTGAGGGGTGCTGGCTTTGAGGTTGAGGACGTCAGCGGACGAACGGGCGTCCCACTCGACGTCGATGAGTGGGAGATGGTGATTACGGCACGCGCCGCCCTCTCGTGACGGGTCAACAGGGCCGGCCATCGGCGTGAGGCAGGTTGGTTAGGGCTGCTGATCGTGATACGCCACGTCGGCCACTCGGCC
>Ga0194055_10004526_pt1 | contig 10358 bp, 9 predicted proteins | sample SepL449m_MetaG_FD_155482 | JGI IMG/M metagenome (GOLD analysis project Ga0194055, IMG submission 155482) | Anoxic zone freshwater microbial communities from boreal shield lake in IISD Experimental Lakes Area, Ontario, Canada - Sep2016-L442-9m | ecosystem: Environmental > Aquatic > Freshwater >... | reverse complement strand
GGCGCTGAGGGGGTCGGAGCGCCACTGACTGCGGGAGCGGTCTTCGCTGCGCCGTTGTCGTCTGTCTCGGCGGAGGCAGCTGGAGCAGGTGCCGGAGCTGGGACCGGAGCGGGAGCGGGAGTGGGAGCGCTGGGGCGTGCGGAACTCACGAGACGACGAGGGGCGACGGGCTCTTCGGCTGCAGGAGCGGGTGCATCGGCGTCCGGTGCGGGAGCGAGAGGAGGAGCGCTTGCCGTCGCCGCTTCGCTAGTGGCTTCTGATGGCTTCGCTGCCTTCGTTGCCTTCGCTGCCTTGGTCGCCTTCGCCGGCTTCTCGGGCTCTTCAGGCTGAACTTCACGACGGAGGCCTTCGGCGTCAGCCTTGCGACGAACCCGATCGGCCTGTGCGTCTTCAATGGACGACGAGTGGCTTTTCACACCGATACCCAAGCCGACGGCTAGGTCAACGGTCTCTTTGTTCGTCAGGCCAAGCTCACGAGCCAACTCGTAGACGCGGATCTTCTTCGGCAAGGTGTCCTCAGTGTCTCACTCACACCACCGGCCCATTCAGGCGGTGGTTCACTATTCTCACACATTCACAGCTCTTGGCTCACCTCTCCGAGGGTTCCTCTCCCCCGATGAGGGCGAGAAGGACATCTCGGAGTGCTTCACCTTCGGAACCCACGCCTCTCCTCAACGCTCGAGGCAGTGAACCCGATCTGACGGCCTTTTGGACGCAGGTACGAGTGGGGCAGAGCCACGCCCCCCTCCCGGGAATCCCACGACCGGCACCCAAGACCCCCGGTTTCACAAGACCGAAGCGAATGAGCGCACCATCGTCCCTGCGCTGGCGGCATCCAACGCAGGTCCTCTGGGGGATTATGCGTCAGCTCCCTCGGTACCAGGCTCCGATGAGCCCTCGTCGCTCGGTGCGGCAGCATCGTCGTTCGCGGGCGACTCGGCATCGACGACCTCAGTCGCCGATTCCACGGCCTTAGCATCGCCAACTGGCTCCGCCGACTCGTTCTTCGCCTCTTCGACTGCTTGTGTTCCCCACTCCTCTGCGGAGAGTGCGTCGCCACCTTCAGCGGGCTTCCAGACCTGATTGCCCTCGGAATCCTCGATCCACTCGCCCTCGGCCCATTCCTGTTCGGCGAGTCCAGCTTCTTCTTCCTCGAGTTGAGTCTCGCTCTTGATGTCAATCCGCCACCCCGTCAGGCGGGCCGCAAGGCGGGCGTTCTGGCCCTCCTTGCCGATGGCAAGAGACAGTTGGAAATCGTTCACGATCACCGTGGCGATCCCGGTGTTCTCATCGAGACGCACCTCACGAACTCGCGCTGGGGCGAGGGCGTTCTGGATCAGTTCCACCGGATCATCCGAGTACGGAATGACGTCGATACGCTCACCGCGAAGCTCATTGGTGACCATCCGCACACGACTCCCCCGAGCACCGACGCATGCCCCGACAGGATCAACGTGCGAATCGTTCGACCACACGGCGATCTTGGTGCGGTGGCCAGGCTCACGAGCAGCCGCTCGGATCTCGACGATTCCTGAGGAGATCTCGGGAACCTCGAGCTCGAAGAGGCGCTTGACGAGACCCGGATGGGTTCGGCTCACGACAATCTGCGGGCCCTTGTTGGTCTTGCGCACTTCCACGATGTAGGCCTTGAGCCTGGTGCCGTGCTCATAGCGCTCGTAAGGGACCTGCTCGGCCTGCGGCAACAGCGCTTCGACCTTGCCAAGGTCCAACAGCGTGTAGCGGTTGTCGGTCTGCTGGACGATTCCGGTGACGATGTCGCCCTCTCGCCCGGAGTACTCCTCGTACTTCATGTCACGCTCGACCTCACGGATCCGCTGCGTGATGACCTGCTTGGCCGTCTGCGCTGCAATCCGACCGAAGTCCTCCGGCGTGTCGTCCCATTCGCGCACCACGGCCCCGTCGGCGTCGAGTTCTTGGCCGTAGACCCTGATTTCCCCGGAATCCGGGTCAATCGTCACCACGGCCTCCTCAGCCGAGTCGGGCAAGCGCTTGTACGCCGCGACGAGGGCGTTGGCAAGGGCGTCGAGCAGCATTGACTCGGAGATCCCCTTGTCTCTGGCGATCTGCCCCAATGCGTCGAGAAACTCGAAATTGGTGGTGCTCATGGCGTCATGATCCTCTCTGGTGCGGTGGCGTGGATCCGCTTCTTGCCCTTCGGAGCCCCTGCCCGAGAGGGCGATGGCTTCGAGATCGGAGCCCACGCGTAGACCGTGCGAGCACGGTCGATTTGGTCATAGCGAAGCGAAATGGGTGCACAGGAAGCTGGGGCGATGACGATTCCGTCGGACGTCGCCTCCATCAGCTCCCCCTCGACACGGCGACCTGGAACTTCAGGGATGTCACCAACCGTCTTGATCATGACGGTCTCGCCGATGGCTGCGCTGAAGTGTGTCTCGGTCCGGAGCTTTCGTTCGATCCCTGGGCTCGATACCTCAAGGGTGTAGCGAGCCTCAAAGGGCTCATTCTCGTCGAGGTAGGTAGAGATGGCCCTGTTGGCGTCCGCCAGATCATCAATCGAGATTCCGCCCGGGCGATGCACCGTGATACGGATGAGATTCCGGGCGTATTCCACGTCATGAATCGAGAGATCGAGACCTTCTGCAATCGGGGTGAGGGCAGCATGAAGCTCCTCGGGCGTGGTACTCATCGCTGTCACCTCCTTACCGTTGCTCCCTGAACCGGGTGAGCGCGTAGACAACAAGGAGCGCGGGTCGAAACCCACGCTCCATCGAAAACGCTTCCACCGACAGGACTAGACCGAAACCATATCACGGCGTCAGGTGAACCCAAGGAGGGAATTACTGCCCCAGGCGCTCCCTCATCTTCTCGATTCGAACCGATGCGTGGTTGGCATCTGCACCCTTGGCGTCGAGCAGGGCCGCTCGGTCGGCCGCAGCTTCCGCTTCCGCTCCGGCGTCTGCGGCGGCCAAACGGGCCTCGACTCCCTCGGCAACGAGGCGTTCCGCCTCCTCGACGAGGGCTGAAACCATCTGGTCCTCAGGGACCACCCGAACAATTTTGCCCTGGATGAACAAGTGGCCTTTCTTGCGCCCGCCAGCGATCCCAAGGTCCGCATGCTTGGCTTCTCCGGGTCCGTTGACCACACAGCCCATCACCGCAACCTGGATGGGAAGCGCTCGACTCTCGAGAGCCTCCTGGGCCGCCTTGGCAATGGCAATCACGTCGACTTCGGCTCGACCGCAGCTCGGACATGCGATCAGGTCGAGTCCTTTGCGCTCTCGCAGTCCGAGTGCCTCGAGGAGCTGGCGACCTGCTCGAGCCTCTTCGACAGGATCGGCCGTCAGGGAGTACCGGATGGTGTCGCCGATCCCCTCTGCAAGAAGCGTCGCGATCCCGGCGGTGCCCTTGATGAGGCCCGCCGGCGGTGGCCCCGCTTCAGTCACGCCAAGGTGAAGGGGGTAATCAAAGCGTTCAGAGGCCAATCGATAGGCGGCGATCATCAGGGGCACCGAGGATGCTTTGACCGAGATCTTGACGTCATCGAAATCAACCTCACGGAAATACGCCAGCTCGAGCTCGGCCGACTCAATGAGGGCTTCGGGAGTCGCTCCCCCGTGGCGTGCCGCGATCTCGGGATGCAGGGAGCCGGCATTCACGCCAATCCGAATCGGAACCCCACGATCCTTGGCCTCGGCGGCAATCATTTTGATCTCTTCAGGCTTCCTTAGATTCCCAGGGTTGAGGCGCAGGCCTTGGACTCCTGCCTCCAGGGCGGCATAGGCCATCTCCTGATGAAAATGGATGTCTGCGATGATCGGCACAGGTGAGCGCGGAACGATGTGCGCGAGGCCCTCCGCAGCGGCCTCTTCGTTACACGTGCATCGGACAATGTCGGCCCCGGCTGCCGCCAACTCGTAGATCTGCTCAAGGGTTCCCTCGACGTCAGCGGTCTTGGTGGTCGTCATGGACTGGACGCTTACCGGAGCACCACCACCAATCTCGACTCCCCCCACGACAATTTTACGAGTGGTGCGACGTGGGGTCAGGAGCGTTCCGGGGGTTTCCATCTCCCCATTCTGCCGTGCCGAGTGCTTGCGCGAGACCTATTGGAAGGGATTCGCTACTGGGTGAGTCAGGTCAAGGTAGGCCGACGTGGTCACGAGCAGGACGAGGAAGGCCACGAATGCGTAGACAATCGGCATCAACTTGGTCACGTCCGCCCGATACATTGGCCGACCTTTCCGCGTTCGAATCCACTCATAACCGGCGATGGCGACGTGTCCGCCATCAAGCGGCAGCATCGGAAGCATGTTGATAATCCCGATGAAGATGTTGATCGAGATCAGCACCTCAATCAACGTGAGCGCTCCCGCCTGGGCAGCCTGACTCGCAGTGCGCACCGCACCAATAATCGATTCCGGCCGCGACTGATCTTGTGTTGTTACCTTCGAGGAGCGTCCAGGTGCCTCCACCGGTGATTGAGGTGGCGCCGGATTGATCACCTGAGTGGCGTAACTCTGGAGACCGCTCGGGGAGAAGAGATGTGCGATGCCCGCCACCGCCCCGGTCGTGGCTTGGCGGACAATGGTGGCTGAATGGCCAGCAGCGGCCAATGGCCCCATGGTGGATGTTCCCTGTCCGAGAGAGATGCCGAGGTACCCAGTTGCCGGCCCGGACCTTGCCGCCAGCGGAGCTCCTCCTATTTTGACGTCGCGTCCGTCGAGGGGGGTGACCGTGAGCGACCGAGAGGTGCCATTGCGCATCACGACAAGAGACACCGGCTGGCCCGCCTTCTTGTGGACCACTTTCGAGAGCGCAGCATCGCTCGTCACCTTGGTTCCGTTGACCGAGAGAATGCGGTCACCTGCAGCGAGTCCGGCCAGTTGGGCCGGTGTCACTCCGACGCCGTCAAGATTCAAGTAACCCTGAACCACCACGATCGAAGGGTCAGGACGACCGATGAGAGTCAAGGCTCCAAAGGCCAACACGAAGGCAATGAGAAAGTGCATCGCAGAACCAGCCGAGGCGACACCGATCCGCTTCGCGAAGGGCTGATTTCGATACGCCCGAGGCTCGTCTGAGGGGTCAATCTCCTCAAGGGAGGACATCCCGACGATCCGGCAATACCCGCCGCCAGGGATGGCCTTGACGCCGTACTCGGTCTCTCCCCGCTTGACAGACCACAACCGGGGACCAAAGCCGACGAAAAACTCCGTCACCTTCATCCCCGACCACTTCGCCGTGGCGAAGTGGCCCAACTCGTGGAGCAAGATCATGACAATCAGCGCCAGGATCACCACGAGGAGATTGATCATTCCCAGCAGGATGAAGCCACCGGCAATGGACACGACGATGACGATCAGCCGCACGAATGCCGCAGTGGTGCTCATCGACGGCGTTTCGGCGGAAGCTTCAGCCACTGCAGTATCGGTCATCCCGACATTCTTGCGCCCACGATGGCCTCTGTGACGTCGCGGGCGCGCCGATCTAATTCCAACACCGAATCGAGGCTGTCGAGCGGATCGGGTTCGTAACGATCCATAGAGGCCCCGACGATCTCAGCGATACCCGCCCAGCCGATGATGCCCGCCAGGAACGCGTCGACTGCGACCTCGTTTGAGGCACTCAGCCAGGTTGGAGCGCCGCCACCCGCTCGACCCGCCGCATAGGCGAGGCCGAGACAGGGGAATCGCTCGGTGTCGGGAGAAGAGAACTCGAGCGACACCCCAGAGGAGAAGTCGAGTGCCCCGTACGCGACGTCTAGTCGCTCTGGAAACCCCAATGCATAAGCGATTGGGAGCCGCATATCGGGATTGGACAGCTGGGCGATGGTGCTGCCGTCGATCAACTCAACCATCGAATGCACGATTGACTGCGGATGGACGACCACATCAATGGCATCGAAGCCAACCCCAAAGAGCGCATGGGCTTCGATCACCTCGAGTCCCTTATTCATGAGGGTCGAAGAATCGATGGTTATTTTGGGACCCATCGACCAGGTCGGGTGAGCAAGGGCGTCGTCGATGGTGACATCACGGAGTGCCTCCGCCGGAGTCTCCCGGAATGGTCCTCCCGAGGCGGTCAGCAGCAGCCTTCTCACCTCGCTCGAACGCCGCTCGGGGGCGACAACGGCGAGACACTGGTGGATCGCACAGTGCTCGGAATCAACGGGAACAATCTCGGCCCCAGGGGTCGACCGCACCCGCTCGACCACCGGGGCCGCCGCAATCAGGGATTCTTTGTTAGCCAGTGCCAAGCGCCGGCCCGATGAAAGAGCGGCGATCGTGACCGGAAGGCCGGCGAACCCCATCACGGCGTTGACAGCGATTGATGCGCTCGATGCCGCTTCCGCAAGCCCCTCGGGCCCCGAGAGCACCGAGATGGATCGATCGAGAAGACCCGACAGATCCGAAGCAACGCTGGCGTCTCGCACAACGACCAACGTTGGGCGGTATCGCTCTATCTGCGCCAGAAGGCGATCGGAGAGTCCGCCTGCGCCGAGTGCATGGATTTCGAACTCGCCACGGAGCCGGTCGATCACCTCGAGTGTCTGGGTCCCTATCGAACCGGTCGAGCCGAGCAGGCTCACCGTCGTGGTGCTCATCGCTACCCTCTCGCTGCGTCATGAGGCCACAGCGTTATCGCCACGGCCACCAATCAGCCCAGATTGAACGCACGAACCAGGTAATAGGTCGCAGGGAGGACGAAGAGAAGCCCGTCGACCCGATCCAGCATGCCCCCATGGCCGGGGAGTAGCCGACCCATATCCTTGATTCCGAGGTTTCGCTTGATCATCGACTCGGCCAGATCGCCCAGTGGGGCAACGATCGTGACGATGATGCCGAGGACCAATGCACTCGACAGAGTCCAAGGGGCGATGAGGTGTACGACGATCACTGCCACGAGGATCGCCGCCACGCTTCCACCGACGAGCCCTTCGATGGTCTTGTTCGGGCTGATCTCGGGTGCAAGTGATTTGCGACCCATGGATTGGCCAACAAACAAAGCAGCGATGTCATAGGAGATCGTTACAAGGATTGCCCCAAGGAGGAATGCCAGCCCGTGACGACTGGGGAAGAGATTCGGGTTCAGCAGAAGCGCTGCATAGGACCCGAAGACCCCAACCCAGCCGAAGACGAAGAACGTCGATGCGGCACCGGTGATCATGTTGGCTTTCTCAACCCCCACCATGAACCACACGATTGTGAAGGCGACAAGCAGGACCGTCACCAGGCCGAGGGCTTGGGGGCCTCGGTTATAGGTGGCGATCAGAAGTGCGACCGTGGCGACCAGGCCAAGAAGCGTCGCTGGGTGCTGACCGCCTCGTCGGAATGCCGCATACGCCTCTGCGGCAGCAAGGGTGACCACCACGATAACGAGCAGCATGGCGAGCACGGTGCCGATATTGAAGGTCACCAAAACCAAGAGCGCGATGATGACCCCCGTGATGACTGCAACGGGCATGTTGCGTCCGCCGCCGTCGGATGAGCCCTTAGCCGCATCCGCGAAGGATTCACTGAAGGGTGGCCGCCGTGACCGAGTTGGACCGTCGTCTTCGGATCGAGTGCGCGATTGTGACCCGCGGCGCCGTGCTACCGGGACCGCGTCGTCGCTCACCACCCGGTCTGGGGCTGCCCATTCGTCACCTGCAGACGCTGCCAGAACGGCGGGTTCGGCGGCAGCTGGCGGCTGACCGGCGATGTCGAATTCCCATGGCTGACTTTCGGTCATCTCCGGCTCAGGATTGAGTGCTCCGAGGGGTTCCTCGTGTGAGCTGAGCATCGAGGTATCGAATACCTCGTCTCCGGCTTCCCAGTCACTGGACTCTTCCCGCCACGTTGGCGACTCAACAGATGCCCACGGGTCTCCGTCTCCGTCGTCGGGACGCGAGAGAACCGCTGGTACTTGCCCGGTCGCCTCGTCAGTCCAGGGCGGCAATGCTGCCTCTGGGCTTCGATCGGCGTCGAGCGCCCAGTCGGCGAGGATGTCGTCAGATGCTGGTGATGCACCGGTGATGCGCACCCCAGAGGCGGGAGGCTCGGTGGGGCTCAATGCATCGTCGTCGTCGAAGAGTCCCTTGTCCCTGCGATCATCAGACATCGAGAAGTTCCTTTTCCTTATGAGAGAGCAACTCGTCGATCGCCTCGATCCCACTCTGAGTGATCTTCTCAAGCTGCTTCGAGGCGCGCTCAGAATCATCTGAGGAGAGCGAACTCTCCTTCTCGAGCTGGTCAAGGTCGTGGCGCGACGTCCGGCGGATACTGCGCACTTGGACCTTCCCATCTTCGGCCTTCTGGCGAACCACCTTGACGAGGTCTCGTCGACGCTCCTCGGTCAATGGCGGGAATGCCAAACGGATGACCTGTCCATCGTTTGATGGGTTGATCCCCAAGTCCGAACTGCTGATGGCTTTTTCGATCGACGCCATAGCCCCCTTGTCGAAGGGGATCACCTGGAGGAGGCGGGATTCGGGAACATTGAAACTCGCCAGTGCCTTCAGCGGCGTCATTGACCCGTAGTAGTCCACAAGAAGGCCTTCGATGATGGCGGGAGTTGCTCGGCCGGTCCGCACGCCGCCGAACTCTGCCTTGACGTGATCGACCGCCTTGGTCATCTTGTCGCGGGCCTCTTCGAGCACCAATTCCGCCATGTCGTCGTCCATCACGACACCAGCGTACCGACCGGATGGCCGGCAAGCGCCTGATGAAGGTTCGAAGGCGCCATGAGGTCGAAAACACGGATAGGGAGTTCGTTGTCCTGACAGAATGTAATGGCAGTGAGGTCCATCACCCTGAGGTCCTTTGAGAGGACATCCCGAAACGAAATCTGCTCGTAGCGATCAGCCGATGGGTCAAGCTTTGGGTCTGCCGAGTAGACACCGTCGACGCCACCATGGGTGCCCTTGAGCAGGAGCGACGCCTCAATCTCTGCCGCCCTCAAAGCGGCAGCCGTATCGGTTGTGAAATAGGGATTTCCCATGCCGGCGGCAAAGATCACCACTCGACCCTTTTCGAGGTGACGCATCGCTCGCCTGCGGATGTAAGGCTCAGCGACCTCAGCCATCTGGATCGCCGAGAGGACCCTGGTCGGCTGATTCATGTGCTCCAGAGCGTCCTGCAGCGCCAATGCGTTGATAACGGTCCCGAGCATTCCCATCGCGTCCGAGGTCGAGCGATCCATTCCCGCCATCGCTCCAGTTGCACCGCGCCAGATATTGCCGCCGCCAACCACGATGGCAAGTTCAAGATCGAACTGCTCATGAGCAGCAGCGATCTCTCGAGCCAGTCGCTCCACAGTTGCGGCATCGATGGTCTCATCGGAAGCCGAAGAAGCCAACGCCTCTCCGGACATCTTCAGCACGAGTCGCCTGGCGGCTGCCATTGAGCTGTTCCTCTCGCTCAGGCGCCGACGATGACCTGCGCGAACGAGATCAGCTCCGCATCACCGAGCAACTGGGCGATGGTTTTCTTCTCGTCCTTGACGAAGCCCTGCTCGAGAAGCACGCGCTCTTTGAACCAGCCGTTCATCCGACCTTCAATGATCTTTTCCAGCGCAGCCTCGGGCTTGCCCTCGTTGCGCGAGATATTCTCAATCGTGGTGCGCTCGGCAGTCACTTGGTCGGCGGGTACGTCCTCTCGACGCGCCACCTGCGGGCGGGCGAACGCGGCATGCACGGCAATGTCGTGAGCTAGCTCTTCTGTGCCACCCTGGAGGACGACCGCTACGGCGTTGACACCACGGCCAGCCTGGAGGTGGAGGTAACCATCGATGACTTGGCCCTCGGCCGCCTCAAGGCGAATAACTTCGCCAATCGAGATGTTTTCCTTGAGCACCGTGCGAAGGCGGTCAATCTCGTCAGCGAACGAGTCAACGGCGGAAGCCCCTTCGGACGCGACCTTGGCGGCGATGTCATTCGTGAGGTTCACGAACTCGTCGGCCTTGGCCACAAAGTCGGTTTCGCACCGGACTTCAACGATCGAGACCACGCTGCCATCCCTGACCGTGGCGACTGCCCCCTGAGAAGCCTCACGGTCAGACCGCTTTGCAGCGCTTGCAATACCGTTCTCACGGAGCCATACGGTGGCCTTGTCGACATCACCGTCATTCTCGAGGAGTGCCTTCTTCGCGTCGAGCATGCCAACCCCAGTGGAGCGGCGAAGTGCCTGGACGTCTTTGGCGCTGATCTCAGCCATGTCTGTTCAACCCTCCGTGGGTTCGGCGGCAGCTGGCTCTACAGGTGCCGAGTCGGTCGGTGCTGGCGCAACCTCTTCAACAGGTGCGGCCTCGGCGGCGGGTGCCTCTGGTGCGGCGGCTTCGGCGACAGGGGTGGCCTCGGCGGCGGGTGCCTCTGGTGCGGCGGCTTCGGCGGCAGGGGG
>Ga0194055_10004525_pt1 | contig 10359 bp, 11 predicted proteins | sample SepL449m_MetaG_FD_155482 | JGI IMG/M metagenome (GOLD analysis project Ga0194055, IMG submission 155482) | Anoxic zone freshwater microbial communities from boreal shield lake in IISD Experimental Lakes Area, Ontario, Canada - Sep2016-L442-9m | ecosystem: Environmental > Aquatic > Freshwater >... | reverse complement strand
GATGCTAAGGTTTAATAATAAAAAATGGGGCGAACTAGGGGAATTGAACCCCCGACCTCCGGAACCACAACCCGGCGCTCTAACCAACTGAGCTAAGTCCGCCACGATAGCGTTTTTTTTGGCGCCCCGGGCAGGATTCGAACCTGCGACCTTAGGCTTAGAAGTCCTCTGCTCTATCCAGCTGAGCTACCAGGGCGCGTATTGGTGCGGGTGGGGGGAATCGAACCCCCGTCACCAGTTTGGAAAACTGGGATAATAGCCGTTATACGACACCCGCTTGCAACAGAGGTGATTATATCATAATTGAGTATTTACTTAAAGACTTAAATTTCGTGTAGAACAGTAATTTTGGCTCCTAGACTATTAAGCCTTTCAGCTAAATCTTCGTAGCCACGGTTGATAGTGTAAACGTTTCTAAGCATGCTAGTACCTTTAGCGGCCATCATGCCAATTAGCAGTAAGCTGGCTGGACGTAGAGCTGGCGGACAACTGATATCGCCTGTGTTGAACTTTGAAGCTCCAGTTACATAAACCCTGTGAGGATCGGCGAGTTCTATTTGAGTGCCAATTTTTGACATCTCGGTATAGTAAATAGCACGGTTTTCATACATCCAATCGTGTATTAATGTTCGGCCTTTGGCAACACTGCAAATCGGCACAAAGTAGGGTAAATTATCGGCGTTTAATCCTGGATAGGGCAGGGAATGGAGCTTATCCGATAATGCGTTTAGTTGTCCATTGTGTTTGAATATTTTGAGATCTACTAAATCTGTAAAACCGTTATCGGCTTTATAGCGTGGCGTTTGATCTACTCTGAGGCCCATTTTTTCTAACTTCAGTAATTCAACCGACATGAACTCAATAGGCACTCTCTTAATAGTAATTGATGAATTTGTTGCCACTGCGGCAGCAGTAAGAAACATGGCTTCGATGGGGTCTTCGCTTGGGGCATAAGTGATATTCTTTTTAATGTTCGAGGTACCAGTAATTTTGAGAGTAGTCGTGCCGATTCCTTCAATCTTTACTCCAAGTTTTTGGAGGAACAGACAGACTTCTTGAATAGCATAATTAGCGCTCGCAAATTCAATTATTGTAGTTCCGTCAATTCGAGCGGCTGCGAACAGGGCATTTTCGGTAACTGTATCTCCAGGTTCGTACAATACAACGCGGTCCGGACTTTTTCTTCGCACGACAATATTGTATACACCAATAGTGGCAACTATGTTTACTCCAAATTTTTCAAGGGCAAAAAGGTGCGGCTGAACTGTACGCTCACCTAGCTTACAACCTCCGGCATAAGGAATCTTAAATTGTCCAAACTCATGGATTAGTGGGCCAATCATCATCAAAACGCTACGAGTTTTTTTGGCTGCTTTAGAGTCGAGGCTGTCTAGGTTTAATTTTGCTGGTCGACGAATTTCAATGTCGTTATTGGGAAGCCATTTAACATTTACTCCCATACTTTCAATAACTTCAATAATTCTATATACCTCTTCAATGCGAGGAAACTCCTTGAACCTAGTTACCCCTTGGTTTAACAAGCTGGCACACAGTAGGCCGACAGCGGCATTTTTGCTTGTTTTGAGTTCAATCTCACCCTTAAGCTCGTGGCCGCCTTCAATTCGTAAATTAGTTGCACCTGAACTTACTGAAATCAATTGTTTGTTTAACACATCACTAACTCGCCCTAGAGTTTCAAGGCTAAAGTTTTGTCTACCATGTTCCATGCGGTTAACTGCCGACTGGCTAGTGCCGAGTAATTTGGCGAATTCGGATTGAGTTAAACCTCTCTCTTGTCTTATCTGAGAAATCAATTGTCCAATTTTTTGATTAGATTGATGCATTTTCACGTGTGATAATACCATATATGATATTTTAATTACAATATTGACATTACTGGCATTATCAGATGCTACAATATAGGTATGATATAGCTACTACTAAATGCAAAAAATGAAAAAACTAATTGGAGAAAAACATGGACGATAAAGTAGTGGCAAAACTAATAAAACAAGAAGAGCAAAGACAGCGCGAGGGATTAGAGCTTATTCCTTCTGAAAATTATGTTTCCAGGCAGGTGCTAGAAGCATTGGGTAGCGTATTTACAAACAAGTATTCCGAGGGATACCCTGGTAAACGCTATTATGGCGGACAAGAAAATACAGATGTTTTAGAGCAATTAGCAATCGATAGGGCCAAAGAACTTTTCAGGGCAGACCATGCAAACGTACAGCCACATAGTGGAGCGCCAGCTAATGAGGCCGTATACAGCGCTTGGTTGGATGTTGGCGATACAGTCCTAGCAATGGACTTAGGTCATGGCGGGCATTTAACGCATGGCGCACCTGTTACAAGATCTGCCAAGTTATATAATTTTGTACGCTATAAAATGAAAGATATTAATACAGGTGAGATTGACTACGATGAACTCGCTGAATTGGCTCGTGAGCATAAACCAAAAATAATTTTAGCTGGTTTTAGTGCTTATCCAAGAGAACTAGACTATGCCAAATTCAAGGAAATTGCAGAAGAAACAGGCGCCTTGTTAATGGCTGATTTGGCGCACATCGCTGGACTGGTAGTCGGCGGAGTTTCTAAGAATCCTTTTGATTATGGTTTTCATGTAATCACCACCACTACTCATAAAAGCTTAAGGGGGCCTAGGGGCGGAGTAATTTTGACTAAAGGCAAAGTCTCTAATCCTTTGAGGGCACCTGAAAAAACCATCGAAAATATTCCTACTTTGATTGACCGCGCAGTATTTCCAGGAATGCAGGGCGGCCCTCATATGCATACAGTGGCAGCCAAGGCAGTGGCGTTCGGCGAAGCTCTTAAGCCTGAATTTCAAACATATGCAAAGCAGGTTGTAGATAATGCCAAAGCGTTAGCCGATGAATTACAGAAAAGAGGCTTCAAATTGGTTACAGGAGGAACTAGTAACCACCTGATGCTGGCTAATGTTTGGGAGAGTTTCGGAATCGATGGACATGAAGCCGAGCAGGCATTAGACGAAATCGGACTAACCTTAAATAAAAACGCCACACCGGACGATCCAAACCCACCATTTAAACCTAGCGGAATCCGATTGGGTACTCCTGCCATAACTTCACGAGGCTTGAAAGTTGAGCATATGCCACAGCTGGCTGAATGGATGCTTCAGGCAATAGAAAATCGTGATAATAAAAAAGAATTACATAAAATTCGAGAACAAGTCAAAGAGTTCTCTCTGAAATTCCCACTGCCAAGCGACGGCTAGTTATTGTCAAGTTTTTTAATTACTCGACTGGCTAGTATGCTGCCTATTGCTACACCCAATGATAACTTGCCAATTTGCGAGGCATTGTCTTTGGCTTGATCTGCGTATTTCATAAGTTTAATTTTATTAGAAGATTCTATCGACTCTAATAGTCGCTTGGTATCAGCACTTAAATGATTGGCGTAATTTGATACTATTTCAAAACAAATCGTTTCCATGTTGTCTTGAAACTCGAATTTTTTCAGTATTGTTTCTGATATAGTTTGTCTTGTTTGGGGAAGTCTAGCAAATTTCCCTTGAGGGGCTATGCTTCTAAAATGTTCAACCCGGTCTTTGTCTGTTGTAATAAACAAGGTGGCAATTTGCATGGATTTTTCTTCGGGTTCAATATCTTCAGCGGTAGCAAGTTCAGTCACTACATCATAAAAAGCATTGCCATTAGCTTCGATGGAATTGTTAAAATTTTCTAGTTTTTTTGCTGATGGTGTTTTAATCCAGTCGGTAGCTGCATCGAAAAAAATTTTTTGAGATTTATCTAATTCATGTACAGCCATAACCAGAGGATTGTCATCTTCTCCAGAGTAAGGGTCTTCATTAAAACTAGTTTTCACTAGTGTTAATAATAAATATTTTAGAAGTATATGTCAAATATATGTTATTGAATAATAACTATTTCTGGCTCTTGTTCTAGTTTGATTCCAAACTTTTCTAAAACAGCGGATTCAATTTTGGCTTTGAACTTGAGTAGGTCACTTGTTGATTTAGCATGTTCGTTGACCAACACTAATGGCTGGTTTACCCAAGTTGCCATGCCGGTTTCGGAGTCATGGTAATCTTTATATCCGGCTTTTTCAATTAGCCAAGCTGCAGGGATTTTAACCTTATCTTTGCCAACTAGCCAGTGTGGCATATCGCTAAACTTAGCTTTAAGCTCATTATATTGTTCTTTTGGAATAATCGAATTCGTAAAGAATGATCCGCAGTTTTTTACTTTGGCGGGGTCGGGAAGTTTGGAGCTTCTAATAGCAATTACGGCTTTTCTGATTGAATCTGGGCTGTAATTTGATATGCCATTATCGGATAAGTACCTAGAAAGTGATTCATAAAATGGTGGCTGCATGTTTGTGGACCTAAGATGCAATGTTAGGCCGGTTATAAAAAAGCGACCTTTGTCAGTGGTTTTGAAGCGACTGGTCCGATAGCCAAACGCACAGTCAGCATTCGTGAGCATCATAAATTCCTTGTTCTTGCTGTCATAGACTTCAACGGCCGTAATAGTCTGAGAGATATCTTGGCCATAAGCTCCAATGTTTTGTACTGGAGTTGCGCCAGAGGTTCCAGGTATTAAACTTAATGCTTCAATGCCACTAAGTCCAGCGTTGGCCGTTCTTTCAACTACTTTATCCCAGTTTTCACCCGATCCAATGGTTATATAGGTGTTTTCTTCGTCTTCTTTGAATATCTCATATTTATGAATTTCATTAACGATTACTAAGCCCTTAAATCCTTGATCGCTCCATATAATATTACTGCCACCACCTATGACTACAATTGGTTGTTTGTTGGATTCCGCCCAAGTTAAAGCTTTTACTAAGTCATTGCGTTCCTTGATCACAGCCAGATAGTCGGCATTACCGCCAAGTCCCATGGTAGAATAATCAGCTAAACTAACATTTTTTTGAATTTCCATAGCTTAATTATAGCCTAGTATATTTATTTAATTTTCGTTCTTGCCATAGACTCAATGTTGGGGCTAAAATGTAGGTATAAATGAGTAAAGAAAAACTACCATTCATGGGACTCGGGAGCCACCTGAAATATTTGCGAGAGCAGTCTCATCAGTCGCTATCTGAAGTTTCAGGTGCCGTTGAAATTGACGAAAATAGCCTATCAAATATAGAAGCCGGCAAGGCTCGACCAGATGAAGAAATACTGCTACTCCTAATAAGCCATTTCAATATTCAAGACCGTGAAGCAGTGCAACTCTGGGAACTGGCCGATTATGACAGCGAGATACCAGAAAAAATTAGACCAGATACTGATGCTAATAATCAGAAACCTGTAGTTATGCTTCTAGCGCCAGACGGACGTACCATATATAGCGACGGCGTGGAAATAATTACTAATAATGCTGGAGTTACCATAAACTTTACTCAATTGCAAAGTCCCAACAAGACATCTAGTGTCGCTAAAGTTGGCATGAGCTATGATCAAGCGCATGAAGTACTTAAAACTTTAGAAAAAGCACTACTCAAGGCAAAATATCTAAATAGCCAAAAAAATCTGCCCGCCGAGACTTAAATTAGTTAACTAAATAATTCATCTGTTATGGGTGTGTTTACTCTTGAGAATAAACTGTTTTTAGCGTATAAACATAAGCAGTATGAAACTGCAGTTAAAGTTTATGGTGCTGCTAGTAGCCTTCTTTATGGCGGGCTTTGGTTTGTTGTTGATTCAGCGCAATTTCGAAATTCAGAGAACTCAGCAACTACTAAATAGTGAATTATCTCAGCGTCAAAAGTTTTTCGAAAACATAGTTAATCTTGAAGGCTCTGCACTTAAACAGTTATCAAATGACTATTCATTTTGGGATGAAATGGTGAATTATGTTAAAACCACTAATCCTGATTTTGCAAAAAACAATTTAGACACCAGCCTAGGTACCTACAATGTTGATACTTACGCGGTTTACAGGCCCGATGGTAGTATTGTTGGCGAAAATAGCTCAAAAGAAATGAAAGACTTAAGGCTTAATAAGCTAAGTCCAGATTTTTTTAGAAGATTAAGTAGCAATAAAGAAGCGCATTTTTATCAAAAAACAAGCTTTGGCATCTTAGAAGTAAGGGCCCGAGATATTGTTCCAAGCTCAGATGCTGAACACAAAACAAAGCCGCAGGGCTTCTGGGTTATAGGTAGATTATTGCAAAAAGACTACATCAATAATATTTCGAATCTTTCTCAGACCAATACTTCACTTGAAGGTAGCGATATGAACCCTGAAGCAACAGCCGTGGGCGACACTATTGCCTTCAGCACTCAGCTTAAAGATTGGGACGGCTCAAGCGTTGGCATGCTCAAATCAACTGCCAAGATTCCACTAATTAATGATTTAAAAAAACAATACGGCAAGCAAATACAATTACTAGGCGGTTTATTTGTGCTAATTGCCGGCTTCACTCTATTAGCGATATATTTTTATGTACTAAAGCCAATCAAGCAAATTTCATCTACCATCGATAACCAGGACACTACATATATTGAAGATTTGAGGCATAAAAAAAGTGAATTTGGTGAACTCGCACAGACAGTTAAAGAATTTTTTGATCAAAAAGTCGTACTGGCCGATGCTGAATTCAGGCGCAATGAGCTCGATAAGTTAAATAAAGAAAAGTCATCTTTCTTGGCGGTTGCAGCCCATGAGTTAAATGGGCCCGTTAACAACGTGAAAATGTTCTCTGAATACCTAGACTTCCTTATTAAAAGTAAAAAAGATGACCAGCAGGCAATAGACAAGCAAGTTCATCGCATTGAACATCAAACAGTTAAAATTAATATGCTGCTAAACGACCTAAGAGCTGCCAGCACTGGCCAGTCTGAAATAGTTTTTAATATACGGAATTTTGATTTTGATGCTTTTTTCAATGAAGAAATTGAAGAAGCAGGCTTTGGCTACAAACATAAATTGAATTTTACTGGCTCAACGGGGCAAACCATAAATAGTGATCCAGATCGATTAGGCCAAGTAGTGAGTAATTTAATCAGAAATGCCGTAAAATATTCACCTGATGCAGATCATGTCGACATACGTAGCAAGTTTCAGGATGGTCAAATTATTATCGAAATTCAGGACTATGGACTAGGTATATCAGAAGAAGATCAAAAGCATATCTTTGAAAGGTTTTTCAGATCATCGGCTGTAACCGGTGCGTTTCCTGGACTTGGGCTGGGACTAAATATTTCTAAAAGAATTGTTGAGGGTCTTGGTGGAAAAGTTTGGGTTCAAAGTACGCCCGGACAAGGGTCTACTTTCCTAGCCTCTATTCCTCTCGATTCATCATCTATAGTAAATCCTAAAAAACCAGCAGAAGAAACAAATACGCTTAACCCCGAAAAAACTAATAAATAGTGTGGTAATATTGAATTATGGCTAACAGAGTATTTTTAAATCCAGATGGCTATATTGAAGTTGTTCTAGACGGTAAACAGTCTTACATGACAATAGACAACATGAAATATACTATTCAGGACTTGATTAATCAATTAGAGCAGCAAGGTAAACCGAGATTAGGTTTAGTTGACCTAACTACAGACGAAACTTACTCGCCAGACAGCAATAAAGCTGCGATGCAAACTCTAGAGTCGTTAAATTATGAAAAAATAGCTATGTTTGGTGCTGGAGAAGTGCTTACAGAGGTAACCAAGGCAATTATTTTAGCAATTGGTCGTTCTCACAACACTAAAATTTTTAAAAGTCGAGAAGAGGCTGTTAAATGGTTACTGGAAGGCAATAACCAAGCTAATACAGACCAGAAATAATATATAAAATGTGATATTATCAAGCTTATGGCAAACCGTATATTTTTAAATCAAGATGGAATTGTAGAAGCGATTATTGAAGGCGAGCAAACTTATATGACCTTTGATAACTTAACTGTTGATGCTCAAAAATTGCTCGATCAGCTTCAGAAAGAAGGCCGACCAAGGCTAGGCGTGATTGATGTAACCAATCAAAAAAACTTTACTCCTGATACTAACAGGGCCGCTATGCAAATCCTGGAATCACTTAATTATGATAAAGTTGCTATTTACGGTGCAAAAGCACTTTTAACCGAAGTAACAAAAGCCATTATTTTAGCAATGGGTAAAACAAATAACACCAAGATATTTCCAGACAGAGACTCGGCAATGGCCTGGCTAAAGTCCACCGAATAAAGCTATTGCTTTTATCCTAATCAGATTATAAAATATTCACATATAATCAAAAAACCAAAAGGAACAAAAATGCCAGAAGAATCAATGACCCCTATTACACCAGAAGGTAGTATGGATAGCGCTCAGCCCGCAGCAATGGACGCAGCACCACAAATGCCCGCCTCATATGATCCAAATAAGATAGTCATAACAGAACAAGACACAGCTCCAACCGTGATCACGCCTGGTGAACTAGGTGTCGAGCCTGCCGCCGAAGGATCTATGCCCACACCGATGGACGCAGCACCACAAATGCCCGCCTCATATGATCCAAATAAGATAGTCATAACAGAAGAAGAAACTAAACCAACAGAGATAGTACCTGATCCCACGAACGGGATGCCAGCTATGGATAACGCTACAGTCTCACCAGCAGTAGATCCCGCTCCGTGGAGTCCTGGTGCTACACCTATGGGCGCAGAGCAACCTGTACAAAGTTCAGAGAGCGTAGCTAGCACACCAGAAGCTATTAAAGAGATGTCAACAGCAGATGCGATAATAACTCTTACTAAAGCGGCTAATTTAAGTCCTGAAGACACCAAAAAAATAGCCGAAGAGCTTAGTAAATAATTTAAACTGACTACAAAAATACCCCTTAGCTAAACGGGGGTATTTTTATTATGCACTTACTTCCACTGTACGGAAGACATAATATTATCAATTACCGATTTATACTCAGGTTTTTCGTATAGAGAAGATATTACATAAAAACCCGTAATAGGAACACCGCTCACCTTGTATTTATTTGTAGGAATGAAATAGTGTACAGTCTGTGTTTCACTACTATAGCCTGTTCCTTTAAATATTAGTTTCTTGGAATCAATACCACCTATTTTGACATTTTCTTCACTAAATAGGGTATTTTTTAGTTTTGCTTCTGATTCTTTCAGGCTGGCAACATTAGCATCTAGACCTTCTGATGGTTTAGTGAAATAAGTAAAATTGATACCAGGCAGTTTTTGTGCGCCAAAACGAGCAGAGAATAAGCATGAGTTTTCGGCTCCTGCATCATTTTCTTTTGGTACTTGAATGCTGTAGCATAGTTTATCCAAGGTTACGTAGCCAGGAATAGCTTTCGGGGCAGAGGACTGGGCGGTGTTACTAGCAGATATGGTAGTCGTTTTTTTGGTAATTTTTGCGCTGTTATTAGTGGTTGGTGCTGTAGCTTTAGGTGTATTTTTTTTGCCTGCCATTAGCAATACTACAGCTCCGGCAATGATAGCTATGATAATAAATACTACTATAGCGATAATGATTGGTTTACGTGATTTTTTAGGAGGCTGTGGTGTGATTGGGGTAACCGTTGGAGAGCTATCGATTGGACTGGTCACCGGTCCTGCTGATATAACATCTGTTGTGCTTGGAGCATCTGGCTCTACTGGAGGTGCTATTGGGGCTTCATTGCTAGACAAAGCTTCGGTGCTTGTAGTGTCTGTAGACCCAGCTTGACTTGATTCTGTAGCAGGCGCGTCTACGTTACTTTCAGGAGCGCTAACACTTGATGCGTCTTGTGCAGGTGGAGTAATCTCTGATGTATTATTTGCGGTTTCTTCTGGTTTTAGCGGTGCGTTACCACTTGATTGATTAGTTGGATTCATAAAATTCCTTATGCTTAGTTCATATAAGCATAATAATATTATTCGTTCAAAAACACAAAATACTTAATTAGCTAGTTTTTTCGTTGATGGTATTTTGCCATAACGCAGGGCTAAATAAATTGTTTTCGGAACCTTCTTGAAAGAAGTGTGTTTTATATTACTGAGTCCTCTTCGGCAGATTGATAGAATAATACATTAGAAATTATGTGACAGATAAATAATAAGCCTCAACAGCCACACATAGAGCAATAAGTATGGCTAGAATTAAATGAAATGTTTTTTTATCTTCGTTGAATTTTTTCATCCTGTCTAGTCTTTCATATAAAAATACAATTATATAAACGAATGAAGTTAGCAAAATAGCAGGAAAAAAATAATAAGGTATCGCAAAACCGTAATACTCACATCCAGATGTTCTACAAAAAACAGAAACTAAAAGCAAAAATAGTGGAATCGATAATAATTCGATTAATATTATTAGTTTTATAATATTTTTAATTTTTATAATCATTTAACTTATTTCTAAATGAATGA